>Ga0302323_100001290_pt1 | contig 20268 bp, 22 predicted proteins | sample Fen_T0_3_FD_201950 | JGI IMG/M metagenome (GOLD analysis project Ga0302323, IMG submission 201950) | Peat permafrost microbial communities from Stordalen Mire near Abisko, Sweden - Fen_T0_3 | ecosystem: Environmental > Terrestrial > Soil > Wetlands > Permafrost | place: Sweden: Abisko... | reverse complement strand
CAAGGCCACCGCGTCCAGCTCAGTCGAAACGCTGGAGGGCGAGCTTCTCCGCTTCACCATGCCGGGCGCGCTTTGCTCGTACTGCCTCGGCGAAAGACGCATCGGCGAGGACAAGCAGATCGGCGTAGCAAGGCTGGTCGACTTCGCGGACTAGGTGCAAGCGATGTCCATCATTCACGTTCCCCTCAAAGAGCTGTTCGCCCGGCAGCCCTGGATCGCCGACTACTTCGCCACCCACGCCATCGACGCGACGCCTTTCATGACCATGACCTTCGCCGAGGCAGCGGACGCCCTCGACGACGACCGTTTCTCCGAGCTTGGCACCGACCGCGCGCAGTTCGTCTCGGACTTCGTGCTCTTCGTCGAGCAGATGCAAGGACTCACGCTGGCAAGCCGGCCACGCATCCGGTCCCTGACCGTGCAGCCCGGCCGGGACAAGGACGGCATGCCGGAGCCAGAGGGCGTCACCCTTTGCACCGGCAAGGTCACCGCCGTAGTCGGCCCCACTGGCTCGGGCAAGAGCCGGTTGCTCGAGGACATCGAGTGTCTCGCCCAGCGCGACACCCCTACCCTGCGCACTGTCTTGGTCGACGATCGCGTTCCAACGGACGATGCGCGCTTCTGCACCGAAGGTCGGCTTGTGGCCCAGCTGTCCCAGACCATGAGCTTCGTCATGGATCTCACGGTCGAGGAATTCCTTACGATGCATGCCGAGAGCCGCCTGGTCACCGACATCAGCGGTACGGTGAGCACTATCTTCGAGCAGGCCAATGCTCTGGCTGGCGAGCCCTTCCGAAGAACCCACCCCGTGACCGGACTGAGCGGAGGGCAAAGCCGTGCGTTGATGATCGCCGACACAGCTCTCTTGAGCGCGGCCCCCATCGTCCTGATCGACGAAATCGAGAACGCCGGCGTCGACAAGACCAAGGCGCTTGGCCTCCTGGTCTCGGCGGAGAAGATCGTGATTATCTCGACCCACGATCCGCTGCTGGCATTGTCGGCCGATCAGCGCCTCGTCATTCAAAATGGGGCCATTCGCAAGGTCGTGGCGACCTCCGACGAAGAGCCGAGAGAACTGCTCCGCCTTCGCCAGATGGACGAAGTCTTCTCGAAAATCCGCAATTGCCTACGGCGCGGCGAGAGCATCGTCGGATAGCAAGATCCGGCCGTGGCGAAGTAGGCGAAGTAGACGAAGTAGACGAAGTAGGCGAAGCATCCGCCGATCGCCCCGCTACACACCGTGGCCATCCGCTCGCGATTGGGTCGGAACCGGCGGTCGAAATTGAGGCGGACGTTTGACTAGCATCTTCTGGAGGACACATGAGCGAGCAAATTGGGGAGACAGGGAAGAAGCTGGCCCGGGGAGTCCAAAGTGGAGGTTCCGTCCTTGACTCGACTGGCATTCCCGGGCTCGACGAAGCAGTCGCAAGGGAGCGATTGGCTCAGGAAGGCCCCAACGAGCTCCCTGCCCAGAATGGGGCTAAGCGTGCTTGGCGTGTGCCTCGGCGTCTTCTTGCTCGCGCGCACCAGCCATTCCGCCAACGCCGCCCGGGCCCTTGGGTGGTGCTGGGCGCGTGCGCCTTTCTTGTCCTGGTTCGTCTGGTCCCCATCGTGCAGAGGCGCTTTCACTTCGCGCCGCCGCACCCGACGGACGTGATCTTCAGCCTGAGCGCCGGGGTGGCTTGCATCCTGTGGTTCGAGTTGGTGAAACTGGTCAAAGGACGGCTAGCTTGGGGTGGTGGTTGGTGAGGACAGCGCCAGGAATCCAATGGCGCCGGTCATGGGTGCCTGATCGCCGCGACCACCCCCAGTCGAGCCGCGCGGAGGGCTGGAGGTAAGCCGCCAAAGGCCCCTACCCCAATGGAGAGCAGAATTCCTGCCACGGCGACCGACGGCGTCACGGCAAACCTCACACTTGCTGTCATGACGCTCACCCTCACACCGTTTGCCAAACAGCCAAGCGCCACGCCCAGCACGCCGCCCGCGGCCCCTAGCAGCATCGCCTCTGCCAGAAAAGACACCAGGATGCTCGCTCCACTGAACCCGATCGCGCGGAGGGTACCGATCTCGCGCGTCCTCCCCGCCACCGCTGTGTACATCGTGTTCATACCGCCGAAGATGGCACCCAAGGAGACGATCGTCGACACCAGGAGACCGAGCTGCGCGACGATCGAGAACGTCCTACCGGAAGCGATGTAGTAGTCCTTCTCAGGCATGGCCGTAACCATCACTCGCCGATCGGCTTCCAGGCTCTTGACCAGCGGCGAGACCTCCGCCAGGCTCGCGGCCTTCAGCGTGAAAGAAGAAAGCTCCTCGCGCTGGGCAGCCCGCATCAGATCCGAAAGATCCGTCAGCATCGTCAGCTCCAGGCTGCTACCCTCCGCTTCGAAGATGCCGACGACCGTCCAGCCTTCCCCAAAGAAGGTCACAACGTCGCCGACACCGATGTCGCCAAGCTTTGCGCGCGCAGCCGGGCCCAGCAGGACCTTGTTGCCACGAAGCTCGCGCGATCCCTCGACAATCTTCACCTGTGACACGACATCGAAGAACACAGGGTCAACCCCGCGCGCAACCATGAAGGTCTCCTCGGGCCTAGACGGTATTCTCACCCATGGTTCGACCGCCAACTCTGGCGATGCCAGCGGTACGTCGCCCTTGCGGGCCACATGAGCGAAGTAGCGAACGACTTCGTTGTTGCTCTTCGGCAGCGACGAAAGCGACTGGGAGAACGCACCCTTCTGCAGAACGACCACGTTTTCGGGCGTGCCGGCCCGGGCAAAGGTCGAGCGCAAGCTGTGCGAGAACGAGACCATCGCCACAAAGAGTGCGATGACCGCAGCAATGCCAAGGACGGTGAGCGTGGTCCTCGACTTGCGTTGGAGCAGACTACGGACGTTGTACGAAAGTGGCACAGCCATGGCTTCCTCCCAAGTGATCAATCGGTCAACCGAAGGGTATCGACAATCGGTAGACGCGTCGCCCGCACAGCCGGCAGAAATGCGCCGGCCAAGCCGATGAGAAGCGAAGCGCCCGCGGCGATTGCAAGCGCAGACGATCGCAGCCCAAGGGGTATCATTCCGCCCATGGTTCGATCGGTGGCGAGCAGAATACCCGAAAGGCCGATCCCGACAGCGCCTCCGACGACGGCGACGGCCAACGACTCCCCGACGAGAAGGCTCAGGATCTGGCCCTTGTTCAGCCCGAGACTTCGGAGGATGCCCACTTCGCGCAGCCGCTCGCGCATCGACATCGAAACGCTGTTCGCCGCACCGAGAATACTCACGAGAACCGCCGCCGCGACCATCAACGCGAGCATCCGGCGTATCTCGAGGAAGTCTTGCAATTCGCGCTCGCGGGACGCGCGCTCGGACTGGGTCTTGGTCGGTTTCGGAAAATTGGCTAGCTCAGTGTCTATGGCGTGGCTGACCTGAGACACCATGCCCGGGGCGTTGAGCCCGACGATCATGTAGGTGCTCTTGCCCTCGTCGCGCTGCAGTCGAGAGAGGTAGCTCTTGTGTGTCAACACCCCTGCCTCGTACGACTTGTCGGAAGAAACAAAGGTTCCCGCCACGATGACGGTGAGTCCTTCGACGAAGGCCACGGACTGCCCCTCTCGCCAACCGTGCTGGGCAGCCATCGGCGCGCCCACCAGTGCCGCATCCAAACGGGCGAGGAAGGCTTCCTCGGAGCCAGACACCAGGTGCAGCGACTTCAGCTTGCGGAACCCCTCGTAGTCCACGCCGCTTACCACGACCAGGTTTTCCTTTCGCTGGTACGTATAGAGGCCGCGCAGCACCCCCGTAGCACCGCGGACGCCAGGGATACCGGTGATGCGCCTCAGGTAGCTGTCAAGGACCCGGCTGGTCACGGGACAGGCTAGTCCCTTCTCGCGGACGTTGAGCAAAGTATCGTCGGCAGAGCCGATGAGCGCGGCAAACCCGGCTTCGACCGCCAACAACGCAGAAATGACAAACACCGCGACGGCAATCCCCGCCGCCATCAACAGCGTCCGCCGCCGGTTGCGAAGGATGCTCTTGAGCACCAGTGGCAGGAACCTCACGCGACCTCAGATGCAGCATGGTCCGCGGTCAAATCGCCCTTGTACAGGCGGACCAGCCGCTTCGCCCGCCGCCCAGCATGGGGGTCGTGCGTGACCATGACGATGGTCTTTTGCAGCTCACCATTCAATCTGGCGAGTAAGTCGAGGACGTTGGTTGCCGCCGCTGCGTCGAGGTTGCCCGTTGGCTCATCGGCGATGACGAGCTTGGGATCTGTCACCAGCGCTCGCGCGATAGAGGTGCGCTGCTCTTCGCCGCCGCTCAGCTGCCGCGGGAGATGGTGCGCTCGCTCGGCCAGACCGACGAGCTCAAGAGCGGCCAGGGCCCGCCTGCGCCGCTCGTCTTTTCGCATCTTGAACAAAAGCAATGGCAGTTCCACGTTCTCGAGCGCCGTGAGAACGGGGATCAGGTTGTACTGCTGAAAGACGAAGCCGATGTTCGACGTGCGCCACGCCGCCAGGTCCCGATCAGCCAACTCGGCAATGTTGGTCCCGCCCACGGTGATGCTGCCAGAGCTGGGACTGTCGAGCCCACCGATAATGTTGAGCAACGTCGTCTTGCCCGAGCCCGAAGGCCCCATGAGTGCGACGTAGTCGCCCCGGGAGACGTCGAGGTTGACCGCGTTGAGCACACGCACGCTCTGCCCGCCTCGCTGGTACACCTTGGCTACGTTCTTGATCTCGAGAATGAAGTCAGTCACGAGGGTCTCCTTGTCCTAGTGTCGTCGGCCGTTACTGAGAAAGCTCAGCTTCACGCTGAGATCGTGGGCGAGCTCGGTGGGCGTTGGGGAATCGAAACGCACCGTCACCTCGACGGTGTTCTTGTTTCGGTCCGCTCGGGGAGCGAAGCGCGCCACATGCGCCTGATAGGTCTTCCCTGGGAAAGCATCGGCGCTGACCTCGACCCTATCGCCTACGCCCAGTCGGCCGAGGTCAGCTTGGTTGATGTCGGCGACCGCCTCGAGCTCATCGAGCTGGCCAATGGAGACGATGGGCGTCCCCGGCCCGAGCGTGGTGTAACCCTCGGTGTAAGGGAGTCCGAAGGACACAACCGCACCCACGTCCACGAACTTCCGCAGCACACGACCGGTCATCGGAGCCTTGACATCGGCACGGCTCAGCGATGCGCGGACATGGGCCAGTCGTGCGCGAGCTGCGTCCACGTTCGCGCGAGCCGCGGCAACCGTCTCTGGCCGGGGCCCGGCCCGCAAGAAGGCAAGACTCAGCTCTGCTGCCTCAAGGTTCTTGCTAGCAACCTCGCTGTCGCTCTCTGCTGCTTCACGAGCACGTGGGGCAAGCGCGCCCGCCGCGGCCAACGCTTGGCTCCGGAGCTCCTCGCGCTTGAGGCGCTCCGCTGTCGCCCGCCCGGCCTCTACCGTGGCGCGGGCGCTGTCTATCTCCTCCTGTCGTCGACCCGCGCGCAGCTCGGCCAGGCGGGCCTGGCTGGCGGCGAGCTCGGCCCGGCTTTCGGCCATCTGTTTTTCAAGATCGCTACGATCGAGCGTTGCAATAACATCACCTTCCTTCACCACGTCGCCCTCGCCTACTCGTAGCGTCGCGACCACACCAGAGACCCGAGCAATCACGTTGACGATTCGAGCGTGACGAACGTACCCCCCTGCCTTCAGACAGCTGCCACCTTCGGACGGATCTGAAACCACAGTTGCGGCCTGCACTGGGATGGGACGCGAGCGGCCAGCAAACAGAAGCGACGCCGCAACTGCAACGGCCGCCAGCACAATCACGGCGGCCCCCAAAGGCACATGGCTGGAGCGCTTTCGCAGGCTGGCGCCGGCTCGCTGTTCCGGCGCTATCTGCAGCGAGCGCAGGACCTCCGAGGCGGCCCCCACCTGTGCATTCCTGGCTTCGCGCTGCTCGTCCATTGCCGGCTCCTTGTTTACCTGCGCATTCCTGCAAACGTGTGAACGCCCCGAAGACTCACGCGCCACCCCGCCTTAACGGTTCCGGGCCTTGGCGGCCACAGATCCAAGCGTCGTCGGACAACAAGCCTCCAGCCCGTCTGCCAAGTCTCGAAGCACCTTGGCCACGAACGATGTCTGGACCGCGCACAACACCTCCTTACCTTGCTTCTCGCACCGGATGATCCCGGCGTCACGAAGAAGCGCCAAGTGTCGCGAGACCACGGACATATCGATGCCGCTCCCCTTGGCCACGTTTCCGACCGTGCACGGTTCGCGCTGCTCAGCCAGGCGCACGAGCAACGACAAACGCATGGGGTCCGACAGCGCCTTGAATAGCTTCGGCGAGAGCAGGCTCGCGAGGCCGCTGCAGCACTTCGCGACCGCACCCTTGTTCCTTTGCACCATGATGCAATTGTAGCCATGCCGCCGCATAGGTCAAGGGCTAGATCATCTTTGGCGGTTGAGCTTGTCTGCGACGAAACGATCTATCATCTTGCGTGCAATGCTGATGGGCGACGGCAAGTCGGGCAGCCGATCCAAAGCGAACCAGCCAGCTTCGGCGATCTCGACCCCATCGACGCGAACGTGCCCACCGGCGTACCGAGCATGGAAGCCAATCATCAGGGAACGACCAAAGGGCCACGGCTGACTACCATAGTATTGCAGGTCAGCAAGCTCGATACCGACCTCCTCGCGAACCTCGCGGACCGCCGCCTGTTCCAGCGATTCTCCAGGCTCGACGAAACCCGCCACGAGGCTGAAGCGACCGGGAGAGAAGTTGGCGTTGCGGGCAAGCAGAATCTGGTCATTCCATTCCACCAGCACGATGACCGCCGGAGCGATACGGGGATAGAAGGCGGCGCCGCAACGTAGACAACGTCGCGCTCTCTCACCAGGAACCAGGGCGGTCGGCACGGCGCAGCTGCCGCAGTAGCGATGCAGGCCATCCCACTCCACCAGCGCCAGGGCGTGGCCCACCAGGCTCGCACTGGCAGCATCCAGGCCGGACGCGAGCTGCCGTCCCAAGAGCAGCCGAAGCTCCGCGGGCAGCTTGGCGTCGCCGAGCAGCGGCGCCGCGAAACAAGGACGCCCTTCAAGTTGCCCCAAGTACACTTGGCGCCCGGCCAGTACCGCCAACTCTGGACGTTCGGGAAGGCGAAAGTCTCCCTCGCTGAACTCGACGACAACCTCCATGCCACGCACGACGACGAGCAGCGGCTCCACTGACTGCGCGGGCGGTGTCAGTCCGGAGACGAAGCTGATACTGCTCACCGCCATGCCCTACGGCATCCGACTTCCCGTATGGCCAGAGGCTCCGCGCACTAGATAACTGGCCCCATCATGTAGATGTCCATCGAATTCACATAGCCGCAGATCTCGGCCTTCGTCTTGGCTCCCGAGGCGACGCGTCCTAGCTCTCGAAATATCCGCAGTCCGGCATCGGGGATGGTATCCGCTCCGTCGATAACTGCGCTCAAGTCCATGTCGATGTGGTCGCTCATCTTCTCGATCGCCGTGCGGCTTCCCGTAATCTTGAGAACAGGCACGAAGGGGAACCCTTGTGGCGCCCCACGTCCGGTCGCAAACACGATGACGTTGGCTCCGGCAGCGGCAAGGCCGGTAAGGATCTCCGGTTCTCGACCCGGGGAGTCCATGACCACGAGGCCTTTGGTCGTGGGGCGCTCACCATACGCATAGACAGCCTGAATGGGTGCTGTTCCCGCTTTGGCGATGGCACCGAGAGACTTCTCTTCGATCGTCGTAATCCCACCCTTGATGTTTCCGCCCGTAGACTGTCCACCCCGCATGTCCTCCCCAACCGCCATGGCCCGCCTCTCCATGCGTTGCACAACAGCGAGGATGCCGTTTCCCACTGCTTCGTTTGCTGCGTGACGAACCAAAATGTGCTCAGCGCCGATGAACTCGGTAACCTCACCAAGGATCGACACCCCACCCGCCGCCACCAGCAGGTCCGAAACGACGCCGATGGCCGGATTCGGTACCAGCCCCGAGATCGTGTCGGAACTTCCGCATTTCATACCCATGACCAGCTGACTGACCGGGAAAGTCTCCCGTCGCTGGAGAGAGGCGTCCTGCACCATCGTCTGAGCCAGCAGGATCCCCTGCGCGGTGGTTCGGGCGGCGCCACCAGTCTCCTGCACAATGAGATGCTCGACCCGTTTGCCGCTTGCCCTGATTCCCTCGATGACTCCGGCAAGGTTCGTGCTCTCGCAGCCAAGAGTGATCAGAATCACCGAATGCAGGTTGGGATTTCGCCCGAGTCCAATCAGTGCCTTATTGACGAGGGCAATGTCGAGCGCCGTCTGACAACACCCCTGATGGTGGGTGAAGCGGGCCGTGCCCTGCACCTGACGGACAATGCCCTCGACCACCTCGTTGACACAAACCACCGCCGATAACACGCCTACATAATTGCGGGTGCCTACGCTGCCGTCAGAGCGACGATAACCCTCGAATTCCGTGGTCACGGCTCTTTCCACAGGTCACCCCGACCGCGTAGGCTCTCGATGTTCTGCACGTGAGCGTGGCCGCCGGCAACGATGTCCTTTGTCGCCCGGCCGATGACTTCACCATATTTCAAAATTTCCTCGCCACGTCGAACCGAGCGGAGGGCGAACTTGTGTCCGTACGGGATGTCCTCCTTCAGCGTTGTCCGGCCAAGCTCACGATGACGGCGAAATAGGGCCTCCTCACCGGCCTTGAGCTCTCTAAGAGCAGTAGCCACATTGTCGGCTTCATTCACGACTATTGCGTCTATGGCCACCGATCCTCCTGTCTTGCGGTGTTGCCGCGGTCAATTCACTACGACCGAAGCGCCGTCGGGTATGACAGTAATGCTCGCTCGGGCACCGACGATTGCCTCCGCGGCCGACAGCGCCTCTTCGAAGGTGTAGGCGGTGCCAAATCCCATGTCGTTCAGAATGCGATGGTCGCACTGGTCGGTAACGAAGATGATCGTATGTTTCAGTTGAATGCGGGCCATGATCTGCGTGGCCCATTGGTCGGGGACCGTGGATCCCCGATCCACCGTCAGGATCCTATCCATAGCTTCCCTCGCCCCGCCGCGCATCCAGTTGTACATGTCCTCGCTGCCATGTCCATCGCCACAAGCCGCGGTCACGATGATGACGCCGCCCTCCTTGCATGTGGCCGCGGCAGAGGTCAACGCCTTTACCTGTTGGTAGACGTTCTGGTCAAGCGGATAGCCACCGTTGGACGTGATGACGATATCCGCGTGTCTGGCCTCGACTTGGGCTAGTTGCCCGGCGAAGCGGCATCCTTGCAGGTGAGCCTGCTCCGGGTTGCCAGCGAACGCCGCAATGATCCTCTTGTCCGTATCGATGACCACGTTCAGGATGAACGCCAATCGGGCCTGTCTGGCGGCGTAGACCATGTCGTCATGAATGGGATTGCCCTCGAGTACCCCCGGTCTGGCTCGGCGGTGGGCGACAAACTCCGCGCAGTGATTGGCAAGCACCGTCGATTCACTGACGATGCCGGGTAAGACGCTTTTTCGTCCTCCCGAGAACCCTGCGAACAGGTGGGGTTCGATAAAGCCCTCCGCAACTAGCAGATCGGCTTCCATCGCCAACTTGTTGACTATCAAGTCGCCCCCGGACGGCAGCTGGCCCGCATGGACCAACGCCAGTGGGTCCCTGGAATCGTGGATGACGACGTTCACGCTTCTTAGCAGTTCAGCGCCGAACTTTTCCGACAGCTCTTTCGTCGTGGATGCGCGATGGAACCCTGTCGCCACCAAGAAGGTGATGTCCGCGCCGGGGTTGCGTTCGTGGATCTCTGCGAGTAGCTGCGGGGCAATGATTCGGGTGGGAACAGGCCGCGTATGATCACTCACGATGATAACGATCCGCTTGCGGCCCCTGGCGAGGTCAGCGAGGCGGGGAGAAGCAATCGGGTTCTCGAGTGATCTTCGAACCAGCGCCTCTTCGCCGGCGTCGGGTTTGACGTGGCTGGCGCGAGATTCGAGAATTCCAAGCAGTCGCCCGGTAGGTATTCGTATCTCGATAGCGCCCTTGCCATAAGGCATCTCGATGGCGGTCATTGATTGGGGTTTATCGTTCGCCGTCATGGAAGGCCGTCATGGCGCGCACCGGGATTGGGGCATAGCAGAGTGTGTATTCCTATTCCCATTCCACACGAAGAGCACGAAACATGCCAGCTCCTGCAAAAGCCGCCTTCGAAGCGCGACGAGGAGAGGCTCTCCCTGGAAGCCCGGCGGTGGTACGAGCTTTGCAGCCGAGTCGAACGCTCTTCGGATCGCCCGAGAAGCGACCGGACATCCTCCCGAACATCGTCCTCGATGGCAGGGCGGGCATGGCCGAAGCGATTGTTGGGCGACGGTGAAGCGGAACAAAAGAAGGGATGGAAGATCCGTCCAGCAAACGCATCGCCGTCATCGGCGTGACCTGCAGCGGGAAATCCACGCTGGCGGACCGGCTGTCCCGGTCGCTCGGGCTTGCCCGCATCGAGCTGGACGCGCTTCATTGGAAGCCGGGCTGGGTCGGGTCGGATCGTGAGGAATTCCGCGCCAAGGTGGACGCGGCCACCCGAGGCCAACGCTGGGTAGCGGACGGAAACTACGCCTCCGTGCGGGACTTGGTGTGGGAACGGGCCGATTTGATCGTGTGGCTGGACTACCCACTCGGGCTGGTGCTCGCCCGCTGGGCGCGACGCACGTGGCGGCGCTGGCGCGCTAAGGAATTGTTGTGGGGAACCAACAGAGAATCGTTCTGCATGGAACTGACGATCTGGTCCAAGCGCTCCCTCATCCACTGGCTGTTCCGAAGCTATTTCCGCCACCGCCGCGAATATCCGGCCTTGTTGTCCGATCCGGCACGAAGCCGGGCCGCCTGGCGCAGGTTCAGGCATCCCCGCGAGGTCGAGGCATGGTTGCAAAGCTCGGGAAAACCTTGAAAGGAATCCGCTGGCGCACGAGGAATAGAAGGAGAGGTTCGAGATGCACACCGAGGAGATCCAGCATCGAAGCAAGGTCCACATCCAGCTAACACGGACCATCGACGAGTCCTACGACATCGAGATAGGCGAAGATCTCTTCGAGCAAATTCCGCGGGATCTTCGCGCAAACATCCTCCCCGGTGCGCACCGGGTCGCTATCATCACCGATGCCACGGTCCGCTTTCGCTATGGTGAGAGGCTCCTCGGCCGACTGCGCGGTGAGGGCATCGACGCTGCACTCTTCGACTTCGCGCCCGGCGAGAAGCACAAGACCCGTGCAACCAAGGCCATGTTGGAAGACGCGCTGATCGCCTCACGCTTCGGGCGGGACAGCGGGGTCATCGCCCTTGGCGGCGGGATCGTCTCGGATTTGGCAGGGTTCGTGGCCGGCACCTTCGCCCGCGGAATCCCCTTCCTGGTCTATTCCACGACTCTGCTGGGAGCGGCGGATGCCTCTGTCGGCGGCAAAACAGCAGTGGACACGCCCGTCGCCACCAACCTGATCGGCCTTTTCCACCAACCCAAGAAGGTCTACATCGACACTGCCACCTGGGCCACGTTGCCTCCGGCCGACATCCGCAACGGCTTGGCCGAAACCGTCAAGCACGCCTGCTTGGGCGATTCAGCCTTCTTCGCGTACCTGGAACAGCACCTCGACCAGCTGTTACCGGCGGCCGCCACCGGCGGCGCCATCGATCCAGCCGTGGCGGCGCACATAGCGGTCAAGAACTGCGAGATCAAATCCCGCCTCGTCGCCGCCGACGTGCACGAAGCCAATTTGCGGCAAGTCCTCAACCTGGGGCACACCCTGGGACGGGCGCTGGAGCCCCTGGCCGATTTCTCGCTTTGCCATGGCGAGGCGGTGGCCATCGGTCTGCTGTTCCAATTGCGCCTCGGGAAACGATTCGGCTACGTGACCGGCGAGGAAGTGGCTCGGGTGGAACGACTGATCGCCCATCTTGGCCTACCCACCAAGATCCCATCCCAGATTCCCGCCGCGCGCATCGTCGAGAAAATGCACACCGACAAGAAGGCCCGGCGCGAAGCCATCCGCTTCGTCTTTCAGGAGTCCATCGGCAAGATGGTGCGGTTCCCCGATGGCGACTGGTCGCGGGTCGTGACCGAGGACGAGCTCGCAACAACCCTCGCGGAGTCGTACGGGTAGATCGGAGCCTGGACATGTCTCCGGCATCTCCAGCTAGGAACTAGGGAGGACCGGATTGCAACGAGGGTTTGTAGACGACCGACGGGCTGGATTCCTCGTTCACTTCCAGACGGAAAATGTCGGGTCGCGCATAGTGTCCGACCACGTCCAGGTCGAACTTGCCCTGAACAATCTGGTCGAGATCGATGTCGGCGGTCACGATGCCAGGCTGGTCATAGAGGGGCCCCGCCATCACCTCGCCCAGGGGCGACACGATGGAAGTACCGCCGCGGATCAGGACCGTCGCGCCAGCCGAGCCCTGCATGGGAAGGAAGTGGGCGGGATAGTCCTGGCGGCGGGCGAATTGACAGGCGTTGAGGACAAAGCAGCGGCCCTCGACGGCGATGTGGCGCATGGTGGACTGCCATACCTCGCGATCGTCGACGGTCGGTGCGCAGTAGAGCTGAATGTTCTTGCCGTACATGGCGGCACGGAGAAGCGGCATGTAGTTCTCCCAGCAGATCACGGCGCCCACCCGCCCCACGTCGGTCTGGAACACGGGCAAGGTCGATCCGTCGCCGGCGCCCCAGATGATCCGCTCCATCGCCGTGGGCATGAGCTTGCGGTGCTTCCCCAGCTGCGTTCCGCGCGCATCGAAGAACAAGACGGCGCAGTACAGCGTGCCGCCCGCGCGCTCGATCACGCCAATCACCAACGACACTGCGTGGTCGCGAGCGATGGCCGCCAGCTCGTCGCAAGCAGGTCCCGGCACGTCGACAGCACTGTCCCAGTAGACCTGAAATTGCCGTCGCCCTTCGTCGCTGCGGCTGCCTACGTGCGCGCCGAAGGTAACACCCTTCGGGTAGCCTGAAAGAAACGCTTCCGGAAACAGCACCAACTTGGCGCCGGTCCCTGCAGCCTGCGCGGTCAGGACGCGAACCTTGGCCAGCGTGGCGTCGCGGTCGAACGCAACGGGCGCATCTTGGATAGCGGCAACACGAAATACGGTCATGGCAATCCAGTCTAGTCAGCAAACGGGTCTGCTCCCATCGCGAAATCGCGCATGGGCGACGGCCGTACCTGCCCGCGGGCAGCCAGCCGGTCTTCCGGCCGTGCGAAGCGTCCAACTGTCTCCCCAGCAACACCTAATCAGCAGGACTGTTGCAAGGTGAGCACTTCGACGCCAGCCTCCGGTTCCCATAACGGAGACGGCCGCGCCATTCAACGCCGGAGCGATCCCCGCGCTACCCCTGTGGCGCGGCACGTGTCGTGCATGTCCGCGGCACACGAAAGACGGCTCACAGGAACAACATGTCCACAGAAACGGTCCAACTACTTGCCCGATACAATAGCCACGCAAACCAGGAAATGGGACGCGTGCTCGCCGAGCTGACCCCCGAGGAGTGGAACAGGCCTCTCGGGGGCTACTTCCCCACCATCCGCTCCCTCGCCTCGCACATCTTCTCCGGGGACCTGGCCTACTTGAAGCGATTCGCGGCGCTGCGCCCCTTCGCCTACGTGGACACCCCGCTCTTCCAGCGAACAATTGCCAAAGGCGAGCTTCTGTTCCCAGCCTTCACCGACTACGAGCCGGACCGGAAAGCGCTGGACGCCGTGTTCACCCGCTTCGCCGCGGAGGTCACACCCGCGGATCTCGCCAGACCCCTGCGCTTCACGAACTACCAGGGCGTAGAACAGGAGAAGAATTTCGGAGGGCTGGTGCTCCACACGTTCAACCACCAGACGCACCACCGAGGCCAGGTGTCGCTTTACCTCGACATCCTCGGCAAGAAGAACGACTTCAGCGGCATCGCTCCACTGATCTAGCCCTGTACGTCGGCAGGAAACACGGGCCCCGGAGATCGCGCCACCGACAATGTCATCCGCGTCTTCCTTGGCCCGAACCGTCTTCGAAAGCTGCAGCCTCCGGGGAGCTTTCGTGCTGCGCTCTGGACGAACCAGCACGGATTACTTCGACAAGTACCAACTGGAGGCCCGGCCGGTGTTATTGCGGGCCATCGCCGAGGGCATGGCGCGGCTGCTACCCGCCCGGACAGCGGTGTTGGCCGGGCTGGAGATGGGCGGAATTCCGGTGGCAACAGCAATCGCACTGCAAACCAACCTGCCCTGCGTCTTCGTCAGAAAGAAGGCCAAGGAATACGGGACCTGCAAGATCGCCGAAGGCGTCGACGTGAACGGTCTCGAGGTCGCCATCATCGAAGACGTGGTCACGACCGGCGGGGCCATTCTCGCCGGGGTCGAAGCGCTGCGCGAGCTCGGCGCCCTGGTCGACACCGTTATTTGCGTGATCGATCGCGAACAGGGGGCGGCCGAAACCTTGCGAACTGCCGGACTCTCGCTCAAGAGGCTTTTCACGGCGTCCGAGCTACGGCACGCCGCGACGGATCGCCGGTCGTAGACGTTGCGAGAAGCGCCAGGAACGCGCCGGCCGCCGGGGCAGGCGAGCCCGGCAGGCGGACGATGCCCAGCCGTTGCCGTGGGATCCAGTCCAGCCGCCACCGTGACGCCTTTCCTTTGCCAGCAACCGACGCTGTAGGGAATGCGAAGTCCGGGACCACGGCTATCCCCAGCCCCGCCAGGGCGAACTCGATCTGCAGCTCCACCAAATCGAGCTCCAGCACCCGAGCCGGCAGCTGATCCGCGGCCGCGAAGGCCGCATCGACGACGAAGCGAGCCTGCGTCCCCTGCTCGAGGAGCAACAGATCGGAGCGCGCAAGCGCCTCGGCCGTACGCGCGCGGGGACGCCGACCTCCAGCTTTCGCCAGGGCCACCCACCCGTACTCCCTCCACTGTTCGACCACCAACCCGCCCGTCTCCACCGGAAGAGTCACAATCCCGAGATCCGCCCCACCCTCGCGCACCAGCGCCGTCGTCTCGCCACTCGTGCGGTTCCACACGCGAAGCCGCACGCCAGGGTGTTCGCGCGCGAACCGGGCCAAGCGCGGCGCCAGCAAGCGACAGGCGATCACGTCGCCGGTGGCGATGGAAAGCGATCCAGATGTCAGGCCACGAAGGGCGGCGGATTCGCCATGCAGCCGTTCGATCTCGGCAAGCACGGCGCGGGCGCGAGAAACGATCTGCCGTCCCGCCGCACTCAGAAGTTTCCTCCGCCCGGAGCGGACGAACAGCTCCAGTCCGGTCTCGCCTTCGAGCAACTTGATCTGGGCGCTAAGCGCTGGCTGGCTCACGCACAGGGACTGGGCGGCCTTCTCGAATCCGCCCTGGTCGACAATAGCGCACAAGGCGCGTAGCCGATCGATAGTCATCATCGGTTCCGATGAATAACATCAATTAATACGATTATACTTATGTTTTCGCCCGACCTACCGTGCCCTCCGGAGGTCAACGAACATGAGCGCAATCATCGTCATCGACGCCCTGTGGGGCGATTCCGGCAAGGGAAAGATAGCGGCCTGGCTCGCGGCGAAGCGAAGGGCAGCCATCTGCGTGCGCGGAGGCACGGGCACGAACTCGGGACACAGCCTCTACCTCGACGGAGAGCTCATCAAGACGAGCCAGCTCCCGCTGGCCGGGCTCCTCGGCAGCGCCCGGCTTCGGGTCGGCAGCGGCGTGGCTGTCGATCCCAGTCTCTTCGAGGAGGAGATGTCCCGCTATGCGCGCTTTGCCGTTCGGGAGCGCGCGCGCGTCGATGGGCGCTGTCCCGTAATCCTGCCCGAGTACAAGGACGCTGAAAGAAGCGACGCTAACCTACGCGAGACGGTCGGCTCGACCTTGAGCGGAACCGGCTGGGCCCAGGCCATGTACTGCCTGCGCAAGGCAAAGCAGGCGAAGGACATCCCCGCACTCGCGCCATACCTGGCAGATGTGGCCCGCGAGTGCGATGAGGCGTGCGCCGCCGGCCAAACCGTCGTGCTGGAAGGAAGCCAGGGCACCTTGCTCTCGCTGGCCCTGACCCAGGACTATCCTTTCTGCACCTCCGGCAACTGCACGGCCATGGCCTGTGCCGACGACGTGGGCCTCAACTGGAAACGCATCGGCGAGGTGGTCATGGTAGTGAAGGCGGTTCCCTCGCGCGTCGGGGAAGGTCCGCTCCCTTCCGAGATGACCGAAACCGAGCAGGACGCACGCGGCATCGCCGAATACGGCGTACGCACCGGGCGTAGGCGCAGAAAAGCATCAAGGGTGCCGCTGGACCTCGTCGAGGAGGCGGCCCGGCTGAACGGGCCAACGGGCATCGCCCTGAGCTTCTGCGATCACCTGGATCCCGAGATGAACCGCGCTACGGGGCCCACGCCCGCCATCGCCCGGCTCATCGCCGAGGTCGAGGAAGCGAGCGGCGCGCCCGTCATCCTTTTGGATCGGGGAAAGGGCCACGACGCCATTCTGGAACGGCGGACGGACGGAACGTGGACTCGATGATCTCGGCCGTCCTATTCGATCTCGATGGCCTCTTGGCCGACACGGAGAAACTCCACCTACAGGCGTACAAGGAAATGCTAGGAGCGCATGGAATCGAATTGCGCGACGCTGAATACGAGGAGCATTGGATTCGGCTGGGGAAGGGATTGAGGGAGCTCGTCCAAGAGCGCGGTCTCGCCGTGGACCCAGTAGTGCTCCGAAAGGAGAAGGCCGCCCGTCATGCGCATCTGGTCGCCACGGAGGCAGGACCTATGCCGGGCGCGCTCGATCTGCTGAAGGCTTTGGACGGAAAGAAGACCCTGGCGTTGGCATCGTCTTCCTATTCGGATTCGGTCAAAGCGGCGGTTTCCGTCCTCGGAATAGCTTCGTATTTTTCGGTGATCCTCTCGGGCGATTCAGTCGAGCGGAGCAAACCCTATCCCGATATCTTTCTTCTGGCGAGCCAGAAGCTCGGCATACCGCCCGCAGATTGCGTGGTGCTCGAAGATGCTGAAAAAGGTGTGCTTGCGGCGCGGGCGGCTGGGATGAAGTGCATCGCGGTGCCAAACCGCCATACGAAAGGGAACGACTTTTCTCAAGCCACTTTGGTCGTGTCGGGATTGGATCAGGTGACGCTCGCGATGATTGAATCGCTCGACTGAGCCTTTGCGCTGGCCAACGAACAGCTCAGTCGCCCCCCATGGGCGCGGGTTGTGTCTCCCGGACCCGCAATGGCAAGACGATCTTTCCGCGGACGATGTCGCCCAAGAACTGGACCACCAGCCTGCGCTCGCAGGCCTGGACCCGCTCCGCGAGGGTTTCTGTTGTGTCGCCGGGCAGAACGCCCACCCGACGCTGGGCTACGACGGGCCCCGTATCATATCCACCGTCCACGAGGTGAACTGTGGCTCCCGACTCTACCTCGCCTGCTGCAAGCACGGCGCGGTGAACATTCATCCCGTACATTCCCTTGCCCCCGTGCTTGGGCAACAAGGCGGGGTGCGTGTTGAAGATACGCCCTGCGTATCGACCGAGCATCGACGGCCCCAATTGCTTCATGTACCCGGCCAAGAAGATCACATCCGCGGCAACCGCCTCGATGGCGCTCAGAATCGCACGGTCGAGGGCTTCCGCAGCGGAATGCGTCCTGCCCGACAGGTGCGCGTGCGCGATACCTGCCGCGCGAGCCCGGCGAATGGCCCCCGAGTCGGCATTGTTGGAGATCACGATGGCAACCCGGGCGTCGAGCACACCGCCTGCGCAAGCATCGAGGATGGCCTGCAGCGTGGTCCCTTCGTGCGAGGCGAAAACGGCGATATTCATGGTCGTGGGTCGAGCACTACCACGAAAGCGCGCCCTGGGTCGCCACGCGCAGCCGGGTAAAGTCGTTGTTGTCGATCACCATGTCCGCCAGAGACTGCGGGTGGACGCTTTCGAGATAGAGTTTCTGGCCGGGGATGTACTTCTCGCGGTAGCGCTTGATGATCTCGTCTTGCCCGCTAAACAAGTACAGGTCACGCTCCAGGGCGCGTTTCAGACTGGTCTCGAAATCGATCTCGACAAAGATCTTGAGATCCCAATGGTGCCGGATTTCCGGTCGAAAGAGAAAGACGCCTTCGAAAACCAGGATCGACTCTTCCGTGGCGAGCAGCTCGTCAGCCTGGATTGCCTGGTCGGTTCTAAAATCGAAAGCCCGCAGGCGGCAGCGACGGTTTCCACCCGGCCCGAGAGGTGTGAGCAGGGACTCTTTGAGTAGCTCATAGTTGAACGAATCGTAGTAATAACCTTCCGGCGAGAGCTGGCCCCGTTGGTAGCGAATTTCCCTCGGGTTGTGGAAGCTGTCGATGGAGGCGCGCAACACCGCCGCCCCCTGCCTACCCAACTCAGCCGCCAGCGCATTCGCCAGGCAGGTTTTGCCAGCTGCATCGATACCGTCGATCCCCACGCGCAGAGGATCTCCGCGTTTGGCTTTCAAGATGGGACTGGCAATTTCTTCAATCACTGACCGGGCAACACCGTTGCTTCTGCGGTGTTTCCCGTGGGACAGGCGACAGCCCAGGCGGAAGGGACTTCTCATCCGGCTGCTCGGACGGCTGGCGAGAGCGGCCCATCCTGTCGCCGACGACGCCACCAGAGCGCGGCCCCGAGCGGGACCAAGGCCGCGCCGGCCGCTGCGGCGCAGACGGCGGCGTAACCGCTCTGGGCAGCCAGAAGTCCGCTGGCGATTTGGCTCGCCCCGGAAGCCACGTTCATGACCAGGTCATTTAGGCCCTGCATTTTCGAACGCTCGCCAGGTGCAAGCTGATCGGAAAGCATTGCCGACCCTGCCACGTAGGCAAGGTTCCACCCGAGCCCCAGGGCGAAGAGCGCCCCGGTCAGCGCCCAGACGCCGGTGGAGGGGCCGGCCCAGGCGCACGCCAGAGCCATGACCACCGCACCGGAGACGATCGCGGGGGCACGGCCCTTCCGATCCGTGAACTTCCCGGACAACAGAGAAAACGCGTACATCCCCAGAACGTGGGCGGAAATCACGAAAGAAACGGCACCAAGCGCGTGCGTATGGTGCTTCATGTGCAAGGATGTGATGGACATAGGCACTGTCATGGCCATCTGGGTAAAAGCCAAGGTGATCATCGCCACCCGAACGCCTGGCCGACGGAGAAGGTCTCGAAGCGGTTGGCAGGCAGCCTTCCCTGGCGGCGAAGCGCCAGCAAACCATTCCCGCGCGAGATCCCTGGGGTCGGGGCGGAGGCGGGCGAAAACCAATACGGCCGCCGCCAACAACGCCACGCCACCGGCGAGATAGGCTCCAGCCAAACCCAGGTTTCGCCTCCCCAGGGACAGGCCCGCCATCGATCCGACGAGAAGCGGCCCGACGATAGCACCCGCCGTGCTCCCCAACACCACCCGTGAAACCGCGCGTCCCCGTTCCTGGGGTGGGTGTATTTCCGCCGCGGCGAAGCGCCCTAGATCGACCGCAGACCTGGCCAGCCCAACCAGGAGCAACCCGGCCAGCAGGAGCAGCATCGACCGATGGAAAACCCCGGCGACGGCGAGCGCCGAACCCGCCACACCGAACGCCTGCCCCGCAGCGATGCCCAAGCGCCTCCCCGCCCTTTCCATGGCGTATCCCCACAACAACGAACCGCAAGCCTGGCCGGACACATAGATTGCCCCGGGAACGCCTGCCATGGCCGGCTTTCCGGTGATGTCCACCGCCACGAGCGCATTCACGGTAAACGCGGCGACGAAGCCGGCCGAGCTGAGGCACTGAGAAAGAAAGAGCGTGCGAGTGATCTTGCGAGCGATTCGTTGGTCGTATTCCATGGGTGGAGCTTTCGCTGATCTTGCCGACTGCATGCCTTAGGCCACAACGATGTCAATCCGTAAAGCCGCGCTCAGCGTCGCGTGGATTCGACATTGCGTGACGAAGCCACGCAAGGCTTCTTTCTGGGCAGCAGCAAGATTCGCCCCGCGGACTCGGATTGCCAGGTGGATTGTCCCGAGCTGAAATCGCTGTGGAACGTAGCCACGGCCGCCCCCACCCAGCTCGCGATTGCCGAGTTTCTCGCGAATGGAGGCTACGATCGACACTTGCGATCGCTCCGCCGCCGGTCGGCCGAGACCATGGCCAAGGTCCGTAGCACCATCGAAGCAGGTTTCCCGATCGGCACGCGCGTCACCAAGCCCGCGGGCGGCTTCGTCCTTTGGGCGGAGATGCCCCAAGGATTCGATGCGCGCGCCCTGCACGCCCGCGCGCAAAAGGA
>Ga0302323_100001289_pt1 | contig 20268 bp, 18 predicted proteins | sample Fen_T0_3_FD_201950 | JGI IMG/M metagenome (GOLD analysis project Ga0302323, IMG submission 201950) | Peat permafrost microbial communities from Stordalen Mire near Abisko, Sweden - Fen_T0_3 | ecosystem: Environmental > Terrestrial > Soil > Wetlands > Permafrost | place: Sweden: Abisko... | reverse complement strand
GCACCGGCCGCGCACATCAGCGCCCCGGAGATGACACAAGCCGTCACCTTCAGCCGCAGGGTCGGCACGCCGGTACATTCCGCGGCAAGCTCGTCGTCCTTGAGCGCCTGCAGACCGCGACCAATCCAGGAATTTTGTATGTAGCGCGCTATCGCAACCGCCAGCACCACGAGCAGCGCCTGAACGAAAAACAGCATCTGCACATAACTGTGGAAAGGAGCCGTCACCATCGGCCGCTGCAGCTGAATGCCGGCCGCGCCGCCGACGAAACGCCAGTTCGTAACCGACGTCTCGATGATGATCGTCAACGCAATCGTCGCGATCGAGAAGAAGATGCCCTGCATGCGCAAGGTCAGCAGGCCGAGGGCGAAACCGAGGAATGCACCGAAGGCCGCGGCGACCGCGATCTGAACGGCAAGCGGCGCATCAAACGCCTTGAACAGAAACACGGCCGTATAGACGCCAACACCGAAAAATGCGCTGGTGCCGAAATTTACGTAGCCGGCATAGCCACCGAGGATGCTCCACGCGACGGCGAGTACGATGAACTGCAGGATCACGTAGCAGGCAAAGAACGGATATTCGTTGCCGATGATCTGCGTCATCGCCAGGGCGGCAAAGAGAAAGAGGGTCGCGCCGATCCAGAAGGCGAGGCTGTTACGGCTCATGATCGCCTGCCGAACAGGCCCTGCGGCCGCACGGCGAGCACGCCGAGCAGCATCGCGAACGAAATAGCCGGCGCCCAGGAGGCACCGAACAGCGTCAGGACGATGGTTTCGGCAACGCCTAGGATGATGGCCGCAATGAGCGTGCCGGTGATGCTGCCGAGCCCCGCCATGACCACGATGCAGAATGTCCGTCCGATATAGGTGCGGTCGAGTGTCGGTTCGACGGGAGCGACGATAATGAGCAGGGCACCGGCGATCCCGAGCACGGAGGTTGCAATGCCGAACGCCCATTGCTTGATCCGGATCGGGTTGGCGCCCATCAGCCGCAGCGCCTCCTGGTCCTGCGCGACCGCGCGGATCGCGCGTCCCATAAATGTTCGCGACAGGTACAGCGTCAGCAAAATCGTCAGCGCCGCGGCCACCACAAACGCTACCACCAGCCGGAACGGAATTCGCATCTCGCCGATCCGCCAGGCCTTGCCGATGTAGGATGCGGTGACCGAGCGCTGGTCCACACCGAATTGCAGAATCAGCAGTACTTCGATGATGAACGCGACGCCGAAGAAGAACGCGATGCCGCGCACGCCGGCATCGCTGCCGCGCTTTTCGAATGTCTCGTAATAAAGCCGGTAAGCGACAAGACCGAACAGGAAGAGCAGTGGCGTGATCAACAGCCCCGCCAGCAGCGGGTCGATCCCAAAGCTCTCGTTGAGGAAATATACGGCGTAGGAAGCCATTAACAGAAACGCCGGATGGGCGATGTGGGGAACGTCGAGCAAGCCGAACGAGACCGACAACCCAAGGCTTACGGCCGCATAGAAGCAGCCGAGCAGCACACCGATCACCACCGCATCGAGCAGCAGGTCAAATGAAAACAATTGAGGTCCCCCTTGACCCACTCTTGAGCCGCCGCTTCCCCGTTTTTCGCGTGCGCCGGGATTAACCGATTCCTTTGCCCGGGATCATTTGCTCCGATCCCGGGCAGCCGCGCCGTGGTTCAAAGAAAGCCGCGAGCTTTACTTCCGCGCGGCCTCAAAGGGAGTAATCAGATCGCCGGATTTCAGTTTCTCCGGGAACAGGATCACCTGCTTGCCCGAAGAGCGGAACTGTTCGATGTTCTTGTCCACGACACCGCGGAACTGGGCCTGCAGCACCGCGTTTTCCTTGCGCTCGCCGTCGGGCCCAAAGGTCATCGGGCCGACGATGGTCTGCATCTCGTGCTCATGCAGATATTTTGCGATCGCCTTTTGGTCGAGCGACCCGACCGCCTTGACCGCTGCCTCGACGAGTTGACCGCTGGCGTAGCCGAACGGCGCGAGATAGTAGCCGAGCGGATCGACCTTGGCTTCCACCGCGCGCTTTGTATACTTGTCGAAGAACTCCTTGGTGCCCTCGTAATACATTTTCGGTTCTGGGAGCCATGAGTTGTAGTTGACGACGCCGTTGAGCAGCGAGCCCATATTCTCCATCACCGCGCCGAATTGCAGCCCGACCATGCCGCCGCCAAAAACCTTGACGTTGTCGCCGATCCCGATCTCGTTGACGGCACGCAGGATACCAGCCGAATCCGGCGGGTACGACGAAACATAAACCACGTCGGGCTTTGCCGCCTTCAGTGCGCGAACGATGCTTGAGAATTCCACCGTGCTTGGCGGATAGGCCTGATCGAAAACAATCGGCATATTGCGCCTCTTTGCGACGTCGCGCGCGATCACCACCAGATTCTGGGCGAATTCCTGATCGGCTGACAGAAACGCAACACTCTTGCCGCCGGCCTTCTGGGCGATTTCGAGGAACGAATCCGGCCAGCTGTCGGGCGGTCCCCACGGCGCATTGTTGAACCACATGTCGTGGCCGACCTTGCTGTTGACCTGAAACGAGAAGTTGCCGATCAGCAGCAGGCCGCGCTGCTTGACCATCGGCATCAGCGGCGCCGTCGGCACGGTCGCGTAGGGGGCGAACAGCAGGTCGACTTTGTCGACGTCCAGCAGCTTCGAGTAGATCGCCGGAGTTTCCGAAGCGCTCGATTTGTCGTCATAGACGACCAGTTCGACCTTGCGGCCGAGCAGCCCACCCTTGGCGTTGACGTCGTCTCGCCAAATCTCGATGCCAAGCAGGGAGGCCTTGCCGCCGCCCGCGAGACCGCCGGTCTGGGGCATACTCATGCCGATCTTGATCGGCGGCTGTTGTGCACCAACGCTTGAAGCCAGCCCAAGCATGGCAGCGCCTGCGCCGGCCGTCGCCAGCAGATGGCGGCGGGAAATCGATGCGGATTTGGTGGTCTTGTCGGTCATGGCTTCTTCCCTGTATTTTGTTCGATTTATTATATTCGGCCTAGCGGCCCCGTCTTCGTTCAAATTCGACCCAGCGCCGTCAGGATAACCTGCGGCGTCAGCGGAATCTCGGTGATAATAGCGCCAAACGGCCTGAGCGCATCATTCACCGCATTGGCTACTGCCGCGGCCGCCCCCGCGGTTCCGGCCTCGCCTGCGCCCTTTGCCCCCAGCTCCGTCTCTGACGTCGGTGAAACCACATGCCCAACGTCTATATCGGGCATTTCGCCGGACATCGGAACAAGATAATCGGCCATGTTGGCATTGGTCAGCTGGCCCCGCTCATCGTAAACACATTTTTCGAACAACGCCGCGCCGAGACCCTGCACCACGCCGCCCCGAATCTGTTCGTCGACAAGCTGCGGATTGATCAGCGTGCCGCAGTCCTCCACCACCCAATGCCGGAGCAGCTTGATGAAGCCGGTCTCGGTGTCAACCTCGAGCCAGGAGGCCTGAACGCCATTGGTGAAGGCGAAGGGATATTCGCGGGGCACAAAGTGACGCGTCGCCATCAATTCGGCCTGAATGCCCGGCGGCAGCGTGTCGGGGCGGAAATAGACAATTCGCGCAAGCTCGCGCAACTCGATGCGCGGTGTCCCGTCGCTGGCGCTGACAACCGCGTTGTTGGCGATGTCGAGCTCGGCGGGGGAGGACTGCAGAATTGCTGCGGCGACTTCGAGGATATTCCTGCGTAAAACCTTCGCAGCCTGAAGTGCGGCCTCGCCGCCGATCCCGGCGCCGCGCGAGGCCCAGGTGCCGCCGCCGTAAGGCGTGTTGTCGGTATCGCCCAGGATGACGCGAACGCGCTCCATCGAGACGCCGAGCACGCTGCCGACGATCTGCGCCGTGAGCGATTCGGAGCCCTGCCCCTGCTCCGTAATGCTGGTCTGACAGATCACCGATCCCTGAGCGTCCAGCCGCACCGCGACGCCATCCTGCGACGATATCCGGGCGCCACCGACGCCATAGAACGCCGCACTCGGGTTGGTGACCTCGATAAAGCTCGCAATGCCGATGCCACGGTGAATATTCTTCTTGCGCAATGCCGCCTGCTCGGCGCGCAAGCCGTCGTAATCCATCATCGTCACTAGCTTGTTGATCGCAGCATGATGCGACAACAGCTCGAACCGGAGGCCCGAAGGCGATGCGCAGGGGTAGGCATCGTCGGTGATCAGATTGCGGAGGCGGATTTCGACCGGGTCCATGCCGATTTTTGCGGCCGCCAGATCGACCAGGCCTTCCGTCACCGAGCATGCGATGGGATGGCCGACGGCGCGGTACTGGCACATGACATTCTTGTTCTGAAACACCACACGGGCGCGGGCGCGGTAATTCTTTGTCACATAGGGCCCGCCGACGAGGTTGACGACCTGGTTGGCCTCGATAGCGCTGGTGCGCGGATACATCGAATAAGGACCGATGCCGGTGAGATCGTCGATCTCAAACGCCGTGATGGTGCCATCGCGCTTGACACCAATCCGGCCGAGGCAGCGATGGTCGCGGGCGTGAATGTCGGTGTTGAAGCTTTCGACCCGGTCGGCGACGAATTTGATCGGTCGGCGCAACAACTTCGACAACGCATAAGTGGCCATTTCGTCGGCATAGATGTGGACCTTGATACCGAAGGAACCGCCAACGTCCTTGCAGACCACGCGAACCTGCGACTCCTCAAGTCCAAGATGAAGGGCGGCGAGGTTCTGCACCATGTGCGGCGCCTGCGTACCCTGGTAGATTGTCAGCCTTGTCTCGGCGGCGTTCCAGTCGGCGACGACCGCGCGCGGCTCCAGTGTCACGCCGGTGTGCCGGCCGAAGACAAAATTCGCCTCCACCACCTCGTCGGAGCCGGCAAAAGCCGCATCGACGGCGCCGGCGTCGAGGTTGCGTTCGAAAGCGAGGTTATCCCCGAGCGTGGGATGTATCACCGTGGTTTCCGGATCGAGCGCGGTCCCCATGTCAGTTACCGCGTCGAGTTCCTCGTATTCGACGTTAACGACTTCGGCCGCGTCCTCTGCCACGGCACGGCTTGTCGCGACAATCGCCGCGACGGCTTCGCCCTGCCAACAGACGCGGTCAAGCGCGATCGCATGCTGCGGCGCGGATTTCAGACCCTTCAGGTGCGACAGCACACCGACCCATGGCGTGATGACGGCTGCAAGCTCCTCGCCGGTCACGATGGCGATCACGCCCGGCAAGCGCCGCGCTTCGTCGGCGTCGATTGCGATGATTTTTGCATGCGCATGGGGCGAACGCACAAACACCACATGACCCATCCGCGGCAGTTCCATGTCGCTGACGTAGAGCCCGCGTCCCTGCATCAGCCGCTCGAGATTCGGCCGCGGCACCGACTTGCCGATATAGGAGTTCGGCCGATCGAGTTCCGAGAGAACGCCAGGTTTTGCGGACGAGATCGTCATGGCCTGCTTCTCGTCCGGCCACGTGCCGTGGTTTCGATCGCATCGACAATGGCCTGGTAACCGGTGCAGCGGCAGTAGTTGCCGGACAGATGCTCGCGTATCCGTTCCCGATCCGGCTCGGCCTGCTGCGTCAGCAAATCATGCGCAGCCATCAGCATTCCCGGGGTGCAAAATCCGCATTGCAAGGCGTTGCGGTCGCGAAACGCGGCCTGCAGGTCGGCGACCTCGCCGCTATCGGACAATCCCTCGATGGTTTGGACGGAGGCGCCATCCGTCTGCACCGCCAGCATCAGGCAGGACCGTACGATTTCTCCGTCCACACGCACCGTACACGCACCGCAAACCCCATGCTCGCAACCGATATGGGTTCCTGTCAGTTGCAGATGCTCCCGCAGGAAATCCGCCAGGTTGAGCCGCGGCAGAACATTGGCATCGACGCGCTCGCCATTGACGTGGAGCGAGATTGGCATGGGGATGGTCACACGGATCCCCCGTTACCGAGATCGGGGCGGCCAAGCAGCGCGCTGGTGGAACGCGCCAATAGCACCTTGGCCAGATGCCTGCGCATGGCGGCGGATGCCTGCTGGTCTTCGTAGGGGTTGAGCTCATCGGCGAGAGCTGCCGATGCATCCGCCAATATCGCCGGCGTCATGGGGAGGTTGAGCAGTCTCGCGGCGACTTTTGCCAAAACCGGCCGATCGCCGACCGCAAAGAAGGCCATGCGAAGGTCCATGAAAACACCGCTCTCCACAATGGCCTGCGCCGCGAGGCCCGTGATGGCGTAGTCGCCGTGCCGCCGGCAGAATTCGTGAAAGAAATGAGCGGCGCTTTTTCGCGCGACCGGCAGTTCGACGCCGACGACCAGTTCCCGCGCCGAAAGCACCGTCTCATAAATTCCGGTGAAAAACGCCTCGGCGGCAATGCGTCGCTCGCCGCGCTGGCCGCGAATCACGACCGTGGCGTTCAGCGCCACCATGCAGGCCGGCAGCTCGGATGCGGGGTCGGCATGGGCGAGACTGCCGCCGATGGTTCCCCTGTTGCGGATCGCGGGATGCGCGACATGGGCGATCGCTTCTGTCAGCAGTGGCGCGTGCGCCGCGATTTCCGGCGACTTCAGGAGATCGGCATGACGGGTCAGCGCACCGATCGCGAGGACGTCGCGGCTCACCGAGATGCCGCGCAGTTCGGCAATTTCGCCGATATCGACGATCAGTTCGGGAGAGATTAGCCGCAGATTCATCGCGGGCATCAGGCTTTGGCCGCCCGAAAGCACTTTCGCCCTGTCGCCGTGCGCTTCGAGCAACTCCAATGCATTTACAACGCTGGTCGCGCGTGCGTAAGCGAAAGCCGAGGCTTTCATTGACGTGACCTCCCCCGGCCGGTTTTGCGGCATTTTTCGAGATTAGACGGCGGCAATCTTTAAAGGTCAAGTTTGTTTATCGAACGATTATTTCTGATGACTCGACTTTCGGACTAGTCATAATGCCGCAAAGGACGCACGGTTCGGTGCTTACCAAAATCGGCCGGGAGAGGAGCGCGCCATGAATCTGGGTTTCTTTACGATGCCGATCCACCCTCTCGACAAGGATTGGCAGCTGTCTCTCCGCGAAGACCGTGAGGCTTTCCTGTTGGCGGATGAACTGGGATTTACCGAAGCCTATGTCGGCGAGCACGTCACCGACAGGGCCGAGAACATCACCTCCTGCATCGCGTTCCTTGCGTGGATCGCAGCCGCTACCAAGCGGATCAAATTGGGCACCGGCACGATCAATATGCCGAATACCCACCCCGCGACGGTAGCCGCCAGCATGGCGATGCTGGACCACATGCTCGGCGGGCGCTTGATTTTCGGGATCAGCCCCGGCGGACTTCTGTCGGACGCGGAATTATTCGGGAACCTCGATGCCAACCGCAACGAGATGTTCCTCGAGTGCATCAATCAGGTCTTGGAGATCTGGGCTGCCGAGCCGCCGTATAATCTTCAGGGGAAATACTGGAACATCTCGACGCAGAAGACGCTGATCGAAGATATCGGCCAGGGATTTATTGCAAAGCCGCTGCAGCGCCCGCATCCGCCCATTGTCGTCACCGCCGTCGCGCCGTTTTCAAAAGGAGTCACCGAGGCCGCGGCGCGGGGTTGGGACCCGATTTCGGCGAATTTCCTGATGCCGGCCTGGGTGAAAAGTCACTGGCCGAAATACGTCGAGGGCTGCGAGCGCGGCGGGCGCGCGGCAGAACCCGGCAACTGGCGCGTCGCCAAGAGCGTGTTTGTCGCCAAGGACGCGGCGACGGCAAAGGCTTACGCCACCGACCCTGACGGGCCTTATGTCTACTATTACCGGTCGTTGTTCACCAAACTGAAAAGGAACGGTCGCATTGAGCTGTTCAAGACCCGCCGCGATCAGCCCGACGACGAAGTGACCCTCGAAATGGTATGCGACAAGCTGATCATCTACGGCACGCCTGAAAGCGTCACCGATCAGGTGCTGGCTTTCCAGGAAGAGGTCGGCAAATTCGGCACCCTGTTGTATGCCGGGAAGGACTGGAAGGACCGCGAGTTGGGACGCCAGTCCATGATCTTGATGGCCGAGAAAGTCTTGCCGCGGGTCAACGCGGGCGATTCGAAACAGTCCAGCGCCGCCGAATAATCCCCAAAATCAACTTCGAGAAGTCACAGTGGCCCTTTCCGATCGCATTCCGTATCAGGCACAGATCGACCGGCCGAAACTCGTCCTGCCGAACGGCAAGAAGCTCGCGGTATGGGTCATCCTCAACGTCGAGGAGTGGCGGATCGAGAACGCGATGCCGCGAACCGTGCTGAGCCCGCCGATGGGTCAGCCGCTGTTGCCGGATGTTCCGAACTGGTCGTGGCATGAATACGGGATGCGTGCCGGTTTCTGGCGGCAATTCAAGGCGCTGACCGACCGCAAGATACCGGTGACGCTGGCGTTAAACGCGAGCGTCTGCAACTCCTATCCTCGCGTCGCATCGGCGGCACTCGAAGCCGGCTTTGAGTTCATGGGCCATGGATTTGTTCAGGGTCCAATGCACAAGCTCGACGACCAGGCCGACGCCATCAAGCGGGCGGTCGACACAATCGCAAAATTCAGCGGCAAGCCGCCGCGATCGTGGGAAAGCCCGGGCCTGACGGAGACCGACGAAACGCTCGATTTGCTGCGCCTCAACGGCATCGAATATGTGGCGGATTGGGTGATCGACGATCTGCCGCAGGATATCGCGACGCCTCACGGCACCATCACCACAATTCCGTATTCGGTCGAGACCAACGACATCGTCATCCACGCGCTGCAGCATCTGTCATCCGAGCAATTCCTGAAGCGCTGCATCGACCAGTTCGACCGGCTTTACCTCGAGGGCGCCACGAACACGCGGATCATGGCGATCTCGGTCCACCCCTATATTACCGGTGTCCCACATCGCATCAAATATCTGGAGGCTTTGCTCGACTATGTCATCGGCCATGACGGCGTGGCGCTGATGACCGCCAGCGGGATCGGCGACTGGTACCGCGCCGCAATGTCGAAATCCTAGCTGGAATCGGAAGCATTCATGATCAGGGCCGCTATCATCGGTCTGGGATGGTGGGGACAAACCATCCTTAGAAACCTCCTAAACAATACGATCATCACTCCCGTGCTGGGCGTCGATCCCATGGATCAGCCGCGCGCTACGGCTTCGGCCTTCGGTATCGAGACCGCGCCCCGCTTCAAGGATGCGCTGGCGAATTCCAATGTCGATGTCGTCATCCTTTGCACGCCGCAGGAGCACCACGCGGAGCAGATTATTGCGGCGGCGCAATCGGGCCGCCACATCTTCTGCGAGAAGCCGCTGTGCACGACCGCGGTCGATGCGGAAGCCGCCGTTGCTGCGGTGAGGAAGGCGGGTGTGCAGTTGGGCATCGGTCACGAGCGCCGGTTCGAACCCGCGGTCATTGAAATGCGCAAACGGTTTGCCTCCGGTGAGTTCGGCAATCCATTGCTGCTGGAGGGCAATTTCAGCCAGGACAAATTCCTGAAATTGCCTCGCGACAACTGGCGCCTGTCGAATACGCTAAATCCGGTCGGGCCGCTGTCGGCCACCGGAATTCACATGGTGGACCTTTCGATCGCGCTGCTCGGCCGGCCGACGCATGTCTGGGCGCGGCTGGCACGGCTGGGTAGCGATTTCGACAACGGCGACACGCTGTCGATGACGATTGGTTTCGAAAGTGGCGCCACCGCCATGCTGGGCGCGGTGCTGGCGACGCCGTTCATGGGACGCCTTGCCCTGCTCGGCTCGAAGGGCTGGATGGAAATTCGTGACCGCAGCCATCCAGAAAACTCAACGGGATGGGACGTGACCAGTGTGCACCGGGATCAAACGCCGGTGACCACGTTCTATCCGCCACATCCAGCGGTTCGTGAGAATCTAGAGGCCTTCGGCCGCGCCGCGCTTGGCCGAGAGCCCTACCCTGTTGCGCTGGACGAAATGCTGGCGAACGTCCGAAGCTTCGAAGCCATTCAGCGGTCCGTCAAAAGCGGCGCTATCGAGATTATCTAGGGGCTTTAGCCAACCGCCTTAACGGGCGCGCGACCGACGCGCTCCTCGACACCGAAAACCTGTTCGAAGCCGGCGAGAAAGGCATCGACCGCATCGCCGATCATCCGTTCCTTGTCCTCGAGAACAGGCGATTCGAAGATATATTTGCGAACCCCATAGTAAAAAATTCCGCTGTGAAACACCCATGCCATCTCGATCTCGGGCGCGGTCGGCTTGCTTTGCACCAGAAGTCCCGCTTGATGGCGGCATTCTCTGATGATGCGCGATAGAATTTTGTCTCGCACCACGCCGACATACCATCGGTTGATATCGAGCCCCTTCAAACCCGAGTAGAGATAGATGCGAAGCCATTTGCGGGTGAATATCACCTTGGTATAGGCGTGGTAGAATTCCCGCAGCCGGTCGCTAAGCGGCCGGGAGCGGTCGGCTAGAAGCTTCTCCCAGCCGGTCTCGAGCGGCTCCAGATAGACCGTGCGATAGACTTCCTTTATCAAGTCGTCCTTGCTTGGAAAGTAGCGGTACAGCAGTGGCTGGGTCACGCCGAGCCGGCGCGCCAGATCGCGCGTGCCGCCGTCAAAGCCCTCGTCCGCAAAGAATTCGGTCGCCTGGACGACGAACTCCTTGCGGCGATCGTCCGGGGACAGCCGCTTCTGTTTCGTTCGATCAGCTTTGGGTGTCACCTTCCTGCTCATGAAGACCCGTCGGCCGCTGGAGTTTTTTCAGTTCCGAGAAACCGGCCATAACCGCCGCGGGCAAACAGCAGCGGCTCCCGACGGTTGTAGGCGTAGGCCTCGACCGCACCGAGGAAAATAACGTGGTCGCCGCCATAATATCGACTAGCCGCCCGACATTGAAAATTCGCAACGCTGTCCGCCAGCAGCGGCGCGTTGCCAAGACCAGGCGTCCACTCGACGCCGGAGAATTTGTCCTCAGAAGATTTCGCGAATTTGGTCGCCAGCGCCTGCTGCGACGCGCCGAGGACGTTGACCGCAAAATGGCTGGAGTTCTGGAAAACGTTCAGGGCCTGAGAGAACATGCCCAGACTCCAGAGCACCAGCGGCGGGTTCAGCGATACCGATGCGAAGGAGTTGCAAGTCAGGCCATAAGGCCTGCCGTCAGCACCGGCGGCCGTAATGATCGTGACGCCGGTAGCAAAGGTGCCTAGAGCGTTGCGGAAATCCCTGGGATCGATAGACGAACTATCGCTCGCCAGTTCGTTGGCCGGATCGGTATTGGTCGGATGCTTCGGAGCGTCGGTCATCCCTCGCCTCAAAGCGTCAGGTTTTCGGATGGCAGCCCAAGCGCAACGCGGCCGTAGTTGGTACCGGCCGCATCGAAGTTGAAGGCAATGTGTGAATTGATCGCGTGGGCATCGCGGAACTGCCGCTGCAATACTCCCGACGTGAACAAGCCTCGCGCGCCGCTCGCCGCAAACAGCAGCGATACCGCCTCCGTGCAAAGATTGACGGCAAAAGCTCCATCGCGGCGCGATTTAGTCTTGGCGGCGATATCCGGGACATGGCCGCGTCTGGCGTCGGCCATCGCCTCGATGCATGTCGAACGCATGATCAGTCGGGCAGCATCGATTTTGGCGGAAGCCTCCGCAATCTTGATCTGGGTGCTCTGGAGGTCGCCGAGCTTGGCGCGATTGTAGGTCGAAGCGCGGTGCTGCGCGACTTCGACGTAGTCGTCGAGACAAGCCTGCGCGTTACCCAGCGCAACGCCGGAAAGCACAAAGGGAAATAGTGAAAATACCGGCAGCGCATAAAGCGGATTCGGGTTGACGACACTTCCGGGGGTCGGGCCGCCAGCGAGATCGCTCACCGCCAGTGTCATCGGCTCGGCAACAAACGCGTCCTTGACTTCGACATCGTTCGAGCCCGTTCCCCTCAGTCCGGTTGCGTTCCAGGTGTCGAGAATCCGATAGTCGCTCCTGTTGAGCAGAAAAATGCGGTATTCAATACCGTCAGCTTCGTCTTCAGAGGAAACAACGCTCGCCAGCATGTTCCATTCGCTGGAATCCACACCCGACGAAAACGGCCAGCTGCCCCGCAGCACGTATCCGCCGTCGACTTTTCTGGCCCTGCCGGCGGGAAAGATGAAGGAGGATGCGATCAGGGCGTCGGCGTTGTTGTTCCACACCAGATCCTGGGCACGCTTGTCGAACATCGCCAGCATCCAGTGATGACTCGCGAGATTGGCGAAATTCCAGGCCACCGACGCGTCGGCCTGCCCGATCGCATCGGCTACATCCACCAACGCAACGTAGTCGAACTCGGAACCGCCTACTCGTTTTGGCTGCACGATCCTGAACAGGCCGGTGCCGTGCAGATCGCGTTCGGTCTCCAGCGGTAGACGTCGCAATTCCTCGGTTTGCGGCGCGCGCTCGCGCAGTTGTGGAATGAGCGCTTTGGCGCGGGCGATCATGGCGGCGCAGTCGTCGACGTCCCGCCCCGGGGGCAAGCTTGCGTCTGGTTTGCGGCCAACACCTGCCATTTTGTTGTTCCCTGCGATCTCGATGCGGATCGAGACGCGGCCGGTCCAGAATCAAAGGAGCAGCCAACCCTGTTGGTTTTCTCCAGCAGCACGGCGGAAGCTGCTTGACCGGTCGAAGCCACGCGATGATTGTTTATCGTCCGATCACTAATTAAGGCGCGGCCGGTGCTGCCCGTCAACCGAATTCGACAGCTGGGAAAGATGCGTATGGACAAGACAGTTGGAATTGTCGGGCTTGGGATCATGGGGGGCGCGATCGCCCGCAACCTGGTCGATCGCGGATGGCGCGTAATAGGCTTCGATACCGACGCCGCGCGACGAGCAGAGCTTGCGCAGGCCAACGTTGGGATCGTCGACAATGTCGGGCAGGTCGCACGCGCAGCGCCGATTATCATGACCAGCCTTCCCAGCCCCGTGGCCGTCGAGCAGGTCGCGCGCGACATCGCTGCTTCCGGTCAGCCTCCGCGGATCGTGCTGGAACTCAGCACGCTAACCATCGCCGACAAACTTCGCTTCGAAGCCATCCTGAAGCAGGCCGGCCACATCGCGCTGGACTGTCCGCTAAGCGGCACCGGGGCGCAGGCAAAAACCCGCGATCTGGTGGTCTACGCCAGTGGTGACGCCGACGCGATTGCCCGATGCACAGGCTTGTTCGCCGACTTCGCCAAGCAAAGCGCCGATCTTGGCGTGTTCGGCAATGGCAGCCGGATGAAATTCGTCGCCAATCATCTGGTCGCCATCCACAATGTCGCCACTGCAGAAGCAATGATCCTGGCGGAGCGCGCCGGGCTCGATCCGAAGTTGGTGGTTGACATGGTCGGTCCCGGGGCCGGCGGCTCCCGGATGTTCCAGATGCGCGCGCCGATGATGGTCGCGGGCGTCTACGAGCCTGCCACCATGAAAGTGTCGACTTGGAAAAAAGATATGGCCATCATCGCGGAATTCGCCGATCAGGTCGGCTGCGCGACCCCGCTGTTTACGCTGACGCAGCCCGTCTACGCCGAGGCGATGGCGATGGGACTGGGCGACCAGGACACTGCGGCGGTGTTCGAGGTGCTGAAGAAGACCATCGTCACGGCCCCCGGATCGGGCGTCCGCGATCAGAAGTAGCGGGCTTGGGGCGAGAGGCAGCTGCTTACGTCAATGCCGCACTGCATCAAAGGACCGTGAAATTTCAAACTACCCCATTTATTCCGGTGCGATGAAAAATTGGGCGCGGCAAATCGATGCCGTGGTTATCACTTGATCATTTACGGCTTCCGTCGGATAAATCACAACCAACAAAAGCAAAGAGCGGCTGATATTCGCTTTGTAGCGCTCCGGGGAGGATTCAATGACGATCTCGCGACGACAATTTGTCTCAAGCGTTGCCGGCGCGGGTATTGCCAGCATGGCGGTTCCCAATCTGGTCATGGCCCAGAATAGCGGACCGATCCGCGTCGGCCTGATGGCAGCCAAGACCGGACCGCTGGCCTCCGGCGGCATCGATATGGACCTTGCCATGACGATGTTTCTGAAGGAGCGCGACAACACGCTCGCCGGCCGCAAGGTCGAGTTGATCGTCGCCGACACGGCCGGTTCGCCCGCGACGGCGCGGACCAAGGCGCAGGAACTGGTCGAAAAGAACGATATCAATTGCATTATTGGCCCGCTCGCCGCTTTCGAGGCGCTGGCGATCGCCGACTATCTCACGGAAAAGCAGATACCCACGATCGGCGTCGCCGCGGCGGAGGACATGACGCAGCGGCATCCCAGTCCATGGTTTGTGCGTGCGACGTCAACGTCGGCGCAGTGCGCCTATCCGCTGGCGGATTATGCCGCCAAGGAACAGAAATTCAAAAAGGTCGTCACCATCGCCGACGACTTTGCCTACGGACATGAAATGTGCGCCGGATTCCAGCGCGCGTTCGAGGATAATGGCGGCAAGATTATCCAGAAAATCTTCACGCCACTGGCGACGCCGGACTACGGCAGCTATGTCGCGCAGGTGAAGAACGCGGATGCGATCTTCCTCGGCACCGCCGGCTCGAACGGGTTCCGTTTCCTTCGCCAATTCATCGAATATGGCCTGAAGGACAAGATGGCCGTGATCGGCGGCATGACGGCACTGGATGAATCCGTGCTTCGCAACATGGGCGACGAGGCGCTGGGGATTTTGACCACCAGCTGGTATTCCGCGGAACTGGACAATCCCCTCAACAAGGCCTTCGCTGAGGCGTTCCGCAAGCAATTCAAATACGATCCCGGCTATTATGCGGGCGGCACCTATGTTTCCGGCCAGATTCTGGAAGCCGGGCTGAAAACCACCAAAGGAAATGTGGAGGACAAGAAGGCGCTGATGGCGGCGATCCGGGGCAGCAAGGCCGACACGGTACGCGGCGTTGTCAAATTCGACGACCTCGGCAATGCCGTCGGCGACGTCTATATTCGCAAAGTAGCACGGAAGGAAGGACGGCTGGTCAACTCCGTCATCAAGACCTACCCCGATGTGAGTCAGTTCTGGACCTATGACAAGACTGCATTCCTGAAAGACCCAGTCTACTCGCGCGACTACCCACCGGCAAAGAATCTGGAGCAATAATTCTGCTAGCGTTGCGGAGCACTGAAGCGCGCAACTTTCCGGGCAAGATCGGCAGACGATGCAGTTTTGGATCATCCAGGGTCTCAACAGCCTTTCGCTCGGCGGTCTGTTGTTTCTGCTGTCGTCCGGATTCTCGCTGATCTTCGGCCTGATGCGGTTGGCGAACCTGACGCACGGCGCCTTCTTCATGCTCGGTACCTATTTCGGGGCGATCGCGCTGCGCAACTACGACGGCCTGAATATCTGGGTGACGGCGCTGGGAGCCGGAATTGCGGTTGCGGCGATCGGCGGCCTTTTCGAGCGGCTGGTGCTGACCCGGCTCAAGAGCAATCCGCTTGGGCAGGTGCTGGTTACCCTCGGCATGGCCTTCATCATTTCCGACGCCTGCCTGTTGCTGTGGGGCGGCGATTCGATACCGGTGCCGACGCCGAGAAATCTGCAAGCGCCGACGCGGGTCTTCGGGTTCGTGTTTCCAACCTATCGGCTGGTGCTGGTAGGCTGCGCCATAGCTGCGGCGATTGTGCTGTATTTCCTGCTGGAGCGGACGCGGCTGGGGGCGATGATTCGGGCCGGCGTCGACGATGGGCAGATGGCGCGCGCGATCGGAATCCCCGTCTCGAATCTGTTTACAATCGTGTTTTGTCTTGGTGCCGGGATCGCGGGCGCCGGCGGCGTGCTGGGTGGGCCGATCCTGTCGGCCTACCCCGGGCTGGATGCCGACATGCTGCCGCTGGCGCTGATCGTCGTTATCCTGGGAGGCATCGGAAGCCTGCTGGGAGCGTTTATCGGCAGTTTCATCATCGGGTTCATCTATACATTCGGTACCGCGCTGTTTCCGGAACTGGCCTACATCATCCTGTTTCTGCCGATGATCTTCGTCATTGCGTTCCGGCCACAGGGCTTGTTTGGACGCGCCGGCGCATGAAGTGGATTGCCGCCGCGCCGCTTGCCGCCATGCTTGTTCTACTGCCGTCGTTCGCGGGCGATTATTATGTCAATCTGGCGAGCCAAATCCTGATCGCAGCGATTTTTGCGCTCAGCCTCAACCTGCTGGTAGGTTTTGGCGGAATGACGTCGCTGGGACACGCCTCTTATCTCGGGGTCGCCGCCTATATTTCCGCGCTACTGACAAGCCGGTATGGTTTCGGCCACGGCCTTGCCGCCATCATCTCGATCGCGGGCACGACCGCGATGGCCGCCTTTTTCGGTATTATCGCGCTCCGCGCCACGGGCCTGGGGTTCCTCATGATTACGCTGGCTTTGTCTCAGGTGCTTTGGGGGCTGGCCTATCGCATGTCAGGTGTAACCAACGGTGATAATGGAATCGCCGGTCTGACCCGGCCGATGCCTTTCGGCATTTCGCTCGATAGCGCGGCTTCGTTCTACTGGTTTGCGCTCATCTCCGCATCGTTCGGATATTTGATGATGGCGATTTTCGTATCGTCGTCGTTCGGATCGTCATTAAAGGGTGTGCGCGATCAGCCGCGGCGCATGGCTGCGCTCGGTTTCAATCCGTGGATGATCCGATGGATTACGTTTGTCTATGCCGGTTTCTGGGGCGGCATATCCGGATTGCTTTATGTCTATTACAACAAGTACATACACCCGACCTCGCTCTCCACCACGAGTTCGGCCGAGGCACTGCTCGGAGTGATTGCCGGGGGCTCCGGAACGCTTGGCGGTCCGGTCGTCGGCGCAGCGCTGGTGCTCCTGTTGAAGAACTACGCCTCGGCCTATCTCGAACGCTGGAACATGTTGCTGGGTATGGTTTTCCTTTTCATTGTTCTGGTGGTGCCGACGGGAATTGTGCCCGGCCTGAACAAGCTGGCGGCGGCATTACGCAGAGGGTCGCGATGACTCCGGTAATAGCCAGCCATGCGCTCGAGGTCACCAACCTGAAGAAGGCGTTCGGCGGCCTTGTCGTGACGCAAGACATATCTCTTACGATACGGCCGGGTGAACGACGCCTGATCATCGGTCCGAACGGCGCCGGCAAGACCACCCTGTTCCATCAGATCAGCGGCGACCTGCGGCCGAGTTCGGGACAGATCAAGTTGTTCGGCACTGACGTAACCCACTTTTCTCCTTACAAACGCGCACATTTCGGGCTGTCGCGAACATACCAGATCATCACGCTGTTTTCAGGTGACACGCTCGAGCACAACGTCACGCTCGGCCTGCTCGGTCTGCGGCCTGCGCGTTGGCAGATGTGGCGGCCGTTGTCTTACTACGGCAATCTTGCAACCGAAGCCCGGCGTACCCTCGATACCGTCGGACTTCTGCATCTGGCCGATCACCCGGTGTCCGACATTGCCTATGGCGAGAAACGCCGCGTCGAGCTCGCCATGGCGCTTGTGCAGAAGCCGCGCGTTCTGTTGCTGGACGAACCGTTGGCGGGTCTTTCCAATACCGAGCGATCCCAGATAAAGTCGCTGATCGCGTCGATCCCGCGGGAAACGACCGTGATCATGATCGAACACGACATGGATACCGCCCTCGACCTTGCCGAGACCGTGACGCTGCTTAACTACGGCCGCGTCATCGTCGATGGCGACCGTGATGTCGTGATCGCGGACGAACGCACGCGTGAGGTATATCTTGGAGTCTGATGCGCTTAGCCTGACCAACGTCCATGCATTTTATGGCGAAAGCCACATTTTGCATGGCATAAGCTTTTCATTGCCGGCGGGCGGGGTGTTGGCGCTGCTCGGGCGCAACGGCGCGGGAAAGACGACCTGTATCTCCACCATCATCGGATTTCTTACGCCTCGCGACGGCGAGATCCGGCTGTTCGGGGAATCGATCGAAGGGTTCAGCCCTGAGCGCATCTCGCACCTCGGGGTCGGTCTCGTACCGCAGGGGCGTCGTATCTTTCCGTCTCTCACGGTTCGGGAGAATCTGATCGTGGCCCAACAGCGCGAAAAGACAGTCAGCAAACCATGGAATGTGGAACGGATCTACGACCTGTTTCCACGGCTGCGCGAGCGCCACGCGCAAATGGCCGGGACGTTGTCCGGCGGCGAGTTGCAGATGCTGGCAATCGGACGCGCACTGATGGGAAATCCCCGGGTTCTTCTACTCGACGAGCCCTCCGAAGGCCTTGCGCCGCTGATCGTCGCGGAGGTCGGCCGTACCGTCAAGCGCCTGAAGGAGGAAGGCCAATCCATTATTCTGGTCGAGCAAAACCTTCAGCTTGCGCTGGACGTTGCGGATCATGCGGTAATCCTCAATACCGGGCGCTGCGTGTTCGCAGGCACCGCCGGTGACATTCTTAAAAATGAGGATCTGATCGCCCAGAACCTCGGTGTTTTCCATGCCCACTAAACCAAACAAACCACTCTCAAGTTGAGGTCAACAATGAAAATCGGCATTTGCGGAACAGGACGGATGGGATCGGCGATCGCGCAGCGGTTGATGTCGGTCGGTCATGAAGTCGGCGTCTGGAATCGTAATCCAGCAAAAACAAAGCCGCTGGTCGATGCCGGCGCGAAACTGTTCGCTTCGCCCGCGGAACTTGTGGAGGGTTGCGAGGTCACGGTCGTAATGTTGCTGAATGATGCAGCCATGGAAGCCGTTTACCGCGGATCGAACGGAATTCTACAATCCAAGCTTTCTGGCAAACTCGTGATCGATATGAGTACGGTTCGCCCCGAAACCATGAAATCGATCGGCACTGCGGCTACGCAGCAAGGCGCCGGTTTTGTCGAATCACCGGTTGGTGGGACCGTGGGCCCGGCGAAAGAGGGCAAGCTGCTTGGCCTGGTGGGAGGAACGGAAGCGGATGTAGCCAGGGCAGTGCCGCTACTCGAACAAATGTGCCGGCGCATCGAACATGTCGGAGAACTCGGCTCGGGCTCGATGATGAAACTCGCGGTCAATCTGCCGCTGCTGGTATACTGGCAGGCGCTTGGAGAAGCTTTGACGATTTGCAGACCGCTCAATCTCCCGGCTGAGCGGTTGATCGATATTCTGACCGACACGTCGGGCGCGCCGACCGCCATGAAAGGGCGTGGTCCGGCCATCGCCAAGGTGTTGGGCGGAGCGCCGCTTGGCGAGACCGCATTCGGGCTTAATGCAGCGAAAAAGGATCTGGCCTGTGCTGTTCAATTCGGCGCGTCCCTTCACGCCGAAATGCCGGTTACATCAAGCGCGCTCGCCTGCTACGAGGAGGCCGAAGCGGCTGGCCTCGGCGATGCCGACGCGACCGCGATTTCGAGCCGCTGGACCCAGCGCAAAGGCAAATCATAATTGCCGCAACTTGTCGGCGTAAACTGAACAGTCAACTTTAACAAATGAGCAATTCAATGATCGATCGCAGGAACCGCTATGGCCGTACCGCCGCACGTATTCACGACGCCGACGGCCTCGCCCGGCGCCCGTCGTCCGTCACGATCGACATTCACGCCCACATCGTGGTTCCCCAGGCCGCCAAGCTGGCGCAGCCACATATCGACATCAGCCGAATTCCCCTTGCCCATTTTGCGGATGCCGCAACGAAGGAGATCAACGCACAGCAGGAGAAGGACGTCGGCGAGGTCATGACCACTATCGACCGCCGACTGTTCGATCTCGACAAGATGGGCATCGACATTCAGGTCGTCGCCCCGGCGCCGGGCCAGTGCTACTATACGATCGATTCGAAAGTCGCCGAAGCCGCCCATCGGCTCGCCAATGACGGCGTGGTGGAATACTGCTCGCGCAAGCCTGATCGATTCGTCGGGCTCGGGGTCGTGACGCTACAGGAGCCGGAGCTCGCGGTTCGCGAGCTCGATTACATCATAAAAGATCTGAAGCTGAAGGGTGTCGAAATCCTTACCAATGTCGATGGCCAGGAATTGTCCGACCCGAAATTCCGGCCGTTCTTTGCCAGGGCCGAGCAGCTCGGCGCCTTCATCATGATGCATCCGAACGGGTTTACCCATGGCGAACGACTGACTCATTTCTATTTCAACAACGTGCTCGGCAATCCGCTCGATACCACGCTCGCGCTGCACAATCTGATTTTTTCGGGAACGCTGGCGCGTTTTCCCGATCTGAAATTGATGGCCGTACACGGCGGCGGCTATCTTCCCGGCTATTCGGGACGGATCGACCACGCCTGGGGCGCACGGCGGGACTGTCACGGCGAACTGCCGTTGCCGCCGACGACCTATCTGCGACAGGTCTATCTCGACACCGTGGTGTTCTCCTATCATCAGCTGGCCTATCTAATCGAC
>Ga0302323_100001286_pt1 | contig 20306 bp, 18 predicted proteins | sample Fen_T0_3_FD_201950 | JGI IMG/M metagenome (GOLD analysis project Ga0302323, IMG submission 201950) | Peat permafrost microbial communities from Stordalen Mire near Abisko, Sweden - Fen_T0_3 | ecosystem: Environmental > Terrestrial > Soil > Wetlands > Permafrost | place: Sweden: Abisko... | reverse complement strand
TGATCGGCTACGGCGAGGAATATTCCGGCGAGCCCATTCACGAAACGACTCAAGCTCCGGGCATGGAGCAGCCGGTGTACTATTGGGATCCAGTGGTCTCCCCGAGTGGGCTTGCCATCTACTCGGGCGACTTGTTCCCGGAGTGGAAGGGCAACTTCTTCGTGGGCGGGTTGTCGGTTCGCGCGCTCGTCAGATTGGTCGTCCAGGACGATCGCGTCGTTGGCGAAGAGCATCTGCTGACGGAGCGGAACGCGCGCATCCGCGACGTCGAACAAGGACCCGAAGGCGCACTTTACCTGCTCACGGACGACGAGAACGGTAAGCTACTCGAGTTGACGCCTGATTGAGCGGCAACCCGTAGTCATTCGTTCACGACCTTCGATTGCGCTGCACCCGTCGCGAACTTTCGTCCTATTGCCCACGTGGGAAGGGTTGGTGTGTACTGCTCGTTCGCACCATCGAGATAAGGCAAACATGGCGTTGATCTCCACCGTTGTCGGCCACACCACCAGCTCTAGCGCGCAGATCTTGGCGATATTCGACGGTCCCGCAGCGGCGACGGCTCGACTCGTTTACCGGGACGGTAACGGCGTGCAGGCACCGCTCGATCTGCCCATCTCGAGCGCAGCCCCGTACGGGCTCGCGACCTTTCGTTTGGGCAACCTAGTCGGCGACCAAGTGACCTACGCCGTGGCTGACTTCGGTGCCGGCGCGACGCCACCCGACTCTGCTGCGCTCTTGGCGGGCACCGCGGCCAAGACCTTTCGCACGCTGGCTCCAGGTCCGCTCCGAGTCTGCTTGCTGAGTTGCAACGACATCGACAACCACGCCTTTCCAAAGACCGAGCGAGCGGCCCTCTGGAAACGCCTGGGCAAGCTCGTCGCGGATGGAGAAGTGGACCTGCTCGTGCACGCGGGCGATCAAATCTACGGCGACGACGAGCCGGCGGGTTGGTCGCCAGCGGAAGGCCGAACCGCAGCGTATCGGCGCCACTACGTCGAGACTTGGTCCCACCCGGATGTCGCTCCCGTCCTCGCCACTTGCCCCAGCGTCATGATGTGGGACGACCACGAAATCTACGATGGCTGGGGCTCGAACGACAACGACGTTACGGTCGCCGCGCGGGCGCGGTACGCCGCGGCCGAACAGGCATACAAGGAGTTTCAAGATCCGCTGAACCCGCCCGATCGTCTCGCCCCTGGGCTCGGCTGGATCGCGAAGTACGGTGATCTCGCGATCTTGGCGGTCGACGGGCGCTCACAGCGGCGCTGGTCGACCGGCACGATTCTGGGCAAAGCCCAGCTCGATGATCTCGAGCTAAAACTGAGCGACCTCGGCAAGCTTGGACTGAAGCACCTGTTGGTCGTCGTGGGGACGCCGGTCGTTCATGTGCCTTTGATCGCCGCCGAGAAGCTCGCGGCTGTGCTCAGTCCGTCGAGCCTAGACGACATCCGAGATGGCTGGACGGCCTCGAACAATCGCACCGAGTGCCGGCGTTTCCTGATGACGCTGTTGAACTTCGCAGGCTTCTCACCAAAGACTCAGGTTACGATCGTCGCCGGCGACGTGCACGTCGGCACATTGGCGCAGATCGACACGCGCCTCGGTTTCGGCCTGAACAAACAACAGCGACCTCGTTTGTATCAGGTGACTTCTTCGGGGATCTCCCGCCCGGCCCCGACCGGCGTCGCAGCGTTCATGCTTTCGCTGATCACGAATGGCGGTGAGCAGGATCTCTTCAACAAAGACATCGCAGGGGTACTCTCCAAGATCAGCGGCTCCGACCACGACTTCTGCATCGCACACCGAAACTTCGCGATCTTGGACCCTTCAGACGGCCAAGGCGGCTGGGATCGCAACGGAAACCTGTGGGTCAGGTTTCACGCCGAACTCGGCGACGGAAAGGTGCTCGAGCACCTACTTCCGCGGATTGGCTAGGGTAGGGGGGACGCCGCTGCGGGCGAGGTGTCACCCGTCGAGGCGTTCAAGGCCAGAAGCGAGGCACGGCCGGCTTTGATTCGCCGCAGACGGAGAGCGCGCTCACCAACTTTGCATCGAGCGCGGGGTTGTATTTGTGGAAGTGCCCATTGTAGCCCTGGTACCCGAGTAGACAGCCCATCACGACGGTCCCCGACGCGAGTAGAACGAACGTAGTGGTCGTGAGCTTGGAAGCCAGCACACCGAAGCGACTTGCCCTGAACGCGAACGCGCCGAGAAGCGCGAGCAGCACGAGCCCTGGGGTCACGTCGCCCAGGTAGCGCATGGTCGCGCCGTAGACGATGACGGCGGTGACGCCGGTGAGCGAGGCCATCGCGCTGAAGGCTATGAGGCACCACAGGTAGACGCGACCGTGACGGAGACGCAGCCTGAGCGGTCGCGGCACGAACCAAAACGCAAACACGATGAACCAAGTGATCGGCACGACACGCAGCCAACCAACTACGGGTTCGTCGATCATGTAGTCCGCTGGCAACGAAAACCCCGCGGGGAAGGCACCGGTCTTCATCCACCACACTTGATAGAGCCACGGGAACTGACAAGTCGCTGCGAATGGGCGGAGGCTGTAGGCGTACAGATTCGGCAGAAGGTACTGAGTCTGGAAGCGCATGCGGGGGTAACCCGACAGCTGTACGTTCAGCCCGAATTCGAACGGGCTATCAAACCTCAGCTTATTGTAAACCAGTAGGCCGATCCCGGTGATGGCTACCGGCACGCCCAACCACAGAGCACCGATCAACGTCTTGGACCATCGGCGTTCGGACACCCAGCCCTCGGCGAGCGCGGTGATCGCGATCAACACAGCGACAGTCGGTAGGACGGTCACCCGCGACGCGAGCGCCAGTCCCCAACAAAGCCCCGCCAGCAATAGACGCGACCGACGCGCCGAGTTGGTCCCAGCATACCAAACCACGTCGAAGGCGAGCAGCACACCCACTACGAGCCAGGCCTGCGCGGAGAGAATCGCCGAAATGTATGTGCCGGCGGTCGTGACGTTGTGCAGCATGGGGTTCGCGAACGCGAACGCGAGGATTGCAAACACGAGCACGACTCGCGGAACGGCGCCGAACAAACGCCGTCCCATACGCTCGATGATCAACACGCCGCCCAACGTGGTCAAGCACGCGGAAAACAAGCCGATGTACTGATCGCCAATCGGCCGGTTGATGCCGAGCAGCGTTTTACCCAGTGCGAGCAAAAGTGCTGGCGTAGGCCCCCAGTACGTATAGAACCTGCCGCGGAAGTAGCTGATATCGAGCGGCCAATAGCGGATGTTGGCTCGGTCGTACGGGTCTGCTGCGCGCACCAGCTCAGGTGCTGGCTCGAGCGGAACATATAAGTGACCCGCTCGAAAGCCGTCAGCCTGCATGTCGATATAGGTGCCGTACACCGGCCAGTTGTGCAGGCCGCCTGCGGAAATGAAGTAGACGTAAGCCGCGCAAGCAACAGAGAGCACTAGCAGGAGCCACAGCCGCGACCTCAGGTGCCGAATGCCGGCTGCGAGCCTGCCGCCGGGCGGCGGTGCAGTGAAGACGTCGAGCAATCCTGGCCGGTGAATGATGGGAGCGGGCCCTTGATCCATTGATGACCGTAGACTACCCTCGCCTTGGGAAATCTTGGAAAGCAAGTTCGAGACCGATCGAAGGCAGGACGCAATCGCGGCCTGCAATGCTTGCGTCCCTTCGTTGCGGGTAGGGTAAGCTTGGCTAGCCGCTGGCAAGCTTTCGATTGGCTGCGCCTGGGCTCGGTCGGCAACGCGTCCCAGGTCGACTTCCGACCCCTATCGGACCGAGCCTCGACCCTGGTCGGGCGCGCGCAATTGGCGAATTTTCTCGCTCTGACCGCCTTTCGCCCCAGCGATGCGTTGCCCTTTCCGGGGGCTGACGCCGTGGCGTGCGAGTTGTCCCGTGAGGCAGTCTACTGGGCGCTCTTGGCCTTGCGAGAAGCGAGCACGACGGTCTCGGGCAGTGGCGCGCCAGCCGACGCGCCCCCAAGCGACTCGAATGCGCTCGCCACGCTTTGGTCTGAAACGGAGCATGAGCTGCTCGACCGCGCGGCCGGAGGTTCCGAGCACACCGATCGCGTACGCACGGATCTCGTTGGCAATTCTTTCGTCGAATTCGCGGAACTCAGCGCCGACCTACAAGCCGCGACCGCCGCGCGCCTGTACGCCTTCGCGGATCGCTTGATCGAACCACTCGCCGCACCCCAACGAGCGTTGGAACGCGCGTGGGTCAGGCGATTTCAGCTCCTGATGGTGGCGCTCGTCGCCTTGATCGCGCTCGGATTCGCCGCCAAGTCGCTAAAAGACCGGCACGATCTGGGCTCGGACTTGGCCGCATCGGCGTCGTGGCAAGCGAGCTCCCAATACAATGAGTGCTCCTGCCAGTCCCCGGAGCAGTCGTGCGACGCTTGCCCCAATTTCTTCTTCCACACGTTGGAGGAAAATCACCCATCCGTCGTGTTCGATCTCCACCGTGTTCAGGCGCTGTCCGCCGTCGTGGTCGAGAATCGACGCGACTGCTGCTCTGAGCGAGCGTTGCCGCTAGTCGTACAGGTCAGCTCCGACCAGAAGCACTGGAAGACGGTGGCGACCCGCAAGGGCGAGTTCGACACCTGGCGGACTGATTTCCCGACCGAACAGGCTCGCTGGGTGAAGCTGTATGTTGCGCGTCGCGACTTTCTCCACTTGGCACGCGTGCGCTTGCTACCGTAATCAAGCTCACAATTGGCGTAGATTTGCCGCGATGCGCGCGCCGCCGGTGTCGAAGCGAAACGGCAAAGGGCGAAGACCTCGTGACAGCGCAGCGTACACGCGTCGCCGGTCGGCAGGGGTCGTGTAGAGCATGAAGAAGCCGCCGTTCGTACCCCGCTCAATAATGCTCGTCAATCGCTGGTAGGATGTGTCGAAGAATCCGTCGCGCTCGCGGCCGAGCCTTTTTGATCGGCGCATGCGCGCTTGACAACACGGGCACCGGCTCTGCGAGGCCGACGTGCGTCGCGTGTTGCAGGACCTCCTCGCGCGGCAGTTCACTGTCGCGTGTCGATCAGATCGAATTTAGCACGACGGGCCTTTCTGATTTCCTAATCTTCTTGGGGCGCCTACACACTGTGTGGGTTGGTGGCACGCCCTTTAGGTTCAATGCCGTTCGGTTAAGGCGATTCCCGCGCTCTGGCGCTTTGCGTTCGTAGGCGCACATTGCAGGGCAAAAGCACTTCGGGCACCGAGCGGCTGCGCCGCAATCGCATCGATCCGCGCGTGCGCGACCTGATTGGGAACGGCCGAAGTACAAGCGCGAGGTGGCGCAGGCGGCGACGGCTGAGAACGCCAGAACCGTCCAGCGGGTTCGCGGGGTGAAGCTCGGCGGCGACTTGGGCGGATGGGCGCCCCGGGACACAGCTGCGGATGCCGCGGACTCCTGTGCGAGAGCCGCGGGCGAACTCTCGCCCCGGAGCGCACTCGTTACTTAACCGCGCTAGACGCGCCGGAGTGAGACTAGTATCCGGAGCGTCGAGCCCGTTCTTGAAGGCTCAGTCTGCTGACGCGATAGTCGCTGTGTGACGGAACGTGCGACTTCAGCTCGGCGACGCCTGCTCTGCCGTGTCCAGACAGACCGCGGGCACGGTGATGAGGCCCAGCTCGGCATCGAGTTCGAGCGGGTCGAGGCGCGCGCGGGTGTGCGCCCAGTAAGCGGGAGCGAGCTCAAGGTAACGACCCCGCGGCCAGTAGGGCATGATGCGGATGATCTCGGCGAGATACAGCTCGGGGTCGAGCTTGTGCAGCTTGCAACCCGCAATGAGGGAATAGAGATTGGTCGCGGCCTGCGCGTTTGTCCATGCGCAACCTGCCATCGTCGAGGAAGCGGCGCAGAGCGAGCTCTTGTCGAATGACGTAGCCGAGTGCCTTGGTGACGAGTCCGCGCTCCTGACTGCTCAAGTCATTCTGCGCGTGCGCCCAGGCGAAAAACTCGTCGACGAGTGGTGTGAGCACAGCCTGACGCTTCTGAAGGCGAGCGGTTGGCGGAAGTTTGCTCCACGCCTGATCGAGCTCGTAGAGCTTGCGCACCCGCAGAATTCCCTCCCGTCCGGCAGCGAAGCCGGAAACGGCAGCTTCCCAAAGACGTCTGCGAGCGTGGCGCCAACAAGCGACCTCGATGGGCGGAGTGGCACCGTCGTCAACGGCATCGCCGCGAAACAGCGCGTCGTAGATAGCGTGGGCGTCAGCCTGGATGTAGCCGCAGAATCCACGGAACATCTCGCACACGGCAGCGCTAGTGTGCTTCGGTTGAAACTCGAAAAAGATGTGCTTCTTGTCGGCCAAAACGACAAAGAAGTGGCCTTTTCGACAGGGTCGCCGCCGCCCGTCTGGAAGTCGCTCCGGGCGGACCGCGACTCCGGTGGCGTCGGTGCAAAGGCAGAAAGCATTCTTGCGAGCGTCGTTGACACAGGCCTGCACGATGGCGCCTACGCAAGCGCCGATGTCTTCCGTTGAGCGAGCCATGGTGCCGCGGTCGAGCTCGATGCCGTCGGCTTCGAACTGCTCTTCCTGTCGGAAGAAGGGCAGCCCAAAACGAAATTTTTGCACGATGACGTGAGCCAGCATGCTGGGAGCGAGCAGCCCGCGGCGAATCAGCAACGGCGTCAGCGGAGCCGTGATGATGGTGACGCGCTCACCGTCCTGCTCGCTCACGGTCGCGTCATCCGGTAGCGAGCTGGGCTCTGCATCCGCAGTCGGCGTCTTGTACTTGGCGCGGGCGAGCACCACGCGCACGGCTTGCGGCCGTTGGTAGCCGAGTTTGTAGCTCACCTCCCAGCCGATGAAAGAGCCACCGCTCTTCTCGAGCTCGGTGTCGCGAATCTCGATTCGGCGCTGGGGTAGGTCATCGCGGTCGGCCAGATTTCTGCGGCCTTTGCCGGCAGTTTTTGCTTTCGCCGGTGGTTTCCCCGACGGCCGCGAACCAGGCCCGTCCGGCTGATCGCTTGAGGGGGCAGCGTCGTCGATCGTCGCCGCATTGTTGCCGAGCTGGACCACCAGCGCGTCGAGCTTTTTCTTGGTCTTCTCGAACTCAAGCTCGAGCTGCGTCGAGTCGACGCGCTCGGCCTTGGCGATGAAGATGCGCCGCCTGAGCAGCTCAAACTGCTCCATCAACTGACGGTACGCTTTGCGCAGGTTATCGCGCTCGCTGGTGATACTCGCAATCTTGCCGGTTGCCGAAGCGAGCTCGCCCTGCATGCGACGCACGAGAGCCTCGAGCTCTTGCTCGCGCGTCAAGGGCGACTCGGCTTCAGCGACAGTCACGAGAACATCGCTCTACCGAAGCGACGTCGACTTGTCGACCATTTCGAAGCAGAAGCGAAGATCAGTGCACGCGCTTGCGGCGGGGCGCAGACTTGGGCGCTTCACCGAGATCGACCCCATCGAGCAGCGCATCAAGTAGGCTCTCGTCGAGCTCGACGTGGCGTGCGTCCGGCGCGGTTGGCTCCGGCAGACGAAACACTCCGCGGTCCAAACGCTTATAAAATTGGCACATTCCGGATCCATCGAAGAACAGAACTTTCACGGCATCTTTTCGCCTACCAAAGAAGATGAACAATGCACCGCTGCGCGAATCGTATCCGACGCGCTCGAGCGCAGCACCGGCAAGCCTGTCGAACGACCAGCGCATATCGATTGGATCGAGCGCTACGAACACCTGAACACCGCTCGGGATCACTTCCCACCTCGCAGCGCGACCATGACGTCTCGAAGCAGGATCTGATCGAATCCGCGCTTCACCAAAACTCTCGCACCACCCATCTCGAGCACAAGACTTTCGGCCGCGGCGGCGCTCGACGGTCGCCGAACCACCTGCGCCATCGGAATCTTCGCCTGCTGCCCCGAGCGTGGCCGGGTCGCACGCCGACTGCTGCTACCCCGGGCCCCGTTGCGCAATCGTGACGCCGCCCAGGTCAACGTCCCGCTCGTGAACGGCTTACCGTCCGCAAACTCCGTCGCGGACTGCCCGCTTCGTGTCCATTCCTCGATCCGCTCCACCCACATTGCTTCCGTACTTGGCTTCATGCGCGCGAAGATGCCGACCAATCACGCGCTCCGGAAGAACGGGCTCCGTGCAGCGGATACTGAGACTAAATCTTGCGCCATGACCTCGTCGCTGTCGAGGGTCATCTCGCGCTCGAGTCGTCCAATGGGCAGCGCCTTCGGACTGCAATTTTTGGCGCTGATGTGCAGGGAACCACAACATCTACGCGCGTGGCGCAAATTGTGCGATCTGCACAGCAAGCGAATGTTTTGCGGATCGGCCGCGCCGCGTTTGGCAAACGGCTTCACGTGATCGAACTCGATAAACCCTCGGGCCGGACGGCGCCTGCCGTCTGCGGAGACAAAGCGCACTGCCCGCCCTCCCGAACGTACGCCGCTCGACGCACAACAACAGGCAAAGTCCCGTCCGCGCGTGTCGGGACCGGCGGAGCTGGTTTGCTGTTTCATAGCTTGGTCGGCCTCGACCGGCAGGGGCACTCCGCCAGGCGCGCCTGGCGGAGCGCCGCACGGACGGCGCGTGGGCGCCTTGGGCTCATTGCGCGTGCTGCGCGTGGTGTGCGGCTTAATGCCGATCCGGAAGCGTCGCTTCTCCTCTTGTTGGACGAAGCTAGTCCCCAGCAGCTTGACCAAGCTCCGAGATCGCCGTTGAGGAGTCGATGACTGACGAGCTCGCGGGCGCGCTCGAGCAAATCGCGCAGCCCGGCATCAGTGGTGAAATGCAGACGACCGCTTGCACCGTTTACCGAACGGCATTGCTTTCAGGTTCCTTTAAGGTCGGATTCTGCGACGCGGAGCAACTCGATCCGCTCATGCACCAAACCGACGTGGTGACGGCCTCGACTCGAGGACCGCACACCAAGCGGATACGCTCTAGGCGCAGAACTGGCCAGTTACGGCATAGAAATCAACCCGGCGTTCGCTGGCGTGCGTATTCCGCTGCATTCGATCAGCCGTTCCGGAGGCATCCGATCAGGATTTTACCTTTCGGAACGCTGATCGAATGCCGTCAGAACGCTGATCGGATCACGTCGGAATACGCACTGGCGAGGACACTGGGCCGACAACGTAGCGTGCGCGGGTGTAGCCCGCGCACGCTCGATGCGTATCGAACGCTGGAGCGCTGAAACGCGAAATGGGCAACCGGCGATGCTACGTCCTGACTATCGGGTCGCCCCTTTCCGGCGGCTACGCGGGCGTGCCGTGGGCATCCCAACAGCGGCCAGCAAACGGGTTAGGGGAAGAAGGTCCAGTTTTGATTACCGGCTGCGAGGCAATCATAGAACGCGAGCGGCGTGCCGTTGGCAGCGTTGCTCGCGGGCAGATCGAGGCACTTACCTCCAAAGCCGACGACTGAACCGCTGATAACCCACTTTTGATTCTGTCCCCCGTTGCAGTCGTAGATGACGATGCCAGTGCCATTGGCAGTGTTGCTCGCGGGTAGGTCCAAACACTTGTTGCCCAATCCGGTAATCGCACCACCTGGTTGGACTGCCCATTTTTGATTCTGTCCTCCGTTGCAGTCAGAGTACACGACCTGAGTGCCATTGGCAGTATTGGCAGCTGGGACATCAAGGCACTTGTTGTCTTGGCCTCGAATTTCTCCGGCTGTCGTGAATGTCCATTTTTGATTCGTTGCGTTGTGGCAGTCGTAGTAATCAATACCCGTGCCGTTGGTGGTATTGCCGCCCGGGATCTCAAAACACTTGTTCCCGTATCCGCGAATCTCGGCGTACGTGAAGTTCCACGCCTGATTACCTCCGCCATTGCAATCGTAGAGATCGAGTATTGCCCCGTTCGCCGTGTTGTATCCCGGCAAGTCGATACACTTTCCTCCGAGACCGGTCAGCTGGGGAGTCGAGTTCGCTCGCCATACTTGATTGCCTCCTCCGTTGCAGTCGAAATAGTCGAGGGACGTGCCATTTGTCGTGTTGTATCCCGGCACCTCGATACACTTTCCGCCTAGGCCGACCACGTTGCCGGGCCCATAGCCGCTGGTACAAACGCCAAAGCGATTAGACCATATGAGTTGAACGACGTCGGACGATCCTGGCAGAGTGTCTTGATCTGCCTCACAGGTGTCAGCAATCTCGTACGTGTTACTTGCAGTTCTCCACCCTCCCACGGTGTTGGGGTCGGTCACTGCTTCGATTAATTCGTGAGAAGAAACGGCCGTCACGTTGTTGAACTGCGTGTTACTACCGCAGCCTACATCGCAACCGCTGCCGGGACCGAAATCTGGTATTATTGCGTAGCGGATTGAGGCGGAACCGTGCAAAAAGTTTCTGTGAACTCCGCAGAAAGCATCGGCGCCTCCGCAAGAATGACCTCCGACGTTGGTGATGTGGTCGCCTGGCTGCAGAGGGGGAAAGTAGACCATGTAGAACGTGTTCTCGTCAGCCTGAGGTAACACGTGAGAGTCGATTTGTGCGGCGAGTTCCGTCTGGATCTCTTCGGCGGTAATGTGGTTCGCGGTCGGGTTTGCAGGACTGATAGTGATCGCCGCGGTGGCGCTTCCGGTGCCGATCACTTGGTTCGTTCCCCCCGGCATTGTCGTGCTGTATTCGGCTAGCCAGTCCATGTAGAAGTGACTCTGTGTTACTCGCGATAGAAAACCGGGAATGTTCGCCTTGACCGTCCCGTCCACATTGTTTCCCCAAAACACGGGCACGACTTTCACCTTCGAAATCACCGGCCCGAATTGGTACACAAGCGGCCCCCCATCCACCGAAGGCGAGAGCGACGCGTTGGAGGACGGCGTCGAAGCCCCGGACGATCGCTTCAGCGTCGACTGGGCGGCGACGCGCTGGCCGCTGAGCGGCCGTGAAACTGATTGCTCAGTCGACATGGGGGATTCCTCTGTTCCCGCCGCGCTGCAAGCACTAAGCACACCGGACAGCACTATGGCTGTCACTGCGGCGGCTGATGTAGATTGATATGCGCCCGACATGATGATTCGTCTCATAGTTATTCTCGGCTTTCATGGGGCCGCGTTTGCGGAATTGCGCGGTCGGTCCCGTCAGTGCCAGAGCTGCACTGCTGCGCGCCTCTGTGCAGGTAGCGTGCCGCTGCTCTTTGGTGCCGCGCAGGGCTCTGATGCTTCACGCAGGCAACAAAACCTCGGCGATCTTCCTTCCGGTCGGCGCGCGGGATATGGGGTAGGAGAACCGTCACAGTAGGACGTCCTACGACGAGTGTGACGTTACAGTCTAAAAGAGTAACCTTATGCAAGCCTGATGACGTGTTCGCTTCCGTCGCGGACTGCGCTGGCGATGTCGATGAATCGAAATCAGCCCCTTGGTGCCGCAAAACCGGCGGACTACTTGGCGTTCTGCTGAGCGGTATGCTTAGCAGCTACCCAGCGGTGGGGAACGCAAGGAGGCGGCAACTACAATGAGACTGTTTCGCCATCGGCCTCGCGGTGATTTACATCGACTGGGTTCACCGGTGACCAGTGATCCAGCGGACCCGTGGCGGGGTGGGTCACCGGCTCAGCGCTCCGCCGTCGGGAGTGGCTCCAAACTGACCGCCTGCGGCAAGGCTGGGGCAAGTGTCCGGTCTAACCTCGGCGAACTCAGCGACCGGCACGGCGCTCGCCATTTGGGTTGCAACACCACGATGCCACGGATCAGGTTTGACTTCTTCCCCCTTACTCTACCCGGGTGCCGGTTCGCACGTCTGTGTACGGCGCAACCCGAGCACGGCGGAATGTGGCGTCCGTCGACGTCGTCTGCTAAGCGTGGGCTGCGAGTCGCCAACTGCTGGCGGCTCGCGCCGTTGCTACACCTGCCATGCGAGCGCTTTTGTCATTTCGGGCCGTCCTACTTTGGGGGACGAGCGCTGTGCTCAGTGGTTGCTGGAACTTGATCGGCGGAGATCTGCGACCGGAATCCGCTGACTTTTATGTAGATCCTTCAGGCGCTTCGGGCGCGTTCCCGACCATTCGAGCAGCGCTCGCTGCTGCCGAGGCCTCTTCCCTCCCAAACCGCACCATTCATCTTGCGGCGGGCACGTATGAAGCGGCCACTGGAGAGACGTTTCCGCTGGAACTCCGCGGAATCTCACTGGTCGGCGCCGGAGCTGACAGGACGATCCTTCGCGGTAGTGGGACAGCAGGGATTGCGCGCCCGGATGTGTCGAATGAAGCGGAAGTAGTCGCAGCACTCGTAGTTGGCGAGGTTGGCAAACGCCCAACGACCATATCGGATTTGTCGATCCTGTCGACCGGTAGCCCAGGCGCCGCTGGAACCGAGGCGATTGTCTGTGATCGCGGAGATACCTCGAATCTCGAGCCTGTTCCACCGAACTTAATCGTATCCGGCGTCGCTATCGAGGGTTTCGAGATTGGTGTTCGTATCACTTCCTCTCTGCAGGCCCTATCAGGCTGTAACGCACTTGTTCGCGCGAGTTCGTTTCAGTCGGGCTCCTACGGAGTGTTCGCGGACGGGTCAATCGGTGACGAAACGTCCAGATTCGTTTCCGTCCAGCTGGGCGATGGGACTTCGAGCGGGGGCAACTCGTTTCGTCTCCTTCAAGCCGAAGCAGAACGGGGCGTGCTGTCTTTTTTTGCCGGCGCAGGGCTCGCCACGCGCCGAGCGGTTACCCGCGTGACCGTTCAAGGCAATCAGTTCAGTGATTCGGACCAGGGCATTTTCGCCTACGAATCTGCGGCTAGCGGTGCCGCTGCTGGGTTCGTCATTGTCGACAACGACTTCGGCGCGTTGCGGAATGCGGGTGTGCAGCTTTTCGGTTACCCAATCGTCGATCGGCTGGAAAACAACCGGTTTCACGATATTTCAACGCCTGACGGGCGCGAAGACATAACCTTCCTCGGTGTAGGCATGGTGATCGACAGCTACAACACTGATGGGTTCCCACAGGTGCGTCATGCACGCGGCAACTCATTCGTTGAAAATGACCAAGGCTTGATCTTTCGATCGAACCGCGCGTTGCGGGCCGGCGAGTTGCAAAGCAACTTTGGAACCATGTCCGATCCCGGACAGAATACCTTCCGCTGCAACGGCGTCGGGATCCGTCTTATTCCGAGGTCCGTGGTCGGGGGGGATGTGTTCGTAGCAATCGATGCGTTGCAGCGGTCGAACATTCCGTTTGAAGGGAATGGTTGGGATCACGCTCCTCCCGCGGTATCGCCACCACTCGCGACGTTCGACGGAATAGACATCTACACTGCCGGCACGAGCATCGACGTCGCAGGTGCGATTGGAGGGGCGATGTCCCCGTGTCCGGACGATCGCCCCGCTGGTCCCCCTCCCTGATATCAGTACGAAAACTCTTCGGGTCGAGGCGCATGCTTTGAGCCAGCGGTACAATTGCGAACGATGCATCGCCATCGCTCGTGCGACTTCGGCCACGTTGCCACGATTCCGTTCCAGATGAGCGATCACGGCCTGTTCGCTCGCCGTCTACGCCTCGCAGCTTTCTTTTCCAGTCGCCCGGTCGTACGGCCACGCAAGGCTCGCTTCCGGCTGGTGGTCAGTTTTGCCGCACGGGTTCACGTTAGCGTGAGCCCCTGGTGAAGTTTCTGCTTCGTCCACATGTCGCTCGCGCTCTTCGATGGCGAGTAAAAAGCGCGGCCTCGAGCGACGCACGCGAGACGCGCGTGTGGGCGCGACCAAACCGATGGTCGACTTCGATTGGAGCTGGCCCAAGAAGATCGATCGCGCGGCAGTCGAGGAGCTTTTCAGCCTCAATTTCATCAAAAGCGGCCACAACGCCGTGCTCGTCGGACCCAACGGTGTCGGTAAAACCATGATCCTTAAAAACGTCGCTCCGCAGGCACTCAGTCGTGGTCATTCCGTCCGCTTCGCGACTGCCAGCGATATGCTTGCCGAGTTGTCCGCCCAGGAATCCGCCCCATCGCTAGCGCGGCGGCTGCGCCGCTACACCATCCCGCAGCTGCTCTGCGTCGACGAGGTCGGGTACCTCTCGTACAACAGCCGCTACGCCGACCTGCTGTTCGAGGTCGTCACGCGACACTACGACCTCGGCAAACCGCTCCTGCTCAGCACCAACAAGGGCTTCTCCGAATGGGGCGAAGTCTTCCCGCACGCAGCCTGCGTGGTCACCCTTGTCGACCGCCTGATCCACCGCGCCGAGGTGATCGACATTGAGGCCGAGAGCTACTGTCTCAAGGAGGCCAAGGAACTCAACGCGGCCCGATCAAAGTAGCGGAGCAAGAAGGAGCCAGCTCGGGCCTAGCAGCCTGTTCACCGGTGAACTTCACCGCCATCAGGCGCGCATTTCACCGGCGAACTTCACCGCCATCAGGCGCGCATTTCACCGGCGAACTTCACCGTTTATCCGCGGCTATTCGTGCCCGTTAACACGGATCCATCGCAGTTCTCAGGTGGCTCTGCTTGGCCGATCTAGACTGGATCCGCTTGGGCGATCGCACGCGGATCTCAAGGCGGATCAATGACCTGCGCGACTTCGGAGTGCTGTCCCCTAAGCCGACGTCGAACACCATCGTGCTACTCGTGTCTGCAACTATCTTGATGAGCTGTCTCCTCGGCCACCGGGGCCACGCGGGGCACTTCCACGAGGACGTAAGCGCTGCGTGGAACCCACCTTTATGGCCGCGCGGCGGCCACTTGGGCGCTCGGGCGGCTGGAATCGTGAACGAGCAGAGGGGGGCGTTCAGTTCGTCTGCATCGAGCCTGGCTCCAATCCGTGGGCGATTGATCGACGTCAACTATTCCTGCACTGCAGAAGTAATTGTCGCTGATCAGGCGATCACCTCGACTCACCCAGTGCAGCGACGACTCCTCGCAGTAGCTCCGCATCGAACCCTGCCTCGACACGAATGATTGCTCGGCCTAGCTGGACTACCAGCGATGGGCGCGATGCCACCCGCGCGGGCACCGCCCGCGCAAACACCGGCGCATCAGGGGCTGAGGTCTCCTTCATCCACCGATACGCCGGCGACGCGCAGATCCCCAAACACTCCGCGACCACTCGGGGTAATTCGCCTGTCGCTCTCACCTCCGCAATCAGTCGCGCTCGATCTTCTGCAGTGTGCCGTTCACGGATGCCCGCTGCCACTCGCCACCCCGAAAACGGCCTCAAGAGATGGGCTTGGCGCGCAGCGCTTACTTTACGTCGCGATAAGGCCCAGGAAGTGCTGCGCTTCTCACTTGAAGATGTAACGTCCGAATTGACGTAGGACGTCCTACTGTGACAGTTCACCGCCATGTGGGGCGAGTGCCCGACCCAAAGCGAAAATTGAGGTACTTTGCGTCGTCCGCGCTGAGTGTTGAGGCCGGCCCGCACTTGATGGGTTAGTGGCATGCTCGATGCACTGCGACGTTCTAGTTGCGGTAAGCGGATATCTCGCGCACTGATCCTCGCGAAGTGCGCAATCTCGCGAACGCAGCGCCATTGAACCAGAGAAATACGCAATGATAAAGTGCATCGACTCGCGCGTCGCCCGGTATTCTTCAGTCGCCGCGTCTACAAAGCTGGCACTGCGCGCCGCCCTCGGTGACTGTCCCGTCCCGAGAAGTGACGAGTCCCAAATCTCCACCGCGCAGCGGTTTTGGTCCCATTCAGGAGGCACCGTAAGGCTAACCGCGCGCGGTTGACGCCTGTACTCGGCCCTGCGGAGCCTGCACAGGGATTTTTCTCGGGGACGCAAAATCAATTCTTCATGGACTGGAACGAGTCCCGTTTAGCCTCAGCGAGCGATTCTTCAGAGTGCGGGGAACTGTTATGCAACGGAGCAAGGTAGATCAAGGTCAGGCGCAAACACGAGAAGCTGTGCAGAAAGGCACTCTCTTGAGCCCATCTCCGAACGGATTCGGGAATTGGTTGGATACACGAGTTCAAGTCCTGGCGGGTCGATATCGACTGAGTCCGCGAGAACAGGAGATCTTGCTGCTCTTGGTCCACGGGGTTTGCCAGAAAGAGATTGGTGGGAAAGTCGGTTGTGCGTACTCCAGTGTGAGGACGCATATTTCTAGAATGTCAGCAAAACTAGGTTGCTCGGGCACAACCGAACTCGTGCTCCGATTCTTCAGCGAATTGGCCGAAGCATCCTCTCAAAGAAGCGTCTAGATTCCGTCAGTTTCGCATAGGTTGCGCTACAACGACCGGGCGTTCGCCCTACTGTTCCAGATGGCCAAAGACCGTGCGCCGAGCGGGTGCTTGGGCTTCGTTGACGGCGATTAGGGAACCAAACACGCTCAAATAGCCGAGCGCGGCGAAGGGTAGCTGGTCCGTAACCTTTCTCCGTGCCCCGTCCTGACGTCGTAGACGTCTCGTGCTCGCGTCGTTCGCGAAAGGACGACGGTCATGGACAAGGAAGCGGCGACTTTACGGCGAGATCTGGCACGTGTGGAGACCGGGCGGGGCAGACGGTACCCGGCAGAGCTTCGGGCCCGAGTGGTAACGTGGGCGCAGCGGCGTCGGGCGGCGGGAGCAAGCTGGGAAGAGGTCAAGCGCGAGCTCGGGCAGCAGTTCGATACGGTCCGTCGGTGGTGTGTAGACCACGGCGAAACGAAAGCTCTGGTGCCGGTGCGCGTGGTCGCAACCCAAGTGCCGTCGCGCACGCTCAGTGTCGTGTCACCGGCTGGATTTCGGATCGATGGGCTCTCGGCAGCGGAGGCCGCAGCGCTGCTGCGCGAGATCGGATGATCTTGGGCACCAGTCGCGCGGTGCGCGTGTTCGCGTATCCGGCGCCCGTCGATCTGCGCAAGGGCTACGACGGGTTGTACGGGCTCGTTAAACAGGGGCTCAATCGTGACCCGTTGAGCGGCGATTTGTTCTTGTTCAGCAACCGCCGACGGCGCGGCTGCAAGGTGCTCGTTTGGGACGGCACTGGACTTTGCATTTTTCAGAAGCGCCTAGAGCGTGGTTGCTTCGCATCACTCTTCCGTGACGACGGTAAGCCTGTGCAGCTCACGTCCAGCGAGTTAGCGCTCTACATCGAAGGCTGCGAGCTCGTCGGTCGTCGCGTGCTTTCGCCTGGTGTGATCGAGCCGATTGCGCTTGCAGAAGAGCGATCGACATGATCTAAAGAGCGACGTGGATCTGCGCCACGAAAAGGACGTCGAGCAACTCCGTCGCATCGCTTTGGCGCAGCAGACTCAGATTGAGCAACTGCTTCGTGTGCTCAGCGCCAAGTGCGAAGAGCTCAAGGCGCTGAAAGGCAATCCCCTCGAGCTGCAACAGACGCTCGCGCTGCTCAATCACTTCAGCGGCGCCCTTGTTGTGACCCACCCCGCGGCGCGATCGTGATCCGGCGCCGCGCTTGAGGCGAGCGCCGAGAGCGGCGGGATCGTGACCCACCTCCTGTGCCAATGTGGCGGCTGACTGGTTTGGGGGACGCTGCGGGGCATGGCGCAGCATCGGTGCACGGAGTGTCGGAAGTGGTTCGCTCCGGCAGCAACGGCCATCAAGCACCAGCGAGTGTGCGGGGAAGAGTGCCGTAAGCCCCTTACAGGGAGCGTGAGTGCACAGTCGGGAGTGCAGCTGCAGGCTGTGGTGCATGCAGGACACAGCAAAAAATGGTCGACCAAAGAAGCGGGCGCGCCGCTCGCGTGCGGAGTGGTTGGAGGAGTTACGGCGATGGCGAGGGAGCGGACAGAGTGCTACGGAATACGCGCGTGAGCGGGGGATTCACGCGGGGACGCTAGCCGGATGGGCGAGCAAGGTTCGAGACTCGGCGGCCGCGCCGCGGGCTAGCAACGGCCAGCGAAACTCGATCTTCGTGCCAGTCCATGTTGCTCCCGCTGCCCGCCCGGCGGCGGGGAAGCCGGGCGCCGATCGCGGGCTGGTCGAGGTGGTGCTTCGTAACGGTCGAAGCGTTCGCGTCAGCGGTACGTTCGACGGCGAGGCTGTCGCGCGGTTGTTGATGATCGCGGAAGGTGTCGCATGTTGACGTTGCCGCCGAGCGTGAAGATCTACGTTGCCGCGCAACCGGTAGACGCACGCAAGAGTTTCGACGGGCTGGCGGCGTTGGTCGAGGCGGAGTTCGGACTCGAGCCGCTCAGCGGTCATTTGTTCGTTTTCCTCAATCGGCGCGGTCACGTCGCGCAAATGATTTTCTGGGATAGAAACGGCTTTTGTATCGTAAAGAAAAGACTCGAGGCTGGGACCTTCAAGCCCGTGCGCGAAGCGCAAGGCGCGGCGGCGCACGTCGAGATCGACTCCGCCGAGCTTGCGCTGATGTTGGAAGGCATCGATCTCGCTGGTGCAACGCGCCGCAAGCGCTACAGGCACGACCACGCTGGTCAGGCTGCCGAATAGAAAAGGTCGCACGTTCGAATTGTGTTGCGCGACCTGAGCGAAATTGATCATATCGGCGCACGTCCGTCGTGCGCCGAAAAACGAAAAAACAGCCCATCAGAAGTCCGAGCAAGGCTCGCACTTTCGTCGCACCGGGACCGTTGCCCGTGTCGATGGATTTGCTCACCGCCGGTGTGCAGGTCGAGTTAGATGCCGACCTCGAGCTCGACCGCCAGCGGCGCGCGGAGGCGCTGAAAGCCAAGCTGACGCGCATGCTCGCGCAGGGCAACGGCGCCGCGGCGATCGATCAGATGATGTCGCTCATGCTGGAGATGGAGCGCACCAACGATCGACTCGCTTGGCGCGTGCTACTCGCCAATCGTTACCGCTTCGGGCGCAGTACGGAAAAGCTCTCGCGCGATGAGCTCAAACAGCTCTATCTGGTCTTCGGAGGCGACACCGCCGCTGCCGAAACTCAGGCCGAGCTGCCTGTGCCGGCTCCCGCTGAGCCTGAGCAAATCGACGACACCTCCGGCGCCGCACCAAAGTCCGAAGCGGAATCCGAGTCGGAGGACGCGACTCCCGCTGAGCCGGCCGATCCGAAGAAGAAAAAGCGCAAGCGCGTCCGATCCATTCAGGTCGCTCCCGACGTTGAGCGTAACGAGCGCACCTCACTCGTGCCCGAAGAGGAGCGCGTCTGTGCGCTCTGTGGCAAAGAAAAGAAATCGTTCGGCTGCGTCGAGCACCAACTCATTACCTGGGTCCCCGCCAAGATCGTCGTCGAAGTCGAGCGCCGTGAAAAGCTTGCTTGTCAATCTTGCCGCAAAGATGTCTCGGTCGCTCCGCGCAGCCAAGCACCTAGCGTCGTGCGCAGAGTCGACGCTTCACTGCTCGCAAAACTCGTCGACGAGAAGTGCGCGCTAGCTCTGCCCGTCGACCGTCAACGCCGCGAGCTCGCACGCCTAGGACTCGACGTCCCAGACAAAACTCTCCAGTCGTACTGGGGATACACTACGGATCTGCTCGAGCCCATCGCCGTCGCGACCCTCTCGGAGGTGTTCGGGTCCAGCATCGTCGGCGCGGACGACTCGCACCTGAAAACCCTCGACAAATCGCGCAAACACGGCGTGTCACGCGCTCATCTGTGGTGCTTCGTTGGCTCCAGCGGCGCCGTCGGAGGTCCAGAATCGGTCGCCTATGGCTACACCCCGAGCTGGGACGCCACTGAGATCATCGATTGGTTTTCGGCCATCGATGGCTTCATTCAATGCGACGGTTACGCCGGCTACTCTCGCGAAATCGAAGACGACGACGGAGAGACCCTCGTTGCCGTACCTGCCGACCGCCGCTTGGGTTGCGGCATGCACATCCGCAGCAAGTTTCACGCTGCCCTGCTCGCAAAAGATGGTCGTGCAAGCATCCCGCTCAAGCTCTTCGCCGACTTGTACAAGGTCGAAGACGACTGCAAAGCACGCGGCCTCGACGCTGACGCTCGCGGCGAGGAGCGCCGGCGGCGCTCGACACCGCTGCTCAATGGGTTTGACGATTGGATAGACAAGCTCCACCCGAAACTGTTGCCGAAATCGCCCCTTCGGCGCGCAACCACTTACGCCATCAATCAGCGCCCCTTTTTCCGTCGTTGCTTCGACGACGGACGCTTCGAGATCGACAACGGGCGCGTCGAACGCCGAATTAGGCTCTTCGCCGTCGCACGACGGAACTTCCTGTTCACGGGCTCTGCGCGCGGTGGCGAGCGTCTGGCCATCGCCTTCACCCTCGTCGACAATTGCCTCGCGCTCGGCATCGAGCCGCACCGCTACCTCGTCGATGTCATCGGCAAGATCGAGGCTGGTTGGCCCATGCAACGTCTCTCCGAGCTCATTCCGCACCGCTGGGCCGCTCAGCAGTCCGCCGAGAAGCGCTCCCAGTAAGCCTGAGGCCTTCGTTGGCGCCGCTTGCTGTCCAGTAGGCTCCGACATCGCCCAGACAGTCTGGTAGCGCCACCGCGATCCGCCATCACGCTCCC
>Ga0302323_100001284_pt1 | contig 20321 bp, 19 predicted proteins | sample Fen_T0_3_FD_201950 | JGI IMG/M metagenome (GOLD analysis project Ga0302323, IMG submission 201950) | Peat permafrost microbial communities from Stordalen Mire near Abisko, Sweden - Fen_T0_3 | ecosystem: Environmental > Terrestrial > Soil > Wetlands > Permafrost | place: Sweden: Abisko... | reverse complement strand
TAGGCGACGAGAAGGGCTGGGTCTCCGGGCTGAAGTGCGTGCGGATGGAACTCGGCGAGCCCGACGCATCGGGCCGTCGCCGCCCCATCGAGATCCCCGGCTCGGAGTTCATCTTCCCGTGTGAGATGGTCATCGTGGCCATCGGCACGAAGTCGAACCCGCTCCTGACCTCCACGTCACCGGACCTGCGCGTCAACAAGTGGGGCTACATCGAAGCCGACGATCACCTCCAGACATCGATGGACGGGGTCTTCGCCGGCGGCGACATCGTACGGGGAGCGGCCACGGTCATCCTGGCGATGGGCGATGGCAAGAAGGCGGCCGTGAGCATCGACGCATACCTCCGCGGCGAGTCGATGCCCGCCACTCACCCGGCGGAGGCCGCGCCGGCGCACTGACCGACGGAGGTTAGCCCGCCTGCGATCGGCTGGCGTAGCTGCCGGGCGGCGACACTCCAGATTCGACCTCCGGCATCCGACGCCCAACGCGTGCGACCGTATGTTGATTCACTGCGCCCGTCGTCTTGCCGGACCCGGCAATGATGTTCCGACACGGCAGCGGCCTTCTCGGGCGCGAGCACGCCGATCCACGTCCGCGGCGAATGCGCCGCGACCCGGTCGTCTGGGCATTCGTCGTGCTCGCCATCGTCGAACTGGCGGTCGTGGCCTGGTGGCTGATCCGGCCCGGCGGTTCGCGAGACGCCGACCGGTTCACAGGTTTCGTCAGTGCGCCGACGGACTTGCTGGCCATCTTCCTGGCGTTCCGGGTGGCCGGAACAAGGCACCTCGAAACGAGAGCACGGCAGGCGTGGGCCTTGTTCGGCATCGCGTTCTGCATCTACTTCGTGGGCGTGTACCTCCAGATCCTGGCGACGGCGCTTCCGGATTCGCCCCTCCTCGGGTACGGCGCCACCGTCCTGGTGATGGCGGCCTACGTCACGGCCGGAGTCGGCTTGAGCCGACTTCCCAAGGCGCCGCGCACCAAAGCCGACGAGATCCTGTTCGGTATGGATCTCTGCATCGTGTCGTGGAGCGCCACGATGCTGCTCTGGCATTTCTTCATCTCGCCCGTGGCGGTCGAGGCGGGTTCGAGCCTGGTGGCCACGGCGAACGCGGCCGTCTTCCCGGTCGCCGATCTGGCGTTCGTGTTCGGCGCAATCGCCGTAGTCGTCCGTGGCGTTGGGCCCGGTAGCAGGTCCTCGCTCATCCTGATGGCGCTGGCGCTGCTGGCACTGTTCGGGGCGGACCTCGAAGCCGGCGTCGAGACGCTCAAGGGCACCTATGTCCCGGGCGACCTCACGGGCACGCTGGACTCGGCATCCGCGGCATTCCTGGTGCTGGGCTGCTACCTCCAGCTGAGGTCGGCCGCGGGCACTCCGGGCACGCCGAACCGCCCCGTCAAGTCGTACTCCTTTGGATGGCTTTCCTACGTTCTCGTCGTCGTCGCGTTCGTTGCCCCCACGGTGCGCGACTGGGACAACGCCGACCTGCTCCGCCAGCATCTGCCCGCCTCCGGCGTCCTGATGGCACTCGTCGTTGCCCGCCTTTGGGTCACCGCCTGGAAGTCCGCCGGTCTTGCCGCTGTAGAGCGTGAACGCCTCGCCACCGCGGTCGACCAGGCCGCCGAGGCAATGTTGATGACAGATCAGGACGGCAACGTCACGTATGCAAATCCGGCGCTCACAAGGATCACGGGCTTTGCGGCGTCGGAACTGCTGGGCAAGCCGCCCGCCTCCCTGCGCCGGGACGCCTCCTCTGCCGAACGCGTCGCCGAACTCGCGGCCTCCCTGGAGCGTGGCGAAGCATGGGAGGGCAGGCTCCACTACCGCTGCAAGAACGGAACGGTCGTGGAGATGGACCTCGCCGTCTCTCCTCTTCGCGATGGCTCAGGCGCCATCGTAGGGACGGTCGAGATTGCTCGCGACGTCACCCGCGAAAGGGCGCTCGAGGCGCAACTCGCCCAGGCGCAGAAGATGGAGGCGGTCGGGCGACTTGCCGGCGGTATCGCGCACGACTTCAACAACATCCTGACGGCGATCAGCGGCTTCGGTGAGCTCGCCGCATCCGGGGTTGACTCGGATCATCCGGTGGCCTCCGACATCGCGGAGATCCGCAAAGCCGCCGGCAGGGCGTCCACCTTGACAACGGCACTTCTCGCGTTCAGCCGGCGCCAGGTCATGCAGCCGAAGGTTCTCGATCTCAACGATGTCGTCAGCTCCATCTTCCCGATGCTCGAGCGTCTGATCGGGGAGGATGTCGAGCTGGTCCTGCGCCCGGACTCGTCACTCGGGCGGACGCTGATAGACCGCGGCCAGTTCGAGCAAGTCGTGATGAACCTGGTAGTAAATGCCCGGGACGCGATGCCCGACGGTGGCACCCTCGTCATCGAGACCGCCAACAGCGAGCTCGATGCCCGTCACATTCGCGCCCACCTCGGCTCGAACCCAGGGCCTCACGTCATGCTCGCGGTCTCCGATACGGGCGTGGGGATGAAACCCGAGGTCATGGAGCACGCGTTCGAGCCCTTCTACACGACCAAGGCCCTCGGCAAGGGTACGGGCCTGGGGCTGTCCACAGTCATCGGCATCGTCCAGCAGAGCGGCGGCTTCATCCACGTCGACACGGAGCCGGGGCTGGGCACCACCTTCCGGATCTACCTGCCACGGGTCGATACTCCGTCCGAGCCCGAGGAGCCCGCACTCCACGCCGGGAGATCACCGCGCGGGAGCGAGACCGTGCTGATCGCAGAAGACGAAGGCGCAGTCCGCCTGTTCGTGGAGCGCATCCTCGCCGACGCCGGGTATCGCGTCTTTACGTCTCCAAACGGCCAGGCAGCGCTCGAGCTGGCGGGCACGCTTTCCCATATCGACCTTCTCTTCACGGACATGATCATGCCGGGGATGCGCGGCCCCGAACTCGCGAAACTCCTGCTCGAGTCTCATCCCGGCGTCCGCGTCCTCTACGCGTCCGGCTACACCGACGACAAGACGCCCCTGGGAGATGGGTCCGCCGCGCCGTTCCAATACCTGGCCAAACCGTTCACGGCCGACGCGCTCCGCTCGTGCGTGCGGCAGACGCTGGACCGGCCTCCAGCCTCCTGACCAGTGCACGTCCGGAGGGAGCGGCGGCTCGCTGAGGCAAGTGCTCCAGCATTCCGGTGCCGTCTACGTCAAACGGCCGGTGACTACCGATTAGGTGGAGGCACCTAAGGGTTTTATCCAGATCGGGATCGGTCTGGCGACGTCTCTCACAAGGACGTCCCACAGAAACACCCTCGCTGCGAGGCGGGGTCGCAAGCCACGGGACTCCACGCGAGTTGGCCGGGCTGCTTGGGGCGTGCCGTGGAAACGAACGACGGCCTTCGGTGCGAGGCATCCGAGGCGGTACTCGATCGCGAGTCCAGCGCGTGGAGTCACTTCCTCGCCGCAGTCGAGATCCTGCTGCTTACCAGCGCCGTGGCGGCCGCTATCCCGCGTACAGCCGCAACGCGAGCGTCCGAACCGGTCCTGACCGCGAGTGTCCGCGCGTCTCACGTCGCGTCAATCCTCCAGGGCGCCGGAACGACGGCCCCCGCTTCGACCCTGCGGCTGGGCTCGGGCGACACGGCATCAGCCGGCACCTCGACCTACAGCGGGACCGAACCGTTGCGATCGACGCCCTCGCTGGCCGGCGTAGCCGACATCGGGGCGCCTGTGGACACGCCGGCCCAGGCCGCGGACTCGCCCGTCGCCGGAACACTGTCGGGCAGGACGAGGGCCGCCCCTGAGGCGGAGGCGGTCCGGACATCCGATCTGTACCAGCCCGGGGTCGCGCGCTACCAGGACCCCGACTTCACGGCATGTACGGCCGCCTCTACCGAGTCGATGCTGAACACGATATCCGTGGACGGCGCCCGCGACGGATTCACATGGAAGCGGACGACTTCATACGCCACTCAGGAGTCGATTCTCGCGTACGAGCGGGACCACATGACGATGCTCGTCACATCGGCGGGCACCGACCCGCACGGCTGGCGCAATGCCCTCAACTACTTCGGCTGGGGCAGCCTCGCCGCCGGTGTCTATCAGGACGCGGCATACGAATCGTTCGATGAGGCCGCCAGGGCGACGGTGATCGCACTGGCCACAACCCGGAAGCCCGTCGGCATCCTCGCGCGCGCGGGCGGACACGCCGAGTTCGTGACCGGATACCAGGTGATCGGTGCCGATCCGAGCACCGGATCGTCGGACTTCAGCATCGTGGGCGTCTATCTCACCGATTCTCTCGGCTCCAATGGACACCGCGACGTGTGGACCACGTACACGCAGTGGCGCTCCGGCGGCGAGTGGGTCCGGTTCTCACCCTACCTCCAGACCGATTCACCGTACCGCGATCCGATCGACGGCCGAGTCGGACGGAAGGAGTGGTACGGCAGATGGGTAATCATCCGGCCGGTCCGCTAGCACGACACGTCAAGGGTGCGTAACGCCCGGCAACTCCCGTCCGTTGAACCAATCGATGAACCGGCACGTATCAACTTCGAGAGGGGCGTCTGCGACGGCAGGCGGGCGCCGATAGCTAGAGGGTGACAGGCATGCTTCGCAACTCGATCGTCCTCCGACCGCCACACGTCTCACCCGCGCGGTTCCGGGTCGCGCTCAGTCTCGTGGAGCGCCCGCAGCTTCTGCGCGAGGCGCACCTCCGCGCGCTCCGGCAGGCTCAGCGGCGAGCTCGATCGGCCGACCGGGAGCGGCGCTGGGATGTTCGCCGCGGCCTCTCCTGAACGACGGCCGCCACCGCCAGATCCACAGGAGGGACGCGCCCAGGACGAGGACGGCGATTCCGTTGAGCCCCAGGTAAAGCGATACCATCCACGATGGCCCCAGGAGATAGGCGACGACGATAAGCCTGGTGCGCCACGGCTCCCCCACTCCACCGGCAAGAACCCAGCACACGAACGGGAAGACGAGGGCGGCGTCGTAGCCCCATGCACGCGGGCCGGCGGCCACGCCCAGCAGGCACGCAGCGGCCGCGGCCTCCACGATTCCGGCACGCCGCAAGCCGGGTAGAGCGGCCAGCACGATCGCTCCGCCGGCCGCAGTGGGCACGATCCACGGAACGGGCAGGCGCGCCAGTAGTCCCGGCAGCGTGATCGACTTGTCGGCGTTCGCGACCGCGTCGGCGGGGAGCGCCGTCTTCGCCCCGTCGATCCAGAGCGCAAGCCAGTTCCAGTCCCCGCCGGCGGCCGGCACGGAAACCAGGTAGATCGCCGCCGCGGCTACCAGCATGACCGCCAGCTCCCGCCAGTGGCCGCGGATCAGGAACAATCCCATGAGCGGCAGGCCAAGCGTCGGCTTGTAGAGCATCAACCCGGCCGCAAACCCCGCAAGCCACGGCCGTTCCTCCTTGAGCGCCCAGATCGTGACGAGCGCCAGGAGCAGGGCTAACGGAGCGTTCTGGCCCGTGGCGACTGAAGCCGTGTTCGGAGCCCAGGCCAGGGCCGCGAGGATGCCCACCGCGGGACTGAGCCCGAAGATGCTCGCGGCAAGCCGCCCCGACGCGACGATGCAACCCAGCATCAGGGCAGCCTGGATCCAGTAGCTCACGTCCACGGGCAAGCGCGCAAACGGCCAGATCAGGTACGCGACCGCCGGCGGGTAACTGAAGAACGCCGGCGGCAGGCCGTGGGCAATCTGCCAGTTGCCGTGCCGGGTTATGTCCACCAGGTCGCGTGTGCCGGCGTGCACACCGGCCGACCAGATCACGCCCCAGTCCTGCCAATGGTTGATCGGCCCGGCGACGATCAGGACGCTGCCGAGGATCGCCAACCCCACGGCAAGCAGGCTGACGGTCCGCGGCGACAGGGGCACGGGCCCGAGCTTTGTTCGAAGTGGCCACGGCGGCGCAACGGCCGCGGCGGCCGGCGGTGCTCCATCTGCCATGGCTGACGAGCTCGCTAGCCGCGTGCCTTCGCGAGACGCTCCAGGATGAGTGGCTTGATCTGGGAGAGATCCACGCGGATCTGCTCCATCGTGTCTCGGTCCCGGATCGTGGCCTTGCCGTCCTCGAGCGAGTCAACGTCGACGCACACGCACCACGGCGTCCCGATCTCGTCCTGCCGGCGGTACAGCTTGCCGATGGCGGCGGTGTCGTCGTAGACGGCCATGATGTCCTTCGCGAGGTCGTCACGGAGGGCGTGGCACTTGACGACGATCTCGTCACGCTTCTTGAGCAGCGGCAGGACCGCGACCTTGTATGGCGCCAGTTCCGGGTTGAAGCCCAGCACGACGCGCTTCTCGCCGCGGACCTCTTCCTCGCGATACGCATCGATCAGGAAGGTGAAGGCCGCGCGGTCGCCGCCGGCGGAGGTCTCCACGATCCACGGAATGTACTTCTCCTCGGTGGCCGGATCGAAGTACTCGAGGTTCTCGCCCGTGGCTTCCTGATGCCGGCCGAGGTCCCAGTCGCCGCGGTTGTGGATGCCCTCCAGCTCCTTCCATCCGAACGGGAAGCGGTACTCCACGTCCCACGCTTCCTTGGCGTAATGGGCCAGTTCGTCGGGGCGATGCTGGCGGAAGCGCAGGCGGGCGGGATTCACGCCGTAGCGCTCATACCAGGCCTTGCGGCGCGGCTTCCACTCGTTGAACACGTCGGCCGCGGTCTCCGGCTTGACGAAGTACTGCATCTCCATCTGCTCGAACTCGCGCATCCGGAAGACGAAGTTGCCGGGGCTGATCTCGTTGCGGAATGCCTTGCCGATCTGGGCGATGCCAAACGGCAGCTTCTTTCGGCTGGTCTCGCGCACGTTCCGAAAGTTGACGTAGATCCCCTGGGCCGTCTCGGGCCGAAGGTACACCTCGTTGCCGTCTTCCTCGACCGGTCCCATGTGGGTCTTGAACATGAGGTTGAACCGGCGCGGCGCCGACAGCGGCCCTGCGTCCACCGGGCACTTGAGGCCGAGCCGGGCGACGATCGTGTCGTCCATCATGTCGGTGTTCGTCAGGGTCTCCGTGCCCGGCAGCTCGTCCAGCCGGAAGCGGCGCCGGCAGGTCGTGCACTCGACGAGCGGGTCGCTGAAGTTGGCGACGTGGCCGGAGGTGACCCAGACCTGAGGCGCCATGATGATGCTGGCGTCAAGCCCCACGATGTCGTCGCGCTCCTGGACCATGGACCGCCACCAGGCGCGCTTGACGTTGTTCTTCAGTTCCACGCCCAGCTGGCCGTAGTCCCAGACCGCGTTGATGCCGCCGTATATCTCAGAGCTCGGGAAGATGAAGCCGCGCCGCTTGGACAGCGAGACGATCGTATCCAGGCTGGCTACGGATGGTCCCGGATCGTCGGCCGGTGGGGTCTGGTTGGCGGCGGTCACAAGAAGTCTCCTCGGGCGCAGGCGGTCGCGGCCTTCTGCGATTGTCGTTCGAAAGCGTGGGCCGCAATTCTCGCACGACAATGGCGCGGGCACTCAGCCGGACCAGACCACCGCCGTGCACTCCAAAGTGCCGTTGATTCCTGACACGCCGCGGCTATGCTGGCGAGAGCGATGCGGCGTGTCCGACACCATTCGAGCCGGCGGCGCACCTGCATGGGATCGCTTTGCGGGAGCGGGGCCATGGACGATCGCGACGATGACTGGGGACTGCCGGACAGGGCGCCCATAAAGCCCCGGTCGCTGGGTCGCGGCCTTCCCGTCCCGCCGGTTCTACCGATTGTCGCGGCGATCTGCGTCTTCCTGGGCCTGGCCATGGGCTACCGGATTGCACCGTCACCCACGCCAACCGAAGCCCCGCCTTCGATCGTCGCTGAGGCGACAGAAACGCCGGCCGGTTCCGATAATCCGACCGCGCCGGTGCAGCCGCTGCAGACACCAAGGGTCGGCTTCGTGGACGCCAGTCCGCCCACCGGCGGGATGGACATGGACAAGCTCCTGGAGAGCCTGTCGGGGCGAACCTGGGGTATCTCGACGGCCAGCGTGGTCTCGGCACGGGTCGCCCACTACAACGAGGTCTCGACCGTGCACGCCACTTCGCGGCAGTGGGTCTGGGTCGTCAACTTCCGCTCGCATTACAGCTTCATGCTCCCCGGCGAAGGCTGCCCGGCTGCGCCATCGGTCGCGCCCGATCCGAGCACGGCTGCATGCCCCTCGGTTGAAGCCACCTGGACGGTAATCCTGGACTACCTGACGGGCGACTTCCTCGAAGCGGAGAACTGGCCCGTCCCATAGGACCTGGCGAACGGCCGGTCCTGGTGCTAGTTCTTGATCACGCTGTACTTGTATTCAGCGCAGTCCGTCGGAGTGCTGGGAAGCTTCTCGCCGACATGGACCGTTCCGGCGGCATCGACCCGGACGTACATGGGCACGCTCGCTGGAAACGCGAACTCGTGCGAAATGGCGATGCGAGTGCCGGCAGCCACGATCACTGCGCCTCGCGGCTTGGCGCCCATGCCGGCCACCCAGCTCGCGGTGGGACACACGCCATCCACCCAGCCGGGTATGTTCAGAACCGCGTCGCCGCCGAGGAACTTGTCCGTGCTCCCGCCAACGCCCACGATGCCGATGCTGACGTCGCGTTGAGTCTCGTTCCGCAGGTAGATCGGCGCGCTATCGAGAACGCCCGAGGAGACGGCCCAGAACCCGATCCCTCCGAGCAGGGCGACGACGATGACGATTCCGGCGACTCGGACCCTTGTCAGGCCGAATCTCTCGGTCATGTTCGTCTTCCTGTTGGCCATAGTCGCCCGATTCTAGCCGACGCCCCGCGGGCCGGGGGCGACCGTGCGCCGATGAGTCACATCACCTACGCGAATCGGCAGTATCACCTGTCATAGTCGGAGCGCATACTCCCGTGCGCAAAGGTGGAGTGTCGGTATGAGCACGGATGCGAAGACCGAAGAAACCCCGGCTGAGCTGGGTCCGCTCACCGTTCTGCTGGTCGAGGACGAGCCCTCGGTAGCGCGCGTGACCGCGCTCTGGCTCAAGAAGATGGGCTGCAATGTGATCGGCGCCACCGACGGGCGGGAGGCGGACAAGCTTGCGTCGGAGAGATCGGTTCCGATCGATCTGCTGCTGGCCGATGTGATGCTCCCGGGCATGCGAGGACCGGTTCTGGCGGGCGCCATCCGTCGGCGGCACCCTGAAACGGCAGTTCTCTTCACCTCGGGCTATTCGCCGGAACTCGTTAGCGAGTTGTTCGCCGAGCACGTCGATACAGCCATGCTGCTCCGCAAGCCGTACACCGCCGCCCAGCTGAGGGCCAGCGTTAAGCTCGCGCTGTCGCGCAAGGCCGCGGCCGGTGCGGCCGCGAAGGAAGCGGCACAGCCCGCGGCGGAAACCAATTCGACATCGTCCGAGCCGGCCCTTCGCCGCTAGGCTCCGGGCGGCTCTCCGGCGCGCGTCCGGCCTGCTAGATGCCGACGTCCACCGGTTCGGGCGGAGGGCCGTCGCGAAGCAGGCCGCGAGCCAGTTCGGCAAGCCGCGTCGGCGAGATCGCGTCGGTCGTGGTTTCGAGCTCGGGGACCGTCCACCAGCGCAAACCGCCGAAGCAGCCGCCTTCGGTCTCCGGATCGGCACAGACCGCATCGAACGCCGGTGTCCGGGCCACATAGATGCGCTCGACCTGGCGCAGCCAACCGCCCCGGAACGGGAAGGTGTGATCGCGGAGCCAGATGCATGGACCGATCTGGGGTTCGGCCAGCCCCGTCTCCTCGCGCACTTCGCGACGCACCGCGTCCAGATCGGTCTCGCCGGACTCTACGCCACCTCCGATGGTCCCCCACCAGGTGTCGCCGCCCTCGACGAACCGCATCAGGAGGAACCTGTCGTCCGGGTCGATCATGACAACGCGGACGGCCCGGCGAACACGGGGATGTTCGGGCGTGGTGCCGGCGTACTGGTCGCTCACCTGCGCCGGACCTCGTCGAGAAACGGCAGTGAGCGCGCGTCGCGCTCCAGGGAGAGGCGCATGAAGTCGCGCATGGCGGCCTCCACGTCTCTCTCGACCGAGTCGGGCAGACGCAGCGCGGCGAGCGCCTCCACATCCATCCGCTGGTACGCCTTGAGGAGCTTCAGCGCCTCGACGGACAGCCCGGCGCGATCGGCGGGCGGGCCAGGGCAGCGGTAGCAGAGAACGCCGCCCAGGGGCGGAACCCACCGGAACGACTCGTCCGCCTCGAGCATGCGGTCGCACTCGACACAGCGATCGACTTCGGGCCGGACGCCCATCTCGTCGGCGAGGTGCATCTCGTGCCAGCGCGCCACGCGACCCGGGTCCATCCCGGCGTCCAGGAGCTCGTACGAGCGGCGCAGCAGCGCGTAGAGCCCGGCCGCCTCGTGGCGTTCCTCGGTAGCCCTGTCCACGAGCTCTGCGAGATACCAGGCAGTGGCCGCTGACTCGAGCGAGTCACGCAAGCGAAGCCAGGCGTGAATGACCTGGACCTGCGTGACGACGTCGAATGTCCGACCGCGGGCCAGCGCGACACGGAGCTCGGCGAGAGGCTCCACCGACCCGCCGAGCCGGCTCGTGGGCTTTCGCACACCCTTGGCGATAGCCTTGATCTTGCCGAGCTCGGGCGTGAAGAGGGTCATGATCCGGTCCGCCTCGCCGTAGTCGAAGCGGGATAGGACTATGGCGTCGGTGACGTAGAGGCGTGGAGCGGGCACGACCTCACGCTACCACGCCGTGGTCCTGCGGAGAGCTACGTCCGGCGGTCGTATGTCGCGGACTGTGGCCCGAGCTCGGGCCGTCCGAGGATCATCGACTGAACCCACTCCGCCAGCCGTGTGCCGAGACGCCGGCAAGCGTCGCGGTCGCCTTCGTCGCGAGGTCGTCCGGCGCAGACGGCTCCGTAGTGGAGCGTCCGACCCGGCGCCACGTAGTCCGGGATCCCAAACGTGAACAACCCGAAGTTCATGAGGACGATGAGCAGGTGTAGGCAGGTCGTCTCACCGCCTCCGGCAAGTCCGCCCGCAGACGAGAAGGCGCATCCGAACTTCCCTTCGATCTTGGGCCACACCGGCAAGGCGATCTCGTCCCAGAACCGTTTCATCTGCCACGAGATGGTGCCCATGCAGGTCGGCGAGCCTACGGCAATGCCATCGCACCATAGGAGGTCGTCCGGGCCCGCGTCTTCGACGCTCCTCAGCCGGACGTCGGTGTCGCGAACGGCAAGGGCGCCTTCGACGACTAGATCGGCCATTAGCTTTGTGTTTCCGGTCGTTGTCTGGTACAGCACGAGAATCCGTGCCGGCCGCGATTCCTGCGTCGTCATGCCGGGGATCATAGCCACTCGCGTCGGGACCGGCTGTGGCTCGGACTGCCGGCGGTCTCGCCCTCAGTTATCCTCCCCGGATGAACGAGAACAACGCCGCCTCCGCCGACGGCCGCCCGTCGGCCCCGGGCCCTCGCACCGATCGCGCGCGTATCCGCCGCCACGCCGATCGGGCCGTCCCGGAACGCATCGAGGAGTTCCTGCGGGCCGGGCGCGTCGCCCACGCCGCGTTTGCGCAGGATGGCGAGCCGCGCTTGACGCCCTTCCTCTACCACTACGAGGCGGGCTGCATATATCTCCACGGCTCGCCCGGCAACGCAACGCTCCGGCTGCTTCGCGACGGCCGGCCCGTCACCGTTGCCGTGACCGAGCTGGTGGCGCTGGTAGCGTCCAAGACGGCATCCAACCACACTGCGAACTACCGCAGCGTGATCGCCTTCGGGCACGGCAGGCAGATCGTGGACGTGTCTGAGAAGCGCCGAATTCTGGATCTCATGACCGCACGCTACTTCCCGGGACGCCGTGTGGGCCCGGACTACTCCCCCGCCACCGACGCAGACCTCGAGAAGATGGACCTGATCGAGATCGCGATCGACGAGGCGTCGGCGAAGATGCGCGACATGGGCCCAAACGGTCCCGGCGATTCGGACGCGGATATCCCGGGCTCCGCGTTCGTGGAGCCGGTCTGACCGCTGACGCTCGGCCGGACGGCTCGCCGGCGGCGTTCTACGGGCCGCAGACACCGCAGAGTGGCGCATGCCGGGTCCGGCTGAGGTTTCCGAAGTCGGATTGCTATGATCCGCGGGTGCAGACTGCCCCGAGCCTACCCGAACTGGTGACTGCCACCGAGCAGGAGATACTCCGCCTCGTCTCCGACAAGGACGCGAGCACCGGTGGCCTCTACGAGATGTGCCGGTACCACATGGGCCTGGACGGAAGTGGGGCATCCGGCAAGCGCATCCGCCCGCTGCTCGGGTTGCTCGCATTCGCATCGATAACGGGCGACTACCACAACGCCCTTCCGGGCGCGGCGGCGGTAGAACTCGGGCACAACTTCAGCCTTGTCCACGACGACATCGAGGACGGAGACAGGGAGCGGCGGCACCGGCCGACGCTATGGGCGGTCCACGGCATTCCGCAGGCGATCAACGCAGGCGACATGCTCTTCACGCTCAGTCGCAAAGCGCTTCACAGACTGACCGAACTCGGCTTCCCAGACTCCAAGGTGCTGCGCATGATGCGTCTCCACGACGACACGTGCCTGGCGCTGTGCGAGGGCCAGTACATCGACATCTGGGCCAGCGAGCGCGCCGAACCGATGTCGGTGGAGCTGTACTTCGACATGATCGGCCGCAAGACCGCGGCACTCATCGCCGCGTCCGTGGAGTCGGGTGCCATCCTGGCAACGGACGACGAGAACGTGATTGCCCGATACCGGGCCTTCGGCTGGGCCCTCGGCATTGCCTTCCAGCTGAACGACGATCTCCTTGGTATCTGGGGCGAGGAGGCGATCACGGGCAAGGAGCCCACCGACGTGGCGCGGCGCAAGATGACGCTCCCGGTGATCTACGCCTTCGAGCACGCCTCGGCTGGGCAACGTACGCGGCTCCAGACGCTCTGGCGGAACGATAGCCCTACGGACGCACAGATCGCGGAGACCGTCTCGCTGCTGGAGGAGATCGGCGGCCGCGACTACACCCGCGAGCAAGCCCGCTCCTATCGTGACGAGGCGATTGCCGAACTCGAAGCCGCGGGTGTTGGAGACGCTGCCGCGCTGGATGCCCTCCGAGGCATCATCGTTGGCGTCATCAAGGCATAGGCGCGACTCAAGCCGGCGGCGGTACCTGGGGCCCCGGGCCCGACCCGGGAAAGAAGCCGCAGCGCGGGCACTGCGGCACGCGCATATCCACCAGACCGCGGCAGCTGGGGCATTCGGTCACTCCGGGCATGCCTTCGTAGAAACCGCAGCGCGGGCAACGCGTTCCGGCGTTCATCATCGAGAGCCCGCACCACCGGCACGTGTACCCGGGGCGCCTCTGCCGCCAGGCCACCCCGAGCGCCACGAATCCGATCAACCAGATCCACATGAACTGGCCGAAGCGATAACCCGCCGAGCTGGCATCCGTCGTGGACGTAAGCAGGACGGCCACCCCAATTCCGACCGCCAACCATCCCAGGATCGCCCAGCTGGGCCAGCGCCATTTCGTCACGCGAATCCTCCTCATCGAGAACCAGGTCCGCTGAGTCTAGCCGGGCGGCGACCCGGTTCTGCCGCCCCCGGCTAGGGCCGGCCTTCGGCGTGGACCGCGATCAGGGCGCCGGAGAGCGCATCGACAATCGCGACCGCGCGGGGCGCCGCGGCATAGACGGCCTGATCGCTCAGGTCCGTCGACACGGGCCAGGCCACGGAAACAACCCACGCGAGACGCGGCGCGGCGCCGGAGCACGTGTCCGTGAAGGATGCAAGCACCAGTTCGCGCACATATGCCGCCGGGTAAACCCGGCCCGCCAGAACTACGGCCTTGTCGGCGGCGTAGGTGGGTACCTGAAGCGGCGCCTCCAGGCGGATGCATGCGTCTTCCAGTTCGTGCGCACCCCAACCCTGGAGCGGTACGGTGCCCATGCCGTGCAGCAACTGGTTGACGGGGCTTCGGTAGTCGTAGGCGATGAATAGCGAGCACCACGTCAGCACTACGGTGGCGACCACTATCGCGGCCATGCGGCTGCGCAGGCCCCAGTTCATCCGCACTCCTCCTGGCGCCAATCCGCCCCGCTACCGATCAGTCGTCCTCGATTCCTCGCCGGCATCCAGCCGCGCCTCACCCTTCGATTCCGCACGAGAGGCAAGGACCTTCGCCACTCGCCGGCCATCGGTTGTTTCCACCTTCAGGACCAACTCCTGTTCGCCCAACTCGACGATGTCGCCCGGGCGCGGAACGCCGCCGATTCTGTGGTAAATGAGGCCGCCCACGGTGTCGTACTCGTCCGCGTCCTCGAGTTCGCCAAGTTCCACGTCGAAGAACTCCCCGAGATCGTCGACGGACGCGCGCCCATCCACCCGTGCCTGATCGTCGGAGATGCGCAGGACCATGGGCTCCTCGACGTCGTACTCGTCCTGGATGTCGCCCACGATCTCCTCTAGAAGATCCTCGATCGTGACCATCCCGGCGGTCCCGCCGTACTCGTCCAGCACGATGGCGAGATGCACCTTGCGTCCCTGGAGCTTGTGGAGGAGGTCGTCGATGCTCATGGACTCGGGCACGAACAGCGGCGGACGCAGCAGCTTACGCAGGTCCGGCTTGTGGCCGCCGCTCTTCAGGAACGGCAGCAGGTCCTTGGCATACAGGACGCCGATGATCTCGTCGACCGACTTCCGGTACACGGGAATGCGGCTATGCCCCGCCTTGACGATGGTGTCGATCGCCTCGTCCAGGGACGCGGTCACAGTCAGCGCGGTCATGTTCGTACGAGGGACCATGACCTCGTGGACGCGACGCTCTCCGAGTTCGATGACCGCGCTGATCATCTGTTCTTCCTCCGCCTCGAGAACGCCCGTCTCCCCACCACGCTCCACGATGAGCTTCAACTCCTCGGTACTGATCTGCGCGCGTCGCGCCACCGAGTCGCCCCCAAAGCCACCGGAAATCCTGCGGGTAAGCCAGGTCAGGATCGAGACGACGGGCGCGAACACCTTGCCGACGACGTCCACCGGGCCGGCGAGTGCCAGACCCACACGATCCGGATATGAGAGGGCGATGGACTTGGGCACGAGCTCGCCCACCACGATGGTGAAGGCGGCGAGCAGGATGGTGACTACGAGGATGGCCAGTCCCGTCGACGCGGCCTTGATCGGCGGAATGTCCACGAAGACCGTGGCCAGGTGATCCGCGAGATTCACGGCGGCGTAGGCCGAGGCAAGGAAACCGACGAACGTCACGCCGATCTGAACCACGGCCAGGAAGCGCGCCGGATCCTCCATGAGCCGACGGGCGGTCTTCGCTCCTCGGTGCTTCTCCTCGATCAGCTGCTCGATCCTGCTGCGCCGCAGCGTTATCAGCGAGATCTCTGCCGCCACGAAGACGGCCTCGATCGCAACCAGGCCGATGACTACCAGAAGCTGCAGGATGATGTCGCTCATCGGTCGTCCGGCTCGGTCCCGGCCGCGGGCTTGCGCAGCCGTGCGGGCACGCCGACGGCCAGCATCCCGGCGGGTACGTCCTTCGTCACCACGGATCCGGCCCCGGTCCGCGCCCCGTCACCGAGTTCGATCGGGGCGATCAACATAGTGTCGGAGCCCAGGAAGACATTCTTCCCGATCTTCGTCTTGTGCTTCCTGGCGCCGTCGTAGTTGCAGGTGATCGTTCCCGCGCCCACGTTGGTGCGCTCGCCTACCTCGGCGTCGCCGATATAGCTGAAGTGGTGCTGCTGGACGCCGGCCTCGAGGCGGCTGGCCTTGACCTCGGCGAAGTTGCCAAGCCTGGCCTTGCGCCCGATCGACGACTTGGGTCGAAGGTGGGAGAACGGCCCGATCTGGACCTCATCCTCAACTTCGGACGATTCGAGAATGCTGGCCCAGACGACACAGTCGCGACCCACGACCGTGTCGATGATCTGGCTGCCCGCGCCGACGCGGGTACCCTCGCCGATGCGCGTGCTTCCCCGCAGGATGACGCCGGGTTCGAGAACCACGTCCGGGGCGAGCTCCACGGTAACGTCAACGTAGGTGCGGATCGGGTCCACCATGGTCACGCCGGCCAGCATATGGCGCTCATTGATGAGCATGCGCAGTTCGAGCTCCGCGGCGGCGAGCTGGGACCGATCGTTCACGCCCGCCAGCGTGCCGTCGTCCTCGACCTCGAGTGAGACCACGGCCCGGTGGTCCTCACGCGCCAGCTCTACGAGGGCCGGAAGGTAGAACTCGCCCGAAACGGCCGACGGTTTGACGTCGTGGATGCGGCGCCTCAGCCAGCGGGCATCGAACGCGTACACGCCCGCGTTGATCTCGTCGATGTCGCGCTCTTCGACCGTTGCGTCCTTCTCCTCGACGATACGCAGGACCTGGCCGCCATCTTCACTGCGAAGGACGCGCCCGAGCCCCTCCGGATCGGTGGAATGGACGCCCACGATGGCAACGGCCGCGTTCCGGGAACGCCGCAGATCGATGAGTTCGATCAGGAGATCCGTCTGGACGAGCGGGACGTCGCCCGACAGAACGAGCATCTCCTCGAACTCGTCGGGGGCGACTGCGAGGGCCGCCTTCACGGCGTCGGCCGTTCCGAGCGGCTCCGCCTGCAGCGCGAAATCCGCGTGTTCGGCGAAGGCCGATCTGATGGCTTCCGTCGCGCTCGAATAGACGACGAGCGGCTTTCGGCCCCCAACTTCACTTGCCGCGGCGAGAACGTAGGCAAGCATGGGCCGGCCGCACAATTCGTGAAGCACCTTGGGCTTGCGCGACTTCATTCGCGTTCCGAGGCCGGCCGCCAGCACGACCGGCAGGATGCCCTCTACGCCGTGGCTCATGGGATCGGACGGTAGCATGTCGCGACCACGTCGCGGTACCCCAAGATTGAAGCGGCCACCGCGTCCTAGCTCGCCTTCCGTGCGATTGCCTCGATCTCGACCATGGCGGCCTTCGGCAGTGCCGCGACCTGCACGGTGCTGCGGGCCGGTTCGGGGGCTTCGAAGTACTTCGCGTAGATCGCGTTCATCGCGGCGAAGTTGGCGAGATCGGCGATGAAGACATTGACCTTGACGACGTCGGCGGTCGTGAGGCCCGCGGCCGCGAGAACGGCCACGAGGTTCGTGAGCGCACGCTCGGTCTGGGCCTCGATGCCCTGCACGAGGTCTCCCGTTGCCGGGTCCACGCCGAGCTGGCCCGAACAGAAGATGAAACAGCCCGCATCGATGGCCTGGCTGTATGGGCCGATGGCTGCAGGCGCTGCGGCCGTTGCGATCTCGGTGCGACTCATCGAGTCTCGTCTCCTTCGAGGGGTTCGGTCCGGTGTTCCGGCCGGCTCATGATGCGGTTCTCAGGTCTCTTCATTGTGGACCGTACGGGGCCCGTAGGTGCGTCCGGCAATGGCCGGCTGCACATCCGAAGGCGGCAAGTGCGGCGGCATGATCGCCGTGGCGGCCACGAACGGCTCGCCGATCCCGACGGACGGCAGGCTACCGTCCGATAGGGCGATTCTGACCGATCGCCCGGCTTTGCGGGCGTCGGCAAGCGTGGGATACAGAATCCATTGCGTGGGCCCCGAACCCGACTGGCATACAGGGCGACCCAGGTGGCGCTCCAGCGAGTGCATGAAGTCGACCAGCCCGGGTTCCACCGTAGTAGCGGCCGGCAGAAGGTCGTTGGCCGCGGCAAGGTCGGCGGCCAGATCCAGGAGTCTGCTCGAGGTCATTCCGCCTCGAAGGTCGCCGGCGAGATGCTCGGAGATGCGCCGGGCACGCGCCGGATCTCCGGGCCGCGCGCCCGCCGCATAGGCGGCAAACACGTCCGGCGTGGCGACCGGCAGTTGCGGCGTAACGAGCAGGATCGCGGGCGGTTCTCCCGAGATCTCGGGCAGTGGTTCAACGAACTCGCCGCGGCCGGTGATGAGCGCATTGGCGCGAGCCAGGAAGAACGAGACGTCGGACCCGAGCGAGGCCGCGAGGCGGGCCCTGTCCGCGAATGGCATCGTCGTGTGCCAGGCGGCAAGCGCAGCCTCGATCGCGGCCGCTGCGTCGCTGCTGCCTCCGCCGAGCCCGGCGGCCACCGGGATGCGCTTGACAAGGCGCGCGGCGAGCCACGGCGGCCGTACCGGGGCGCCGGGCCAGGACTCCTCGACGGCGGCTCTCGTGGCGGCCACCGCACGGAGAACGAGGTTGTCGGGATCGACGCCGAGCGCGATACCGGAGATTCGCAGTGTGTCGTGGCGCGCGGCGTGCGGAACCGTGACGGTCAGTGCGTCGCCGAGCGCGAGCGGAACCATGACCGAGTGGAGTGAGTGGTACCCATCCTCGCGCCGGCCCAGGACCGCCAGGGTGAGATTGAGTTTCGCGGGGGCGAAGCGGACGAGGTGAATTCGCGCGCCCGTGCCGGGTCCGCCGCCGTCGTCTGTGCCGGGTCCGCCGCTGTCGTCTGTACCTGGTCCCTCGCCGTCGCCGGGGCCGCCGGTGCCGCTGCGGCCACCCTGGCCGCCCTCGATGCGACGCAACGTCCGTGGGCCTGTGCCGCTCCCGTCCTGGCCGTCACCAGCGGTCATCGCTTGACTCCGCCGGGAATGGGGCCAAGCGCGACCCGGAGGCTCATCCATTCATCGACGGAGAGCGTCTGAGGGCGCCTGTCACCGTCGATGCCTGCGGCAGCGAGTCCCTGGGCCACTTCGGCGCCCGACAGCGGCAGCTGGCGTGACAGGACGTTGTGAAGCTTCTTGCGCCGCTCTCTGAAGCCGGCCTGCACCAGCCGCCAGAGCCCGTCCTCTTCCTCGGCGTTGAGGCGGGGGGCGGCGCCTGCCGGATCGAACGGGCGGATCTCCACCACCGCCGACTCCACTTCCGGCGCGGGCTCGAACGCCTCGCGTGCCACCCTGAAGGCGATCCTCACCGAGGCGTGGAACTGGACGAAGACCGAGAGGTAGCTCATATCGCCGGGCGCGGACGAGATCCGTTCGGCTACCTCCTTCTGGACCATGAGCACGAGCCGCTCCGGACGCGGCGGCCCTCCGAGGAAGCGGTGGAGGATCGGGCTGGTGATGTGGTACGGGACGTTGGCAACCACGTCGTAGGGCGGCGTCATCAGTGAGGCGATCTCCTGATCCAGGATGTCGCCGTCCACCAGCCGCAGCTTCCCCGCCGCGATCGCTTCTTCCTTGACGCGAGCAAGCCGGAACCCGAGCCTTCTGTCCAGCTCAACCGCGGTGACCGTGGCGCCGCCGTCGAGCAGACCACCGGTGAGAATCCCAAGACCGGGGCCTACTTCGAGGATGCGCCGCCCCGGCGCCGGGTCCGCCAGATCCAGTATGGATTGCAGCACGTCCGGGTCGGCAAGGAAGTTCTGGGACATCGAATGGCGGGCGCGCAGACCCTCGTCGCGCAGCTGGCGGCGCACGGCGAGTGGATCGAGTCGAGGAGCCCTGGGCGTCGGCGTCGGGGCGTTCACCGTTTGGCCAGCGGCATCGACGGACGCGCGTCGAGATCGAGTCCGGCACGTGCGCCCGCCTCCATGCGCCGCGCACCAGCCGCGCCGATCATCGCTCCGTTGTCCGTGCAGAGCGCCGGACGCGGTACCACCAGCGGTATTCCGGCAGAGGCGGCAGCATCGGCGAGACGATCTCGCAGGACACGGTTCGCCGCGACGCCACCGCCGAGCACCACCGACCTGGCACCGACCTGGCGGGCCGCACGCAGCGTCTTTGTCACGAGCACGTCCACTACCGATTCCTGGAAGCCGTAGGAGAGCTCCGAAACGCGGTCCTCGGCCAGCGGCGTGTCGCCGGTCTCGGTTCCCGTCCCGCCCGTTTCAGCGGCGATCGTCCGTCGGGCAGCCGTCTTGAGTCCGCTGAAACTGAAGTCGAACGAATCCCCGAGCCACGCCCGCGGGAAGATCGTGTCCCGTCGCGTGGCGCCTGCCGCGGCCTTCATGATGGCCGGACCGCCCGGATACGGAAGGCCGAGCAGCCGTCCCACCTTGTCGAAGGCTTCTCCGGCGGCGTCGTCCACCGTCTCTCCCAGAAGCCGGTACTCGAGATGGTCGCGCATCTCCACGAGGAATGTGTGCCCGCCCGAGACTATCAGCGCCACGAGCGGGAAGAGCGGCTCGGGTACCTCGCGTGCCTCGTCCGCGAGCCACGCCGCGTAGAGATGGCCCTCCAGATGATTCACGGGAATAAGCGGCTTCTTGTGGACGTACGCCAGGGTCTTAGCGAAGTTGATCCCCACGAGCAGCGACCCGGCCAGACCGGGCCCGGCCGTTACCGCAACCGCCTCGATGTCATCCCAGGTCACGCCCGCGGCGGTCCAGGCCTCGTCCAATGTAGGGACGATCCACCGGAGATGAGCGCGAGCGGCTACCTCGGGAACGATCCCGCCAGACGC
>Ga0302323_100001281_pt1 | contig 20326 bp, 18 predicted proteins | sample Fen_T0_3_FD_201950 | JGI IMG/M metagenome (GOLD analysis project Ga0302323, IMG submission 201950) | Peat permafrost microbial communities from Stordalen Mire near Abisko, Sweden - Fen_T0_3 | ecosystem: Environmental > Terrestrial > Soil > Wetlands > Permafrost | place: Sweden: Abisko... | reverse complement strand
GTTGAAGGTGAACATGAATTTTTATACCTTTACTTAATATAATTGACCTATCAACCTCATTATCCATTTGTATGAAAAAAATCATCGCCCTTCCATTGTTAATGGTTATGATAATGCTAACAACTTCATTGTCAGCCCAAAATACAATAAACAAAAAGATTTTGCCAGGATCGTGGCTCGGCAAGATCTCCGCCAATGGGATTGATCTCAGGTTGATTTTCAACCTGAAATTAAATGACAGGGATAGCCTTATTGCCACTGCCGACAGTCCCGATCAGGGTGCTAAGAACATTCCTCTGGGAAGTGTGATCCTGGATGAGAAAAAGCTGACTATTAAGGCGCCTACCCTAATGGGAGAATACAAAGGGACCATAACCGGTGATTCAACCATTGACGGAACATGGACTCAGAGGGGAACTAGCTTTACTGTGAATCTTAAAAAGCTTAAAACAGCATTTTCTATCAACAGGCCCCAGGAACCAAAACCTCCGTTTCCTTACACATCTGAAAATGTGACATTTACAAATGATAAATTTAATATCAAGCTTGCAGGAACACTGACAGTTCCATCCGGTACAGGTCCTTTCAAGACTGTTATTATGATAACAGGATCAGGCGCTCAGAACAGGAATGAAGAACTTATGGGTCATAAACCTTTTCTTATAATAGCGGATTATCTGAGTCGTAATGGTATAGCAGTTCTCCGTTATGATGACCGGGGAGTTGGCGGCTCACAGGGAAACTATGCAGAAGCCACTTCTGAAGATCTTGCTACTGATGCTGAAGCGGCTTTTAATTACCTAAAAAACAATCCTAAAATTAACCAGAAAGAAATAGGATTTATAGGACATAGTGAAGGTGGATTGATAGCGCCAATAGTCGCTTCAACTCACGCGGATGTTGGATTTATTGTTTCACTTGCTGGTCCGGGTGTCACCGGACAACAGGTAATTTTAAGACAGACACAGGATATCAGCAGGCTTTCAGGTCAGAAAGAGAGTGACATTAAGGAAACTGTTGAAACAAATAAAAGGCTATATGCAGTTCTCCGAAAAGAAAAAGACAATAAAAAAGCAGAAATTAAAATTCTGGCTCTCTACAAAGAGATACTTGAAAAGAAAAAAACATCAAAAGAAGATACGGAAAAAGCTGTTAATCAGCTTAAAATGACATTTGGTTCAAGTGTATACACATGGTTCAGGTATTTTATCGTAACTGACCCTGCAATATTCTGGAAGAAGGTAGAATGCCCGGTGCTTGCGTTAAACGGCGAAAAGGATCTTCAGGTAGCTGCAAGGGAAAACCTTCCTGCAATTGAAAAAGCGCTGAAATCATCAGGAAATAAATATGTAAAAACTGTTAAACTACCTGAATTAAACCATCTTTTTCAACATTGTAAAACCGGACTCCCTGCCGAGTATAGCTCTATTGAAGAAACCTTTTCTCCCGATGCACTGAAAATTATTTCTGACTGGATTCTGGCCTTATAGGTCTGTCTGCCAGTTTTTTAAGAATTGCCCTTCCCCGCGATGTGATACCTGCTGACCCATCTTCCATCAGGATATGTATTGAGGTGGAAAGTTCATTTGCCAGTTCAGGATAGATCAAAGTGAGCCTGTACAATATCTCCATAGAATAAGCCTTGACTGCAATAGCTGAAAAGCCAGATTTTATAGTGCCGAAACAGAAATCTGCAAGGATGCCATGCTGCCGGCTGTTGATTTTTTCCAGATCATTAAGCGATATTATTCGGAGAAATGAACGAAGCGTGCTTTCATTATCTGTCTTACTCAAAGTCTCAACAATATGAGCAAGGTATGGATGAATTATCTCAGGAAACCTGTCACAAACCTTTGTCAGAGTCCACGATGCCCTGAAAGCAAGTCTTTTATCTGAAGAATGTGAATATTCAAACAGTTTTATAAAGATGGCAGGATTTTCAATTGCAGAGGTTGCAACCCATTCCGCCTCCTTCATGCTCATCATATTATTAATAATTGCCTGAAGATCTTTATCAACTGATAATTCATCATCTGAGCTGGGATATGCAGGATATTCATCTTTTCCTTCTGATTGAATTCTATTGAGATAGCTCTGAGCCACAAAAACATCAGCCTCCGAAAAATCCATTCTCATCAGGTCTTTTTCTTCAACCCATTTATATGCAATATGTTCAGAGAGGAAAGGCATATCGTCAAGCGTATCACATATAAATGGGATCAGCCTGATCTTTTTGTGGCCATAATCGTGATCGACTATTGTCAACTTTCCGCAAATGACTATCTCCATTGATAATTCTTCATCAATCTCGCGGATAATACACTCTTCTTCGGTCTCATCCGGAGCCAGTTTGCCTCCCGGAAATTCCCATTTCAGAGGATGATCAGTTGCTTCTCCACGCTGAACAACCAGAATTTCATTTTCATCATTCCGAATAACGGCACAGGTAACACTTATCATTTAGGATAGAAGGTCTTCGTAAAGTGGAATAACAAGTAAAAATTCGTATCTGTTTTCGTTATGATAAATTTTGCATGCATAGTGATCCATTCCGTTTGTCACTATAATATAAGGTACCTTAAATTCCATGTTGTAACAGACAATCTGGTCAAAAACTCTGTCATTAATTTTGACTTCTGGTGCCTTACATTCTACTATCATAACCGGTTTCCCTGATCTGTCGTGGACAAGAATATCTACTCTCCTTTTCAGTTTATTGAATCTGAACATAACTTCAATACCCAGTAGACCCGGGGGATATTTTCCTTCATTAATCAGATACTGAACAAAATTCTGACGGACCCATTCTTCAGGAGTGAACTTTACATATTTTCTCCTTAGTGGATCGAGGATCATTTCATTTCCTTCTTTCCCTGTTATCCTGAAGGAATATTGAGGCAGATTTAGCTGTTTCAACTTAGTTTTGTATTTTTGCCTGCAGAATAAGTTTAATATTTCTGATTCTTCCTTTGCGTTCCTTTGTGATATCCTTAGTGTTCCTTCGTGTTTAAAAAAAAGATTTACCACAAAGGGGCACAAAGTTCATCATAAAGGGACACAAAGGATAATAAACGAAAAGCTTATACAAATATATTGAGATAATCATTAACTAAAATAACCGAATGAAGACCAAAGAGGAAATTGTTAATAACTGGCTTCCGCGCTACACAGGAAAAACGATAGATAGCTTCGGCAAATACTTCCTCCTGACCAATTATCTTTATTATGTTGAACTTTTTGCCAAATGGAACAATGTGCAGGTTGAAGGCAGAGATAAAAACATGCCAAGCGCTACTGCAGAGGGTATAACTATTATAAACTTCGGAATGGGCAGTCCGAATGCGGCAACTATTATGGATTTACTGAGCGCCGTGAGTCCTCATGCAGTACTTTTTCTGGGTAAATGTGGGGGATTGAAGAAAAAGAATACATTAGGTGACCTGATACTGCCAATCGCTGCAATAAGAAGTGATGGAACTTCGAATGACTATCTTCCCAGCGAAGTGCCTGCGCTTCCGGCATTTAAGTTACAGAGTGCCATCTCTGCTACCATAACCAGATATAACAGAGAGTATTGGACAGGGACAGTATACACTACCAACAGAAGGGTCTGGGAATATGATGACCGGTTTAAAAAATACCTGGTTAAAACCCGTGCAATGGCAATTGATATGGAGACTGCAACTATTTTTACAGTTGGTTTTGCCAATGAGATACCTACAGGAGCATTACTTCTTGTCTCAGATCAGCCTATGATTTCAACCGGAATCAAAACTGAAGCCAGCGACATTAAGGTGACAAACGACTATGTCGAAATGCATCTTAGAATAGGAATTGATTCATTAAGAGAAATAATAGATAATGGCGTATCCGTTAAACATCTTAAATTCTGATAATGGCTGTTACTTACGAGGAGATTATCTCAGATCTGAGAAACAGGATATTTAAGCCTGTCTATTTTCTGGCCGGAGAAGAACCTTATTATATCGACCTCATTACTGAGTATATTCAGGAAAAGGTACTACCGGAAGATGAAAAGGCATTCAATCAGATTATCTTATATGGCGACGATACAAATATTGCTGCAATAATCGATACTGCACGAAGGTTTCCCATGATGTCAAGTCATCAGGTGCTTATAATAAAAGAGGCTCAATCATTAAAAAAAATTGAAGATCTTGTCGTTTATCTTGAGAAACCGCTATTATCGACAATACTTGTATTCAGCTATAAATATAAAACCATTGATAAAAGGACAAAACTGTATAAAACACTCGAGAGTCATGGTGTCTATTTCGAATCAGCCAGAATACGTGATTACCTGATTCCGGCATGGATTGAAAGATATCTGATGGTAAAGGGTATTAAAACAGATCCAAGCGCGAGTGCAATGCTTACCGAATACCTTGGAACCGATTTGCACAAGATTGTTAATGAGCTGGATAAACTTATCATAACTCTTCCTGCCGGAAAACCTGTTATCACAACTTCTTTGATTGAGAAAAATATAGGGATAAGCAAGGATTATAATAACTTTGAATTACAGAAAGCAATAGGTGAAAAGAATATCCTGAAAGCCAATATGATAGTTCATTATTTCGCCAATAATCCAAAAGACAACCCAATCACTCTTTCAGTTGCTTCGCTTTTCGGCTTCTTCAGCAAGCTTCTGACGTTCCATTACTTAACGGACAAATCGAGGAACAATGTTGCGGCGGCACTTAAGGTAAATCCATTTTTTGTAAAGGAGTATGAGAACTCTGCAACAAAGTACAACGTTTCAAAGACTGTTCAGATTATAAGTCTGCTACGTACTTACGATATGAAATCAAAGGGGTTTAATGATCCGGGCACTGATCCTGGTGATTTACTGAAGGAGCTGGTTTTCCGGATATTGCATCTTTAATTCATTTCCGGTGAATCGGGAAAATCTGCCCACATACGATATTTGTTCTTAAAGCTTCTTAAAACTTTTTTCCAGATATCATCACCTCTGTTATTTAGAACAATATTGGAATTGACCTTTGCAATCACCCATGAGTTTTCTTTTAGTTCGCGTTCAAGCTGGCCGGCCGACCAGCCGGAATAACCAAGGAAGAACCTGATCTGTGACTGAGCTATTTTTCCGATTTTAATCAGTTCCCTGATACTGTCAATGTCACCACCCCAGAATATATTACCTTCTACCGGGACACTATTAGGAATCAAATTGCCCAGATTATGCAAATAATGGAGAGTATCAGGGGCAACAGGTCCACCCATGCTGAGATATTCATTCCAGGTTTCAAAACCTTCTATCGCATTACTGACCTGTAAATCAAGCTTTTTATTCAGAATAAAACCAACTGATCCTTGTGGGTTGTGATCAGTTAGATATACTATAGACCGGTTGAAAAAGGTATCGGGTAGAAAAGGCTCTGAAATCAGAATCTTACCCTTCTCAGGGATTTTATCTTCGGGTAATATTGCAAACAAATCGAGTTCCGGTTGCATAATTCTGATATACTAAAGAGATTATAAATATTATACAAAAATAATTAAGTAAAAACTTATCTTCAATTAAATATTATCATATTTTTACCCCAATTGTTAAATAATCTCATGCAAAGAAGTACTTTAAACATAATCGGGAATAAAGTTGTTCTAAATATCCGTGAAAGGATGTGCGAAACAGCAGAAGAAATGCTGGCAAGTGATAAATTCCGTCAGATTCTTGACCACTGTCTCAATAATCTCAGATCTAAAAACTCACCATTACTTGGGTTTTTCGGAGGTTGCACAGCTGATGAAGATTGTGTAAATGATCTTGTTAAAACACTTTCATTGCTCGTTAAATATGAAAGCAATGTTGTTCCTCATATTTTTGATAAGTCGAAGATATTTCTTAAAGACCTGGATAAATTAGCAGGTTTTGTAGAATATCTATATGACTACTGGCGTCATTTTGATCGTTTTATCATAAATGATTCAGAAGGTGACCGTCTGGATAAAAGGCCTTATCGAACTTTTAATGAAACCATAGAACAACTCACTCATCTTATAAGAACTGTTTACAGACATATTCAGGAAAACATTACAGGTAGTCATCCCCGTGTTTACAGGCAGGTTCCTGCCGGCGCTGAAATGGCAGTGATCTCACTGCCAAAAGACATTGCCTATAAGGGAGAAAAATATCAAAAACTGAACAGTGTCCCTGTTATACGTCAGATGCTGATTTATCCACCGCTTGTAATTCAGCAACCAATGAACAAGAGGACGGGTCATTTCAAGAAGATAAATAAGAATCCGGTTGACCTGGTAGATTTGAAACCCGGTGAGTGGATCTGTTATCCGGCAAAAGTAGGAAAGTTGCTTATTATGGTTTACTTCCATCTCGATTTTTTTGAACTCGGCTTTTCGATGTGTAACCTGTTCCAGTTAGCCAATGATTCTGATCTGGAGAAGAAGCCCGATGCACTTTTCATTTATGGTGTACCCGGTGGTGCGGTAGACGGACTGGCACAATATTCAACTGTCTTTTACGATGACGAGGAAAACGGAATTTTCATAGGGGCGATTCCCGACCGCCCAGAATTTGGATATTTCGGCTATCTCAAGAAGATGATACTCACTCTGCATAATTCCATAGTGATGAAACTGGGTAACATGCCTTTCCACGGTGCGATGGTGAAAATTATGCTTCAGGGAGATAAGGAAGCCACCATACTTATGATGGGCGACACAGGCGCGGGTAAATCTGAAACTCTTGAGGCTTTCAGGGTCCTTGCAGATAAATATATCCGTGAACTTACAATCATAGCTGACGATATGGGTTCCATTGAGCTCGACCTGAACGGTTACCCGATAGGATATGGAACAGAGATCGGTGCATTCCTGCGTCTCGATGATCTTCAGCCAGGATATGCATTCGGACATCTCGACCGGTCAATAATTATGAATCCAAGCCAGGTGAATGCACGGATTGTTTTCCCGGTAACTAATTTTGAAACTGTAATTGCGGGACATAAAATTGACTATATTCTTTATGCCAATAATTATGAAGAGATTGACAATGAACATCCTGTTATTGAGAAATTCACTTCGGCCGAATGGGCCCTGGATATATTCAGCGAGGGTGCTGTAATGAGCAAAGGGACAACGACTTCAAGTGGTTTGGTACACTCATATTTCGCAAATATTTTTGGCCCCCCCGAATACAAAGAGCTTCATGATAAAATAGCGGCAAAGTACTTCGGTTCATTCTTTAAAAATAATGTTTTCGTAGGACAAATGAGAACAAGACTTGGCATACCTGGTTATGAAGCCAGTGGACCAAAAGAAGCCGCAATGGAATTATTGAGGATAATCGGAGTTACAGATATTCCCTCTGTGTAACTCAGTGACAGATTTTCATATTAATTTCTTGATTTTCTTAACCCTTCCCCTGCCCTTCCCTTAAACAATAAGGGAAGGGTGAAAACGCTAATATTTAAGTAGTTATTCCCCTTCCCTTAGACTTAAGGGAAGGGGTTGGGGGATGGGTTAAAAAAAGAAGAGGTTGATGCAGGTTCAGTATTTCTCCGGTTCTGCCTCTTTCATCATTGCATAGATCACATCGAAAACATCTTCTGAGCTTGGTTTGGAAAAATAGTCTCCGTCGGTCGTATACGCAGGACGGTGCTCTTTTGCTGTGAGAGTTTTAGGCGGACTGTCAAGATATTGCCAGCCTCCTTGTTTCTCAATGACTTCCTGCATCATATAAGCAGTAGTTCCGCCAGGCAAATCTTCATCGAGAAAAAGTACCCTGTTAGTCTTTTTAAGAGATTCAATTATCATATTATTTTTATCGAAGGGAATAAGAGTCTGAACATCAATTAATTCAACGGATATATCATGTAAGGCTAATTGTTTTACCGCTTCATAAGCGATCTTAACTGTTGAGCCGTATGAGACAATTGTAAGATCCGTTCCAACACTCAATATTTCAGGAATTCCCAGTTGCAGGCGAAACTCTCCAATATTATCGGGCAGTTTTTCTTTCAGTCTGTAACCATTAAGAGGTTCAATAACTATGGCCGGACTATTTCCCTCCAGAAGAGTATTGTAAAAACCAGCTGCTCTGGTCATATCCCGTGGCGAACAAACATAAATTCCTCTGACAGAATTAATAAGCATAGCCATGGGTGATCCGGAATGCCAGATCCCTTCGAGACGATGTCCGCGCGTGCTTATAATCAGTGGCGCTATCATTCTTCCCGCTGTTCTATAATGCGTTGTTGCAAGATCATCACTTAGAATCTGCAAAGCATACATCAGGTAATCGAGATATTGAATTTCAGCAATTGGTCTCATCCCTCTGAGAGCAAGACCAAGTCCCTGACCAAGAATAGTAGCTTCTCTTATACCTGTATCAGTAATGCGCAATTCACCGAATTTTTTCTGCAATCCTTCAAGCGACTGGTTTACGCCTCCAATACCGCCTGTATCTTCACCAAAAGTAACAAGAAGAGGGTATTTTGTAAAAAGTTTATCATAATTGTCACGCAAAATCTGGCGTCCCGGAACCTCAGGGGAATCAGCAGAATAAACTGGAGCGACAGGCTTCACATTAAGCGCTGAGGTTGGTGTTTCATTATATAGATACGAATCATAGCTGTGCAGAGCATCTTTATAATTCCGTTTCAGCCATCCCTGCAACTCTTCATTCAGGTTATCCGATTTAATACACGATCCGCAAATATTTCTCAAAATCCTGCGGGCAGTAACAAAGTTGTCTTTTCTTATTGGAGCAGGTACTTTCTTTAGCTCGTCGGTATAATAATCGACTGAATCTTCTTTTGCCTTATCGGTGCATCTGCATGTACGATCATTAATAATCTTAACGAGTGCATCTCTTTCAATCCTGATTGGATTCTGGAATGACTCCCACCCTTTCCTTCTCGATTCCTTTGCTTCCTCTTCAGCTTCAGCTGCCAGCTTATCAAGCTCATCAGCAGTGGCTATTTCTGAACTTAGAATCCATTCCCTCATTTTTTTTATAGGGTCAAACTCGTCTTCCCATCTCAGCCGTTCTTCACTTTTATATCTCTCATGCGAACCTGAAGTGGAATGTCCCTGGGGTTGTGTAACTTCCTCAATATGAAATACAACTGGAGCGTGTTGATCGCGGCATATTGCAATGCCTTCTTCATAGAGCTTTATTAATCCAGCATAATCCCACCCTTTTCCCTTGAAAATTCTTATTCCAGGCTTATCCTTTTCGGTTTCAAATCCCTTAAGTATATCCGAAATACTCCCTTTCGTGGTTTGGTATTTTTTGGGTACAGATATGCCGTAACCATCATCGTAAACGGAAACTGCCATAGGTACCTGCAGAACTCCTGCAGCATTGATAGTTTCCCAGAAATAGCCCTCGGAAGTGCTGGCATCACCTATCGATCCAAATGCCACCTCGTTTCCTTTTGTTGAGAGAGTTGAAAACTGATGAAGATCCTTATTTTGTCTGAACAATTTTGAAGCATAAGCCAGACCTAATAATCGAGGCATTTGTCCGGCAGTTGGAGAAATATCAGCTGATGAGTTTTTTTGTTTTGTCAAATCACGCCAGGATCCGTCAGGATTGATATTGGGAACAGAAAAGTGGTTATTAAATACTCTTCCTCCGCTTCCGGTATTAAACTGATTATCGGTGTTTCCATACAATTGATGAAAAAATTCGAGTGAGTCGTAAAGCCCCATTGCCATCATCCATGTCTGATCACGGTAATATCCCGATCGCCAATCCCCGTTTCTGAACTGTTTTGCAAGGGCCAGCTGGATTATCTCTTTTCCATCGCCGAAAATCCCAAATTTTGCTTTGCCGGTAAGTACTTCACGACGACCTATTATACTCAGGTTCCGGCTAAGATTTGCCATACGGAAATCAGCAAGAACACTCTTTTTATTCAAATATTGTCCTGATTCATGGTTGTTTTGCTTCATCCCAATACTCTCTTTAGTCAAAAATTCCTCTGATTGAAGGTTGTTTTGTTTCATCCGAAGTAATAATTTTAATTGAGGTTCTACGACTAGAAACAAACTAATACCAATCTTGTTTAATATGATTCAAAGATAAGAGCCTTTATTTCCCGCAAAGCCGGAAAGACACAGTGACTGATCAGCTATCTTTGCTAGACATGATAGTGCTTATTTTTCTTCTGAAATATAACCCATCAGTCTTTTTGAAGTCCATGTTTTGAAATTTCCGCTTTCGTCAGAATAGACCATAAAAGCCTCAAACCCGGGATGTTCATCCAGAAATTCAATTGCCTTCTCTTTGCCCATAACAAGGCATCCGGTTGCAACACCATCAGCCATAGCGCATTCGTCGGCTATGATGGAAATACTCAACAACGTGTTCTTCGTTGTATATCCTGTCCGGGGATCAACATGATGGGAATATTTAACGCCATCCTCAACATAAAACTTTCTGTAGTTTCCCGACGTGGCAATGGCTTTATCTGTAATCCTGATTATTGCCTGGAGTGTCTGGCCCGGGGTCATGTTGTTATCTACCGGCTTATCTATTCCTACTCTCCAGAGATTGCCAGCTTTCTTTCCTTTTCCTCTTACTTCTCCCCCAATCTCAACCAGATAGTTTTTTATTCCAAGCCTATCGAAAAAACCGCATATTACATCCACAGAAAACCCCTGGGCTATTGCATTAAAATCCAGACAAATACGGGGATCCGATTTTATCAGCCTTCCACCGGTCAGAGAAATCTTGCTCATCCCGACAAGTTTTAACAAACTGTCACGTTTGGCTTCAGTGAAATTCTTATGCGCATCTGGACCAAATCCCCATGCTTTAACAAGCGGCCCAACGGTTATATCAAAAGCTCCGTCTGTCATTTGTGAAATTATCACTGACTTTTTGAATACCTCTGTAAAAAATGAATCAGGAACTGCATCTTCATTGCGGTTTATCTTTGATAGGATAGATGAATCCTCATAGAGTGACAACGACATATCAAAATCAGCAAGGATCTTTTCAACTTTTTGCCTGAGTTCCTGCGGATCAATATTCTTCTTATTATCGTAAACTATGCTATAGGTCGACCCCTGTGCAAAACCGTTGAAATTTGCAAAAACAGGCTTATTTTCATTACAGGATAATAGTAAAACGGTAAGTAATAAGATCATTGGAAATAAAGCTCTTCTCATCTTTAAGAATTTTCCTGCGAAAATAAAGGATTAGATCAAGTTAAAGGAATATTTTCCAAAGTTAATAGTGATTATCTGGTATTAAAAAGAAATCCATTAACCGCAAAGTTCACAGAGTAAAGCGCAGAGAACCGCAAAGTACATTATGTTAAATGTTTAACTCAGCGGTTCTTTGCCAATTCTCTGCGGCCCTCTGCGTTAAGAATAATATTTTCAATTCCGTATAAGTGGGTTATAGCATTCGTTTAAGATCATCAAATTAATTATTCCGGCTGGGTTACTTCAAATTTGTACTATTTTTGCAGAGACTCTTGTTTAATTCTAATTCATGACCAGATTAGCAGGTTTTATTTTACTTTTCATATCATCAGTCTCAATAGTTGCTGCCAATGATCAGGATTCTATTTTTTATTCCAATCATATTTACGATCAGAGGATTAAAACTGTGCAACTATTTAAGGAAGGATGGAATCTTTCATATCCCATAATTAAACTTAACAGTAACGATAAGTTAGTTCTTAATTTTGATTTGCTTGGCGATCAGCCTGAATCATACAATTATACTTTTGTACATTGTGATAAAGACTGGAATAAATCTGATATTTTCCCGAACGATTACCTGAACGGATATGCTGAAAACCCTGTTGAAGATTATGCAAATTCATTCAACACCACGGTCAACTATATCCATTATAAGCTCAGTTTCCCTAACGACAGGGTAACCATAAGCCTGTCGGGTAATTATATTCTTGAAATATATCCTGCCGACAAACCCGGAGAACCTGCAATAACTCAAAGGTTTGTTGTTACTGAAGATGTCACTAAAATTAATGTTACCGCTCACAGACCTCAGATGACAAAAGAAAACAATACTCACCAACAGGTTGATTTCGTTGTCAATTATACAGGACTTGCAATCAATGACCCGTACAGGAATATATTTTGTTTTATTCTTCAGAACGGCAGATGGGATAATGCAAAAAGGAATCTGAAACCAGATTTTTATGGAAATAATGAACTTAAATACAATTCATTGTCTGATAAAAATATTTTCCAGGGGGGAAATGAATACCGTTACTTTGATATTAAAAGTATCAGGTATCACACTGAATATGTCAAAAAAATAGATTATGTCGTTCCAAATTATAATATCTATCTCTACCCATCAGAAAACAGGGAATTTAAACCTTACTTCTACTGGCAGGATTTCAACGGAAAGTATTATATAGCTTTCCAGGAGGGCCATAAACCAGACATTGAATCAGATTATGTTTATGTGTATTTTACGCTTCCATCGGATCAGGCGATTCAGGGAGGGAATATGTATATATCAGGTAATCTGAATAGCTGGGCTTTTAATAAAAATAACCTGATGACATACAATTCTGACAGAAGAGAATATGAATGCACCATGCTTCTGAAACAGGGATGGTATAATTATGAATATGTTTTTCTGAAAGATGGTGAAACTGCCGGAACTGCAACGTTATTTGAAGGCAGTCATTATGAGACTGAGAACGATTATGTTGTACTTGTATATTACAGGAATCCGCACGATCGTTACGACAGGGTAATAGGAACAGCTATAGCAAATACTTTAAATAAACTAACCAATTAGCCAATGTAATTCAATACCAACTACTTCCTGATTACTTCTCAATTATTTTTAAATCCAATAACCGCAAATTCCGATAGCTATCGGAACACAAAGGTTTAATACCCAAGTTCGCAAAGAAATCTTTACTATTTCGATTCCATGTCCCTCCGTCTCTTCTTCCCTTAGTCACTTTGTCTCCCCTTCTCCCAATCACATAATCCGTTGCGCCTTTGCGCCTCTTCGCCGTTAATTATGTTTGTCCACACCGTACTGCATATATATTGTATGCCTGAGAGTTTTAATTATTTCATTCATATACTCCTCAACAGCTCTGACAGAACCAGGCAGAGTATAAATCAATGAATTGCCTGTGATTCCTGCAACACCTCTGCTTAAGAGTGCATTAGGTTTTTCAGTACCATATTTGATCCTTATAAATTCCATTATCCCAGGAATTTCTTTAATCAGCAGAGGAGCAACTGTCTCTATGGTAATGTCACGCGGACCAATTCCTGTCCCTCCGGTAGTAATGATAATATTGCAGTTTTTCCCTGCCACAGTTAAAAGATCCTTTAATTGAACAGCATCGTCGGGGATAAGATTCATGTGAATATTATACAACCAGCCGGCCGACTTAAAGAATTCTGCGATGATTTCTTTGATTCTGGGTCCACTGAGGTCCGCATACTCTCGTTTGTAAGCCCTGTCGCTGAGTGTAATTACCAACACTTCAAATTTTTCAGGAAGATTCATTTTTTAGTTTTTTCCGTGAGAGTAATATTATCTATAATCATATTTTTATCGACTGCTTTGCACATATCATAAACCGTAAGAAGGGCAACACTGACTGCTGTCAATGCTTCCATTTCAACTCCTGTTTTGCCGGAACATTTGACTTCACTCACAACATTAACACCTGTTTCATCAACGGCCACATCGACTTTAACATTATCAAGAACAATATTATGCGTTAATGGGATAAGGTCAGATGTTCTCTTTGCCGCAGAAATACCTGCAACTTTTGACACAGTCAGCACATCACCTTTTTTAAGCTGATTATCTTTAATAAGGCCGATAGTTTCCGGGGAGAGTAATATATGTCCTTTCGCCTTTGCTATCCTGAGCTGAATTTCTTTATTGCCTACATCAACCATAACGGCTTTACCCTTATTGTCAGTATGAGTCAGTTTATCCATAATTAATTAACCTCCTATATTATAAAATGCATCTGTTTCATTTATTAATCCACATTCAGGTTTTCGTTCTGCAGCCATCCTTATTGCATTTTCAAAGCCAAGTTCTCTTATATCAAACTCAATATTGCTAAACAGGCACGGTTTGAGCTTCCCATTTGAAGCAAGCCTTAATCTGTTACATAAAGAGCAGTTGCCGCCTGTGCCGCCTTCGACGACATCATAATGTCCGTTTACCAGATCCATTTGAGGTATGTATCTTATCTCAAGGTCATTTTCTTTACAAAATACGCTTACTGCCTTTGCTTCCTCCTCTTCTTTTGATTTTTTTATAACACAATTTATTTTTACAGGTAAAAGTCCGGCATTTTTAGCGGCATTAATACCTTCAAATACGTCATTTATATTTCCAGAACGCGTAATAGCTCTGAATTTTTCAGGATTAACAGTATCAAGACTTATATTTACCCTCTGAAGACCTGCTTCGCGGAGTTCTCGTGCAAAGTGTTTTAGTAATGTGCCATTTGTTGTCATAGAGAGATCTTCGATTCCTTTTATATTCGAGATCATTCCAACAAGTGTTGTAACTCCCTTTCTGACAAGCGGTTCTCCACCCGTAATCCTTACTTTGGTGACTCCGTTTGCTACTGCGGCTTTAGTAAATCCTGCTATCTCATCAAATGAAAGTATATCCTTATGACGAAACAGTTTGATCCCTTCTTCCGGCATACAATATGTGCATCGTAAGTTACACCTGTCGGTAACAGATATTCTCAAATAATTGAGATTCCGGTTAAATCTGTCTAACATTTACAACTTCTCCTTTCGTCACCAATTTTATTCCCGGTTTCAGCGATATTAACCCATCAGATTCAGAAAGTGCTGTAATATGTGCCGAACCGTGAAAATCGGCCGGTACCACCTTCATATCATTATTTATAAAGACTGGAACCAACCCCAATCTGTCTGAAGATTTTCGTTCATAGTCAACTGCCATAGGCAACTTATACTCAATGGGAGACCAGTTATAGCCCATCATTTTATTTAAGAGTGGTCGTACCAGCATTTCAAACTGAATGAATGAAGAGACTGGATTCCCGGGAAGACCAAAAATTAAAGCCTTGGGATGTATTCCGAAGGTGGTTGGTTTTCCGGGCTGGACATTCACCCTGTCAAACAGGATTTTTACACCTGCACGGCTCAAAACTGAAGGCACGAAGTCAAAATCGCCCATCGAAACTCCTCCGGTAATAATGACAACATCACTCTCGAGTATTGTTTTTTCAATCAATTTAAAAGTGACAGATTCTTTGTCGGGAGCAATACCCCAATCAATTGCGTTACCACCGGCCCGATCAACCTGGGCCCTCAACTGATAGGCGTTACTATTACGTATCTGTGAAATTGCCGGAAATTCTGACGGGTTAATAAGCTCATCGCCTGTGCTTAAGATTCCAACAACCGGTTTCTTTTTCACTCTAACCCTGATGTGCCCCACGGCAGCCATAATTGCTACATCCTGAGGTTGAATGAACCGGCATTTTTTAAGAACTCTATTACCAACCTTTACATCTTCTCCCTTAATAGAGATATTTAACTTTGGATCACTTCCTGTAAATCTGATTTTACCATTTTTAAGTACTTCTGATTCCTCAACCATAAAAACGACATCACAATCCTCAGGAACGATTGCTCCTGTCATGATTTTTGAACATTGATCTTTCGTTACTCTCCTGAGCGGTTCCTTTCCTGCTGCAATGACTTCAATAATCTCTAGTTCATTATATATATCAATTCTGCGACAGGCATATCCGTCAACTGCAGACCTGTTGAAAGGAGGCATATCCACATCACTCACAATGTCTTCATCAAGTATCCGTCCACATGAATCATTAAAAAAGATAGTTTCTGAATCAGTCTCAAATGCCGATTCCATGACTATTTTAAAAGCTTTTTCGAATTCTATCATACCATTTCAACTAAATTACTATCAATTTCAATATTTTCATCACTAGTTAAAGAGTACATAGTAGCAAAGAAAAAAAAAGAACTGTCACTGAGGTGCACAGAGAAGACACAGAGAACCACAGAGACTTAAATAATAAGCAAGCCCCCCCTTGGGGGGGTTTGGGGGGTACTACTGCTGAAGTAAATTGATCTCATTCAAAACTTCTGTTTCTTAATTCCCGTTTATAACAACAATATCTTTGCAGGAAAAGCTCATCCACACTTCGTTTCCTTCTCTGAGTCTGAGTTTTTCCATTTCAGATGCAAGTGTATTAGCATAAAACAATTCACCGGCATCAATAATTACTTCCTTACCAAATTCGGAAGGTATGATCTCCGTTATCTTTCCTTTAAAGATATTGAGCTCTTTATTGGAAGGCAATTCGTTTGATAACACAATCGAGTCGTTCTTAATCAGCAGGAGGTTATCTCTGCCAGGTGCCACCCCATTAAGTTTAAATCTTATATTACGTTCTGTAACTCCAATTAATGAGCCGTTCTCCCTGGAAATATCGACCCTGAAGAAATTCCTTATACCTGCATAACGAGCAACAAACCGGTTGGATGGATTTTTAAATACCTCATCCACAGAGCCTTCCTGTATAATTTTCCCATTATGAATAACTCCTACCTTTTTTGCAAGACTGATAGCATCACTATAATCATGGGTAACATGAATAATTGTCTGACCTTCTCGATTCAGTTTTCTTAGCAACCTTTTCAGATCGTCTTTCAGCGATGCATCAAGTGATGAAAGAGGTTCATCAAGAAGCAGAAGCCTGGGTGAGGTAATCAGAGTCCTTGCAAGAGCCACTCTCTGCAATTCGCCACCTGAAAGCTTCTGTGTATTTCGCCCGAGAATATGTTTAATATTCATTTCGGTAGCAGCTTTTTCAACCTTTTCTGCTATACTTTTCCTGTCTTCCTTTCTGGCTTTCAGTGGGTATGCAATATTTCCAAAGACTGTCATATGTGGAAAAACAGCATAATCCTGGAAGACAATTCCGACTTTTCTGTCCTGTATCCGATGCCGGGTGATATCGATTTCATCCATCATAATTTTACCACTATCAGGATGCTCCAGTCCGGCAATAAGCTCCAGAAGCTGAGTCTTTCCAGATCCTGATCTACCCAGCAGGACATAATACTGTCCGTCTGATACTTCCAGGTTTATGTCTGTAAGAGCAAAATCACCGAGTCGACGGTATATATTAGTCAGTTTGAGCATCCGTATTTACATATTTTTCCCTCCTTTTTAAAGACAGGAGTCTGAGTGCAATCAAAAAGAACAAAGCAACAAGGATAAAAAAGACTGATGCCGGCCTTGCATAATTAAGCCCGAATGAACTGAACCTCTCATAGATAAGAACTGGAGCGATCATAGGATGATAAGCAATAATAACAACTGCGCCGAATTCACTCATTCCCCTGGCAAACATCATCACAAAACCAGTAGTAATGCTACGCCAGGCAAGAGGCAGTGAAATCGTAAAAAAAACTTTTGTATGACTGGCTCCAAGATTCAATGCTGCCTTTTCGAGTCTTTCAGGAACTGCAGCAAATCCGTCACGGGCGGCATTAATAAGGAACGGTAAACTGACAAATGCCATAGCAAGAGCTATTCCTGATGGATGATTTACAAGATTGAGTCCGAATAAGGATGCCGTTTTACCAAGGAACCCGTCGCGTGAGATGAATCCAAGCAGAGCAATACCCGCAGCGGTATGAGGCAATACAATGGGAAGATCAATTATTCCCTGAACAAAATTTTTTATCGGGAATTTTTTACGTGCAAGCAACCATGCGAATGGTACAGCTGCAATTGAAAATACTAAGGTTGAGATGAACGAAACCCATAATGTCAGCCACACACTCTGATGAACCTCTTTATCTTTTACGGTTTCAAGAAACTGAGTTCCTCCGGTATGAAGAAACATTCCGGCAAGCGGGGCAAGAATAAATAACAGGACCAGCGATGACAGAATCATCGCAATCCACGTAAATATACTGTTCCTGTTCATCAATAACTCAATTCTATTTAGTCTGACTGAAATACTTTGATAACCTTTCCGGCAACTTTATATAAGGTTCAGCAATTAATGGCACTAATGGTTCCTGACCATTCTTTCTGAAGATATTCATTCCTTCAGTACTTAACAGAAAATCCATAAAATTAATAGCTTCTTCTTTTTGAGGAGCTTTATCAAGAATGGTGATACTGTAATTAATAAAATCTCCTGTGACTTTCATTTTCATTCCAGGCTTACTTCCGGCAACAGATGTACTCACGGTTGAATAGAGATTATTCTTTAAAGGATCAGAGAGGTTAATTTCTTTCGGCAATTCAATGTATTTCAAACCATGTTGTACTGCAACTGATTTATACTGAAACATATAATCAATAGCATTCGATTCAAGAAGGGCAACCAGGTCAACCTCCTTGGGTCGCATATATTCTTTGTCTTTGGATGCCATTTTTTCTGCCAATCCTGGTTTGTTGTAATGTTTTTCAGCCAGCATAAATGTAAAGACAGTCCTATAGCCACATGGGTCAGAATCCGGATCTGATCTCGAATATATCACATCTTTTCTCTGAAGTATATCCATCCAGTTACCACTATTGATTTCTTTTGAATATTTTGATTTTTCCTGGTAAGCAATTACAATTTCATTTGTGGCAAATCTGATACTCCAGCTTGCATAATCAGGAATAAGAAGCTCATTAATTACGAAATAATCGGAAGAAGCTACTATATCGCATGGCTTTTTAAGTTCTGTGACTTTTCTTGCACAAACCAGACTCCCGGCTGATTCGAGGAATATTTTGGTTCCCGGATTTCTTCTTTCATATTCCCGGGCTATCTGATTCATAGGTACTGCAAGTGAGCCTGCATGGAATATTATTAATTCTTTGTGTTGAGACGAAGATTGACTTATAGAATCTATTGGAATAAAAATAACTGTTAATAATATTATAATAAAGACCCTCATAATTTTTGTAATTAAGATTTTTCAGATAGTTTCAAAATTAGTAAATGGTTTGCAGAGAGGCCCAGATTGAGCAATAAATAAAAGCCTATAACCGCAAAGATCACAAAGATTTCTTTTCAGCGATGCCCAATATTGTTGTAATCGTTTTCCAGTTTCTTGCAGTGCCGGTAACACCCATTTTATTTTCGAAAAAGTTTGTATATAGTTTGGTTCTTCCAAAACCATTCGGACAATAGGTATAAATTTCCCTGCTAATAATCATAAATTTATCGGGAGGATAATCAACACCTGCAACTTTCTGAACCTGGCTCACCGATGGTTTATCTTGAAGAAAGAGCACTGCCATCTTTGAAGGGTCAAAAGCAGGCTCTCCAAGGAATGGATTGACTTTGAACAAATCATTTAATTCCTCTTTTGTTCTTATCATAACCGGAACGATATAATTGAACTTCCTAAATATGCCCTTTTCAATTTTCGATCCAATATCAGATTCGTTTGATCCATCTATGCTGCTAAATATGACATTCCCGCTCTGGATAAATGTTTCAGGATCTTTAAAACCCAGTTTTCTGTATAAATCTGCGAGTTCGGTCATTTTAATTGAGTTATGACCGGTCATGTTAACTCCTCGCAAGAAAGAGATATAAGTTTCCATTTCAAACTTAAGAATGGCTTTTACTGATAATTCTTAACAACCTCTATAACTTCAGGAAGATCCATTCCGATCTTCTTCAGGAATTCAATCGTCGGGACTCCGTTTTTATTCCAGCCCCGGCGTTTGTACACAGCATCCCTGAGAGACTCATACTGATCTTCGCGATATTTCCGAAGGACCATCATTTTTTCCTCTGTTGTTTTACCTGAAGGATCAAAACCTATCTTTTCTTTTAGTTGTTTATCGTAGCGTTCTGAGCGTGACTCATACTCCTCTTTTGTAACCGGTCCGGCAGCCCGATATGGTTGATTGTCATCAACCCGTTTTCCATAGCCTCGCCGCAGGTTAAAGATCCTCTGGAAATTATATACCCGTTCGGAATCCTCCACCAATCGTTTCTTATCAAATTCTCTTCCTGTAACTGCCTTATAAATTGTTACATAATTATCAACATGTTCAGGAACTTTTGATGGTTCGTCTGACTGTGCATTACTTTCGGGTTCAACATCGTTCCATGGAAGTTTGCATAGTCCTACCAGGCCAAACCATGTGCGGAACATAGGAAAATAATGAAGAGCTTCAGCTTTATTTTCAAAAGTCGGAATCTGGTTATTAACCATATCCATGAATATAAGCCATGCTTCATCGTGCTGGGGGCCTTTATTGGTTAAGGCAAAACCTCCTTGTTGAGCAAGTGATTCC
>Ga0302323_100001280_pt1 | contig 20332 bp, 15 predicted proteins | sample Fen_T0_3_FD_201950 | JGI IMG/M metagenome (GOLD analysis project Ga0302323, IMG submission 201950) | Peat permafrost microbial communities from Stordalen Mire near Abisko, Sweden - Fen_T0_3 | ecosystem: Environmental > Terrestrial > Soil > Wetlands > Permafrost | place: Sweden: Abisko... | reverse complement strand
GTTGCGGTGGCGAGAACGCTGTCTCGGTCATCTCTTACCAGAAAAGTAGTAGTAAAAGATGGCGATGATTCCTACGATGATCGCGCTCTGGACGACGTCCCAGTGGTTCCAACTGGCACGCGTGGCGGCCTTTTCGGTGGCGGTTGCACCATAGTGGATATGGCGGCCGTCGCTCGGGTCGAGCTCTTTGGTGAAGACACTGATGGCGAAGACCAGAACGGCCGACGAGCAACGAGGGAGACGTCCCGGCTCCGCCCGCCCTGTGACGTGGAGCGGTTACCGCTGCAGGCTCTTGGGTGAACGGCGCGCTGAGTTTTGGGCGCCATGAGCTTTTCTCCTCCCGGCCCAACGAAGTTCGCGCAACCGGGGTCGACCTTGCGCCGATTCCCGACTTCCGGCCGTCAGGCGGTAGCACGATGGAGAGAAGTGCACGCAATGTCAACAGCAAAGAATCCTGACCAGCAACGGTTCCACGAATCCAGTATGTCCGAAAGATCCAGTTGACCGCTGGCCACGAACCAGGCTCAGAACGCCATGCGCTCGGGTTCCTGACGGTTGCTCGGTCTGCGCTTTCCACTAGCCTTCGCATGGATCTTTGCCGAAGATAGAATTGCCATGAAGGTGTCAGACTGTTTAGCGACGAAGGCGCCTGCCCACATTGCCCACATTGCACACTTGGCACACTTGTTTCTTCTCCTTGCGGCGACGTTGGCCGCGGGGTGCGTAAGCCTGAACAAGCCCGCCGTCGTCGAAGCGTGCGCCGCTACGAACACCTGCACGGACGATCCCAACCTGCACCCGAGGCTGGACGCCAACCAAGACGTGCAACAGTCTGGCCCGGATTTACAATCCGGGGACGAGCCGACCACGCATGAGGACTTGGGTCCAGACAGCCCCGTTCCCGATGTACCTCCCGACCAGCCTGGGCAGGGCCCTGACCTGAAGGATTCCAACGGCACCGAAGGCAAGGATACTGGCACCCCGACCGATGCCGACGCCGGCTTGCCCCCCACCGATGCCCGGCCCGACTTCGGACCCGATACCAATCACCAAGACCTCGGGCCGGACGTGGGGCCGGACCTGCGCCCTGATCTCGGGCCTGACCTCGGGCCTGACCTCGGACCTGACCTCCGGCCTGACACTTCACCGGATGCCAGCACATTGACCTCGGGGCTCTTGGCCTACTACAAGTGCGAAAGCGCTAGCGGCACGACCCTGCAGGACTCGTCCGGGAACGGCAACCATGGAACGCTGGTGGGCGGAACCGCCGGTTACTCTTTCCCGACGGGCAAGGTCGGCAAAGCGCTGGCTCTGATGAAAGCTGGCTCGGGCTATGTCTCGCTGCCACCGGCCGTATTCGCCAACGCCACCAACCTCACCATCGCGACCTGGGTCAACGTCACCACCGCCCAGAATTGGCAGCGCGTGTTCGACGTGGGCGTCAACGCCAAGCTGGCGGCTAACCCCTCGACCGGCACACGCTACATGAACTTCGTGCCGAAGAATGACGGCACCAACCTCGCCTTTGGCATCAGTAAGGATGGGTACGGGAACGAACAGATCCTGAACTCGGCGGCCCTTTCGACCGGCACCTGGAGGCACGTGGCCATCGTGCTGGGCCCTGGGCAAGGCACCCTGTATGTGGACGGCGCCATGGTCTCGTTGAGCACGACGCTCTTGCTTCGTCCTGCCGACTTGGGGACCATCGACTACGCTTATCTGGGAAAGTCGCAATTCACCAACGATCCGTATTTCGACGGTCAGATCGACGAATTCCGCGTCTACGGCCGCGCCTTGAGCGCCGCCGAGATACTGTCACTGTATCAATTTACTGGACCTTAGTTCGGCTGGGCGAAGCGAAGGCTGGCCTGGCCGACTACGCGATCGCAAGTAGGCGGGCCAGCTTCTTCACTGTAAAGCGGTCCCTGACATAGTGGGCATGCTCCAGGCCGATGACGGTCTCGCGACGACCAAGGCCAAGCGCGCACGCATCGGTTGGACAACCCGCCACGGCCAGGAGCTTCGCGGTCTCGGCGGCGCTGGGCACCGTCGAGGCTAGAGCACGTATCTCGCGCCAACGACGACGAATCTCGTGCTTGAGCTCTTGGTAGTCGGGCGAGCTCATGGAAAGGAAGCGCTCCTGCCCGGCGATGACAGCACCGATGTCAGCCGCCCCGGCGTAGGCGCCGCGAATATTGGCCTCCTCCGCCGCTCGGTCGGGCAGCGCAGAACGGGCCAGCCGCGCCGAGGCTTCTGCCTCGTCCATGCCCCGAACAACGTCCCACAGCCTCGCGGCCTCAATGGTACCGATGCCCACCTTGAGCCCATGCAGAATCGGCGGGCGACCCTCGGCTAGAAGACGCATCTCCCAATAGTGCGAGTACTGATGCTCGGCCCCCGAGGCCGAGCGCGAGTGGCCAGCCTGGGCCATGCAAAGCCCCGACTCGACGAGCGCACCCATCAGGGTGGCCAGGCCGCCCGGCTCGGCGGCACCGATCGCCGCCACTGCCTCGACGCAAGCGCGGGCCGCCGCTTGCGAGCGCCGAGCAATGGTCTCGTCGAAGGTCTCTCGCCACAGGAGGGCGCCCAGCCGCCAATCGGCCACCGCCGAGAACTTGCAAAGCATGTCGCCGAAGCCAGCGGCGATCATAGGGCGGGGAGCGAGGGCGAGCGCCTCCGTGTCGGCAAAGACCGCCAGGGGCGCGGCAGCGGGCACCGAGACCTTGATTCCGTCGACGAGCACGGGCGCGACCACCGAGGCGAAGGCGTCGACCGAGGGCGCCGTGGCCAGGCTGACGAAATCCCTGCCCGTGCGATGACAGGCAAAGCGGACGATGTCGGTGATCGTGCCCGAGCCAATGGCAACGTAGAGCTGTTCGTTCGCATCTGCGTCGATGAGGAGACGAAAGACGCTGCGCGCGTCCGCCGCGAGGCTGGCTTCGGTGTAGATTGTCGCCCGCGTCGCAACGCCCATGGCGCGCAGCTCGCGCTCAACCTCGGGCCCGAGCTTGCATTCGGCACCGGGTTCAGCCCCCGGACTCCGCGCCGCCCAGGAGGCACTATCGGCGACGAGACGCAAGACTGCCCCGCAAGCACGGCCGCCCAAGCCAAGCCTGGCTGCGCAGAAGGCGGCGAGGTGCTTGGGTCCCGCGGTGCCGATGTAGATCTCCTGGGGAAGTCGCGGCGCAGTCATCGAGAACCTCCGAATGAACACATCCAAATACAATTGTGCTGGGAAAGCTCAACCTCGTGATGTTAAATGTCTTCCTCGTTGACGGCAGACCAGGGGGATGGTACACGGGTTGGACCGTGTACGTACACGGAATATGGAAACGACACGAGCGACCGTTAAGGAAATAGCCCGTCTCGCGGGCGTTTCTATTGGCACCGTAGATCGGGTTCTCCACGATAGAGGTGGAGTCTCGTCCGATACCAAAGCAAAGATCGACGCGATCATCGCGAGCCGGGGCTACGAGCCCAACATCCTGGCGCGACAGCTCTCTCTCAACCGAGCCTATACATTCCGCGCCATCCTTCCTCGCGCCGACCAAGACTCGGGCTACTGGTCCCTCTGCCTCGCTGGCATCCGCCGCGCTGAACGCGACCTGGCACCCTATGGCACGAGGCTCAGGGTGGACGAATTCGATCGCTACGACCGGGCCGCCTATTGCGACTTGCTCAGGGAGATCGTCGTCGAGCCATGCGACGGCCTCCTGATAGCGCCCGTGTTGCCTGACGATCTCGTGCCGGCTTTGAACAGCCTGGACAGCGGCGCTTGCGTCGCCCGCGCGGGAGGGAGCGTTCCTTACGTATTCTTCGACAGCGACGCGCAAGGCACGCACCCCGTAGCGGCCATCGGTCAAGATGCTCTCCGCGCGGGGTACCTCGCCGGCCGGATGATGTCCCTGCTCGCAAAGAGACGGGGCCCTCTCGTCGCGCTCAGCGCTCATGCAGGCGACCGGCACATCAGGCTGCGCATCGAGGGTTTCGAGACGTTCTTCCGCGATGCGGGCGTCGGATCGCGCAAGGTCATGATGACAGAGTGCCCGGAGCTCGAGAGAGTCGAAGACTGCGATCGCGCTCTCGGCAAGATCTTCCGGGCCCATCCTGACGTCTCGGGAATCCTGGTCGCCAATTCCTCGGGTCACATCGCAGGCGAATGGCTGGCGGCACGCGGTGCCAAAGAGAGCTGCGCCGTCGTCTCCTGGGACTTGGTGCCGGCCAATGCGCAGGCACTGCGCGAGGACAAAATCGATTGCATCGTCTCCCAGCGACCGGCCGAGCAGGCGCGCGAGGGGCTCGATAGGCTTTTCAAGGCAGTGGTCCGCGGTGAGGCGGATGCATCGCCCGCTTCGATTCCGCTCGAAGTGTATTTCAAGGAGAACATCCCAGATAAGGAGTCAGCATGAGCGTGAAGAAGGGACAAGACTACGTCCTCGGCATCGATTTCGGCACCGACTCGGTGCGAGCCCTCGTCGTGGACGCGGCCGATGGGTCGAGCGCGGGCACGGCAGTGAGTGCGTACAAGCGCTGGGCCAAGGGGGAGTTCTGCGACCCCCGGTCCAACCGCTTCCGCCAGCATCCCCTCGACTACGTCGAGGGAATCGAGGACGCGACCAAGCGCGCCCTCGCCGAGGCGGGACCCTCCATTGCCGCCAAGGTGCGAGGCATCACTATCGACACGACGGGCTCTACGCCCTGCCTCGCTGACGAGACAGGCACGCCGCTGGCGCTCAAGCCCGAGTTTGCATCCGAGCCCGACGCCATGTTCGTCCTTTGGAAGGACCACACCGCTGTCGCCCAGGCCGAGCGGATCAACCAGCTGGCCCGCAACTGGGGCGGTGAAGACTTCACCAAGTACGAGGGCGGTATCTATTCCTCCGAATGGTTCTGGGCCAAGGTGCTCAAGCTCGTCGAGAACAAGACCAAGGCCGTCGCCGCTGCGCGCACGGTGGTCGAGCATTGCGACTGGATGCCTGCCCTCCTCACCGGGACGAAGGACCTGATCCAGTACAAACGCAGCCGCTGCGCTGCTGGGCACAAGGCTATGTGGCACGCCTCCTGGGGCGGCTATCCTCCCGCCGCCTTCCTCGACAAGCTCGGCCCCGGTCTCTCGGCTCTAGCCGTCTCCCTGGGCGCGGAGACCTACACGGCCGAGACTCCCTTCGGCAAGCTGAGTCCAGAGTGGGCCAAACGCCTCGGGCTGTCGACCGACGTGGTGGTGTCGGTGGGCGCCTTCGACGCGCACATCGGCGCGGTAGGCGGCGACGTGGCGCCCGGCACGCTGCTCAAGATCATGGGAACGAGCACCTGCGATATCATGATCGGGCCCAAGCCATCGGGCACAGAGAAGCTCGTGGCGGGCATCTGCGGCCAGGTCGACGGTTCGGTCGTGCGCGGCATGATCGGGTACGAGGCCGGACAGTCCGCCTTCGGCGATGTCTTCGCCTGGTTGCGGAAGATACTGGCCTGGCCGGCCCGGGCCCTGCCCGGTCTTGGGGATCCCCAGGCCATCGAGGACAAGCTGCTTCCCGCCCTCGAGGCCGAGGCCGCGAAGATCGACCCGGCCGAGTCGGGGCTGGTGGCCCTCGACTGGCACAACGGCCGACGCACGCCCGACGCCAACCAGGCGCTTACTGGCGCTATCGCCGGTATCAGCCTGGGCACCGACGCTCCGGCTGTGTACCGCGCCCTCATCGAGTCGGCGGCTTTCGGCTCGCGCGCGATCGTCGAGCGCCTCCGTTCGGAGGGTGTCAAGGTCGAGCGCGTCGCCGCAATCGGCGGCGTGGCCCGCAAGAGTCCCCTCGTCATGCAGATCACCTCGGACGTCCTGGGCATGGACATCTCGGTGTCGGCGAATGACCAATCCGTCGCCTTGGGAGGGGCCATGTTCGCCGCCACGGCGGCCGGGCTCTATCCCGACGCTCTGGCGGCCCAGGCCGCCATGCGCGCGCCCATCGAGCGCGTCTACACCCCGGATCCGGCGCGTCGCGCCGCCTACGACAAGATTTATGTGAAGTACAAGGCCCTCGGGGCCTTCGCCGAAAAGGAGATGCGCAAATGATCGACCTCAAGAAGTACGAGTTCTATTTCGTGACCGGTAGCCAGGACCTCTATGGCGCCGAAACCCTCAGAAAAGTCGACGAGCATTCGAAGGCCATGGTTCAGGCCCTCGACGCCAAAATGCCCAGCAAGCTCATCTGGAAGAGCGTGGTGAAAGGCCCCGAAGCCATCCTCGACCTCATCCGCGAGGCCAACGCCAATCCCAATTGCGCGGGCATCATCACGTGGATGCACACCTTCAGCCCGTCGAAGATGTGGATCGCCGGCCTCACCCAGCTGAGCAAGCCGCTGTGCCACCTGCACACGCAGTTCAACCGCGACATCCCCTGGGATGCCATCGACATGGACTTCATGAACCTCAACCAGTCGGCCCACGGCGACCGCGAGCACGGCTTCATCGGCGCGCGCTTGCGCCTGCCGCGCAAGGTAGTGGTGGGGCACTGGGAGGCGCCGGCCGTGCTCGAGAAGCTCTCGGGCTGGATGCGCACGGCGGCCGCCTTCACCGACGGACGTACCCTCAAGGTCGCCCGCTTCGGCGACAACATGCGCGAAGTGGCGGTCACCGAGGGCGACAAGGTCGAGGCTCAGATCAAGCTGGGCTGGTCCATCAACGGCTACGGCGTGGGCGACCTCGTCAAGGTGGTGAAAGAAATCTCCGAGGCCGAGGTGGACAAGCTGGTCAAGCGCTACGCCGACGAGTACGAGATCGCCGCGGATGCCAAATCGGGCGCTGGCCTCGAGCGAGTGAAAGTCCAGGCCCGCATCGAGCTCGGCCTCCAGACCTTCCTCGAAGCTGGAAAATTCGGCGCCTACACCGATACGTTCGAAGACCTCCACGGACTGTCCCAGCTGCCGGGCCTCGCCTCGCAGCGTATGATGGCGGCCGGCTACGGCTTCGGCGCCGAGGGCGACTGGAAGACCTCGGCCCTGGTGCGGGCGATGAAGGTGATGGCAGCGGGCCTCGGCGGCGCTTCCTTCCTCGAGGACTACACCTATAACCTGGACCCGGCTGCCCCGGCGGTCCTGGGCTCGCACATGCTCGAGATCTGTCCCTCCATCGCGAAGGGCAAGCCAAGGCTCGAGGTCCATCCCCTCGGCATCGGCGGCAAGGACGACCCCGCACGGCTCGTCTTCGCTGGCGATCCGGGTCCGGCCCTCAACGCTACCTTGGTCGACATGGGCGGGCGCATGCGCCTCATCGTCAACGAGGTCGACGCTATCGAGGCCAAGGCCATGCCCAAGCTTCCCGTGGCGCGAGTCCTCCTCAAGCCCAGGCCGGACCTCGAGCGCGCCGCCGAAAGCTGGATCATCGCGGGTGGCGCCCACCACACAGGCTACTCGCGCGTGGTCAAGACAGACTGGATGCGCGACTGGGCCGAGATGGCGGGCATCGAGTTCCTCCTCATCGACGCCAAGACCGATCCAAACGAGCTCCGCAAGGAGATTCGCTGGAACGAGATCGGCTACAGGCTGGGGCTGTGAGCCGCTACGACACACTCCGCGAAGAGGCCTGCGTCGCCAACCTCGAGATCGCCAAGCTCGAGCTGGCCATCCTCACCTGGGGCAACGCCTCGGCCTTCGACGCCGCGGCGGGCGTCTTCGCGATCAAACCTTCGGGCCTCGACTACACCCAGCTCACACCCGAGAGCATGGTCGTGGTCGATCTCGAGGGCAAAGTGGTGGAGGGGACGCTGCGGGCCTCCTCCGACACCAAGACCCACCTCGTCCTCTATCGCTCCTTCGAGGGCATACGGGGCGTGTGCCACAGCCACTCACCCCATGCGGTGGCGTGGGCCCAGGCGCGACGACCTATCCCCTGCCTGGGAACGACCCACGCCGACCAGACCGCTGGCGAAATCCCATGTACCGACGTGATCAGCGCCCAAGCCCTCGCAAAGGACTACGAGCTGGGCACGGGCGAGCTGATCGTCGAGACCTTCGCGGGCAAAAAGCCGCTCGAGGTCCCGATGGTCATCGTCGCTGGCCATGGGCCCTTCACCTGGGGCAAGAGCGCCATGGCGGCCGTCCACTACGCGGCCGCCCTCGAGGAAGTCGCGCGCATGGCCATCCTCACCTACCAAGTGAACCCGAACGCCAAGCCCTTGCCCGAGCACGTCATGCGCAAGCACTACGAGCGCAAGCACGGCAAGGCCGCCTATTACGGGCAACCGAAATAACCTAGCCCCTATACCTTAGGCCGTCGCGGTTGCCCTTTGGACCGCGACGGCCTTTTTTTCGCCGAACGCCCGATTCCTGACGGATCCGAATCATGCCCCGGGCAAAGCCGCGCGGCGAAATCGTCAACCTTCGACGGGAAAAGCTGCTCCGTTTGGCCAGACGCCACGATCTTAATTTGATGTTCCGCAACGGATGCTCGGCAATTGTCGGCGTGATGCTTGCGGCGGGTATGCTCGCGGCCGGTCACGCTTCCGATGCTGTCGCACAGATGGCGGCAGTGAACATCACGGTAGATGGGGCCGGTGCGGGGACGCCTCTCGAGCGCGTCTGGGCGTTCCACGGCTATGACGAGGTCAACTATACGACCACGCCGCCGGGGCAAGAGCTGCTGCGCGTGCTGGGTGCCATCGACAGGGGGCCGTCCCACATCCGCAGCCATTTTCTGCTGAATTCCGGCGATGGGACACCTGCGTTCAAGTGGGGCTCGACCAACGTCTACACCGAGGACGCAAGTGGGCAACCCGCCTACAGCTGGGCCTTGATGGACGGCATCATGGACGCCATCACCAGGGCCGGAGCATTTCCACTGGTGGAGATCGCCTTCACGCCGCAAGCGCTGACCTCAGCGCCGGCCAACGTTCCCTATCAGAACACGAGCACGTATACGCTCGACGGAAGCTGCTTCTATCCCCCCAAAGACCACAGCAAGTGGGCAGCGCTCATTGGCCAGTGGGCGAGTCACGCGAAAGATCGGTATCCGGACGTCGAGAATTCTTGGCAGTGGGAATTGTGGAACGAGCCGGACATCGGCTACTGGAATGGCACAGCCGCCGAGTACTTCAAACTCTACGACTACACGGAAGCGGCTCTCCACCAGGTACTGCCGGGCGCCTCGCTCGGCGGCCCCGCGGTGGCGGGTGCGGGCAGTGCGTTCTTCAAGCAGTTTCTGCAACACTGTGCGACGGGAACCAACGCGGTCACCGGGGCCACGGGCACGCGGCTCGACATGATCAGCTTTCACGCCAAGGGAGGCACGGCCATCGTCGACGGGCATGTCGAAATGAACCTGGGCAGTCAACTCCGACTCCACCGAATCGGCTTCACCACGGTGGCAGCGATGCCCACCTTCAAACAAACGCCCATCGTGATCAGCGAAGCCGACCCCGACGGCTGCGCCGCCTGTCCCGTCAGCACCACCCCAGCCGATGCCTATCGCAATTCTCCGGCCTATGGCGCGTACGTCGTGTCGATGATGAAGCGGACGCTCGATCTCGAGGCGAGCATGGGCGTCAACGTGCGCGGCCTCCTGACCTGGGCCTTTCTCTTCAACGATGCGCCGTACTTTGCCGGCTATCGGACGCTCGCCACCAACGGAATCCATTTGCCCGTACTCAATGCCTTCAAGCTGCTGGGCAGCCTGGACGGTGATCGCCTGACCGTCACCAGCACCGGTGCCCTGACGCTCGACGATCTCCTGACCAATAGTGTGCGGCAACAACCCGATGTCGACGCCATCGCTACCCGCCATGGCCAAACCGTCCAGGTCCTGGTTTGGAACTACCACGATGACCTGGTGACCGCGCCTGCGGCGCTGGTGCAGGTAACCGCGCAACTGCCGGCAGGCTTCGGGTCCAGCGTTCAGGTCACGCACATGCGGGTGGACGAAACCCATGGCGACGCCTACACGGCGTGGGTCGCGCAGGGCAAGCCGCCAACGCCCACCGCCGCCCAGATCTCGGCGCTGCAACAAGCGATGCAACCCGCTCCGCTCGAGCCGGCACGACAGGTAGCCGTCACAGCAGGCAGCGTGAGCCTCGATTTCATGTTGCCGCGTTTTGGCATTTCGTTGCTCACGCTTTCTCCCACTTCCCCTGGCGACGCCGCAACCAGCGACGCCGATGCGTCCGCTATGCCCAGCGACGGTGGTGTCGGAGCCGCGATGGGGGGAGGGGGCTGTTCGTGCAGGGTCTTGGGCCAGAACGCGCGTGCACCAACAGCGGCGGAATGGATAGTCCCGGCGGGAATCGCCCTCACATTGCTCGCGTACCTTCGAAGGCGTAGGGTGGCGACAAACTTCCGACGACCTTCGAGGTAGCGCGCGTGGCAGGTTCAGCACCTCTCGACACACATGACACATTCGATCTGGCAACGGCGACCTCGGCAAGGCATCGAGGGTGGGCCGAGTTAGCGGTGGCTGCCGCCGCCCTGGTCGCAGTGCTTGCCATCGTCCTCGTGACCTACTGGCCCGCGCTTTCGGCGGCGGCCCAGTACATGGATGACAAGTTCTACATCGGTTCGGCAGTCATCCGACGGCCTAGCTGGGCTTCGCTGAGCAAGATCTTCGGTGAGGTATTGTCCCCGTCGCTGGTGAATGGCTACTACCAACCGATGTCGCTGGCGTCGATGATGCTGGACTTCCTGGATCCGACGGCGGCCGCCAGCCTGGTCCCCTTCCACCGCACGACCTTGCTGCTACACCTCCTGAACGTGGTCCTGGTCGTGGTGCTGCTCTACAAGCTCTTCGGCCACTGGGTCGCGGCCGCGCTGCTGGGGTTGCTGTACGGATTGCATCCGCTCAACGCGGACGCCGTCCTGTGGGTTGCAGAACGAAAGACGGTCCTCGGCACGTCGTTCGCCCTCTCCTCGCTGATCCTGTACGTGGTCTACGCTGGGAACGCCGACCGTAGCGGCCGCCGCGATTGGAAGCGATACCTGGCCGCCCTGCTCCTGTACGCATGCGCGCTGCTTTCCAAACCGACGACCGTGCCTTTGGTGGCGCTGTTGCCGCTCCTCAACTATTGGCCGCTCAAGCGGCTCAATCGAAGCACGTTGCTGGAGGCGGTGCCGTTCTTGGTGCTGGGGGCTTTGTCTGCCCTGGTGACGATCATTTCCCAGGCAAACTCGGGACAGGAAGGCGCCACGGTCATCGCAAGGGCGACCTATATGCCGTTGCTCGTGGCCTACGGCATCGGCTTTTATCTGGTCAAGGTGGTCTATCCGGCAAACCTCGTGTCGGATTATCAGGGGCCCCATCCGTTTGCGCTAACCAATCCCCAAGTGCTAGGCAATCTCCTGTTTACGCTGGGAATCCTGGCGGCGATCATCCTGTCGTTTCGCCGCACCCGCGCGTGGGCGGTGGGTGGGCTATTCTTCTCGATCGCTCTTGTGCCGACGCTGGGTATTATCCACTTCACGGAATCCGTAGTTTCGAATCGATCCATGTATTTGCCCATGGTGGGAATGCTGTTGCCCCTTCATTGGGAACTAGGTCGCGCCTGGAGCGACGGCATCGGCAAGCTGAAGAAATCCGTCGTACGCGTCATCGTGGTGGGCCTGGCCGCGACCTTGGCGATGGGCAGCGCCGTCGCCACGCGACGCTACGAAGCGCATTGGCAAGACACCATGACACTGCTCAGATACTATCTCGGCCAGCAGCCGAATGATTGGAGGCTGCACACCCGGCTGGCGAACGAGTGGATCCAGCGCGGCGACTACCCAGCTGCGATCGCCGAGTTCAAAGAAGCCCTGCACTTCGATCCCAATTGGGCGGAAAATTGGCTCAACGTGGGTCGGGCCACGTTCACCATCGGGCGGTACGCAGAGGCAAAAGCAGCGTTTGCAAAGGCGCTGCAGCTAACGCCGAACGCCTGGCGGGCGCACATCCTGATGGGTACGACCCTGACCCAAGAGGCGGACCTGGAAGGTGCCCTCGCGCAATTCCGCACCGCCGTCCAGCTTGCCCCGAAGGTGGCAGCGACCCACTACAATGTTGCGAACGCGCTCGCTGAGCAGGGCAAATGGGACGAAGCCGCAGCCGAGTACCAGCAAACCCTGCAACTCGAGCCTCGCTTCGAAGACGCCAGACGAGCGCTCCAGTCGATCGCCGCCAGAAAGCCAGCCGATGGGTCCTCGGCCAGTGGGTCCTCGGCCGATTGACAGAAGACGATGGGCTCCCTATTCTCTAGGGGTGAAGCTCACGGCTATCGTCAACCGCGCACGTCGCGCCGCTATCAGCGGCGGCCGCGGTGTACGTCAAGCCTGAACCCACGTACCACGCAGCCGCCCGACCTCGAGGGCGGCATACGAGTGGTCTCGTCGGTCGCCATCGCGGGAGGGCTCGAGGAGAAAGCCCATGCACACCGAATGTTCCGACTACCTGATGCCGATCACCAGCCGTCCGCCCGTGGTCATGGACCACGGACAGGGATCCTTCCTTTGGGACGAGGATGGCCACCGTTACCTCGACCTGTTGCAAGGATGGGCGGTCAATTCACTCGGCCATGCTCCACGCGAATTGACCGCGGTCATCGCGCAGCAGGCCGGCCAACTTCTCACGCCAAGCCCTGCCCTGCACAACCGCCCTCAGCTCGAACTGGCGAAGCAGCTTTGTCTGCGCGCAGGGATGCAACAGGCACACTTCGCGACGACGGGCGCGGAAGCGAACGAGGCGGCACTCAAGCTCGCACGCAAGTGGGGCCGCCTGCATCGTCGCGGGGCCTACGAAGTCATCACCACCCAGGATAGCTTTCACGGCCGAAGCTTGGCGCTGATGGCGGCCAGCGGAAAGCCGGGCTGGGATTCGCTGTTTCCGCCCAATGTCCCGGGATTCATCAAGGTTCCCTTCGGCGATATACCCGCCATGCGCGCGGCGATCCGTAGCAGCACGGTCGCCATCCTGGTCGAGCCTGTCCAAGGCGAAGGTGGCGTGGTGGTGCCTCCGCCCGGCTACCTCGGCGCCTTGCGCGACCTGGCCGACCAGCATGACTTGTTGCTGATTCTCGACGAGGTGCAAACTGGGATGGGGCGAACCGGGACCCTTTTTGCCTTCGAGCAGGAAGGCATCGAGCCCGACGTCCTGACCCTGGGCAAGGGACTGGGCGCGGGCATCGCGCTGTCGGCAGTGCTTGCCAACGCGCGCGCAACCTGCTTCGAGCCCGGCGACCAAGGAGGAACCTTCAACGGGAACCCCTTCAGCGCCGCGGTAGCTTTGCAGGTGCTGTCCATCGTCGCTGCGCCGGCTTTCTTGAACAACGTCGTCGAGGTGGGCGCGCTGTTTCGTGCCGGACTCGAGAAGCTTGCCGGCGAGTTCGGGGGCGCGGTTCGTGGTCGGGGCCTGCTCTTGGCCTGGGTGCTGGATCGCAACGTCGGCGCGCCGTTCGTCGAGCGGGCGCGCGAGCTCGGTCTTCTCATCAATGCAGCCCGGCCGCACATTCTGCGCTTCATGCCTTCGCTGCGCTTTGGCGCCGAGGAAGTGGACCTGGCCTTGCGCCTGCTCCGCCAGACCGCCGAAGACGTCGTCCAGCGGCGGCCGCCGCCACTTGCAAGGAAGTAATGTGGCGACAAAGTCGTTTGCCCTGCCCCCTTCGGGGAGCCCCAGGCTATCCTTGGTGGGCGATCAGGCCCGTTTCGACATGAGGAGAAGCAACATGCATCATCCCCCGCCACTGACGGCTGCCGGCTTGCTAGTCCTGGCGATGGCGCTGGCTCTTGCGGCCTGCTCCTCGCATTCGGGCTCGACGGCAACGGGAGGTTCCAGCAAGGCCGGTGGCGGCAGCGGCCCGGCGGCCAGCGGTGGCACGACGGGAAATGGGGGCGCGACCGTGCCAGGCAGCGGAGGTCGCGGCGGTAGAACAGGGGCGGGCGGAACCGGCGGGACAGCAACGACGACGGGCGCCACGGGCGGCGCCGTCGCTAGCGGCGGTGGCGGCGCAACTGGAAGCGGGGGAGCGCCTGCTGTTGGTGGTGGCGCAGCGACGGGCGGCCTTGCCTCGTCGGGAGGCGCGGTCGCGAGTGGTGGTAGCAGCATTTCAGGTGGCACAGCAGCGAACGGCGGTGCCACCGGCGCGGGCGGCCTTGCCTCCGGCGGAAGCTCCGGCAAAGGCGGCGCAACGGCAACAGGCGGAACGCAGCCCACGGGGACCCCGCTTGCCTTCCCAGGGGCGCAGGGTTTTGGCAAGAGGGCTACGGGGGCCCGCAACGGCACCGTCTACCACGTGACGAATCTCAACGACTCCGGGGCGGGCTCGTTCCGCGATGCCGTCAGCGCTCCGAACCGCTTCATCGTCTTCGATGTGGGCGGGTACATCCAGCTCGTGACCGCGGTGGCCGCCAAGAGCAACCTCACCATCGCAGGTCAGACTGCGCCCGGTGGTGGCATCGGGTTCCGGGGCGGAGAGATCTCCTTCGCCAAGGCGTCGAACATCATCTGCCGGCACATTCGTATTCGCCCGGGAAGCGAAACCGAGAGCACCGAGGACGACGCCCTCAGCCTCTACCTGGCACGCAACGTGATCATCGATCACGCTTCGCTCGAGTTTGCCCCCTGGAACAATATCGACGGCGTCAGCGACGACTGGCAGAACTCTCCGGTCACCGACATCACCTTTCAAGATTCGCTGATCGCCGATCCCACCGGCCAACAGTTCGGCGCCCACACCGAGTCCGTCGCCAGTCAGTGGTCGTGGTACCGCAACATCTTTGCCAACTCACACAACCGCAATCCTCTCGCCAAGGCCAACACCGTCTTCGTCAACAACGTGCTTTACAACTACTCGGCGGGATACACCACCCACACCAGCACCGAGTTCCAGCACGATATCCTGAACAACTACTTCATCTTCGGGCCGGCCTCGACAGGAACGGACAACACTTGGTTCCAGATCGACAAGAACCAATCGATGTACTACGCGGGCAATCTGAAAGACACGAACCTCAACGGCACGCTCGACGGAAGCGCGACCACGCCCTACTGGTACCAGGGCACGGGGACCGTGCTGTCGAGCCCTTGGTCGAACGAAACCAACGCAACCACGCCGCTCGACACCGCCTCCGCGGCTCGCGTCGCCATGTCACTGGCAGGGACCCTGCCCCGCGATGCCATGGATGCGTTGATCATCAGCCAGGTCATGACGCTAGGGAAAGGCACCACGGGGTCGGGCGCCAACACTGTCGGTCCCGGGAGCGCGCTTTACACCAGTCAGACCGAGACCGGTCTGGCCAACAACGGCTATGGAACCATTGCCGGAGGCACGCGGCCCACTGACACCGATAACGACGGGATACCCGACAATTGGGAAAGCGCCAACGGCTCTGACCCCAGCACCGCAGACGCCATGACCAAAGCCGCCGACGGCTATGCGCTGATCGAGCACTACGCGAACTGGCTCGCTGGCCCGCACGCATCCACTACCGCAGGGACCTCGGTGGACATCGACCTATCGACCTACGCAACCGGTTTCGGGCCGGTCGCACCGACCTACAGCGTGGCTGCCGCAACGAACGGGACTGTCACGCTTCAGGCGGACAAACAGACAGCACGCCTTCAGCCCACGGCGGGATTCCACGGCCTGGCGTCTTTCCCCTTCACGGTGATGGGCTCGGACGGTACGAAGTACACGGCAGAGGTGGTGGTGCTGGTCGCCCCCTAAGCACGCACGGCACACGTGACGGCAGACCTTGACCACCGGAATGTGCCGGCCGATAGTCTTCTTCGTGACGATTGACGCACTTCCAGCCGGCCCGAACGCGCTTCCCTCGCGTTCTCTCGATCCGGGGTGGCACGCGACGCCCCCCCTGCGATGGATGGTCGCCACGGCCGCCCTATCTTGTCTTGGCGCGTGCAAACAGTCCTTGGTGGTCGGCGACTACATTTGTCCCGTGATCAGCATGGAAGGAGGTAGTCCGCCGAGCAAAACTGACCCGATTTCGGTTCCTTGGGCGTCGGGGTTCGAGAACCAACTGGACTGCGACTACAAGCAAATGGCGGGGTTTTGCTACGGCCTCCCGCCCGCGTCGTTCCGAGTCGTCGCCTCGCCGGTTCATTCAGGGCAGTTTGCGGGGGCATTCACGGTGTTGACGGGCACCGATGCTGGCGACCAGGGGCAGGTGCGTTGTGCTCGGGAAGGCGTATTCCCGGTCCAGGCTTACTATGGCGCCTGGTATTACTTCCCGGAGACAGCGACCAACACGGGACTGTGGAACCTGTTCCACTTCGTCGGTGGAAGTGATTACCACGGGCTTTGGGATGTGTCCTTGATCAATGGGCGGACCGATGCGGGACCGACAGGTCCGCTGAACCTTCGCGTGTACGGCTTCTTGGACAATACCGTTGCCGATGGCCCGCCTGTTCCGATTGGGTCCTGGGTTCACATCGAGCTCTACTGGAAGCGCTCAAAAAACACGAACGGCGAGATTGCCCTGTACCAGAACGAAGTCCGGGTGGTCAGCCTCAAGAACCTCGTCACGGATGATAGCGGCACGGGGCAGGGGCAATGGTATGTAGGCAACCTTGCCACCGCTTTACGGCCTTCCGAATCTACGGTCTACGTGGATGACGTCACCATCAGCGCAGCGCCATAGCCGGAGACTCGGTTGGCTGCTCCTGGGGCTGCTCGCGACAGGGCCAGCGATGGCCGAGCCTCAGTCGATCGACCTTCGCTGGAACGCGCCGCCGGGCTGCCCGCTCGAGGGCGACGTACGCGAACAGCTGCAAAAGCTCCTGGGATCCGGTCGCCAGGACAACCACCTGCGCGCCGATGGCACGATCACGCGAATGGACAAGCGCTTTCGCCTGGACCTCGTGGTGCAGGCCAAGGACCTCGTCGGAACTCGCAGCATCGAATCCGACTCGTGTGCAGATCTCGCCGGCGCAGCGGCGGTGCAGCTTGGCTTGCTGATCCGCTCGGCCGAGGAAGCCGCAGAGCCCGGCCGGCCTGCCGCCCAGCCACCGACGTTGCCGCCCACGCCAGAAACCGAGTCACCGAGCTCGCGTTTCGAAGGAACCGACGCGCTCCACCCGCAAGAAGCCAGTGCGACCAGTCCCGTGAAGCAACCGCCAAACGAGGAGGACGAGGGCAAGTCCGAGGTCGAGCGAAAAGCCAAGGAGGAGCCGGAGCAGGTGGCATCACAACGCGCTTGGCGCGCCCTGCTTCAGGCCCCGATCTTGGCGTTCGATGTAGGCCCCCTCCCTCAAGCGAGTCGTGGCTGGGGCGTAGCGATCGGCCTCGACTATGCGAGCTGGCAGTTGCAGCTGAAAGCGGCTTATTGGCTGCGCCAGAGTGTTCCCGCCCCAGGCTTCCCTGGCTATGGGGCGGACATCGACCGCGTGGGCGCGACCTTCTGGGGCTGCCGCGAGCTACGCGTCGCATGGTTCGGCCTTTCGCCCTGCCTTACTGTGGGTCTCGACCGCACCTCCGTCCGTGGCAGTGGACGCAACATTGCTCCGAGCAGAAAATACGCCATGGTAATGACCGCGGGCGCTGGCGCCCAAGGACGAATCCATCTCACCAGCTGGCTCGCTCTGCTGGCGTCCGTCGGTGGGCAAGTCGAGTTGTTCCGGCCCCAGATCTCGATCGGACCGCACGAACCACAGGGATCCTCGACCTACCTACAGCCCCAGCACGAGTTCGCGGTGTATCAATTTACGCTGGCCGTGCTCTCTGCTGCAGTGGGGGTGGAATGGATCTTTTGACGGAAAGCGGACTCGCCTACCACTGCGTCCAGGTATGATGGCTATGGGAAGCAAGTCTAACGCTCACGCGCCCGTCATCTTTGCGGATGAAGATGCGGGTCCAGGACTTTTGGCCTTTTCTGTGCCCACCCTACAAGACATCTACAAGCAGTACCTCGACTTCATCTGGTCGTCTGCCCGACATCTCGGAGCCACGGGAGACGCCATTGACGACGTGGTTCAGGATGTCTTCATCGTAATCCATTCCAAGCTGGCCACTTTGCAACGGCCGGAGGCCCTGCGGAGCTGGATCTACGGCATCGTACGCCGCACGGTCAGTGACTATCGGCGATCCAGGATAACCAGGGATGCCGCTGGGGTACGGCTGGTAGCCGAGTTCGAGCACGTTCGAACCGTGCCACCGTCGCCGCTCGACGTGGCCGAGAGAAATGCCGAGGTGGAGATGCTCGAGCGCATCCTGGCAGAGCTCGACGCACCGAAGCGGGAGGTCTTCGTCATGGTGGAGATCCTGGAGATGACGGTGCCCGAAGTAGTTCAAGCGCTTGAAATACCACTAAACACAGCTTATTCGCGGCTTCGGTTGGCAAGGCAATCTTTCGAGGAAGCACTGGCCAGGCATGAAGCACGTCACGAGGAGAATCAGCGACTATGTCGACGTTGAGTCCAAAGGGTCAGGCCCTTGTCCGTGCTGGTCGACGAGCTTTTCAACCAACCGATGCCGATCGCGTGCGACTCGTGGGCGAGCTACGCTCCCGACTGGGCGACGCTGCGCTACCGGCCAACGCTGGAACAGCAGCATCCGCGGCCGCAGCTGCGGGGAAAACCATGTGGCCGCTGCTGTCGGTCGTGGTGGTCGGCGTGGGCATCCTCGGTGGCGTCCTGTCCGTCGCCCGGCACAAAGGCGGGGCACAAGAAGACCTGCAAAAAGTGAACAGCGCGGCCGTCGCTGCACCGACCCAGCCGATCAGTGCCGACACCCCTCCGTCCGACGAGCCGCCAACGATCTCCGATCCGGGACCGTCCCCAACCACGCCTCCCATAGCACCCACACCCTGGGGGCACCGCCGGCAGGACCGCTTGGCTGCCGAGGTCGAGATTCTGTCGCGTGCGACGCGGGATTTGCGCTCAGGCCACCCTGCAGAAGCGCTCAAGGCGCTCGATGAGTATCGCCACAAGTTCCCCAAGGGGCTGCTCGGTGAAGAACAGCGTGCCGCGAGAGCGCAGGCCCTTTGTGCTTTGGGGCGATTCGATGAGGCGAACGCGAAGATGGCCGGGCTAGGGCCGCAATCTCCGCTGGCCATACGGGCCAAACAGTTCTGCGACGCGCGCTGGGCCGCCCGCTGAGACGCTGGTTCCATCGGGCGCCAAGGCAGTCATTGAACCGGCAGCATATCGATGGCCAGCCGGTCCGGTCCCATGTCCACCGTCCAAACCACCAGTTTGGCGTTCGCGCGGAGAAAGGTGATGGTCTCGTGAGGTCCGCGCCAGAGAAACTTGGTGTCGTGGTTGCCGGCCAGGACCTCGAAAAGCCCCTCGACGCGGCCACAATAAATATTCGCCGCTTCCCAAATGGGCGAGCACACGAAATCCTTGGTCCACACGTACTCGCTCTTGAGATCGGTGCTCAATTGCCGAATCTGGGAGCTCTCCATGTCGTAATAAACAACGGCTTCTGTGCCCGTCAGCAATGCCGGGGTGGGGCCGGTTCTCGAGGCGGTGTATTCGGGTTCGCCGCGCGCGACGTGGACCCGGCCAATGCGCCATGAATTGTTCTTCGCACGCAACACGAAGAACACCCAATCGTGAATCATCGTCACTGCGCTGATTTCGCCCTGGTCAGCCACCAGCACCTGCGACTTCTTGCCGCTGAGCGATTGAATCCTGAAGAGGCCCTCGTCGGACCGATCGAGCCAGGCGATGCCCGCGCTCGAGGCAACGAAATACTCCGGTTGCTTGGCCACCGTCGCCAGCCGCCACACGCTGGCGCCATCCTTCGAGGCATTCCAAATGGCCCCCTTGGACCAGAAGACGATGCCCGAGTCCGCGAGCACCGGGCCGATGCCAAGATCCAGGTCTATTTTCTGAGGCGCTTTGCCCGCCGTCAGGCGATAAGCCGCGCTGCGAGTGAAGAGATAGACCATCTCGCCGTCGAGCCCCAAGAAAACCGAGTAGGCGGACACCGGTAACGACAGAAGGCGCGTCGGTGCGACCAACTTGTTCGTCGCCGTGTCCTTAACGGTCGCAGAAGAACTTGTCGCCGAGGTCGCGACTCGCGCGGAGGCCGATTCGACCTGTGTTTTGGGGGTTCCGCGGCTGCACGCCAGGAGGAGCATGGCTCCGCTGAGCCAGACGAGTCTCGTAGTGGTCATGGTAGGTTGGGCGAGTATGCCCCGCCGCCGCGCCGCACCGCAAGCAAGCGAAAATGCGCGGGCAGCCCGGGTGATTGGTGTCCGGAACATCCACGCATCGACTATAGTGAAAATCAGCGAGACGGAATTCACCCGCTCACCCCACTGCAAGCACAGTGGTCTAGTGTCTTCTTCTTCCGGAGGTTTGCATGCGCGCAAGACGATTCCACATGGTTGCCCTTCCCTTATTGCTTGGATTCGTGGGTTGTGATTC
>Ga0302323_100001279_pt1 | contig 20343 bp, 19 predicted proteins | sample Fen_T0_3_FD_201950 | JGI IMG/M metagenome (GOLD analysis project Ga0302323, IMG submission 201950) | Peat permafrost microbial communities from Stordalen Mire near Abisko, Sweden - Fen_T0_3 | ecosystem: Environmental > Terrestrial > Soil > Wetlands > Permafrost | place: Sweden: Abisko... | reverse complement strand
CGACGCCCGGAGCCTCGAGGCCCAGGGGGTGGCGGCCGTGTTCACGCCCAAGGACTACGCGATCGACGCCATCATGGGGCGGATCGTCACCGAGATCCGCCGCGCCCACCACCTCTCGACGCCCTGACCGCGCCGACCCCCCATTCTGAAGCAACGCTTCGACGCTTCCGTACTTGTTGAAGCAACGACTCGTTGCTTCAACAAGTACCGAGGAAACGGAGGGTTCATCGACGTGAGGAGGACCACCATCAGCACCCCGGCCTGGACGACGTCTGCCGCGGACCTGTGCGCGGCCGCCGAGCCGCAGCTGGGGAGCCAGCGGGGTCGCGCACCTGGGCGACTCACGGCCGTCGTCGACGGGGTGCGCGTCGTCGCCAACCCCCAGGTGGACCAGCCGTGGGCCACCACGGCTTACGCGATGGACGGGTATCCAGGGCGGGCCACGTTGCACTCGGTCTGCTCATGGCTGTCCACCCATGCGGCCGGGTCCTACTCGGTGGTCACGCGGGCGCGTCACCGCAGTGACCCCCGATGGGCAGACCACACCCTCGAGCCGTGGGAGGACGAGCCGGTGTTCGCGGCGACGGTCGAGGACGCGGCCGCTCTCTCCTACCCCACCCCGGTCGCCGTGGACATCTGCGCACCGAGGGACGTCGAGGAGTTCTGGCTGGGCTATGGCTGTTGGATGCCCGGCCTGGACGCAAAGGCGATCGTGCCGCAGCCCTTGTACGAACGCACGGACTGGGACTTCCTGGTCGCCCGCGTCGACGACGAGCCGGTGGGCTCAGCCATCGTGCGCTGGGCCGACGGACTCGGCTACCTCGGCGGGATCGGCGTCCGCGAGGACGTCCGCGGGCGGGGCATCGGTGGGGGGCTCACCGCGGCGGCGACCCGGCTCGCCGCTCGCGGTCGTGCCGGCGACGGTCGTGACGCCGGCGGCCGGCGCATCGACCTGGTGTGGATGCATGCCAGCACCGAGGGGGCGCCCATGTACGCCCGGCTGGGCTTCACCGAGGTCGACACGCACACGATCCTGGCGTACGGGGCGCTGCCGACCGCTTGAGAACGCGACGCCGCGGTGAACCTCACCGGATCTCGCCCCGGCCACACCCGGCTCAGAACAAGCGACTCTCGGTGTCGTCGTGCCCTCGCAGGGCGTCGTAGTCCAGCGTCACGCAGCGAATCCCACGGTCGCCGGCCAGCACGCGGGCCTGAGGCTTGATCTCCTGCGCGGCGAACACGCCGCTCACGGGCGCCAACAGGGGATCGCGGTTCAGCAGCTCCAGATACCGGGTGAGCTGTTCGACGCCGTCGATCTCCCCTCGCCGCTTGATCTCGACGGCCACCACGGCGCCCTCGGCGTCGCGGGCCAGGATGTCCACCGGGCCGATCGCCGTGGGGTACTCCCGTCGCACCAGCGCCCATCCTCGCCCCAGGGTGTCGATCTGGTCGGCCAGCAGCGCCTGAAGGTGGGCCTCGACACCGTCCTTCTGCAAGCCCGGATCCGTTCCGAGCTCGATCGACGTGTCGTGCAGCACCTCGTCGACCGTGACCACCAGGCGGTCCCCTGTCTTGCCGTGCACGACGGTCCAGGTTCCGGCCCCGGCATCGTCGACGTCGTACTCGATCCGGCAGGGCGGGCTCATCCAGTTGAGGGGTTTGAACGCCCGGTCGTCAGCGTGCACGGAGACCGACCCGTCGGCCTTGACCAAGATCAGCCTGGGGGCCATGGGCAGGTGGGCGGTCAACCGACCCACGTAGTCCACGCTGCAACGGGCCACGACCAAGCGCACAGGGGGAGCGTATCGGGAGTGGTTCGCGGGTCTGGGAGACTGACTCCATGGCGCGTGAATTCACGAAGGTCGGCGTGGTCGGGCTCGGCACCATGGGTGCCGGCATCGCAGAGGTCTTCGCCCGAAACGGGCTGACTGTCGTCGCGGTCGAACGCGATGACGACGCCCTGGACGCGGGGCGCGGACACGTCGACTCGTCCACGTCGCGGGCGGTCAAGCGCGGCAAGCTCACCGATCACGAGAAGGCCGCAATCTTCGAGCGGATCGAGTTCACCAGCAACATCAACCTCCTGGCCGACTGTCAGCTCGTCGTCGAGGCCGTGCCCGAGCAGCTGGCCCTGAAGCAGCAGATCTTCAGTCAGCTGGACCGGATCTGTCTGCCCGATGCGATTCTCGCCACCAACACGTCGTCCCTGTCGGTCACCGAGATCTCGGTGTCCACGCATCGCCCCGCGCAGGTCGTGGGCATGCACTTCTTCAACCCGGCGCCGGTCCTCAAGCTGGTCGAGGTCATCCGGACCGTCATCACCGACCCAGAGGTGATCGCCGACGTGCAGGCGTTGGCGGCGCGGCTCGACAAGACCCCCGTGGTCGTCGGCGACAAGGCGGGCTTCATCGCCAACGCCTTGCTGTTCGGCTACCTCAACCACGCCGCATCGATGTTCGAACAGCGGTACGCCACGCGCGAGGACATCGACGACGCCATGCGCCTCGGTGCGGGGTACCCCATGGGGCCACTGGCCCTGCTCGACCTGATCGGGCTCGACACGGCCTACGAGATCCTCGACACGATGTACAAGCAGACGAGGAACCGGCTGCACGCCCCCACCCCGGTGATCAAGCAGATGGTCACCGCCGGCCTCAAGGGCCGCAAGACCGGACGCGGCTTCTACACCTACGAGGCTCCCGACTCCCCGGCGGTCGTGGCCGACGCACACACTCCCAGCGACGACCTCGGCGACTCCGTGGTGCGTCCGATCAAACGGGTCGGGATCGTGGGTTCGGGGACCATGGCCGTCGGCATCGCGGAGGTTCTGGCCAAGGCCGGCTACTACGTCGTGCTGCGCGCGCGTGGACAGGAGCAGCTCGCCCGCGCTCGGGCCGCCATCGAGCGATCGCTGGAGAAGGCCGTGGTCCGCGCCAAGATCGACGAGGCCCAGCGGGATGCAGCGCTGGCCAGGATCCAAGGGTCGATCTCGTTCGACGACCTGGCCGATGCCGATCTGGTGATCGAGACCACGGCCGAGGAGCTCACCGTCAAGCAGGCCGCCTTCGCAGCCTTGGACGAGGTGGTGAAGCCCGGTGCGATCCTGGCCACCACCACGTCGTCGCTGCCGGTCATCGAGATCGCCTCCGCCACGCACCGCATGGCCGACGTCGTCGGTATGCACTTCTTCAACCCGGCACCGGTGATGAAGCTGGTCGAGGTGGTTCGCACCGTCAACACCTCGGACGAGGTGATCGCCAGTGTGCAGGCGGTCTGCCGATCCTTGGACAAGCGGGCAGTCGTCTGCAGCGATCGAGCCGGCTTCGTGGTCAACGCGCTGCTGTTTCCGTACCTCAACGACGCAGTGAAGATGCTCGAGGCGCACTACGCCACCGCAGACGACATCGACAACGCCATGAAGGTCGGCTGCGGATACCCCATGGGTCCGTTCGAGCTGCTCGACGTGGTCGGTCTCGACGTCTCCCTGGCCATCCAGCAGACGCTCTACCGCGAGTTCCGTGAGCCTGGTTTCGCGCCGGCGCCGCTGCTCGAGCACCTGGTGACCGCCGGCTACCTGGGCCGAAAGACCGGTCGCGGCTTCCGCGTGTACTCCTGATCCTGACGTCGTCGCCGCGGCCATGAGTCCCCGACGTAATCGCGCCCGCCGCGATCCGGTCCCCGAGCCCGGCAGCGGCGGTGCGCCGGAACGGGTCGAGGACTGGTCGGGGGAGGAGTGGCACGTCCGCCCGCTCCGCGGCTCGTCGTCGACCAAGACCTATCGATGTCCCGGGTGCGACCAAGAGATCCGGCCAGCCACACCGCACGTCGTCGTGTGGCCGGTGGAGCCCATCGTCGGGGTCGGTCTCGAGGCCCGCCGCCACTGGCACTCAGCGTGCTGGCGCGCCCGCGACCGGCGACGGGCTCGATGACGGTCGAGATCCGCGCCAACACAGTGCTCCCGGCCCGACGCGAGTCGTTGGCACTGAGGACCAGCGACGGGCTTCGTCTGGTCGGTGAGCTCGCCCGACCGGCGACGGTCGCGCCGGTGGCCACGCTGCTCACCCTTCACCCCCTGCCGACTCACGGCGGTTCCATGGACAGCCACGTGCTTCGTAAGGCGGCGTGGCGGCTTCCGGCGCTGGCCGACGTGGCGGTGGTGCGCTTCAACACACGAGGCACGAGTTCGGTGGCCGGAACAAGTGAAGGCAGGTTCGACGAAGGGCGCGGAGAACTGCGCGACGTGTCAGCGGCCCTCGACGCTGTCCGTCGCGCGGAACTGCCCGACGTGTGGGTCCTCGGGTGGTCGTTCGGTACCGATCTCGCGCTGCGGCATGGCCCGGAGCCCGACGTGTTGGGCACGTTGTTGATGTCGCCGCCGCTTCGCCAGTCGACCGACGACGACCTCGATCGCTGGGCGCAGTCAGGTGCCCGGCTCGTCGTGCTCGTTCCCGAATTGGACGACTACCTGCAACCTCCCGAGGCCCGGCGCCGGTTCGCCCGTGTTCCGCAGGCCGAGGTGGTGGCCGCCGAAGGAACCCGTCACCTGTGGGTCGGGGAGAAGGCGGTGACGCGTGTGCTGACCGAGATCGTGCTCCGGGTCGCTCCGGCAGCCGCACCGCTGCCGACCGCGTGGGACGGACCGGTCGACGTCGCGGACGCAGACGCAGACGCGGATGTCCGGGCCACGCCACCCTTCGCCTGATCGCACGGCGGCTTCCGGTTCGTGAACCGCCGCCCTTCGACCTCACGCGCCCCGAGCGCCGCCGTCGGACCGTGGGTCGCATCCGGCGCGAAGGGTGCCGTCCTCGCACACGATGAGGTGCGCGTGCCCGACGTCGTGCCCGTCGGACTCGACGGTCTCCACCCGGTAGCCGGCGTTGCGCAGCGTGCTGACGACGGACCTCGACACCCCTGCCTCGGCCAGCACGGTGCCGGCACCGGAGGGGTCCTGCGTGCGCTGCACCACCCAGCGCGGCTCGGCCACCGCCTCCGCGGGGTGGCGACGCAGGTCGAAGGCGCGCAGCAGGGTCATCGTGTTGATCTGGGGCTGGGCCAGACCGCCCATGGTGCCGGCGACACCGGCCAGCCGACCGTCGCGCTGCACGAGGACCGGAGTCAGGGTGTGCGCCGGGCGTTTACCGGGCTCCAACGAGTTCGGGTGGTCGGGATCCACGGTGAAGCACGCCCCCCGGTTGTGCGCCACGACGCCAGTGGTCGGTTCGAGGATCCCCGCTCCGAAGCCGTCGAACAGACTCTGGATCAAGGAGACGGCTCGACCCTCGTGGTCGGCGGTCACGAGCGCGATCGTGTCGCCCGTTCCCTGGCGCGGGTACGGCGCCGTCTCCTGGCGAGACGGACTGACCGAACCGGCAAGCGCCGTGAGGTGGTCGGTGCCCAGCAGCGCTTCGACGTCGATGCGCATGTGGTCGGCGTCGGCGAGGTGGCGGTCACGATCGTCGGACGCGGCCTGGAACACACCGGCGATCAAACCGGCGTCGGGGCCGAGCGGGTCGGGGTGCAGCCCCATCCGTTCGACGAGGGCCAGGATCTCCAGGAGGACGAATCCCGGCGAGTTCGGCGGGTGCACGAACAGGTCGAGGTCCCGGTATCGCCCCCGCAGCGGCTGGCCCAGGTCGGCCGTGTGCGCCGCCAGGTCAGCGGTGGTGATCGGCACTCCGAGGGCGGCGAGCCCCTGGGCGTAGCGGGCGCCGACCGTTCCCCCGTACCAGGCGGACGGACCCTGGTCGGCGAGGGCCTGCAGGGTCTGGCTCAGGGCCGGTTGACCGACGACGTCGTGCGCGCGCCGAGGAGAGCCCTGCGGGTCGAAGAAGATCGACCTCACACCAGGGTCGGCGGCGAGCCTTGCGTCGTCGTCCACCAGCGTGCGCGCCAGTGATGAGGGCACCGGGAACCCGTCGCGGGCAAGGGCCACTGACTCCGTGAACGCGGTGGGCCACGGCAGGGTCGCACCGAGGCCGTGCAGGGCCGCCCACCCGCTGACCGCTCCGGGAACGGTGACGGTATGCGGGCCGTAGAGCGGCATGGCCCCGTCACCGGCCAGGGCCGCCGCTGCTGGGTCGGCCCCGGTGGGTGCTCGCCCGCTGGCGTTGAGCGCCACGACCTCGCCGGACGGCTTTCGGACGAGGGCGAACAGGTCGCCACCGACTCCGCACATGTGCGGATAGACCACCGCCAAGGTGGTGGCTGCACGCACCGCCGCATCGATCGCGTTGCCGCCGCTGTCGAACGCCGCAGCCGCCGCGTCGGTGGCCAGCGTGTGCGGCGTCGACACTGCCCACGAACGGCCGTCAGCGCTGCGACTCACGGCCGGAGTCTGGCAGACGACCCGTCGCGTGCCGCTACGTTGGGGGCATGCCGGAGATCACGATGCACGTCGAGGAGTCGGGTCAGGGGCAACCGGTCGTGCTCTTGCACGCCTTCCCGCTGTCGAGCGCCATGTGGTCGGCGCAGCGCGGTGCTCTTGGTGAGGGCGCACACGTCGTCACGCCCGATCTCCGCGGTTTCGGGCAGACACCGCACGGTGTCGACCCACCGAGCCTCGACCAGATGGCGGACGACGTCGCCGCCCTGCTCGACACCCGCGGGTGGCCGTCGGTGGTACTCGGCGGGCTGTCCATGGGCGGCTACGTGGCCATGGCGTTCCTGCGACGGCACGGTGACCGCGTCGCGGCTCTGGCGTTGGTCGACACGAAGGCGTCGGCGGACACGGCGGCCGGGTCGCAGGGCCGAATCGCCATGGCCGAGCAGCTCCAGCACGAGCAGACGACCCAGGCCCTGCTCGACTCCGTGTACCCGAAGCTGCTCGGCGCCACCACGTTCGCCGAACGGCCCGACGTCGCGGCCCGCGTGCGCGAGATGGTGAGGGGTGCCGACCCGTTGGCTGCGGCTTGGGCTCAGCGCGCCATGGCCGCGCGGCCCGACTCCCACGACACCTTGCGGGGCGCCGACGTGCCTGCTCTGGTGGTGGTGGGCGACGAGGACGTCCTGACCCCGGTCGACGAGGCGCGCGCGATGACCGAGGCCCTGCCACAGGGGGAGCTGGTGGTGTTGTCGCAGTGCGGGCACCTGTCCGCGGTCGAGGCCCCCGACGCTGTGTCCGACGTCCTGCGCACGTTCCTTCACCGCGTCGGGTGACCTGCCGACCGTGATCGTCTCGGCGTCGGGTTCAGGTGTTGCGGAAGCGGTTGATCGCGTCCAGGTGCAGGTGTCGCATCTCGGGGTCGGTGACGCCGAGCCCGGGCTCGGGGGCCAGACAGAGGACGCCGACCTTGCCCTGGTGCATGTTGCGGTGCACCTCGTACGCCGCCTGACCGGTCTCGGCCAGGGGATACGTCTTGGACAGCGTCGGGTGGACCTTTCCGCGCTGGATGAGGCGGTTGGCCTCCCACGCCTCCCGGTAGTTCGCGAAGTGTGACCCCACAATGCGCTTGAGGTTCATCCACAGATACCGGTTGTCGTACTCGTGCATGTAGCCCGACGTCGAGGCGCAGGTGACGATCGTCCCGCCCTTGCGCGCCACGTAGACGCTGGCTCCGAAGGTCTCGCGTCCGGGATGCTCGAACACGATGTCGACGTCGTCACCACCGGTCAGCTCGCGGATCCGCTTGCCGAGCCGCTGCCACTCCTTCGGATCCTGGGTGGTCTCGTCCTTCCAGAACCGGTACTGCTCGGCGTTGCGGTCGATGATCAGCTCGGCACCCAGACTGCGGCAGATATTGGCCTTCTCCGGGGACGACACCACACAGACCGGCGTGGCGCCCCCGTTGATCGCCATCTGGGTCGCGTAGGAGCCGAGCCCGCCCGACGCGCCCCAGATCAGCACGATGTCGCCCTGCTTCATGCCGGCACCGTTGCGCGACACGAGCTGCCGGTAGGCCGTCGAGTTCACCAGGCCCGGGACCGCGGCCTCCTCCCAGGTCAGGTGCCTGGGCTTCTCCAGCAGCTGGTTGGCCTTGACCAGGGCGAGCTGGGCCAGGCCGCCGAAGTTGGTCTCGAAGCCCCAGATCCGCTGCTCCGGGTCGAGCATCGTGTCGTTGTGGCCGAGCGGACTTTCCAGCTCCACGCTCAGACAATGCGCCACGACGCGGTCACCGGGCTTCCAGACGTGGACGCCGGGGCCGGTTCGCAGGACGACGCCGGACAGGTCCGAGCCGATCACGTGGTAGGGCAGGTCGTGGCGTTTCGCCAGGGGAGAGGTGCGGCCGTAGCGGCGCAGGAAGCCGAACGTCGACACGGGCTCGAAGATGCTCGACCACACCGTGTTGTAGTTGATCGAACTCGCCATGACGGCAACGAGCGCCTCGCCAGGACCGATCTCGGGAGTCGGCACCTCCTCGACGTGGATCGACCGGCGCGGGTCCTTGTCCCGGTTCGGGACCCCGGCGAACAGATCCTCGTCGTCCTTGTGGAGCGTCGCGGCGACGTAGGACTCAGGGACGGGAAGGGCCACGAAGTCGTCGTGGGTGCTCTCGGACTCGATCGCGTCGAGCAGGTACTGCACGTCGGCCTCCGAAAGGGATGGTCGCGGAACCTCGACCCTATCGCCGCGGGTTCAGGGGGTCTTTGGCGACGGTGCCGGCTCGACCAGTTCGACGAGAACCCCACCGGCGTCCTTGGGGTGGATGAAGTTGATCCGCGAGTCGGCGGTTCCCCGGCGGGGCTCGTCGTAGAGCAGCCGCACCCCGTGGCCGCGCAGCTCGGCACACACGGCGTCCACGTCGTCGACCCGGTAGGCCACCTGCTGCAGACCGGGCCCGTGGTGGTCGAGGAACTTCGCGATGGCCGAGTCCGGCCGTAGCGGGGCCAGGAGCTGCACGCACGAGCCCGAGTCGCCGACGGCCATCATCGCCTCGCGAACCCCTTGGTCCTCGTTGACCTCTTCGTGCACCTTGCGCATGCCGAACGTCCGCTCGTAGTAGGCGACCGCCGCGTCCAGATCGACGACGGCCACGCCCACGTGGTCGATGCGGGTGAACACGGTGACCTCCAGCGACGGCGCGGATGAGTCCGCTGAGTATCGTGTCAGCAGACCATTGTCGTTGGATCGGGAGGGTCATCGCCATGGCCACGTCCGTCATCGTTGCGGGGGCTCGAACGCCCATGGGCCGGCTGCTCGGGTCGCTCAAGGACTTCTCCGGGGCCGACCTCGGTGGCTTCGCGATCCGAGGGGCGTTGGAGCGGGCCGGGGTTGCCCCCGACTCGGTCCAGTACGTGATCATGGGCCAGGTCCTGCAGGCCGGCGCCGGTCAGATCACGGCGCGGCAGGCCGCCGTCAAGGCGGGGATCCCGATGGACGTGCCGGCCCTGACGGTCAACAAGGTCTGCCTGTCCGGACTCGACGCCATCGCGTTGGCCGACCAGCTGATCCGGGCCGGGGAGTTCGAGATCGTCGTGGCCGGCGGCATGGAGTCCATGACCAACGCGCCCCACGTCCTCCCGAAGTCGCGCGAGGGCGTCAAGTACGGGAACGCCACACTGGTGGACTCGATGGCCTTCGACGCCTTGACGTGCGCCTTCGACGACCTCCCCATGGGCGAGTCCACGGACCGTTACAACGAGCGCTACGGGCTGAGCCGCGAGGACCAGGACGCGTTCTCGGCCCGGTCGCACCAACGGGCCGCCGCGGCGCAGAAGAACGGGATCTTCGCCGAGGAGATCGTGCCGGTCGAGGTACCGCAGCGGCGGGGTGACCCGATCGTCGTCACCGACGACGAGGGCATCCGCGGGGACACGACCGCTGAGGGTCTGAGCCGGCTGCGTCCGGCCTTCCGACCCGACGGCACGATCACGGCCGGCTCCGCATCGCAGATCAGCGACGGTGCCGCGGCCGTGGTGGTCATGAGCCGGGCCAAGGCCGAGGAGCTCGGGTTGACGTGGTTGGCCGAGATCGGCGCGCATGGCAACGTCGCCGGCCCGGACGCGTCGTTGCACGAGCAGCCGGCGAACGCGATCCAGCATGCTCTGGACCGCGAGGGCCTGACCGCGGGCGACCTTGACGTCGTGGAGATCAACGAGGCGTTCGCCGCCGTCGGCCTGGTGTCGTCGCGCAAGCTCGGGCTGTCCGACGAGCAGGTGAACCCGCATGGCGGTGCGATCGCCCTCGGCCACCCGGTCGGCATGTCCGGCGCGCGGCTCGCGCTGACTCTGGCCCTGGAGCTCAGGCGCCGCGGCGGTGGGGTCGGAGCGGCCGCGCTGTGCGGCGGCGGCGGGCAGGGCGACGCGCTCATCCTGCGCGTGCCCACGTCCTGATCTCTTGTCCCGCGACCTCGACGTCGACGCACTCGTCGCCGGTGCCCGGGCCGGGCGGGCCCGCAGCGTCGCCCGCCTGATCTCGCTGATCGAGGACGCCGCGCCGTCGGTGCCGCAGATCACCCGCGCGCTCGTGCCGTCGACCGGGCACGCCTGGGTGCTCGGGCTCACCGGGGCACCCGGAGTGGGGAAGTCCACGACCACCTCCGCCCTGGTCTCGGCGTTCCGCGACCGCGACCTGCGGGTCGGGGTGCTCGCCGTGGACCCGTCGTCACCGTTCACCGGCGGGGCACTGCTCGGTGACCGGGTCCGGATGCAGGAGCACGCGACCGACCCGGGCGTGTTCATCCGGTCGATGGCCACGCGGGGCCACCTCGGCGGCCTGGCCTGGGCCACACCGCAGGCGCTTCGGGTGCTCGACGCGGCCGGGTGCGACGTGATCCTCGTCGAGACCGTCGGAGTGGGGCAGTCGGAGGTCGAGGTGGCCGCAACAGCGGACACGACCGTCGTGCTGCTGGCACCCGGGATGGGGGACGCGATCCAGGCGGCCAAGGCCGGCATCCTCGAGATCGGCGACGTCTACGTGGTGAACAAGGCCGATCGGGAGGGAGCCGATGCGACCGCACGCGAGCTCCGGATGATGCTGACGAACGGAACGGCACGCAGCGCGGGGGAGTGGCGGCCGCCGATCGTCAAGACGGTTGCCTCCAGGGGCGAGGGGATCGACGACCTCGTGGCAGCCGTCGACGCGCACCGTGCGTGGCTGGCCACCAGCGGGGCCGGGCACGAGCGACGGGCGCAGCGGGCGGCCGCCGAGATCGAGGCCCTGGCCGTCACCTCCTTCGTCGCGGGCCTTCGGGCTCGCCGTGACCCCGGCGGCGCCGCGCAGCTGGCCGTCCTCGCCGAGGCCGTGTCCCGCGGCACGCTCGACCCCTACACCGCCGCTGCCACCTTGACCCAGACCCCGGACCTCCAACCCCCGCAAAGCTGAAGCGTTGCTTCGGAATCAGCGGGGGGACCAGGCGTCGGGGGCTTCGGTGAGGGCCACGATGCTGTCGGGCAGGGTGTTGTTGGCGATGTCGGCCAACGACACGTGGTCAAGAACGCCGCGCAGGGCTGCCCGCGTCGCCACCCAGACGTCCTGCAGCCGCTCGGCCGGCCCCTCGTACGTCGCCGCCTCCGGCCGGTCGCCCCGGACCTCTGCCAACGGCCCGTCCAGCGCCCGGAACACGTCGGCCACGAAGATCTCCTCCGGCGGCTTGGCCAGCCGGTAGCCGCCTTCGGCCCCACGACGGCTCGCGACGATGCCGCTCTGCCGCAGCTGGCGCAGGATCCCTTCGAGGAACCGGGGAGGGATGTGCTGCGACTCGGCCAGCGCCTCGCCCTTGAACAGGTGAGTGGGGTCGTCCTCACGATCGGCGGCCATCTCGAGCAGGGCTCGCATGGCGTAGTCGACCTTCGCGGAAACGTGCATTCCCCCATTGTTACCGCGTAATGCGTGCTGACCCGCCAAGGGGGCCGTTCGCCGCGCCCTGAGGAGTCTTGGGCTACCTGTCGATCGTGAGACCACGTCGCCGCCGCAACCCGCCCGAGATGGACGTGAAGATCCCGTCCACGAGCATCCCGATGATCAAGATGGCGATCATGACCGCTTCCAGCTTGCCCATGTCGTTCATGTTGCGGGCGGCGTTCAGCGCGTTGCCCAGACCCAGCGTGGCGCCGGCCACCCCGAGGAGCTCACCGGCCATCAGGCTCCGCCACGCAAAGGCCCATCCCTGGTTCAGACCCGACACGTAGTTGGGCAGCATGGCCGGGACCACGATGTGGCGGTAACGAGCCACGCCTCGTGCCCCGAGGACGTCCCCCAACCGCAGGAACTGGGGTGGGATGTGGTCGATCCCGGACAGCACCCCGTTGGCGATGCTGGGCGCCGCACCGATGAGGACCACGAGCGTGATCGCGCTCTCGTTGTAGCCCATGACCACGATCGCGAACGGGAACCAGGCGATCGAGGGCATGGTCTGCAACCCGGTGATGAGCGAGCCCACGCCGGCGCGCAGCGCCTGGCTGCGGGCCACGGCCAGGCCGACGAGTGTCCCGATCAGCAGAGCGATCGAGTAGCCGATCACGGCCCGCTGCATGGTGGTTGCGACGTACTCCCAGAAGCGCGACGTCCCCACCATCTCCCAGAAGGAGCTCAGCGCCGTGGCCGGGGCCGGGAAGATGTACTCCGGCCGCTTGCCGGTCCAGGTGACCAGGATCAGGTACAGCAGTTCCCACAGGGCCAAGACGATGGCGATCGCCATCAGCTTCGGCCAGACCCAGCCCCAGATGCGGCTGCCGGGAGACCGGCCCTCGCGCCGGACGGGCGCGTCGTCGACGATCGGTGTCAGGACGTCAGCCGACATGCGCGGCCACCTCCTCGGACAGCGCGTCGGTGAGCTCCGCCGCATGTGTGGCGACCTCGGCCGAGTCCATCTTGCGCGGCCGCGCCAGATCGATCCTGGTGTCGCGCTTGACCCGTCCGGGGCGGCTGGAGAGCAGCACGACCCGGTCACCGAGGCGAACGGCCTCGCGCATGTTGTGCGTGACGAAGACGACGGTGAGCCCGAGCTGGGTCCAGATCCGCTCGATCTCGTCGTGCATCTTGTCGCGGGTCATCGCGTCCAGCGCACCGAGCGGCTCGTCCATCAGGACCACCTGCGCGTCCTGCGCGAGCACACGGGCCAGCGACACCCGCTGCCGCATGCCACCGGACAGTTCGTGGGGTCGCTTGTCCTCGAAGCCGCCGAGGTTCACCAGCTCCAGCAGGTCCTGCGTGCGGGCACCGCGTCGAGCGCGCTCGACGCCGGCCAGGCGCAGGGCCAGGTCGACGTTCTGCCGGGCGGTCAGCCAAGGCAGAAGCGTCGGGTCCTGGAACATAAACGCGACGTTGCCGTCGACGGTGATCGTGCCCTCGGTCGGTCGCTCGAGCCCGGCGATCAAGTTGAGCATCGTGCTCTTGCCGCAGCCGGACGCTCCGACGACGGTGACGAACTGACCGCGTTCGACGCGCAGGTCGACGCCTTGCAGGGCAACCGTCTGGGCGTCACCACGGCCGAACACCTTGGTGACTCCACGCAGTTCGAGGACGGCCGCCCCCGGCCCGCCGGAGCGGGTCGGGGGAGTGGCGCCGCGCGTCCGGATGGTCATCACTGCACCGGCGGGAGGCTGGCCTTGGCCCGCACCTTGTTCAGCAGCGTCAGGTCGTACAGCGGGTCGAACCCGCCGGCCCCGTCGATCGCCGACTGCTCGAGCAGCCCGACGCTCACCGCGTGGGCCGCCGACGCGACCAGTGTTGCCTTCAGCGGGTCATCGGTGAACGTGACCTGGTCCCAGGCCTTCGGCAGGATCGCCGAGTCGACCGACGAACCGGTCAGGGCGAGGAGCCCGGAGTTGAAGTCGGCCTGTGCCTGCGTCGGGTTCTTCTTGATGAACGCGAGCGCCTGCTCGTTGGCGGTCAAGAACGCCTGCACCACGTCGGGGTGCTCGTCGAGGAACTGGCTGCGGACGACGATGTTGGTGGTGACGAACTTGCCGCCGGGCCACAGGTCGTTCTCGTTGACCAGAACGTGCCCGCCTGCGGCGATCAGCGACTGCGCATACGGCTCGGGCACCCAGGCCCCGGAGAGGTCGCCGGTGCCGAACGCCGTGACGATGTCGGAGTTCGAGGCGTTGGTCACGGTCACCGACCCGGTGCCGTCGGCAGCCACCTGCTCTCCCTGCTTGTTCAGCCAGTACTTCAGCGCCACGTCCTGGGTGTTGCCCAGCTGGGGGCTGGCAACGGTCTTGCCCTCCAGGTCCTTGACGCTGGTGATGTCCTTGGCCACCACGAACGAGGCACCGCCGGACGCCGCGCCGGAGATCACCTTGATCGCCGCACCCTTGGACTGGGTCCACGCATTGACCGTGGGGTTGGGGCCGACGTAGGCGATGTCCACGGCATTGGCGAACAGGGCCGTCACCGCGTCGGGCCCCGCGTTGAACAGCGTGGGGGCCACCTTGACGCCCAGCGTGCCGAGGTCGTCCTTGAAGTAGCCCTCCTGCAGCGCCACGTAGGCCGGTGCATGGGTGAGGTTCGGGAAGAACCCGAGACGCAGCGTGGTGATCTCGCTGGCTGAGGACGACGACGATCCACTCGGGCTGGTCGAACCGCCAGAGCTGCTGCTGCACGCGGCCAGCGCCAGGGCGCTGACGGCGGCGAGGGCGGCGAGGACCGTCGTGCGACGACGACGTGACCGGCTGAACATGAAGAGGCCTCCTACAATTCCGATAAGGTCAGTAGGAAATATAGGAGTCATCGGGATAGTGGTCAAATCGCCTCGCCGGGCGTCACCGGTTCGGCCCAGCGCCGCGCGGTTACGCTGCGCCGAGGTGAGGGGCGCAGCCCCCGCGTGAGGGACGGAGCCGCGATGGAGGCCGAGCAGATCCGCGACGGGGCGCGCCGGTGGCAGGCTCGGTACGACGCTGCGCTGGCCGCCGGACGCCTGGTCGAGCCCGAGCCCACGACCCTGTCCGGTCAGCCGCTCGAGCCCGGCTACGGGCCCCCGCCCGGGGTCGAGGTCCCGGGGTTCGACCGGATCGGGTGGCCCGGTGAGTTCCCGTTCACCCGCGGGATCCACGCCACCGGCTACCGCGGCAAACCCTGGACAATCCGTCAGTTCGCCGGCTTCGGCAACGCCACGCAGACCAACGAGCGGTTCCGCAGCCTGCTCGACGCCGGCGGGGGCGGCCTATCCGTGGCCTTCGACATGCCCACGCTCATGGGCCGCGACTCCGACGACCCCAGGGCGCTGGGCGAGGTGGGCCACTGCGGGGTCGCCATCGACACGACCGCCGACATGGACGTGCTCTTCGCCGACATCCCGCTGGGCGACGTGACCACGTCGATGACGATCAGCGGGCCGGCGGTGCCCGTCTTCGCCATGTACGTGGTGGCAGCCGAACGGCAAGGGGTCGAAGCCGGCCGGTTGTCGGGAACCCTGCAGACCGACATCTTCAAGGAGTACATCGCCCAGAAGGAGTGGCTCTTCCCGCCCGAGCCCCACCTGCGCCTGATCGGCGACCTGATGGTGTGGTGCGCGCAGAACTCGCCCTCGTACAACCCGATCAGCGTGTCGGGCTACCACATCCGAGAGGCAGGCTCGACGGCTGCGCAGGAGCTCGCGTACACGCTGGCCGACGGGTTCGCCTACGTGGAGCTGGGCAAGAAGCACGGCCTCGACGTCGACGAGTTCGCGCCCCGACTCACCTTCTTCTTCGACGCGCACATCGACTTCTTCGAAGAGATCGCCAAGCTGCGCGCGGCCCGTCGCATCTGGGCCCGCTGGATGCGCGACGTGTACGGCGCCACCAACGAGCGCGCGCAGTGGCTGAAGTTCCACACGCAGACGGCCGGCGTCTCGCTCACGGCCCAGCAACCGGACAACAACATCGTGCGCACCGCGATCGAGGCGTTGGCGGCAGTGCTCGGCGGCACGAACTCGCTGCACACCAACGCGCTCGACGAGGTGCTGGCTCTGCCCTCGCCGCACGCGGCGGAGGTGGCGCTGCGGACCCAGCAGGTGATCCTCGAGGAGACCGGCGTCGCGGCCGTGGCCGATCCGCTCGGCGGTTCCTGGTACGTGGAGGCGCTGACCGACCGGCTCGACTCCGACGCCGAGGAGATCTTCGCCCGGCTGCTCGCGCTCGGCGGCGACGGCTCCATGACCAGCGGCATCCTGCGCGGCATCGACGACGGCTGGTTCACCGCCGAGATCGCCGAAGCCGCCTTCGTCTACCAGCTGGCGCTGGAGAAGCGTGAGAAGCACGTGGTGGGCGTGACCGACCACGTGGAGAGCCTCGACCGGCCCCTGGACGTCCTGCGGGTCTCGCACGAGGTCGAGGTCGCCCAGGTCGCGACGCTGGCCGGCCGGAGGCGCGAGCGCGACCCGGCCGCGGTCACCACCGCTCTCGCCGCCCTGGGTGAGGCCGCCGGGACCGACGCCAACCTCGTGCCGTTCCTGATCGACGCGGCGCGGTCCGAGGCCTCGTTGGGCGAGATGTGCGACGTCCTGCGGGCTCGTTGGGGCACCTACACCGAGCTCGCGCAGTTCTAGGCATCGGCCCGGATGGCCGGACCGTACGGGTCTGGGAGATCATGGCGGCATGACGCAACAGCCCGGACCCGGCGGGATCAACACCTACGGGGCGATCGACCTGGGCGCCCTGGCCCAGGCCCGTCAGGTGCAGCAGCAGGCGGCCGAGGCCAGGGCCGGGCTCGTGGCCCGGGCCGAGGCGACCGGTGGCGCACATCCGGCCGCCATCGCAGTGGGCGAGGCCAACTTCGAGGCCGAGGTCGTGGCGCGGTCGATGACCGTGCCGGTCGTCCTCGACTTCTGGGCCGAGTGGTGCGCGCCGTGCAAGCAGCTGACGCCGGTGCTGGAGCGCCTGGTGGCGGCCGACGGCGGCGCGTGGGTCCTGGCGACGATCGACGTGGACGCCAACCCGCAACTTGCGGCCGCCGCCCAGGTGCAGTCGATCCCCACGGTGATGGTGGCCTGGCAGGGGCAGATCGCCCCCGGGTTCACCGGCGCGCTCCCGGAGGCGCAGGTGCGGCTGTTCGTCGACGAGCTCCTGGCCATCGCCGGCTCCTCACCCGCGGTGGCCGAGGCCGTGGAGGAGCCGGAGATGACGGAGGCCGACGACGCCCTCATGTCTGGCGACCTCGATGCCGCCGAAGCGGCCTACCGGACCACGCTGGCCGACCGCCCCGGCGACGCCGAGGCAACCGCCGGGCTGGTGCAGGTCGGGCTGCTCCGACGCACCCAGGGCGTCGACCCGGCAGTTGCCCGGGAGCGGGCCGCCTCGGCTCCGACCGACGTCGACGCGCAGCTCGTTGCCGCCGACCTCGACCTGCTCGACGGCAACGTCGCGGGAGCCCTGAACCGCCTGATCGACACGGTCGTCGCCACGTCCGACGACGAGCGCGAGCGGGCCCGGGTCCATCTCCTGGAGCTGTTCGCCCTCGTCGGCAGCGCCGAGCCCGCGGTCCTCGCGGCGCGGACCCGGCTGGCCAGCGCCCTGTTCTGACCAGCGGGGGCCGTAGGCTGCCCGCCGTGGATCACGTCACCGTCACCGTCGACGCCGCCGTCGCCACGATCACGATCAACCGGCCGCCGATCAACGCCTTGTCGGCAGCGGTCCAGGACGAGCTCGGATCGGCCGCGACCGAGGTGGCGCAGCGACGCGACGTGCGTGCCGTCGTCGTCTATGGCGGCCCGAAGCGCTTCGTGGGCGGGGCCGACATCTTGGAGATGGCCACCTGGTCGCACACCGACATGGTCGACCGTTCGGCCGCGCTGCAAGCCCCGTTCGCGGCCGTCGCGCGGATTCCCAAGCCGGTCGTCGCGGCGATCACGGGGTACGCGTTGGGGGGCGGTCTGGAGCTCGCCCTCGCGGCCGACTTCCGGATCTGCGGCGACAACGCCCGGCTCGGCCAGCCCGAGATCCTGCTCGGCATCATCCCGGGCGCCGGCGGAACGCAGCGGCTGCCCCGCTTGATCGGCCCGGCGCGGGCGAAGGACCTGATCTACACCGGCCGGATCGTGGAGGCCGACGAGGCCTTGGCCATGGGTCTCGTCGACCAGGTGGTGGCACCCGACGACGTCTACGACGCCGCGATGGCGTGCGCGCGCCGTTTCGTCACCGGACCGGCCTACGCGCTGCGGGCGGCGAAGGAGGCGATCGACCTCGGGCTCGAGGTCGACCTGGCCACCGGCCTGGAGATCGAGCGCATGCACTTCGCCGCGCTGTTCGCCACGAACGACGCCATGATCGGGATGACGTCGTTCATCGAGCACGGGCCCGGCCAGGCCGAGTTCTCCGGCTCATGAACCCGTCGCCACCGCCGCACTCGCAGCCCGATCTCGCCGCCCACGTGGTGGCCGCATTCGACGACCCGAAGCTGGCCAACGTCTTGTACCACGACTGGGAAGCGTCGACGTACGACGAGAAGTGGTCGATCTCGTTCGACCAGCGGTGCATCACCTACGCGCGCGACCGGTTCGTCAACGTCGCGGGGAAGGCCGAGTGGCCGCATCCGCGCGCCTTGGAGATCGGCGCGGGCACCGGCTTCTTCCTGCTGAACCTGTGGCAGGCAGGCGTGCTCACTGAGGGAGACGTCACAGACATCAGCGCCGGCATGGTGCAGGCGGCCCGTCGCAATGCCGAGGCCCTGGGCATGACGGTGAGTGGCCAGGTGGCCGACGCCGAGTCGCTGCCCTACGAGGACGACTCGTTCGACCTCGTCGTGGGCCACGCGGTGCTGCACCACATCCCCGACGTCGAACTGGCGCTTCGTGAGGTTCTGCGCGTGCTCAAGCCGGGTGGCCGGTTCGTCTTCGCGGGTGAGCCGACCCGGCACGGTGACGTGGTCGCGCGTCGGCTCTCGCAGCTCACCTGGGCCGCGACGACGCGGGTCACGCAGTGGCCCCCGTTGCGCTCCCGCTGGGGGCGTCGGCCCGAAGAACTGCGTGCCTCCTCCGAGGCAGCGCACCTGGAGTGGGTTGTCGACGTGCACACCTTCGACCCCGACGACCTGGCTCGCACGTGTGTACGCGCCGGCGCCGTGGACGTGGGAACGGTCACCGAGGAGCTCACTGCGTCGTGGTTCGGCTGGCCGGTGCGCACCTTCGAGTACGCCGTGAACCCGGATGCCCTGGGGTTGAGCTGGGCGCAGTTCGCCTACGGCGGCTGGCTGCGGCTCTCGTGGCTGGACCAGACGGTGCTCAAGCGAGTCGTGCCACCGCAGTTCTTCTACAACGTCAGTGTGACCGGCCGAAAGCCCTGACGTGAGCCGCGACCCACGACAGGCACGGTTCATGACGTGGGCGTCACTGCGTTGGGTCGTGCGACACCGGGCCTGGTCCCCGTGGTACCTGGCGCGCTACTGGCGCTTCCTGTGGCTGCGTCTTCGGCATCGCGACGTCGTCACCGAGGGGTTCGTCTTCCTCGGACGCGACGTCCGGTTGGAGACCCGTCGGGGACTCGGTCGGATCATCGTGGGCCGTTGGGTGCATCTGGGTGACGGGAACCGGATCCGCGCACACGAGGGGACCCTGAGGATCGGCGACAAGTGCGTGTTCGGTGCGAACAACGTGGTCAATGCCTACCTCGACGTCGAGATCGGTCCGCGAACGATCGTCGCGGACTGGGTGTACGTCGTGGACTTCGACCATGTCTTCGACGACATCAACCAACCGATCAAGGACCAGGGCATCGCGAAGGCGCCCATCCGGATCGGTGCGGACTGCTGGCTCGGCACCAAGGTGACCGTGGTTCGTGGCGTGCGGATCGGTGCGGGCAGTGTGGTGGCCGCGAACGCCGTGGTCACGTCCGACGTGCCACCGATGTCGGTGGTCGGCGGGATTCCGGCCAGAGTCCTGACCAACCGCGTGGAGCGGTACCAGGCGCAGGCTGCCCGGCGGGCTGCGCTGGCCGACATCGCCCGCAAGACCGAGGCCGCCGCGCAGCCCGGTTCGGGGAACGCGGGGTCAGCCGACCCGCACGGCCTCGTCGAGCAGGCCGAGCGGAGGACTGCCCAGCGAGAGCATGGCGGCGTGGAACCGGGGGAGTGAGAAGCCCTCGCCCCACGCGGCACGGGCGCGTTCGCGCAGATCGAGGATCGCCCACTTGCCGTGGGTGTACATGCCGTACCGCGGGTCGAAGGTTCCGCGCCGCGCCTCCGACGCTGCACCGGCGTGCGACATGAAGGCGTCGGTCTGGAAGCGTCGGGTGGCCTCGCCCACGTCCATCGTGCCCGTGTGCAGACCGATCGCGCAGGCCAGGCGGGTGACGCGACACAGCGCGTCGAGTGCCATGCCGGCGGCGAACCGCGGGTCACCGGCTCGGAAGCCCTCCTCCACCGCCACCTCCTCCACGTAGTGCGCCCACCCCTCGGCGAAAGCGTCGCTCATGAGGGTGCGACGGACCTCGGTGGACGCGTGGCGCAGTGCCCGACCGTGCGAGAAGTGCCCAGGTGCCACCTCGTGCACC
>Ga0302323_100001278_pt1 | contig 20343 bp, 17 predicted proteins | sample Fen_T0_3_FD_201950 | JGI IMG/M metagenome (GOLD analysis project Ga0302323, IMG submission 201950) | Peat permafrost microbial communities from Stordalen Mire near Abisko, Sweden - Fen_T0_3 | ecosystem: Environmental > Terrestrial > Soil > Wetlands > Permafrost | place: Sweden: Abisko... | reverse complement strand
CACCGCGTCCAAGGGCACCCACGGCGCGGGATGGTCTCGGGAATTTGGGGGTTAGCGATTGCGCGGCGCAACTTTGCATTTTTCACGACGCGAGCTGCCGCCGAGAGCAACCCTCAATCTCCCCGGACGAACCCGGGCACGCCCGGCGTGGCACATGGCGGTCAAATCTGGGAGGCGTCCCACGCTTTGCTTGGACGTGGACCGCCCGAAAAGGCGCCACGCCGTCGCCTGCCGGCACAGCTCGGTTGACGCCGGATGAGCCAGATTGCTAGCGTTCTCGCGGAAATAGACCTAGCGACTGCAGGTCTCAGTTCTCCAGGAACGGACCCCGGTGCGAAGCGTCAATCATAGTCACAGGCCCACGCAGCCTCGTCGTCCTGTGACCCTTGCACTGCTGATCGGGCTGCTGGCGATCGCTGGCTGCGGCAACACGCTGTATTCGATCCAAGCGAATTCCGCGTCCGGCAAGCTGGAAGAAGCGCGCGAGCTGGGGGCGGAGCAGTCCGCACCGTACCAATATTTCTACGCCAAAGAGCATTTGAAAAAGGCGCAGACCGAGGCGGCGGAGGCTGATTATAGCGACGCTGTAGACCTGGCCCAGGCGAGTGAAGAGTCCGCCGTTGAGGCAATCCGCCTAGCGCGCGAAGCCCGTCGCGGAGCTGCTCAATGAATCCAGGCCGCGCGCTGGCGCTGCTGATTGCGGTTCCGTTCGCTCTCGCCCATTGCGCGCAGTCTTCCGAATTGCGCGGCCAGATCGCCGGGCTCGAAAAGATAGCGGACCAAGCCGAACGCAACGGTGCAATGCGCTGTGCGCCTCGTGAACTCGCGATCGCGCGCAGCCAGCTGAAGTTCGCGGCCATCGAGCTCGATCAGGGTTTTGCCTCCAAAGCCCAAGCGCACTTGGCCAAGGCCGAACCCAACGCGCGAGCAGCCGACCTTTTGTCACCTCGGGAACGTTGCACCACGCAGGGCGACCGCGATGGCGACGGCTATGCCGATCCGGTCGACCAATGCCCGACCCAGCCCGAAAACTACAACGGCTATCAAGACGAAGACGGCTGCCCCGACGACCCGGACAGCGACGGAGACGGCATCGCCGACTCCCTGGACCAATGCGAGCTGGTCCCAGAAGACAAGGACGGTTATCTCGACGGCGATGGCTGCCCAGAGCCCGACAACGACTTGGACGGTCTGCTGGATGCCGTAGACAAGTGCCCGAGCGAGCCGGAAGACCTGGACGGCTACGAAGACGACGACGGCTGTCCCGATCCCGATAACGACAAGGATACCGTTCCGGACGTGAAGGATCAGTGCCCGAACGAAATCGGCTCCACGACCCAGGAGCCGCTCGGCTGCCCTGGCAATCGACTGGCGGTGGTCACTGATTGTGAAGTGAAGATCACGCAGCAAATCCACTTCGAGACCAACAAAGACAAGATCCGCCCCGAGAGCTACCCGGTACTCGACGCGGTAGCAGACGTGCTGGGCAAGAACCCCAAGATCACGCTGGAAGTCCAAGGCCACACCGACAACAAGGGCGCGGCCGCCTACAATAAGGACCTATCGAACCGCCGCGCTCAGTCGGTCATGAAATACCTGATTGCGCACGGCGTCAGCAACGCCCGCCTCACCGCCCTGGGCTACGGCATGGAGCGCCCGCTGGTAGACAACGGCACCGTCTCGAACCGCGCGCTCAATCGCCGGGTCCAGTTCGTCCGCTCGGAGAGCAGTAAGGAGGGCTGCCCGAAGACGGGCAGTCAATGACAGCGGGCGCCTTTTCGGAAGAAAAGTCCGCGCTCGGTAGACGCCGTCGAAGCCATCGAGACAGAAGAATAGCGACGAATCCCGGCCCCAACTGATCTACGAAGGGTCAGTCGAGTTTAGTTTTTGCCGGCGCTCGAGTGACCGGCCATGATGCAGCCCGCAATTCCGGCTCTCCACTGAGGGCCCCCCCGTTTGGAGGACTACGTGTACCGCCGATTGTCGATCCGACTGCTTTGCTTGGCCCTATTTACTTTCTTCACGCTCCCGGCGTTCGCGCAATACACGCGCGACAACGCCGCCTCGAAGAAGATCGACGAGGCCATCAACGCGCACTATCTCGCGACCGACTTCGACAAGGCCGAGCAGGTCCTCACGGGCACCGTCACCGCCTGCGGCGACAAGTGCAGTCCCCCGGTGATCGCCAAAGCCTGGATGTACGTCGGCATCGTGCGCGGCAGCGGCAAGAACGACCAAGCCGGCGCGAAAGACGCTTTTCAAAAAGCGCTCGCCTTGGACCAGGCGGTCAAGCTCGATGTGCAGCTCGCTACTCCCGAGACGCAAAAGACCTTCAACGATCTGAGCGGGTCAGGCGCAGGCGCAGCCGCAACAGCAGCAGTGGCGCCCGCCGCGGCCGCCAATGAGGATGCGGGAGACAAGGGAGGCCTGAAGTGCACGCCGGACGTCCGTGAGTTGCAGACTCTTCGCCCCATTCCACTCGAATGCAGCAGCGACGAGGAAGCCGCCAGCATGGAGATCCGATACAAGCCGTTTGGCTCGGAAGAGTGGAAAACGTTGAAGATGGCGAAGGTCGGCGACGCCTTTCGCGGTGAAGTGCCATGCGATGCCACCGGATCGGCCGGCACCTTGCGCCTCTACGTGCGCGCCAAAGACCCCAATGGCGAAACCGTGGATTCTTTCGGCTCGAAAGCCAAGCCGATCGAGTTTGCGGCCAGTGAAGCCAGCAAAGCCACCCCGCCCAGTTACCCGGGCGAGGCGGCTCCGGCGCGTTGTACGGCGAAAGAGGAATGCCCGCCAGATTTCCCGGGCTGCGGTGCAGGTGTGAAGCACGGCAACAAGGACTGGGGGCAAGCGTGCGACAACTCGACCGAGTGCAAGGAAGGCTTGCAGTGCGGCGACGGAACCTGTGAGGCAGCCCCCAGCTGCGAGACCAACGCCGATTGCGAGTCCGGGATCTGCAGCGACAACAAGTGCAGCGTAGGGGACGCCGGCGGCGCGCCCCACGGCAAGTTGAAGAAGAACTGGCTAGGCCTCCACTTCGCGCAGGACATCGCGATCATCGGTGGTACGGACGTGTGCTCCGATGATGCGCGCAAAAACCAAGGCTTCTCTTGTTTCCCCGAGGGTACCGACACGGAATACCAAGGACAACCATTTCCGGGCGCGGGGATCTCCAGCGGCACGGTGATCGCGACGCGACGCTTGCTGGTTAGCTTCGACCATGCCTTCACCCCCAACATCACTCTCGGTGCCCGGGTAGGTTTCGCGTTTAGCGGTGGGCCGCCGGCGAACGGCAATAAATTCCTGCCCTTCCACGGTGAGCTCCGAGTCTCGTATTGGTTCGGCAAGAGCCCACTCGCCAAGAAGGGCCTGCGCCCCTACGTGCACCTCGGCGGCGGCATCGCGCAGGTCGATGGCCGGGTCAAAGTGACGGTTGCCGATTGTGAACCGATCATGAACAACAACGTCTACAACGCTTGCGTCAAGGGTGACCCATCAGTGAAGGCCGCGACCACCGGCGTCCCGATGGATGTTTGGCGCAAGATGGGCCAGGAGTTCATCACCGCGGGTGGCGGCGCGATGTACGCATTTACGGAGAACATCGGCGCTCAGCTGAACCTGAACTTGATGATCATGTTGCCCACCTCTGGTGTGGTGCTTCAGCCGTCGATCGGTGCGGTGTACGGCTTCTGAGAAACGAGCGCGGCTGACTCAGCGACGCGCCGGGACGCTGCGGCCGATGCGCCGCAGCACCTCTTGCAAGTCTTCCCAGACCTCGCGCTTGGCAGCGGGGTTCCTCAGCAAATACGCCGGGTGAAACGTGGGCATGACGTCAATCTGCCCACGGTAAGACTTCCAGTTGCCGCGCATGCGCGTGATGCCTTCGCTGGTACCGAGCAGCCCCTGCACGGCGGTCGCGCCGAGCGCGACGATCACTCGCGGAGCGATCAGCTCGAGCTGCTCGCTCAGGTAAGGCATACACGCCGCCATTTCGTCCGGCTCCGGCTTGCGATTGTCCGGTGGACGGCATTTGACGACGTTGCACACGTACACATCGTCGCGACCGAAGCCCATCGCCTCGATCATTCGATCGAGCAGCTGACCCGCTTTGCCCACGAAGGGCAGGCCCTGCGCGTCTTCATCCGCACCCGGCCCCTCACCGACGAAGCACACGCCCGAGTTGCCATTGCCACGTGCAAAGACCGCTTGCTTACGCTGCTTGCAAAGCCCACAGCGCGTGCATGCCCGCGCCAGCTCTGCGAGCACCGCCAGCCGCTGCGACGCATCCCCCGCCACGCCCGACGATAACGCTGGAGCACCGGTTGCAACGGAGGCTGCGATCGGTGCCGGCGCAGCGACGGGCGCCGTGGCCGCGACTGCCGACACCGAAGGCGCTGCACGAGTGGCACGCTCCAGCCCGGTCGCACCGGTGTCGGCTTGCCACTCCAGGTGCGCGCGTAGGGCACGCGTCAAGAAGCGGAGCTCATCGAGCGCCGCGTCGTCGGTCATATTTCCGAGCTCGGTTGGCTGCGCATGGTGGAGCTCCTGCTCGCTTTCAGTGATCGTGAACGGCCAAAAAGCGCTCCGCGTCGAGCGCAGCCATGCAGCCGGTGCCCGCCGCGGTGACAGCCTGACGATAGACCCAATCTGCGACGTCCCCCGCGGCGAACACCCCCGGCACGCTGGTGCGCGTGGTGCCCGGTTCGACCTTCAGGTAGCCGTTGTCATGCACGTCGAGTTGACCCTTGAACAGGTCGGTCAGCGGCGTGTGGCCGATGGCGACGAACAAGGCGCCCACGTCGATCGTGCGCGAATCGCCCGATTTCAGGTCCTTCACGCGCACCGCCGTCACCTTGTCTTGCGTGACGTCCAGCACTTCCGTCACGACATGGCTGCGCAGCACGCGGATCTTGGGGTTCGCGAACACGCGCTCCTGCATGGTGATCGACGCGCGGAAGTCGTCTCGACGATGGATCAACGTGACATTGCCGCACAAACCGGCGAGATAGCTGGCCTCTTCCATCGCCGTATCGCCACCACCGACGACGACCACATCCTGGCCACGGAAGAGCGCGCCGTCACACACCGCGCACGCGCTGACACCCTTGTTTTTCAGCTTCTCTTCCGTGTCGAGACCAATGTAATTGGCGCGCGCACCGGTGGAGATGATCAGGGTCTGCGCCAGGTGCAAAATGTCCTCGTCTTCACCCACCCAGACCTTGAACGGGCGGGACGACAGATCGACCTTCTGCACGTCGGCGGTGATCAGCTCCACGCCTTGATGCTCGGCCTGAGCACGGAAGTTCGCCATCAAGTCTTGCCCCGAAACGCCTTTGGGGAAACCTGGGAAATTCTCGACCTCGGTAGTGAACATCAGCTGTCCACCGGGGATCAGTCCGCCCGCGTTGAAGCCCTCGACGCACAACGGCTTCAAGTTCGCGCGCGCCGCGTAGATGGCCGCGGTCAGGCCCGCCGGACCGGAACCGATAATGAGCACTTTGTGCAGCCGAGGTTCACTCATGCGGCACGGTCTAGCATTTGTCGGACCATGCGTGCAGGCTCAGAGCAAAGCTTTCACGAACCACCGACTCAGTGGACGTGCCCCCCTCTCCTCTGGGCTCCCGATGGTTTGCTGGTCACGGGTCCCGTCACGGGAAGTCCCAGCCTTCGGCGTCCGAGTGTGACGCGCTTCGCAATGAGCACGAGCGCGCTCACCGAGACGTTGCGCCGATTCATGGACCGGGAACACCGCCGAACGCGGGCTGCGATGCAGGAGCGCGATCGCCCAATCGGGCACGTTCCCGTGCGTCGACGGGCACGGCACACGAACCGCCACATCTTTCGCGTGGCGACCCGCGCGAAGCGACGATCGTCCTCCCCTCGCCACCGAAAATCATGCTTCGTGCACGAAGTACGAAAGCGCCCCCCGGCGCTGAGTGCCCGCCGGCCTTCGCGAGTCATGGATTCTTCGACCAGCATGCCGGTGAAAGAATTCGTGACAAATTGTGGCCGTGCCCCCCCAATCGCGAAACGTTCAGCCTTCGGCGTGCGAGTGCGACGCGCGCGGGCACGTCCACGGGATCGCTATTCCATGATCGGCGAAGCCTTCAACGCCGCCTTACCCTCTTTGACGTACACGCTGAACTTGACTCGTTTTGCGCCGTGGCGCGTGAGCAGTTCTTCGTTTTTCTTTTTCAGGGTCTGCTCGAACTTTTCGTAGCTGAAGCCATCGGTGCTTTCGCCGCACTGCTGCTTCAAGCCCACGAAGTCCTGAAAGACCGCGTGCCACTCGGCGAGTTCCGCGGCGGCGCCATGATCTATCCCGCCACGCATGGGCGGCGTGGGTAAACGACGCGCAGCCGATGATTCTTCACTCGACAGCGTGGAGTCGAGCATGGCGGTGGGTGAACCAGGACGACCCGGCGGGCGCGGCAACTTCGGATTCGCCGGCGCGTTGGGCGCCGAGCGCGGCGGCATTTGCCCGGAGCTCGGCGACGACATGCTCGATGGATCTCCGGGGAAGCTGAAGGCGCTCATCTGAGGCTGATCTGGGATGTCTCCCAGCACCTGCTTCATGTCGGCGGGGCCGCGGCGCGGCCCGCCGCCCTTGGCCATCACCTGATCCATGCCATCGTTCAGATCAGAGGCGATTTTTCGGAACACGCCGCGGAAGCGGCTCGGCTGAAGCTGATCGGTCTGGCCCTTGGCCAAGCGCTGCGCCTCGTTCTTGAAGATGGCAATCGGTCGCGTGTGTTCGAACACTGAAAACAGAATGCCGATCGCGGCCGCCGCGATCGCGACCAGAATCGCGAGCGGCAGCTTGGCCTGCTGCTTGTCCTTGTCGTCAGCCGTCTTGAAGAACCCGAACAGCCCGTCGACCGCGACGGGCATCCGTGCGACCGCGAAGCCGCCGCCGAGCTGCCACGCCTCACCCGGTAGCCGCGAGTATTGAACGCCCAGCATGCCGCCGATCGTGCGTACCTTGCTGCGCCCTTTGTCCTTGTACTCGGGGTCCTGCTCGAGCGACGACATGTCGCCCACGATTTGGTCGAGATTGCCGACCGCAAAGCCTTCCGGCGCCCCCGAGGAAGCGCGCTCACCGTTGGCATAGAACGCGATCGCGGCACCGGTACGCGAAGAGAGTTCTCGCGCAAAGCGATCGTCGACGATGCGTGCGCCGATGATCGCGCCGGCGGGCAGCGAACTCATTTCGTATTCGACCGGGCGTGCCACGACGCGATAAATGCGATCCAAGATCAGCGTGTCGTCTCGGACGTAGCCGCGCAGGGCGTCAGCCACCACCGGGTAACCGCCGAGCTCGAAATCGCTGAGCCCGCTGGCCTGCTCGTAACCTAGGTGAGCCACGACGCGGCCCGCTTGGTCGACGGCGAACACGGCGTCGAATTGCTCGTCCTTCGGGATCGAGGCACTGACCTTCTTCAGTGCCGAGAGCAGCTTCTCGCGCGCGTCTTCCGGCACCTTTGCCTCGGAATCGCTCGACTTCTGTAGGTACTTGGCGATGTCCGGGTCGACGCCGAACTGAATCAGGCGACCCGAACGTTGACGCGCGTCGTCGCGCAGGTACCAAGCGACGACCTGCGAGTCGGACGACAGAGCCTCGCCCATCGCGCGCGCGCCGGCACGATTGTACATGCTGGTCGCAATCGAGAGCAGAAAGACCGAGAGCCCCAGGAACAGGCCGAGCAGAACGTACCAAAATCGTGAAAGTACCATCGCTATTTAGCGCCTTCTTTTGGCTCTGTTGCCGGATCGGCGGCCTTGGCCTTGTCGTCCGCCGCCGCCGCCGCCGTCAGGCTAGCGTCGTTTACTTTGACCGGAACCTTGAGCTCGATGTCGGCCGCAGCCACGGTCACCGGAGTTGCTGGCCCCACCTTCTTGCCGGCGAAGTACGCTTGCAGAACGTAGTCACCCGGCTCCTGTACGTTCAGCGAAAACTCGCCCTTCATCGACGGGTACGCGACCTGCGCGACGTTCGGCTCGGACACGATCCACATCCGCAAGCTGGGCGCGGCCTCATCCCGGATCTCGAACACCCCTGCCCCCGGTACTGACCAATCGCGGGTGGCGCCCGGACCGGTGTCGCCCGGCGCGAACGTCTTGATCCCGACGCCGAACAGCTTGTGCTTGAACGGGTCAGTGTTTTGAAAGGTGAGACGCGTGCCCGGCGTAACCACGATCGTTACTGGCGTGGTGCGGCCGCCGCCGACGCGGATGAGCACCGGTGGTTGCGCTTTTTGCGGGCCGGTCGCGATCGCCGCCATGCACAATTCCTTCGGGATGTGCGGGAATGGCCGGCGGAACTCCGCGCGCACCGTGGGCACCGGTTCCCGGAACGAGTAGCCGTGGTTCTTCGGGTCCTTGGCTTCCGCCCAGACGGGGTTCTGCAGGGCGCGAAAGCCCTCGAAGCGTCCCTTGACGCGGGCCGCGTCGGCGCTGCCAGGCAGCGCGACGAACCCCGCGGCGAGTAACAATGGCCAGCTGCGGCGACGCAGACCGACTAGGCGTGAGAACCCGGAAGGGTTGTAGCGAGCGTTCATTGCCGCGTCACGGTAATCCAGGGCGCGGGACAACGGAAGCTCGGATTTCGACCCACAAAAGGCGAATGGGCCGGCGTTTAGACCGGCCCATTCATAGGTTCCTGACCACGTGAGTCGCGAGGCGTGATGAGTACTCCGAACCCCTAGCTTAGCTAGGTGGGAAACTCTTATTTCGCGGCTTCCGGCTTCCCGGTGAGGTTTTCCGGGCCTAGCTCTCCACCACGAACTCGTCTCCCGATTCAGAATGCTTGTAAGGGATTCGTTAGTACTGCCTCCCGGGCTCTGCAGAGGGAACCGCTTTTCAGCTTATGGACGGCGCCACCTTTGTCAATCTTCGGCGCCCGCGAATTAGTGCGATTCCTTCATTATTTTCAGAGGTTGCGAATCGTTTATGGAGCTTGACTGCGGGCCCCGGGCAGCCTCAATCGGCGCACCGGCCGACGCTTGACAGGCGAGCAGGAACGGGCCCGCGCGGGGAGTTGACGAAAACTGGGCCCGAGTGCCCCGGATCCTGCAGCTTCGGCCCATGAGCTTTGCAGAGATCCCAGCGGAAGTTGACGGCTTCGGTACCGGCGAGGTGAGCCTCGTGGGTCCGGAGGTCCTGCGCGAGCTGCTGCGCGCCGCCGACGACGACGGCTACCTGTCCGTGGTGCTGAGCCCGCCGGGACCGGGCCAGCGCGGTGACCTCGCGCTGGTGATCTCCGAAGCGATCGACGGCGCGCTCGAACAACGCGGGGCGTGCCCACCGGGGATTGGCGCTGCGACCGATCTCGGCGCCTCGCTGAGCGACCAGTTGTATCGCGCGCGCTTGGTGGAACTACGCGGGCTCGCGCTGGCTTTGCCCACGCTCGAGGGGATTGCGAACTTGGCCGGCGCGCTCGACGCCGAAGACAGCGCCGTCCTGCGCTGGTGGATGGCCGCCACGCGCGAGCGTCCGGTGCGCTTCTACATCGACGCCAAGAACCGTTACGCCGGCGTATACGATCGGCCGACGCCGCTCCAGGATTTGCTCGAGCAACGGCCGCGTCGCACGCAGCCGCCCGCCCCGGCCCTGGCGCCCGAAGTGAGCGCAAGCTCGGAAGCGATGGAGCTCTCATCCCCGCCGCCAGTGGTGGCGCTGCCGGAGCAGCGCGAGGAAGTGAGCGAGTCGGAATCGATCGTCGAAGAAGCGCGCGAAGCTGCGACTGCAGAACTCGACGTCGCCTTCGTCGCCGCACTCGCGGACGCGAGTCGAGACACTCCGGCGGTCGAAGCAGTGCAAGTCGCCCCACCTGTTATCGAGCTGGAACTCGAGCTCGAGCTGGCGGAGCCCGTCGCGGCGCCCACTCCGGCCGAGGAGACGGCCGAAGTGATGACCAACGTAGCCACCGAAGCCGCGCTCGAAAACGTCGAATTCGCTCGTGGACCGCTGTTTCCGAACGCCGACGGCGAGTGGCGCACCTGGATGCATGATCTCGAGGCTGCCCGCGGCCCGAAGCCGCTGGCGGTCGTCGAACGGATGTTCGTCACCAGCTACGTCCCGCTCTGTGACGCGTTTGCACGCGGCATCGCCGCGCCCGAAGCCAAGAAGACGATTGATACGTGGTCCGCGAGCTTCGAGCAAAGCTACAAAGAAGCATTCGACGCGCTGCGTGTGCGCGGCAAGCGCCCGACCATGGTGCTCGACGTGCCCGAGCTGGCTCTGCGTATGGGGCGGCTGCACGGCGCGCGCTCGGTGCAACTCGTGCTGGTCGACGGTTTGCGTTTCGATCTCGGCTTGCGTGTGGAGCAGCGCTTGCGCGGCTTGCTCGGCCAAAGCGCGGCGCTCACCGAGCGGCTATTGCTCTGGTCCGCGCTGCCCGCCACCACTGCGGTGCAGCTCGAACTGATCGGCCGCGGCGCGGAAGCCCTGCGCGAGTTCACCGGCAACGTCGAATCGGAAGTGCCGGTGGCGCGCGGCCGCATGGCCACCACGCTGCGTCGGATCAAGGCCGGTCACCGCGAGCTGCTCAAGCTCGACGTAGTGGAATCGACCATGTCCGAACCAGCCGATGGCAGCGAAACAGACCGCCTGGACGACCTAGCCGACGAAACCGCCCGCGCGCTCGGTTCGTACATGAAGCGTCTCCCTTCGCGCACGCTGGTGATGATCTTCGGAGATCATGGGTTCGTGCTCGATCCACTGGGTGGGGGCACCGCCCGCGCACGGCACGGCGGCGCGTCGCCCGAAGAGGTGCTCGTCCCGGCGTACGCTTGGCTGGTTGGCGGCGTGCACTGACCTTCGGTAGGAGCTAGCGCGTTGCGAAAACTCGCGCACGCCCCTCGCTCTGCGCACGCTTTTCCAACCTTGGGCCGGATGAGCCGCCGGCTGGTGCGCGGCTCGCACGGGCTGACCCCCGCAACAAGTTCGTTCCCTGGTGGTCGATAGCCGACGAGCAGCCTAAGAACGCGCTATTCCGTCTCGGGCACGGGCGCCGACGGAACGGCCGAACTTGGCGCGCCGCCGCTCGGCATTGGGTTCTGTTCCTTTTCGAGGTAGCGGAAGATCGTGCGCGGATCGACGCCGAGATCGCGCGCGGTTTGGGTGCGATTGCCGTTGTTGCGTTCGAGCACTTCGAGCACGTATTGGCGCTGAAAATCTTCTTTGGCTTTTTCGAGGGGCACGATCACCATTTGCGCCTCGACCCCCAAGTCCAAATCTTCCGGACCGAGAAGGGTTTGATCACAGAGCACCAGCGCCTTCTTGATCCGATTCTCGAGCTGACGAATGTTGCCCGGCCAGGGGTACTTCTTGATCGCCGCCAGCGCCTGGGGGGAGAAGCCGCGCACGGCGCTCTTCAGTTCGTCCGCGAACTTGCTGAGCAGTGCCTTGGCGATGATGAACACGTCATCGCCGCGCTCGCGCAGCGGCGGTAGCCACAGGTTCACGACGTTTAGGCGATAGTACAAATCCTCGCGAAATTCACCGGACTTGATCATCTCGTCCAGGTTCCGGTTGGTGGCCGCAATGATCCGGATGTCGCACTTTTCGGGACGATTGTCGCCCACGCGGAAGACCACGCGCTCTTGCAAGGCACGCAAGAGCTTCACTTGCATACCGAGCGGCAGCTCGCCCACTTCATCCAGAAACAGCGAGCCGCCGTCGGCCTGTTGGAACTTACCAGCGCGGCTGGCGATGGCCCCGGTGAAGGCGCCCTTCACGTGGCCGAACATCTCGCTCTCGATCAAATTCTCCGGGATCGCACCGCAGTTGACGGTCACGAACGGACCATTGACGCGATTGCTCCGGCGATGAAGCTCGCGCGCGATCAGCTCCTTGCCCGTTCCGGTCTCGCCGGTGATCAGCACGCTGATGTCGGTGGCGGCCACCTTCTGCAGCTTGCGAAACACCTCCATCATCGAAGCACAGGCGCCGATGATTTCTCCGAAACGCTTGTCCAGCAGATCGGCGCTCAATTTCTCTTTGTCCGCGCGCAGAGCGCTGAGCAGCATTGCGTTCTGCAAAATTAGCGAAGATTGCGCGGCGAAGATGGTGAGCAGATCGAGCTGACGGCGATCGAACAGGTGCTTCACCTCGTCGTTCGCCACGTACAGAGCGCCGATCACGTCGCCTTGGCTGACCAGGGGTGCGCACATCACGCTCGACAATTTGAGCGAAATCACGCTCTCACTCTTGCCGAAGGTGGTGTCAGTCAGGGCGTCCGAAACGATCACCGGGCGCTTGGTCTCGATCACTTGGCGCACGATGCTGTCGCTGATCACGCCGGAGGCATCTTGAATCGCCTCACGCTGAACGTTCCGTGAAACGCGCACGCGCGGCGTGCTGTCTTTGCCCTCGGACGGATCGACGAGCAGCACCACGCCACGAGCAGCGCCCGTGAGCTCGATGATGTCGTCGAGCAACGTCTCGAGCAGCTCGTCGACCGAGCGGCTCATCATCAGCCGTTCACTGAACGAGTGCAGGCGCCTCAGGCGCTCGATGTCCCCTGCCTCGACGCCGCCGTCGCCTTCCTGCGTCTCGGGCGCGGGAGGGAGCTCGGTAAACATGCTGAAGCCGAGCAGCGCCCGGCCCAAAGTGATGCGGTCACCGTTGGCCAAACGGGCGCGCCGCTTCTTCTTGCCGTTGATCAGGATCTCGGCTTCGCGGTCGACCTCTTCGAGCTGAAAATCACGACCGTTGAACACGATCTGCGCGTGGTGGCTGGCGACGCTCGCATCCGGCAGGTGAATGTCGTTGCCCAGCGCGCGTCCGATGGTCGAAAGCGGCTTGTGCAACGTCAGGAGCACCGGTGCCCCTTCCGACGGAAAGAAACGAATCGTGGCCATTCCGCGCGCAAGGCTAGTGCCCTACCCCACAAATAACAATGCTTGTCAGTGTTTGTGGCGGCGTAAGCGAGGGAGATTCCGGCGATTGTCGGCTTTGCACGGCGGACGGCTGCCGCGCGGACCCAAGCTTTGCGGCAGTCCGCGGGTCGGATGGGCGACAGGAGTTCAGATGAGAAAGTCTACTTCGTGCACGGTGCTCGCGACACGGTTGTTGCTCTTGGGCGTGTCGGCGGCCGCGCTCGCCTCGCCGCGCGTCGCTCATGCACAGGCTGCGCAGGCCGATCGAATTCAAAATGTGGTGTTCGACGATGACCTGCTGAACGGAGATCTCGGAGCGCCGTTTGGCGTCCAGATCTTCCCGAGTCATCTGCCGCCTGCGCGCACCCAGTTTATCCGCCCGCGCACGAACTTCCTGCCGGAGCTCTACAAATCGGTCGAGCACCTGTAGCAACGCTTCGTGGCGCTTGTGGCTGCGGAAGTGGTGCCTCCTGCGCCGATACTCGCCGCGGACTGGCTAGCTACGCGGGCGCCGGCGAGGATCAGAAGGGCTCGTTGCACGCTCATTCCCTGGTGAGTGGCCGGGAGAGCACGGCTCGCACGGCGTCCGAGACTGGCTTGTGCTCGAACAAGACACGGTACACTTCCCCCGAGATCGGCAGCTCCACGCCCAGACGCTGCGCGAGGTGATACGCGCTATCGGCCGTGACCACCCCTTCTGCCACGTGACCGAGGCCAGACAGCGCTTGCTCCAGGCTCTTACCACGCCCGAGTTCGTAGCCGAGCGTGCGATTGCGGCTGAGCTCCCCGGTGCAGGTCAACACCAAATCACCGAGGCCGGCCAAACCCGCGAGTGTCAACGGATGCCCCCCTTTGGCCAGCGCTAGCCGCGCTACTTCTGCCAAGCCGCGCGTGATCAGCGCTGCGCGTGTATTGTAGCCAAAGCCCAGGCCATCGCACGCGCCCGCAGCTACGGCGATCACGTTCTTGAGCGCGCCACCAACCTGCACGCCGATCGGATCGTCACCGGCATATACGCGGAAATGTTCACTCGACAGCCGCTGTTGTACGGTCGTTGCAAGTTTCGCGGAGTGCGACGCAGCCACGACGCTCGTCGGCAAGCCGAGCGCCACCTCTTTGGCAAAGCTCGGGCCCGAGAGCACGACGCAGCGTTCGGCGGCGGCAGGGCCGAGTACCGAGGCGACGACTTCGGTGAGCAACATCAAGGAACCGGGTTCGATGCCCTTGGTAGCGATGATCAGTGTGGCGCTTGGGTCGATGTACGGCCGCGCAAGCTCGAGCGTGGCGCGAAAGCCGGCAGTGGGTACGACCAGAATGACCGCGCCTGCACCCCGGAGCGTATGCTCCAGATCGGCGTTGGGATCGACGCCCTCGGGTAATGAGAAGCCCGGCAAAAAAGCGCGATTCATCCGCTCCTTTTGCATCAGGGCCGCATGCTCGGCTTGCCACGTCCACAAGCGCGTCTGCTCACCACGCTCGCTCTGCGCCCGAGCCAGGGCGGTGCCCCAGGCGCCGGCACCGAGAATCGCAAGATGACCCATCTTTCGGCGGCAACTTTTCGTGTTAACCCGAGGCCCTGTCAACTCATAGAAACGTTTTTGGGTTGGGCCGCCAAAAGCCGAGGGATATGCTCCGCCCTGCATGCATGCCCCCGCCCGATCCCAGATGTTTTTCGCCCGCAGCCTAGCCCCGCTGGTCTCGGTTGCCTCGCTGGCGGCGTCCGTCGCGCTCGGCGGCTGTGCGTCGAGCGTCGGCTCACGCACCGTGAGTGTACTCGGCGCGGGCGTGATCAATGATCCGAGCAACAAATCGCTACGTTTCGATATCCTGAAATTCGGCCTCGATACCTTCTGCGCCGAAATGCTCAAGGCCGGCGCGCCGTTGAAATTCGGCGACGACGAACCGGTGGTGGGCCGTTTTTTCGCTCAGTCCTGTGATTCACAGGTGCTGGACGACGATGCCCACAAATCCTTCGTCGTGCAATACACGGGCAAGGGCTACGCCTGGACCAACGTCACCCAGCGGCTCGGTTTCAGCTCCCGCGGCGTCGTGGAGTACGCGACCGATTTCCAACTCAATGACGGCGCAATGTACGTCTACTTCAGGCCGCGCTTGATCGACGACGCGGCGTTTCAGACCACGCTCGTGGAATCCAAGCTCGCGCAAGGTGGCCTGGCGATCGCGGGCGTGAACCCCAACGAGCTCGGCAAGCACATCGTCGAGAGCCAACTGCGCCGCGGCTTCACGGTGATCCGCAAGGATTCGTCCGGCACCACGGACTTCGCGCTGGGCATCGTGCCGCCCGGCGAAACGCCGTTCAAGCCATTCGAGGTCAAGCATACGGAAAAGCAAATCTTGGCCAACGAACGCACCGAGGTGCACATCGGCCAGCAAGACTACGTGGGGGCGTTCGAGGTCACGGATTCGAACCAAGCCCTGTACTTGACGGCCGCCGTCGACGGCGCGCCCAACGCGGACATCTTGGTAGTTGCCAAACCGGTCGGTGACACTTTGCTAGACGGCTACTTACGAAACGCGGGCGGCGCTTCGTTATCGAGCCCCGCCTTGCTCGACGACACCGGCAGCCAAAGCGGCGGCCTTTGGCGGCGCTTCGTGAACGTCGACCCCGGCCGCTACTACCTGATCATCGACAATAGCGCGAACCTCGGCAAGAGTGCTCCGGACACGAGCGCGAAGGACGACGCAGCGGCGAAAGTCGACTACTTGGTTTTGGTCGGGGATCGCCCGTGAGCAGCGGGCATTGGCTCGCCCGATGTGTGCGATCCCGCAAACGCCCCTAAATGCCCCACTTCGGCCCGGTGCCGGAATAGCCCGGGCATACCCTGGGTTGCCCCGGTCCGGGCACCCGGCTAGAAACGGCGCACCTCTTCTGTGAACGCAAAAATTTCTCGATACGTGTTCTGGCCGTTGTGGTTCGTCGTCGTGCCACTCGCCCTGTGCTTGCTCGTCGTCTGGTTGGTCAAGCCTGCTCAGGATTTCACTCCCATCACGCTCTTCGAGCGTTTCCAGTGGGAAGTTCGCGATCAACAGGTCCCGGCCTATATTCTGTTTTTCACCATCTTCGAGATGGTGCTGTACAGCTATCGCCACTCGTTGCCCTTCGTCGGCAGCCCGGGCGGCGGGGACCGTGGCGATGTGCCCAAGAACATGCGCGAGGACTTCGAGCACGCCGGGCAACTGCTGGAAGAGTCCGAGCGAATTTTGAGCAAGAACCGCGCGCGCGTCGAACGCGAGTTGCCTGCAGCCGCGCGCGACGAGCTTCGTGAAGGCCTCGACCAGCTACGTGAGGCGATGAGCGCGCAGCCCTTCGAACCAGGACCGTTCAGCGCCGCCTACGAGCGCGCGAGCCGCCTGGTCGGACGCCGACTCAGCCCTTGGCAAAAGGGAGAGTTTCGCGAATACGTGGAATCGATCGCCGTAGCGGTCGGCGTTGCTTTGCTGCTGCGCACCTTCGTCGTCGAAGCCTTCAAGATCCCGAGCGGCTCGATGCTGCCCACGCTGCAGATCCAGGATCACATCTTCGTCAACAAGCTGGCCTACGGCCCCGCAATTCCGTACACGAATTTGCGGGTATTCAACAGCTTACCGCCCGCGCGCGGAGACGTGATGGTGTTCGAATATCCCGACCCGAACCCCAACAACGAACGCCAAGATTTCATCAAACGAGTGATCGCACTCGAGGGCGACACCTTGACCGTCGAGAATGGTCACCCGTCGATCAACGGTTGGCGCATTCCGAATTGCCGCATCGGTTGGTACGAGTACCACGAGGGTACGGACTCCTCGATCAAGCGCAGCGAGCTGTACATGGAGTTCCTGGGCAGCTTCGCCTACATCACTCAGTTCGAAGAGGACCGCGGCAGCGAGGCGCACCAAGGCCCGTATCAGGTCAAGCCCGGAGAGACCTGGGTGATGGGTGACAACCGCAACAACAGCAGTGACTCGCGCGCCTGGAATAGCGGCCGTGGCGGCGGAGTACCGGACGCAAACATCAAGGGGCGGGCGATGTTCGTCTGGCTCAGCTTTGGCTCCGATGGCGGCGTGACTTGGGATCGCTTGGCCACCAACGTTCTCGGCAAACCGCGCCTACCGAAAGGCGCTTCTCCCGAACTCTTGCAGGGCATCGAGAAGTGTCTGCGCGAGCGGCCGCCGCCGAACCAAACGTTGCCCCCGTCACCCACGCACTCGCCTTAGGGACGTGAGCAGCGGCATGCCTGCTTTTTCAAGCCGATTCTGACGGTTCAACGTCACACGAGGAGCAAGAACGATGACACGAGCGATCGATAAAAGGGCTCTGACCGCGGGCTCGCTACTTTTGCTGTGCACGTTCGTAGGCTGCAAGAAGCGGGACGAGCCGGCACCCGCGGCATCGGCGTCATCGACCGTCGAACAAGCCAACGCCGCTGCCAGCGCCGCTTTGGCCCAAGCGGCGGCCGCGGCGAGTGCAGCCCAAGCGGCCGCAGCGGTGGCCACGGCAGCCGCGCCCGTTGCCAGCGCCGGGCCCGCCGCACCAGCGGTCGGAGCAGTGAAGCGCTTTGCTGACAAAGAAAAAGCAGCCAACGGCTCGACCAAAGTCTTGATCGAGCAGAGCAAGGTTTACGACGAGCCCGACGCGACGACCCAGTCGGTCGCCAGCTTGTCGAAGGATCTGCCGGTCACGCGCTTGGCCACGCTCGGCACTGATTGGGTGTTGGTCGAGTTCCCCTCCGGAATCGGCAAAGTCTCTCCCGGATGGATCGAAGCCAAGTCGCTCGTGGCTCCGCTCGGCACCGCCGGCACGAAGCCAGCCACCAGTGCCAGCGCGGCCGCCAGTTCCAAAGCCGCAACGACCGCCGTGGCCTCGGCGATCCCGGCGCCCAGCGCCAGCGCACCCCGAGTGCGAGTCAAACCCAGCATGATGCGCGCGCCTGGCAAGTAACTCAGTGCTGGTCCAGCTTGGGCTGATTGGCCTTGGGGCGCGCGGTAACGTCACTGCTCGGCTCTTGCCCGGTGGGAGCCGGCCTTAGGAGCGCTGAAGAAAGCCGGTTCGAGCGAAATCGCTCCGCGGAAAAGAGCCCTGCCAACAGAATGGCCAGGGATTGCAAGTAACGTTCGCTCATCTGGCCAATCCTACGGCCGAGGCGCAACTTCCCTCCCCGGCTCGTTTCGAGACGGTGTCCTTGGCTACGCCGCGTGGCGAACGTGGCGAGCCGGCTCAGCGTGTGGGCTGCGGCTTGTCCAGCGAGATGCCAAGCTTCTTGCGTAGTTCGCGCGCAAAGTGGGCGTTGACCAGGGTGTAGACCGTGCACGCGAGCCAAAGCCCGTCGACCAGCAAGGCGACCCGCGCGAACGTCATTGGGGGAAGCTGGTGGTGTGCGGTATAGCGGATGAAACCGAAGTGGAAGATCACACGAAAGAAGCTGGCGTACGCGCCGGGCGCGTACGCGGCCGCTGAACGCCGCTGCCAACGCAGGAAGTCTTCGGGATCCACCTGCGGGTACTGCGTCGCGTTGCGGCTCTGGGTGTCGAGCTTTCGCAGCGTGAACATCACGCCCACGATGACCGCGATGATGTCGTATTGATCCACGCCCGGCACCTACCTCGATCCTGCCGGCAAGTCGAGGAGGCAAGAGAACGGCTCGAAGAGCGGACAAAACCCGTGCAAGCCGGGATTTGTCCCAATTTCTCGCTGCGCGCTCGACGGTTCCGGGCGCCCGTGGCAAATCCGGGCGCCGATGGAAAGCCGTATCACCCCCGCTCTGACCCCAGATGTGGTGCCGGCACGCGCCGCCGGCGACGGCGCGGGCGAGCCGCGAAGGCGCTTCGCCCGCTTCGCCCGCCTACTGATCGGCTACACGCTGGGCGTGATTCTGTTTGGAGCGGGCGTGCGCATCACCGATTCAGGTGCGGGCTGCGGGCAACACTGGCCCACCTGCAATGGCGAGGTTTTGCACCTGCCAAAGTCACTGGCGACGTTGATCGAACTGTCGCACCGGCTGACCTCGGGCATCAGTATGCTCGCAATCCTCGGGCTGTTGATCGGCGCGTTCCGGCTCTACCCGGCTGGCCACGTCGTACGCGCATCGGCCGTGTTCAGCTTCGTGATGATCCTGATCGAAGCGTTGCTCGGCATGCTGATCGTGCTCATGCGCTGGGTGGTCCATGACGCATCCTTCGGGCGCATTTTGGCGTTGCCCTTGCACCTGGTCAGCACCGCTCTCCTCACCGCGGCGCTCACTTGGTGCGCGTACTTCGCGAGCGTCCCCGACGCGAAGCCGAGCCACCTACCGAAGGCAGCGCGCAACCTGCTCTTGCTCGCTGGCCTCGGGATCCTGTTCGTCTCTGCCAGCGGCGCCGTTACGGCCCTGGGCGACACCGTGTACCCAGTGCATGCGAGCGGCTTCGCGGCCCGCTTGCAAGAAGACCAAGGCTTGAACGCACATTTGCTGCAGCGCATGCGCGGTGTTCATCCGTTCCTGGCTGTTGGCGTGGCCGCCTTCGTCGCTTACGCGGCTGCGCTCTTGCCAAGTTACCGCTCGAGCCGCGGCGTGCGCCAAGCGAGCTTGGCGCTGGGCGGGTCCGTGCTGTTGCAGGTTTGCGCGGGCGTCCTGAATATCTGGTTGTCTGCTCCCGGCCCGCTGCAAGTCGTGCATCTGCTGCTCGCAAACATCGTCTGGATTTCGCTGATCTTGCTGGCCGCGGCAATGCGCCAAGCGGACCCTCATGGCCCTGCCGGCAAGAGCCTACCGATCGCGCCGTAGAACGACTGTCCGAGGACCTTCGCACTAAGGGCGGGCCTCAGGCTCGGAGGGCACCACCGGGTCGACCTCGACGGCTTCGATTTGCCAGCTGTCCCCGTACTTTGCCAAACGCACTCGGGTCCGGCGCAAATCTCGACGCTGCTCACCTCCGCCGCGCACGCTCAATACCAAATCAGCGTCCACGCGCGCGAGTCGACCGCTGACATGTACCTCGACGCTGCTCAGTGCGAATGACAGCGGTGCGCCGACGAGCAGGTCGTCAGCACGCGCCGCTACTTCATCGACGCCCTGCAGGTCGTGCCCGAGTTCCGCGGCATGCACGCTGACCTGCGGCAAAAGTGTGGTCGCCAAAAATTGCCGTAAGTTCGCGAGTGAGCTCGCATCCTTCGTCTGGTTGAGCCGCGCGCACACTTCGCTCAGGAGGGCGCTGATCCGCGTTTCGTCGCGCGGCATCAGACCGTAGCCAGCAATCACGCACGCAAGCAGTGCCACAGCGATCACGAGCGGGCGTCGGGCAAGGTGTGTCACGCCGGAAGCGTACTCGCTCAAAAGCCAGAGACGATGCCAAAAACGCGAACCGCTATGCGTGGCTCGCCATCGACCCGCGGGTCTGGGTAATACTTGCTAGCGGCTCAGCCTTCTTTTTGACGTGGCATGAGCAGCTTGGCGATCAAGCCGGTCCAGCCCGTTTGGTGTGG
>Ga0302323_100001277_pt1 | contig 20347 bp, 13 predicted proteins | sample Fen_T0_3_FD_201950 | JGI IMG/M metagenome (GOLD analysis project Ga0302323, IMG submission 201950) | Peat permafrost microbial communities from Stordalen Mire near Abisko, Sweden - Fen_T0_3 | ecosystem: Environmental > Terrestrial > Soil > Wetlands > Permafrost | place: Sweden: Abisko... | reverse complement strand
GACGGGATGAACGTCGGTCACCTCGCCCAGCAAAACCTCGACGTGTCGACCACGAAAGATCCAGCGGATGGGCGCGGCAATCTCCGCCGGGGAAAGCCCCGCGGTCGCCACCTGATAAAGCAGGGGTTGGAACGTGTGATGGTTTCGACGATCGACGATCGTCACGGCCACCGGCTTCTTCGCCAGCCTGCGAGCGACCTCGAGGCCGCCGAACCCTGCTCCGACCACAACCACGCGCGGTAGCTTGTTTTCCACGGCTCAAGCCTAGCAAACCCATGCGCATCACACGCGACGCATGTCCCTTGGGTCACGGCTCTGAGATCCGCCACGCTGACAGCGCGCGGCCACGTTTCCATGGGTCCACACGGCGGTTCGGATGTCGCGCCGTCTGCGGTACACTCCGGCGCGAATGATGTCCGCTACCGCAACCGATCTCAGCCGTCGCTACCTCGAGTTCCTCGACTGGCCCGAAGTATGCGCCGAGCTGTCCTTGCGCGCGCAGTCGTCCCGCGGGGTGACTACGTGCCAGACGCTGCCGCTTCTCGAGTCGCCAGAGGCCGCGCGCGAACGCATGGCCGAGGTGTCCGAGGCCGTTGCGGTATTGCGCACGGGCCAGAATCTACCGGCGCTGAACTTCCCGGAAATCGAGGTTCATTTGCGCGCGGTGGCACAAGGGATTCCGCTCGGCCCTGACGAGCTGCGCTTGGTTGCGGATTTCTGCGAGGTCGTGGCCAACGCGCGCAGATTCTTCGGCCGGATTCAGCCGGAGGGCGCCCTGCAGACGCCTCGCCTGTCGCGCATGGCCGCCAAGCTTGGCTACCACGAAGATCTGGTTCGCCTGGCGCGCGAGACGTTCGATGCTTCTGGCGAGCTGCGCAGCAGCGCCTCACCCGAGCTGGCGCGCTTGCGCTACGAACGCGACCAAGTCACCGCCCGTGCCCGCGAGCAGGCCGAGCGCATTTTGCGCTCGGAAGAATACGAGCCGTACCTGCAGGACGAGTTCGTGACCTTGCGCGAGGATCGCTTCGTGCTGCCCCTGCGTGCGTCGTTCAAGTCGATGGGCCTCGGCATCGTGCACGACACCTCGCGGACCGGCGAAACCGTCTTCGTCGAGCCGACCGCTCTCGTCGACCTGAACAACCGGCTCAAGGTTGCCGAGATCGACATCCGGCGCGAGAGCCGGCGAATTCTGGAAGAGCTGGCCGCAGCCATCGCCGGGGCCGCGCCGCTTCTGCGCGACGATCGGGAGACGTTGACCAAGATGGACGTGATCTGCGCAGGGGCGCGATTGTCCGAAGCGTACGCAGGCTCGCCCGTCGAGATCGTGGCGGAGCCCATCGTGGATTTGTTGTCGGTTCGTCACCCGCTGCTCGCGTTGCGCGCGGCCAAGGACAAGCACACCATCACACCCAACACCCTCGTGCTGGGCGAGGTCGGCCTCAGCAAGGCGAAGGCCCTGGTGATCAGCGGACCCAACGCTGGCGGCAAGACCGTGTTGCTCAAGTCCATCGGATTGGCCGTGCTGCTGGCGCGGGCGGGTTTGCACGTGCCTGCAGCGACCGGCAGTCGCGTAGGGTTCTTTCACAAGGTTCTGGCAGACATCGGGGATCAACAGTCGGTGCTGGGCGACCTGTCGACGTTCTCGGCGCACTTGGCCAATCTGTCCAGCATCCTGGAAATCGCCGAGACCGCCGTCGAGGAGAACGTCCTCATCCTTTGTGACGAGCTGATGGTGGGCACCCATCCCGATCAGGGCGCGGCGCTGGCTCGGGCGATGCTTGAAGCGATGGCGGACGCCACGGGACTTATCGTGGTCACCACCCACTTCGACAGCTTGAAGGCTCTGGCCGAGGGCGATCCGCGTTTCCGCAACGCGGGCATGGAATACGACCTGGCGAACCTGCGTCCGACCTTCAGACTGAAGGACGGCGTGCCGGGTCGATCCTATGCGCTCGACATTGCCGCCCGCATCGGCCTGCCGAAGACCGTGCTCGAGCGTGCCCGGTCGCTGATGAACGAGGGCAGCCTGGGCCTGGAAGAAACCGTCCGCAACTTGCAAGAGCGCGAGCAGGCGCTGGAGCTAGCGAGCAAGCAGCTCGACGAGGCTCGGCAGGAGCTGGAGCAGGCGAAGGACGAACTCGAGCTGCGCACCGACGCGGAAAAGGCCGCGACCGAGGCACTGACTCGAAGGGAGCGCGAGCTGGCCCTGCGGTCTCGCGAAGCCATCGACGCGGCCGTGCGCGACGCGCGCAACGCGATCTCCGACATCGTCAAGGAAGTGCGGCGCGAGCGGAGCCCACAGGCTGCCGAGGCTGCCCGGGTAGCCCTCGACAAGAAGGCGAAAGAGGTCACTGCCGCGCTGCCCGAGCCGCCGCCGCTCAACGTGGCCAAGCTGCGCGAGGCGCTGGCCAATCGCGGATTCGGCAGCAACAAGAAGGCTCCGCCGCTCAAGCCAGCGCCCGTCCAGACCCAGTCGAACAGCGAGGCCCCATTGGTGTTGCAGTCGCGTTCCAACACGCTCGACCTGCGTGGCCAGCGCGCGGACGAGGCGCTGGTGGAGCTGGAGGCTTTCCTCGACCGAACCGCGCTGGAAGGTGCGGATGCGGTCTTCGTCATTCACGGTCACGGCACCGGCGCGCTTCGCAAAGTGGTGCGCGAGTACCTGGCGACCTCGCCGTACGTCGAACGCTACCGTGCCGGCGGCACCGGTGAAGGCGGCGACGGGGTCAGCGTCGTGTCGCTCAAAGGCTAGCCGTCGATGAAGAAGGTGCTTCCGCACATCCTGCCAGGTCTGCTGGTAGCCGCCGTCGTGTTGGCTGCCGTTCCGGCGCTGGTGCAGCTGGGCTGGCACGCGCGCATCTTCGCCGGGCGGGCGAGCTTCCCTCTGGATTTGGAGTGGATGGAAGGTGGCGTGCTGATCCACGCGCAACGGATCGCGCACGGGCAGGGCATTTACGTCGAGCCTACGGTCGACTTCATCCCGTTCCTGTACACGCCGCTGTATCCCGCGCTGCTTGCGCTGCTGTCGTTCGTCGCGCCGCTCGGCTACCTGATGGGCCGATTGCTTTCCATCGCGGCCTTCACGACCGCGCTCGCCATGATCGCGATCACCTCAGTGGGCGAGGGGACCGGGCGTTTGCACAAGCTCTTCGCCTTGCTGGTGGGGATCACCGGCGCGGGCGCGGTGGCCGCGAGCTTTGTCTTCACGGGACACTTCTACGACTTGGTTCGTGCCGATTCCTTGCTGCTTGCGCTGGAAGCATTGGTGGTGTGGCTTGCGTACCGGGGCCAGACCTGGAAGAGCGCGGCCATTGCGGGCGGATTGATTGCGCTTGGTTTCTTCACCAAGCAGACGGCGACCATCGTGGGCGTCGGCGTCGGCGTCGGCCTGCTGGTCGCGAATTTCAAGCGGGGCCTCGTTTATGGTGGCGTCGCGGCAGGGGTGCTGGCCGGCGGGGTCGGCCTTCTGGTCAAGACATCGCACGGTTGGTTCTGGACGTACATCTTCAAGCTTCATCAAAGCCACGCCTTTCGCAAAGACGCGGTCAACGACATCGCGTGGCCCTTCACCCATCAGTTCTGCTGGCCGATGTTCGCGGCGCTTGGGCTTGCTACCGTGGGTCTCGGCCTGTCTCGACGATTGCGGCGGGGCGATGCCATCTTGTGGGCCATTGCGATTGCGGGCGAGGTCGCGGCCCTGATCGGATTCGCCACGCAGTGGGCCGACAGCAACGCCTTCATTCCGGCGGTCTTCTTTCCGGCGTTCGCCACCGCAGTGCTGGTCGCGCGGCTGTGTGACGTCGCGCTGACCGGACGAAAGTGGGGCGCGCTGACGGTGGCGGCTTGCTCGGCGGCGCTGCTCGGCGGACAGAGCCTTCATACGGCTGCGCCCACGCCTGCACGGGGCAAGGCGCACTCGCCTATCCTGCGTGGCTGGCCGAGCCTCTCGAGGACGCTGCCGACGCTTGCCGGCACGGTTCCAAGCGCGAGCGATCGGGCCGCGGCGGCAAACTTGATGGGCGAGCTGCGCGCGCTGCCGAGCCCGCTCTTCATTCCGTTCCACACCTACTACGCCGTGCTGGCGGGCAAACAGCCCTTCGTCCACCGTATGGGCGTGCACGACGTGGAGGTTGCTCTGGGCCGCGCCAAGGGGCTCGACCAAGCCGTGTCCGACCAGCGCTTTGCCGCCATCGTCCTCGACTGGAAGTCCTATCCAGGCGAGTGGCCGAACCTCGAGATTCGCTACCACGCGGTTCACGAATTTGCTGAGGGCGTGGATTCCGTGCGCATGTTCGCTGGCGCACAGACGTCGCCGCGGCAATTGCTGGTGCCGACCGTGCAGCCGCCCCCTCTTGCGCCCGGGGGGCGGCGCCTGTTCGATTTCGAAAGCGGCACGTGGGCTGGATTTTCGGTCGACGGCACCGCTTTCGGCGCCGGTCCGGTGCCGGCCCCGGTCGGAACGTATGGGCGTTTCGCTGCGGATTCAGGGCACAGCGGAGCAGCCGCGCGCGGCGCGCTGCGGTCGCAGCCATTCGTCATTGAATCGGCGCGCCTACGCTTCGTGCTGGGTGGGCCGGCCGATCCCGGGCTGCAGATCAGCCTGCGCGAGGGCGACACGGTCCTGGCCACCGCGACGCCCTCGGGACAGACCCGGTGGGTGGAATGGAACACCCGTGACTGGTCCGGCAAGACGGTGACGCTACTCCTGGAGGATGACTCCTCCACAGCGGCGCTGCTGGCGGACGAGATCGTGGCCGAGTAGGCGGTACCGAATTGTCTAGAGGTCGCGCGAATTGCGACTTGCGCCGGCCTGGCATCTTGCGATGATTGGGCCGCTTAGGTGGACTTCGACCTAGCGCCCATCCCATGGAAGCCACAGCACTGTTTCTCCTCCTTCTTCTTCCTCCTGCCGACACTGCGGGCGAGACTGCGGCGGGCATCCAGACCTCGCTGCACCACGAGCTCGGTGAAGTCTCCATGGTGATCGCGCCGGAGACCCTGGTGACTCCATCCATGTGGCAGGCCGAGAACGCACCGATGCGGGCGCGCTTCGTCGTCCGCGTGGTCCGCAATGGCCCCGACGACGTGACCATCGCGCTGCTCGCAGGCGCCGATTCGGCCAGCAAGGCCTATCGAGGTGGCCGCGACTTGAGCTTCGCGCGAGAGGACAACAAGTCCGAGCGAGGGCGCGCCATGGGATTGGTCATAGCCGAGCTTCTGCGTTCGTCCCCCACGTCGGCGTGGGCTGATGGCAAGGGCGGCCTGGTAGCGATCGGACGGCCCCCCTCGCGTGTGGAACTCGGGGGCTTGTTCACCGCGGATCGACCCACCTCGGGCGTGTGGGCGTACGGTCCTTCCTTGACCTACGGCTTTGGTCTTTCGGACGCCTTCGAGCTCAGGGCCGCTGCCACGGCTCTGTTCGGGCAGCAACACCAGTACAAGCAGATGGGCGCCACCCTCGGTGCCAATTGGAACTTTCTTCGGCTGGCGCAGAATCGGTACGCGCTCGGGGTTGGCCTTTTTGCGGGATACGTCTACGAATCGGCCGCGCTGACGCTGGGAAGTGGCGAGTCCATCGCAAGCGCGAATCCTACCAAGTCGAGCGCACTGGTTGGCGCGAACTTGCGCGGTCGCGTGACCCTCTGGCGCGCGCTGCGCCTGGTTGCGGAGGGCGGGATGCATTTTTTGTCGGGCCAGCTTTCTGGCCCCACGAGGTATCTCGGCGATGACAACAGGTCGTTTTCAGTAGCCTATCCGCTTAGCTATTCGCGTTGGCGGCCTGGCTTTGGGGTGGGGCTGGAATTGGCCATGTGAGCCGTCGGCCTGCCCCCGGCTAACCCAGGGTACAAGGTCATCGTGACAAAAGAGGTTCCCAAGCTGCGACTCGTCAAAGGAGACACGGACAACTTGTCCGAGCCACTCGACGACGCCCGTCTGGTGGCCGCCGTTCGCAGCGGAAACGCCAGCATGGCCGGAGCCTTCTATGATCGAACCCGGCCGGTGGTGGAAAAGACGGTGCAGCGGTTGCTCGGCTCGCGCGACGTGGACCTCGATGACATGGTCCAGGTCTCGATGATCGAGCTTCTGCGCTCGCTCGACCGTTTTCGCGGCGAGTGCTCGCTCGACACCTGGTCGTCGACCATTTCTGCGAACGTCGTGTACAAGCAGATTCGTCGCCGCAGCCTCGAGCGATCGATCTTCTCGCGCGAGCTGGCGCCGGAAGAGGGTCCACGTTCAACGCATCAGCAGCCGGTCTTGCGCGGCATGGTCGAGCGGGTGATGCACCATCTCGAACAAATGGTCCACGAGCGTGCTTGGACGTTTCTCCTCCACGACGTGCACGGCTATTCGCTCGACGAGGTGGCCAGCATCACGGGCGCGAGCGTGGCTGCGGCCCAGTCGCGCCTGGTGCGTGGGCGGCGTGAGTTGCACGAAAGGATTTCAGTTGATCCCGAGCTTGCGGGAGGGCTGGACGTTTTGGAGGAACAGTCATGATCGACGGTGAGGACAGGTACGCGCGGCTGGCTGCGCGGTTGCTGAGCATGCAGCCTGCGCAGGTCGAGACTACGGCAACGGAGGGACGTCGCGATACGGTCGTGGCTGCGATGGCCCTGGCGATCGCAGCGAAACGGCGGCTACGTCGGACTGTGATTTTTGCCGGCGTGACCTTGGCCGCTGCAGCTGCGGTTCTGTTGATGGTCAAGTCGACCATCGTTCACAAGACGATCAGCTCTTCCGTGGACACTCTACTCGTTGAAGAGAACATCGGATCGGGCAACACACTCGTGCGCAATGCCCTGCAGAAGCCCATCGTCGACGGGGCTCGGCTCGTAGAAGGCGACGCTGTCGAGGCGCAATCGGACAGCAGCGTGACCCTCGGTTTTGCAGGGGGCACCCGCGTGACGCTGTCTGCGGCGGCTCGTTTGCACGTCGACGAGCTGGCGGCGACGCGACGGTTCTCGCTGAAAGCTGGGCATTTGCAAGCCCACGTGGCCAAGCTCGGCCTCGGCGAACGATTCGTCGTCGACACGCCGGATGCGGAGGTGGAGGTGCGTGGAACGGTGTTCGGAATCTCGGTAGCTTCGGCTGACGGATGCCGTGCCCGGACCACGCGATCGACGGTCTCAGTCAGCGAGGGCGCGGTCTGGGTCCGCTCGGGCGCGAGCCAGGTTCTCCTTCGCCCCGGCGAATCCTGGACCCCGCCGTGTGGGGATGCCGTGCCAGTGGAGGCAGCGGCCATTCCGCGGGCGAGCGGCGACCCAGCAACAACGCCCCGTCCGGCCGCACGTATGGGGCGCCACGCGACCGTCACACGACCGACAACCACTCCGGAACCCGAGCCTACGGTGGTGCAGCCGCTGGAACCCCCCCCCGAAGTGCTACCCTCGGGCGCGTCGGCTATCCCGAGTCGTCACGAATCGCACCTGGGCGAGCAGAACGACCTATTCTCCGCGGCGATGGTAGCGGAGCACCGGGGCGACCACACGGCTGCGATTGTCTACCTCGATCAGTTGATTGAAGGTTTCCCGAAGGGCCCGCTCGTGGAGAGCGCGCGCGCTGAAAGACAGCGAATCCTTTCAGCGCAGCCACGACGCTGAACAATCCTTACAGTGGCGGAAGGATGTCGATGGCCTTGGCCCTGCGCAGGGCGGAGAGCACGCGGAGCGCGTCGAACCGCGGCATGCCCGAGCTGTCGATCAGGTCGGCGACGCTGGTCATCCCGTCGAGGCGGGACATGAGAAACGCGGCCCGCTGATCGAGACCATGATCGGCGATGGCCTCGGTGGCAATCGCTCGAATCGGGCACGCGTGGGGATTGCCCATGAACGCGCGGAATGCGCGTTCGAAGAGCGCCCGCGACGGGTCGATCAGATCGTCGAGCCCCGGCGGGGGTGTACGCTCGGCAATTTGCAAAGCCATCTCTGCGGCAAGAGCGGCCGGCGCCGCCCGGTTGTCGTTCAAAGCGGCCCGGCATTCTCCGATGAGCTCGTTGGTGCTGGCGCGAATATCTTCTGCGTTGACTGGCAGGTCTTCGAGGGTATCGGGTGCACGGACTTCTTCGGCGGTGAGCGTTCTCTCGGCTTTTGAGGAACCTGGTGCCCCAGCGCGTACCACGCCCCGCTCGAGCTCGGAAGAGTTGAGATCCTCCAGGAAGGTTCTGGGCGTGGGGCTGTCGTCGAGCGGACCTGTCGGGACCGCGACGCGCTCGGACTTTCGTTCGGTCAATGCGGCAAGGAACTGCGGAATCGGAGACTCGAGCGTATCCCGCCGCGAAGGCGAGGTGTGCTCGCCGGCGTCGACCTCGCGTACCCGCGCCTGCCCGAAGCCGACCAGACGACGAACCTGCGCGTTGCGTGGGTCGAGCTTCAGTGCGGTTTCCCAGTCGGCGAGCGCGTCGTGCACGCGCCCGTGCTCGTGGTGGTCGAAACCTCGCTGCACAAGCTGCCTCAGCTCCGGCGTCGCATCCCTTGCCACGATGACCTCGGCCTAGCGTATTCGCCCGCTGTCCACCACGCCACGAAACATGTTGAGGGTCCGCATGAGCGGTTCCGCGACCTGTTCCAGACCTCCTGCGTCTCGGCGTTCCACTGCCATGCGAGCATCGTCCAGGATCAGTCGGACGTTGTCCAGGCTGTCTTCGCCGAATGGCGTCCCCGCGAGGATCTCCTCGACCTTGGGCAGAAGCGTCTCGGCCTCGTCGACCAGCTTCTCGATGCGCTGGCGCTCCTTCTCCACCTCTTCTTCGGCACGCGCGGCGACCATGTGGTCCTGATTCTCCGTCGCCATGCGCGCGATCTCGCTTTCCGTCAAGCTGCTAGCTGCCGTGACGGTGATGGATTGCTCCACGCCGGTCTCCATGTCTTGCGCGGCCACGCTGACGATGCCGTCGGCGGAGATTTCGAACGTGACCTCCACCTCCACCTCGCCCTTGGTGGCCTTGCGCAGGCCCGACAGAACGAATTCGCCGAGCAGCTCGTTTTCCTCGGCCCTGTCGGACTCGCCTTGGAACACGACGATCTTGACCGAGGTCTGGTCGTCGCGGACCGTGGTGAAGATGTGGCTCTTCGCCGTGGGGACCGTGGTGTTGCGATCGATGAGGCGGTGGAAGTGCCCGCCTGCGACCATGATGCCGAGCGAGTGGGGCGTGACGTCGAGCAAGAGCATGTCGGGCGCCGCCGCTGCATCCACCAACGCCGCACCTTGGATGGACGCACCCATCGCGACGACCTCGTCGGGGTGCACGCCTTTGCACGGCTCGCGGCCGAAGAACTCACCCACCAGCTCCTGCACCTTGGACATGCGGGTCATGCCGCCGACCAGCACCACCTCGCTCAGATCCCCGGGGCTGATTCCGGCGTCCTCCATGGTGAGGCGACAGATCTGAATCGTTCGTTCGGTGAGGTCCAGGGTCAGCTCTTCCAGTTTGCTGCGCGTAATCACCCGGTGCAGGTGGTAGGCCTGGTTGCGGCCGGTAGAAATGATGAAGGGCAGATTGATCTCGGTCTCGCGCACCGACGACAGGTCGCACTTGGCCTTCTCGGCGGCGTCCTTCAAGCGCTGCAGCGCCATGGTGTCGCTGCGCAGGTCGACCTTGTGTTCTTTCGCGAAGCCTTGTACCAGCCAGTCGACCAGGCGCTTGTCGTAGTCTTCGCCGCCGAGGAAGGTGTCTCCCGCGGTGGCCACGACCTCGAAGACACCGTTGGTGATGTCGAGGATGGAGACGTCGAAGGTGCCCCCGCCCAGATCGAACACGGCGATCTTGCCATCGACCTTCTTACCGAAACCATAGGCCAGTGCGGCCGCGGTGGGCTCGTTGATGATGCGGATCACGTCGAGGCCCGCGATGCGCCCGGCATCTTTGGTCGCCTGCCGCTGTCCATCGTTGAAGTAAGCTGGCACGGTCACAACGGCTTTGGACACGGTCTGACCGAGGTATTCCTCGGCGATGGCGCGCATCTCTTGCAGCACGTAGGCTGAGATTTCAGGCACCGAAAACACCTGGTCTCGCAACCGGATGCGAACATCGCCGTGCGGGCCTTCGTTCAGCGGGTAGGGCACCGCGGCCTTCACGGCCTGCACCGCGGGTGAGGTCCAGGGTCGCCCGATCAGGCGCTTTACCGCCCACGCCGTGTTCTCGGCGTTGGTCACCGCTTGGCGCTTGGCAATGTGGCCCACCAAACGCTTTCCGCTTTCAGATAGGGCGACCACCGAAGGCGTGGTCTTGTACCCACCGCGGTTGGCGATGACGGTTGGGGTTGAACCCTCGAGGACGGCCACGCACGAGTTCGTGGTTCCTAAGTCGATCCCAATTACACGCTCTGGCATATGCTTTGACCGGTAAGGCGGAAGCGCCCCTTGAAAATGTATCATGAAGCCGGAACGCCCGATACATCGCGTCCCAATACTCCCGATGCTGCCTCCCTCCAAGCGACCGCCCAAGCAACATCGGCCGGTGGTTCGCCGACAACGTTCTTCATGAAGCCACTTCGAGCACTGCTTTGGGCCCGAGAACAGACCGAGTCTGGCGGCGATGATCGCGATGACGACGGTAACGCATCGATTCCGCCCACCTCTCCGTCGAAACGGAAGCTGCTGCGGATGCGCTGCTATGCCTGCGCGGGCACCGGAAGGCTGGAACTGGTGGAGAACCGAGCCAAGCCCGGGCGGGTCGTTCGCTGTATTGCGTGCGGCGGCACGGGCAAGATAGCGGTCGAAGCAGTGGAATGACCGGTGTTACGCCTTGCCCCGGTGACGGGAAAAGGCGGCGGGTTCGGTCCCCACGGTCAGGTGGTAGGCCTCGTCCCAGACGAAGGCAGGTTGCGAATCCATGACCAGACTGGTCGCCACTGGGGCGGGCAGCCATGAGCCCGTGCTGATTTCGGCCTCCAGCTGCCCAGGCGCCCAACCTGCACATCCGAGCAGCATGCGAAACTCCGTGGGTCCCTGCCCGCTCAGCAGATTGCCGAACGCGGCCAATTCGCCGGTGATCCCCAGGTCGGGGCCGACGGTGATCTCGCCCGGCAAGGGCTCGGGCAAGCGTCGGTAGAGCAGCCAACCCGCGGCCGGCGCAACCGGGCCGCCCAGCCGCACGGCCGAGGCAAACGCCGGTGTGTCGGGGATGGGCTGGTCGGGCTGGATGAGCTCCGACGAGGTGAGCAGCTCTTTCACGGTCATCAGCTCGCGGCCGTTCACCACCCATCCGAGGGCGCCTTCGTCGCCGGAACGCCCCAACAGCACCACGCTGTGAAGAAAATTGGGGTCGCGTAGGCTAGGGGCGGCCAAGAGCATTCCTGGCGCCAATTCATCGGTGGGCATGTGGCGCGTATTCTACGCTCTGGCGCGCACAAGCACAGCAGAACCTACTCTAGCTGCAAGCCGCATTCTTTGCAGGCACCGTCGACCAGGGGGGCGGTCGTTCCGCACGCCGGACAGGGAGGATCCTCGGATTCCGAGGCAGCGACGGCGTAATCGGGAAGCGTTCCCTCTTGGTCGAGCAGGTTCTGCCAGCGCTCGTGCATCATCGCCATGACCTTGGGCAGGTCGTCGGGGCGTACACAGAGGTCGATGCGGGGTGTGCAGCTACCGTGGGCGCCGCACGATTCCTGGCGGTCGAGGATCGCGGGGATGCCGAGGGCCAGGCAGCCGTCCAGGACTTCCTTGACGTCGACGATCCCGCCTGAAATGCAGGGGACCACTTCGGCGTCCTGCAATTCCTTGAGTGCTTCTTCCTTGGTCACGGCAGGCATCTTGAACCAGGCCGGCCGCCAGGTCCAGATCCGCGCCAGTGGCCAGGGTTCGAGTCCACCAGACCCCAAAGACGAGGAAAAGTAACCTCGACGAAGCAACTCGGAAATACGAGTCCGGATAACCTCATCGAGTGACTGCAATACATTTCATCGGGGGCGAGAAAGGCGGCGTGGGCAAATCCGTCGTGGCTCGCCTGCTTGCCCAGTTCTGTATCGATAAGGACATTCCGTTCGCCGCTTTCGACGCCGATCCATCCAACGGCTCCCTCCTCCGCTTCTACCAAAACTACTGCGAGGCCGTGGATCTGTCCCGCTTCGAAAGTGCGGACACGATCTTCACCCGGGCAGCCGAGGGCAACGTCCGCAACGTGATCGTGGATCTGCCGGCGCAAAGTGATCGTCCGCTCGAGCAATGGATGGACGCCAGCGGTATCGCGGACCTTGCCGCCGAATCTGGCATTCCACTGGTATTTTGGCACGTGATCGACGAGTGCAAGGACTCTGTCCGTCTGCTGGGCGCGTTGCTCGCACGCTACGGTGAAAAGGCCAGCTATTGCATCGTCAAGAATCTGGGGCGTGGCAAGGATTTCGCCTTGTTCGACTCGTCACCCACAAAAAGCGAGGCAGAAAGGCTCCACGCGACGATTCTGGAGCTCCCAGCGTTGCACGGGCCGGCCATGCAGAAGATCGATCAGCTGGATGGGAGCTTCTGGTCTGCCGTGAACAGCTCGGCCGGCGAAGGGCTCTCGCGACTCGATCGCCAGCGTGTCCGGGTCTGGCTGTATCGAATTTACGAGCGCTTCAGCAGCATGCCGCACTTGGCATGAAGCGCTGCGGGCTGCCTGCAAGATTCGCTCAGCCTCTTGCTTGACAGCGCCGCCGCCTCATCGAGAATCTCAGGCCGTGAACCTGAGAATTCCTAAACCGGCGTCATGACTCCGAGGACTCTCTCGATGATTCCGATGGCGCTGCCGGTCGCGGACCCTCAGCCGCTCCTGGCGATGCCACTCGATGGATTTCTATCTTCGGCCATCCTCTCGTCGGCCTTGCGTCACGCGGTCAGGACTGTCGCTTCGATTCGCGCGGCAAAGACCGTGGGCGCGTTCTGCGACAGCGAGGTGGACGGTCTGCTTTGCAACCGATTCTCTCCGAAGGTCGCCGAGGATGTCCGACTCTTGCTTTACGACTGGCTGCTGTCCCACGCTGACGACCACGAGCTGGACGAGATCGAAGACGACTTCGATTCCGCCGAAGGGACCCCCGCGGCTCGGACTGTCGATGGACTCGGCGAATCGCGGGTGGTGCAATCGCGCCAGTCCTTGCCGCCCATCGAGGCACCGCCGGCCACCGCCGACCTTCTGGGCGAGTGGGCCGGCCGATATGGCGTCCGTGACAGGCTGGCCGACCGAATCCACACCGACCAGCTTCTTCAAACCTACTATGGCTTGCAGCGGGAGGGGCTCCCCGAGACGGTCGGCGAAGCGGCGCTGGTCCACCCCGAGCAGCTCCGCGCCCCTGCGAGCGCGCGCCGAGGGATCGCGTCCAATCTGGTTTCTTTCGCCAAGGCCTACCTCCATCGCGCGGCGCAGGCGGCGGCCATGGCCTCTCGGCAAGAGGCCGAGCACGCGGCCCGTGCGCGCATGCCGGGCGACCCACTTCTGCTGCAGCTCATGGATCTCGTGCAGGGCCAACGCAGCCTGCTGGCGACCGACGCCAGACCCAGGCCGGCTGGGACCTACCTGCCAGGGCGCATCTACCTCGACGTCGACCAGCTGAGTCTGACCTACTACGAATGGAGCCCGCGAGACGGTTGTACGCCAGGCACGTCCGACAACGCGGTCTTCGAGATCTTCTTGTCGGGTTGGGATAGCGGCAGCTTGCGATTGCAGTGCTTGCGGTGTCGCGAGTCGCTTGCCTGTCCGCACTTGGCGACGGCACTCGACAGGGTGGTCGCGGCGCTTCGGGATCCGGAGGATTCTCTGGCCAAGGATCTCCTGCCCATACTGCGTGTGCCAAGCTGGGCGCGTCTGCTGGAGCATCTCGACCGCGAGATGGTCAAGCCCGCTCCGGCCGCAGACGACAAGCAGCGCCTGGTCTGGGAATTGTCCGATCAGCCCGGCGGTCAGGCCCTGTTGCCTGTGTTGCAGAAGGTGGGCAAGCGAGGCGCCTGGTCGCGTGGTCAGCGGTTGCGCTTGGACGAGCTCGAGTACAAGTCGCCTTTGCTGACCGACGCCGCAGACAAGGCCACGTTCGAGGCCTTGCGAGATGCGCGCGATCGGCACGCCTACTCCACGTACGCCCCGCAGAGCCCGCGCCAGCTTTGGCGAGGACTGGCGACCCTGGTCGGCTCGAACCGCCTGTTCGCCGATCCGACGCGCTCAGCCCCCATCTCCGTTCGCAAGGTTCGCCCGGCGCTCAAGGTCGACCCCGCAGACCAAGGATTCCGACTGCGCTTTCTGCTTGGCACCAGCGAGGTCGATGCGAAGGCGCTGCTCGACCAGACCAAGGACGAGCACCACGTGATCTGGCTGCAAGCCGAGCATCATCGCTGCTTGCTCGCGCTGGTCGACCAGGACGCGGTCGCCTTGCTATCCGCGATGGCGAGGTTTCCGGGGGTGATGCCCGCGGAGGCCGTGGGAGAGCTTCTGGATCGGCTGCGCCGCACGCAAGCGACGCTGGACCTGCATCTTCCCGAGTCGGTGCGTGGCGAACGGGTAGAGCCACCCTCCAAGGTGGTGTGCAGGTTGGAGCCTCTGTCCGATGCGGGCCTGTCCATCGGCATGGTGGTGCGCCCCATCGAGGGTGGTCCGACGTTTGCACCCGGGGATGGTCCACCCGAGATCTTCCACGCGCGAGACGGCCGCCGCGTCCATGCTGTGCGTCCGATGCCGGCGGAGCGCGAGCGGGCCGCGTATGTGGCCGAGGTATTGGGTCTGGACGACACGACGGCTGGCGGCGCCTTTCGCTGGGAGCTGGGTGACGACGAGGCGGCGCTGACGCTCTTAGGCAAGTTGCGCGATATCCCCGACCTCGTGGAGGTGGAATGGCCAGCGGGTGAAATTCGTGTCGCCAGCGTCAGCCGTGGGGCACTCAAGGTTGCCGTGCGAAAGCGGCGTGATTGGTTCGGAGCTGAAGGTGGCGTCGAGATCGAGGGGACCCACGTGGCACTGGTGGATCTACTCGCCGCCATTCGCGCCGGTCGTCGCTACGTGAAGCTCGACAAGCATCGCTTTGCCGCCATCGAGGAGGATCTGCGAGAGCGCCTATCCGCGCTCGACGACGTGGTCTTCGACAACCAGGGCGCCATCGAGCTCGGGATCTTGGCGGCGCCCGTGCTTGCCGATCTGGTCTCGGACCCGCGGCAGCTCGATCTCACGCCCGCCTTTCGCGCCATCCTCGGCAAGCTGGAGGCCGCCCGCACCGCCCCGCCGGTCCTGCCCGCCGGCCTTGCAGCCAACTTGCGCCACTACCAGGACGACGGCTTTCGCTGGCTGGCGCGCCTTTCCGAGTGGGGACTCGGCGCATGCTTGGCGGACGACATGGGCCTTGGCAAGACGGTGCAGGCCATCGCGTTGCTCTTGCGGCGAGCCTCGCTTGGCCCTGCGCTGGTCATCGCGCCGACCTCGGTGGTCGCCAACTGGGTCGCCGAATGCACCAAGTTCGCGCCCGGCCTCGTGCCCTGCATCTATCGTGGCCCGGAGCGCTCGGCGCTCTTGCAGACGCTCGGCAAAGATTCTGTACTGGTCACCAGCTACGCCATCGCAGTACGCGATGCCGAGGCGCTGAGCGCCATCTCGTTTGCCACTTTGATTATCGACGAAGCGCAATCGGTGAAGAACGCCCTGACGCAAAGGTTCCGTGCCATTCGCGACTTGCAGGCCGAGTTTCGCGTGGCACTGACCGGGACACCCATCGAAAACCACCTGGGCGAGCTGTGGGCGATTTTTCGTCTGGTCACCCCAGGGCTGCTCGGTTCGTGGGAGCGATTTCACCAGCGCTTCGCACTGCCCATCGAGCGCCATCACGATCGCGCTCGGCAGGTGGCACTTGCGGGCGTGGTGCGTCCGTTCCTGCTGCGCAGAACCAAGGCGGAGGTTGCCCCCGAGTTGCCCGCGCGCACGGAGATGAATCAGTCGATCGAGCTTGGCCCGGCGGAACGGCGACTTTACGAAGGAGCCCGTATGGAAGTGCTCGAGAGTCTGGCCAAGCAGCCGGCCGAGGAGGGCGGGGACAATGCACGCCAGCGGATCAAGATTCTGGCTGCCCTGACACGGCTTCGGCTTCTCTGCTGCCATCCGCGGCTGGTTGCCCCGGACAGCACCGCGGGCTCGGCCAAGCTGGTGGCGCTGGTCGACCTGCTCACCGAGCTGCGCGACGAGGGGCACCGAGCGCTGGTGTTCAGTCAGTTCACGAGCTTCCTGGATCTGGCGCGGCCGCTGCTGCTCGACGCCGGCCTTCGCATTCTGACCCTCGACGGTTCCACCCCCGCGGCCGAGCGCGACCAGCGCGTTCGTGCGTTCCAAGCCGGCGAGGCCGACGCCTTCCTGCTCTCGCTGCGCGCCGGCGGCACGGGGCTTAACCTGACAGCTGCGACGTACGTCATTCACCTGGATCCATGGTGGAATCCCGCGGTCGAAGACCAGGCGACCGACCGCGCCCACCGTATCGGCCAGGAGCGACCGGTCACGGTGATCCGGATGGTTGCCCGCGGCACCATCGAGGAGCAAGTGCTGTCGCTGCACGAAGAGAAGCGGCAACTGGCCGCCAGCATTCTCGACGGCGCGGATGTCGCGGGTCGTCTCGGCAGTGACGACCTTCTCGACCTCATCCGTCGCAGCGGAAGCACCGCCGACGCAGACGACGCCGAAACCGAAACAGGCAATTCCCAGACGGACACGACGGTCGCTGACGCGGAGCCCGGCTCGAAGTAGGGCCGTGAGAAGTCTGGCGGCTAGACCCTCCCCGTTTGCTACACCATTCGGTCGGTGTGCTCGGTGCCGTCCCAGCGGAGCAGGCGTGACTTGCTCTCGACGTCCGTCATCACGCACACGGGGCGGCGCCAGATGCGATACAGGGCTTCCATGGTGGCGCGGGCGTGATCGATCTGAAGGTCCGCGCCTTCATGGCGGTGGCGCAACAGCAGCTCGCCGCGGTTGTCGTGATTGGCGTCTTCCACGGCGATGAATGGTTCGCCGAAGTTGGTCAGCTGGTAGAGCAGCTTGTTCTTGACCTTCTTGAACTCCCGGGAATCTATCTCGTAGTTACCCGAGCTCGCGTTCTTCGCGAACGAGAAGAACGCGTTCTCGTAGCAGAAGTCCTCGGTGAAGAACTCGTCGATGAAGGTGAGGTCGTTGTACAGCTTGCGTACTTCGAAGATCTTCTGCCGCCCGAGCCCGAGCTTCTTGTCCCAGTTGCGGCGGACGTCGTAGTCGTCGCACTCGTTCCACTCCTTGCCGAAGCGACCCTTGTTCCAGCGTTCTTCCACGTAGCGCAGCAGGGTGATACCGACCTTGTACGGGTTGAACTGCCCGGGCGCCGCGGCCAAGACGCCAGCGTTGTGGTCGGCGTAGTCGATCAATTCGGACGCGTCGAGGATCTTCTCCGTCATCAACCTGCTGTGCCAGTACGAGGCCCAGCCTTCGTTTAGAATCTTGGTCTGGCGTTGCGGCGCGAAGTAGTAGGCCTCTTCCCGGACGATCTCGAGAATGTCGCGCTCCCAGGTTTCGAGCGGCGCTTGTTGCAGCAAGAACAGCAGCACGTCGCGCTCGGGTTCGGGCGGGTTGCGCTTGGGCTTCTCGCGCTCTTCTTGCATCTTCTTGCGGCGCTCGTCCAGGTACTCGGGCGGGTTGATGAACTTGTCCATGTAGGACTTGGCGCGCAGGCGGGGGACCTCCACTGGCGGCGGCTCCGTGTCCACCGGGGCAGGCGTCTCGTGGCGCACGATGAACGGCGACATAGGGTCGATGAGATTGTCGAGGCAGAGGCAGGTGTCGATGAAGCTCTCGACCTTCTCGAGGCCCTGTCGTTCGATATGCCGACGCACGCGTGTGGCGTGGTTGGCCATGCTATCGATCATCCGTCGGCTGGTCTTCGAGAAGTAGTAGTTGTTCTTGAAGAAGTCCACGTGGCCTAGCACGTGTGCCATCACCATCTTTTGGTCGACCAGCGAATTGCCTTCCAAGAGATACGCGTAGGCGGGGTTGTTGTTGATCACCATCTCGTAGATTTGCGAGAGCCCGTAGATGTGGCTCTTGCTCAGGTGATCGAACTCCATGCCAAAGCGCCAGTGCGGGTAGCGCACCGGGAAGCCGCCGAACGCCGCCACTTCCTGCATGCGCTTGTAGTCGAGGATCTCGAAGCTGGTCTCCCAGAAATCGAGGCCGTAGCCGCGGGCGTGCTCCTCGATGGCGCGCTGGATGACGAACAGCGATTCCGGCAGGGGGGCGATTGGGTGGGCCACTACTTGCCCTTTCCCAGGAAGGCACGGATGGAGTCCGCGATGTCTTCCTTGTTCTCAATCTCCGACGTGACTACGCTGAGCTCGTCGGTGAACGAGGCGCGCAGGTCGGTGATGAATTGCCCGGACCCGTAGGGGCTCTCCACCTGGCCGTAACAGAACAGGTTAACCTTCGGAAGAATATCCTTCTTCAGCACCTCCATGCACGACGACGTATCGTCGGCAGACCAGTTGTCCCCGTCGGAAAATTGAAATGGATAGATGTTCCATTCCGACGGCGGGAACTCGTCTTCGATCATCTTTGCGCACAGCTTGTAGGCGCTCGAAATCATCGTGCCGCCCGATTCGCGCGTGCGGAAGAAGGTATCGCGGTCGACCGCGCGGGCGGTGGCGTCGTGCACGATGTAGCGCGATTCCAGCCCGTCGTATTGCGAACGCAGCCAGGTGTCGATCCAGAAGGAGGCGATGCGGACGATCTCCTTCTGCTCGTCACCCATCGAGCCGGACACGTCCATGATGAAGATCATGACTGCATTCGACTGGGGCAGGGGTGTCGTGCGCCACGAACGGTATCGCTTGTCCTCGCGTGTGGGCACTACCATCGGCCTTTGTGGGTCGTAGTTGCCCATCATGATTTGCCGACGTAGCGCCTGCCGGAAGGTCCGCTTGAAGTGGCGCAGCGATTCCGGACCCACGCGACGGATGCCCACGTAGCGGTCCTTCTGGGTGATCAGCCGCTCTTTTCCCCGCGGCTCGATGCGGGGCAGGGCCAGCTCTTCGCCCAAGATCGCGGCCAGCTCCTGAATCGAGACCTCCACCTCCAGCACGTGCTCGCCGGGATCCGACCCTGCCTTGCCCTGTCCATCCTCGTTGGGATCCGCTGGCCCCAGGCTGTCGCCCACTTTGCCCGGCCCTTGTCCTACCCCGCCTTGCCCCTGCTGTCCGAAGCGAAAGCGCGGCATCTCGATCTGCGGCACGGGAATGGACACCACGTCCTTGCCACGCCGGCCAAGCCACTCTCCGTTCGAGATGTACTTGCGCAGGTTCTGCTTGATCTTCCCACGTACGATGTCCCGAAAGCGGTTGTGGGCTGGGTCGATTCTCAGGGCCATGGTTTACCAAGTGGGTAGGGAACTACTCCTTGGCGTCTCCTCGGGCAAAGATCGATGCCACGAAGTTCAAAACGTCGGTGGCGCAGATCTCGCAGTACCCATGGTTGCGGATGAGCCGGTTCTTCACCACGTCGATCTTTTCTTGCGTGTCCTTGTCGATGACCTGCGAAACCAGGCTGGTCAGCTTGATCGAGTCCTTCTGATCTTCGAAAAGCTTCAGCTCGAGCGCCTTCTGCAGTCGCTCGTTGGTGCGGAAGTCGAAGTGGCGGCCTTCGATGGCCAGTGCGCCGATGTAGTTCATGATCTCGCGGCGGAACTCGTCCTTGCGCGACTCGGGAATGTCGATCTTCTCTTCGATCGACCGCATGAGTCTCTCGTCGGGCTCCTCGTAGTGGCCGGTATAGCGGTTTTTCACCTTCTCGCGCTGGGTGTACGCCTTGATGTTGTCGATGTAGTTCGCGCACAGCTTGGCGATGGCTTCTTCGTCGGCACTGATGGCGCGCTGGACCTCGTTCTTCACGATGTCCTCGTATTCCTGCTTCACCAGACCCAGCAGCGACGTGTACGTCTTGCGTTCCTCCTCGCTGGTGATGAGCGAGTGGTGGCGCAGCCCGGATTCCAGCTCGTTCATGACCATGAACGGATTCACGCAACCTTCGCCGCGGTCGCTGACGAGAGCGTTCGAGATCTTGTCCTGGATGTAGCGGGGCGAAATGCCGTCCATGCCCTCGCGCTGGGATTCCTTGCGCAGCTCTTTGATGTTGTCCTGGGTGAATCCCGGAAGCGTCTTGCCGTCGTACAGCTTCATCTTTTGCACGAGCGACAGTTGGTGCTTCTTGGGGTCTTCCAGGCGCGTGAGCACCGCCCACATCGCCGCGGTTTCAAGCGTATGCGGGGCGATGTGCTTGCCGCGGATCTTCTGCGCGTTGTAGTCCTTCTCGTAGATCTTGCGCTCTTCCGACACGCGCGTGATGTACGGAACATCGATCTTCACCGTGCGGTCGCGGAGCGCCTCCATGAACTCGTTCGAC
>Ga0302323_100001276_pt1 | contig 20352 bp, 12 predicted proteins | sample Fen_T0_3_FD_201950 | JGI IMG/M metagenome (GOLD analysis project Ga0302323, IMG submission 201950) | Peat permafrost microbial communities from Stordalen Mire near Abisko, Sweden - Fen_T0_3 | ecosystem: Environmental > Terrestrial > Soil > Wetlands > Permafrost | place: Sweden: Abisko... | reverse complement strand
ACCCTCGGGGGCGCAACCGGACACAGTGTTAATTTTGCGACCACAGGGCGTCCCAATCGAAATTACGGCGTGCGACCTCCAACGCCAAGAGGTGTGCCATGCCGGCGGGGCTCCAAAATTGGCCGCACCGTTTGAAACGACCTTGCAACTGAGCGCAAAACGATTCCATGGCGCCACTGCCATTGGGACAACCTTTGGCCGCCATGGCTTCATAGTGGATATGCTCCCGATGGTTTTGAAAATACGCGCGTTCGCGGGCCACTTCGGGTGGGGCCACCCGGTTCTGGGCGGCGCACCAGGCCGGCAAGTCGTCGAGGGTTTGCAGCACGCCGGCTTCCTGCCCATGCTTCAACTGGCTTAACAACGGTTCCACCCAGGTGCGGGCCGCCAGTTCATCGCCCGGATGCAGACTGCGCGCCACCGCCCACAAATGCTCGCTGGCATGATAAAAATCCAGCATCCCTTTGGCCTGGCCAAACCGGTCTTGCTGCACCTTCCAAATCCAGACGCCGCCATCCGCCACCACAAACACCTCCTGCGCACTGGCCAAGCCACGCCGCCGCGCTTCGGTTTGTACCCGCCGGCCAAACGCCTGCGGCTCACCTTGCCAGGCCACCACGTGCTTCTGCGCAATCACGCCGCGGCCCCCGGCCGTTTGGCCGGCCTGATCCAACCGGTAAATCACCGCCCCTTTGATTTCACGCCACGCCACCCGCTCCAGGCCCGGCAGGCTCGCGGGTTCGCCCCACGCCACACCGCGCTGACGCGCCAGACAGCCGTCCATCATAATAACCAGGGAAAAAGCGGCCGGCTGGCTGCCTGGCACCGGCACCACCGGTTGGGTCAGGGCTGGCCCGTCCAAACGGGCCTGCGCTTGCGCCTCGGCGGCTTGCCCCACCCCCAAGACATGCATCCGGATGGTCTCCGCATCGACCACACTGCCCCATTTAGCCGTTACTTGCGCCGCCGCCGCATACGAACCGGTCAACGTCGCCGTCAGGCACACGCGATCTTCCAGCTCCGGCGTCATCTTGGCATGCGGCCCCAAACCCCACCGTGCCCGCGCCGGGCATGTCCATTCACCGCTTTGCCGATCCCGCCCGCAAGTGACGACCAGCGTTATTTTGCCCACGACCGTGCGCAACGTCAGTGGCCGTTGCTGCCGTCCCCGGAGGGGGAAAAACCGCGCCCGCCTGCTCGGCTTGGGCTTGCAGCCGTTGCTGCAAGCGCTGGCGCGTCCATTCCCGACCTTCCTCCAAAACCTCCGCTTCCAAGGCTTTTAACGATAGTTCATGCTGTTTTTGTGCTTTCATGTCTCCTCCCAAGGTTGATGGTTGTGCTTGGTCGGATGAGGAACCGATTACCTCCTGAGCTTAATCACGGTGTCAAGGTGCGCCCGGTGTCGGTGTTATTACAAAAAACAATTGACAAGATTAAAATAATTTGCTTAAGTCGAGCAGGTTTTAGGTGGTTGTGAAATTTCGGATGTTCTCGGAAGTTTTTATGGTTGGATTCAAGTCATGGTCGGCTTGTACGGGCTGCGGACGGACAATGAGTTCCGTTGCTTGCATTGTGGCGTCTTTACATCTCCCAAACGGTCCGTCGTCTTCCATGAAATCGTAACCAACGGCGTTTGCCGTGACGTTTATCGCCGTGGCCGGGCGGCATTGTTTCCCGGGGCAATGGTTTTGAGGAGGCTTTTTCTATGCGTAAATTGCTGATACTGTCGGCGATACTCCCATTGATGTCGGCTTTGCCGGGCTGTACGTCCTACCAGTCCATGCGGCTGCACTATGCCGTCGTGAACATCGACGAGCCAAATCCCCAGGTAAAGTTTTATCGCGTCACGCTCCGGGGTTACTCTTCAAACGTCAAAGCTAATATGAATACGGGGTATTACGATGCCAACACCCTGCGCTATCTCTATGGCGATGTGCAACGCGATTCCGGCAGCGGCTCCGCGACCGGAGCCGGCTTAACTGCGCTTGCGAGCCCAAGTTCCACGCTCAAAAACAACATCCCCCCAGGCCAGGTGGTTGTTCAATTCGACCCCGCCACGAGAACGTGGAGCCAAGTCCCTTCAACTTCGCTTTTTACCATGATTTACGGCGCGGATTCCCAGGCCCTGTCCGACGCCATCAAGGCATACGCGCAAAGTGGGAAAACCGGCGATACCATGGGAGCCCTGTTTGCCCGCGCCACGGGTGGTGATTCTTTTGATCAGGCGGTCACCGCCGAGCAGCAACAGCAGACCATGGCATTGAGCGCCAAAAAAATCGATTCGGCGATTAGCACTCTCGTCGCCAGCCTGACCAACTCCATAGCAAAGGCCAATCCACCTGCACCCGCACCAACGCCGACACCCGCACCCATCCCGATCCCGACGCCCGGCACCGGAACAAACGCAGTCGCTCTCCCGCCAACAAATTCTCCGCCAAACACCGGCACGGCCTCGACTGCGGCCCAACCGATGACACCGTTGGCCGCCGCGCCTGCACCGGCGCCGCTTCCGCTCCCATCTCCGGACCAGTTCGATCAACAACTGCTGACCGTGGTACAGCAGGCGATCACGCTGCTCGGATCAGGCACCACCCTCTCCACTGCCAATTCCGCAGAAGGCTTTTCCCAGGCGTTACAGGTCTATCAGTTGCTCAACCAAAACCCAACCAAGTAGGACAACTTGTGAAATCCCTAACGCGAATCAGCCAGGTATTGCTCGTTTTGACGCTAAGTTTTCTGGGTTGGCAGGCCCACCCGCAATCCGGAAGCACTGTGGCCTTGATCGCCGGAGCTTCCGCCGTTGGCGGCCCTTTGGCGGTTCAGTTGGTTACCGGCGCCAAAGTGGACGTGGATGTGGATGTTTACCGGGAGACCTATCCACTGGTTCTACCGTTCAATGCCAGCCAGACCAATTCACCCGACCATTATCGAACCGAACCGTTTCGATGGGAAGGCTCCCCCGCGCTGAATCGAATGATGATTACCGCCAATGATCCCGTGGCCACCCCAACCGTCGAGAATATTTCTACCGCCGCCGCCAAGCTGGCCCAACATTTGCCAGAATTGCGGAAAGCCGTTTCCAGCCGACAGGCCCTGGCCGACCAGTTTGCCGCTTTCCATGCCCCCGCCGACACTCCCTTGGGCCAGCTGGCCGCCGAGCTTCAGGCCCTGGCCGACCCGCTCAGCAGCCTGGCTGGTCTGGTGGGAAATTTTGAGCAAGACTTTCAGGCCGCACTGGCCGGAGGAACCTTTTCAGATGAACAACTGAAAACTTTCGCCAATCGTTTGCTCGCGATCCGTCTCCAGACCGAGCTCAGCCCCGCTCAGGCCGATTACTCGCCCAATTATGCGCAATTTTTTGCTGTTACCTTGCACGGGGTCATCGCCGCAACGGCAGATCAGGGCAGTGTCCTGGAGAAGGCGGTGAAGATTCCAGGCGAGCCGTTGGACGCAAATTACGGAATGGCAGCGCCGGGACAAACCCAGCGGGCCGCCGTCGTACACCTGCTTTGGAACGCCATTGGCCGCGTGCGAAACCTGGATGCCAATGGCGGAAAATTTCCAACTCAGGATGGGAAATTTAGACAATTTTCGCCAGCTCAAGTCGACCTTCTTAAGCAGCAGCTTGACCAGTTTATGCAGAAATTTGGCTATCCCGGGCTGGTGGCAACCGCCATCTGCCAAACCGAGGCCGACTATCTGAAGCTGATCACGCAAACTCCGACCAGTATCGATGGCGCGGCGTTGCTGGCAACCGCGGCCACGCAGAACATCAAAACGGCGACGTTTACCGGCCTGACCACCAGCGCGAACTTTGGCCCAATCGCCAACGAAGTCATGCAGAGCGTATTCGCGCAGAGCCGGATGATCGATGAGATCACCGCCCACGCCGACCGTTGGCAACGGTTCAATTATGTCAGTTCCTGGGGCGGAGCCGGGAATCAAAATGTGGTCGTGTATTTCGAAAACGCCCTGACGCCCGTGCTGAAATCCGCCACATTCGACCCCAGCCAGTTCTTGGCCGCCAATGCCCAGATTTACCAGCACGCCATGGATTCGTTGGCCGCAGTTTACGGCGTGCCCACCTCCGGCGCCACCTCAACCAATGCCCTGGCTTCGCTCAACCTCTCCTCGATTAAGGCGCGCAAGACCACTGCCGACAATGCTCGGACCGCCACCCGCCAGCAGATGCTGGCCGCGTTGAAAAGCCTGCTCGACCTTCACGATACCCTCGGCAAGGCCGCCACCGGCGCAAACGGTTCCCGGACTTGGACGGCGGCTGATTCCAAGCCCCTGCAGGACGCCGTTGCTACCCTGCAAAAAATTTCACTCCAGCTTGAAAACCCCAAACCAGGTCAACCTTAGGAGAAGTTATGCCAGCGACACCCTATCAAGCCAAGACCAACAAACGCACCTGGTTGATCCGGGTCATTAGCAATTCCGCCATGCTCCCCGCCAACACGCCGCTGACGGTCTACAACGAGGTTGGGGCTTGGGCCGACGTCAGCACGACTCCACCCGGTGAAGCCCGGCCCTCTCACGGTTCCGTTCAGACCGCCGATTATGACGCCGTGTAAGCGCCGGCCAACTCACCCCTGCTGGTTCACGCCACCGCCGCCACCGCCCCTACCGGACGTGCTCTCCAGAAGGCGCGCGAAAGTCCTATAATAATGACATTTCAATTTGTCAGGCGTTTTTATTTCTCCGTTTTCCAGAGCTGAGGTTGTTCCAGTTTTCTCCCCGACTGGCACCGCTTCCCGCTGACCGCCAGTGCACATTCGTCATTCCCTTGTTACGCCGTCACGGCGTGCAATTCCAAAGGCTGCACCTGTTTTTTAATTTCTCCTGCCGTCGCGTAACGCGCCACCCGCAAATCATAATTCGCCTGCAAGCCGGACCACATTTCTGCCGTGGTGTTCAGGCAGCGCGCCAACCGCAACGCCGTATCCGCCGTAATCCCGCGCTTTTCCAAAACGATTTCATTGACGCGCCGCGGCGGAACATTCAGCGCGCGGGCCAGCGCGTTTTGCGAGAGGCCGAGCGGCTTCATAAATTCCTCACGCAGGATTTCCCCCGGATGAATCGGCGGCAGTTTGTTCGTTTTCATGGTCGTCAGTGATAATCCACAATCTCCACGTCGCACTCGTGCTCGTCCAACCGCCCTGCATGCTCGGCCAGCAGCAATTTACGCCGGGCCACCCCCTGAATCTGCGTCGGCAAACGCCGCGACAATTCGTCGTGGAACAGCTTTTCAGTCACCGAACAGAAAAAACCGCAGATCATCTTTTGCCCTCCACCATAACGCCAGGCGTCATAGGCGGCAAGTGACGAGCAACGGGTTTTGTTTCCGGCCCCGGCCCAACTTGGTTTCTTGGTTACTTTGTTGTCCAACCCGCATTTTCCGCCGCCATTTTCTTCTTTCAGCCTTTAGCCTTCAGCCTTCCCTGCATCCCCCTCAAAATACCCCTTGCCCGCCAAATCTTGCCCATTGCCACCCCTGACCGCTTGGGCGTATGTTTGATGCATAACCACCGCCACCGCCCAGCCCCGTCGCTGTGGTCAAAGACCGCCGCCCTGACCAGTCGGCGAATTTACTCATATGGGTAGTAGTCGGCCCCAAGTCGGCCTGATAAATTAATGGCAAGCATTTCATTTTTAATATGAAGCAACCACAAACCAGCCCCGCCTCCCCCGGCACCGCGTCCGGTTTCCGGCACCGACACCTGCCCAGCCTCCTGCTGGCACTCGCCTGCGCCGTGCCCGGCCGGCTCGCCGCCGACACCGACGCCGAACCCGCGCCCGTCAAAGACTGGCAGAACCCCCAGCTCACCGGCAGCAACAACCTGCCCATGCACGCCACCATGGTCATCTGCCCGGATGCCGCCACCGCCCGGACCATCGGCCCCGTCAGCAATGCCGAGCGCGTGAAATCCTCCTTCTACCGTTCGCTCAATGGCGACTGGAAATATCATTACGCCACCAATTTCACCGGCCGCGTCCCGAATTTCTGGGAAACCGGCTTCGACGACTCGTCGTGGGGCCTGATCCCCGTGCCCGCCAACGTCGAAATCCAGGGCCACGGCATCCCCATTTACGTCAATTCCCAGTATCCGTGGACCTGGCACGGCGTGAACCCCAATCCGCCGATCGTGCCAGAAGACGACCCCAACAACACCGTCAATTCCTACCGCCGCACCTTCTCCCTGCCTCCGGATTGGGACGGCCGCCGCGTCCTGCTCACCTTCGATGGCGTCAATTCCTTCTTCTACGTCTGGATCAACGGCCAGAAAGTCGGGCTCGGCAAGGACGCGCGCACCCCCGTGGAATTTGATGTCACCCCCTACCTCCACCCCGGCGAAAATCTGATCGCCGTGGAGAATTTCCGCTGGAACGACGGCTCCTATCTGGAAGACCAGGATTTCTGGCGCATGAGCGGCATCTTCCGCGATGTCTACCTCTGGTCCCCGCCGGCCGTGCACCTCCGCGACTTTGAGTTCAAGACCAGTTTGGACGAGCAATATCAGGACGCCAAACTGGCGGTGAAATTGCAGATCAAAAATGACGGCGCGCAGGACGCCGCCATCACCATCGCCGGCGAACTGCTCGACCCGGCCGGCAATACCATCATGTCGCCGTCCATGGACACCAACATCACTGCCGGCGCCGAAATCGAAATCGCCGCCACCGCTCCCGTCAGCGACCCCCTGAAATGGACCGCCGAAACCCCCAACCTCTACAAACTGCTGCTTTCCATCAAGGATGCCACCGGCAAAACACTCGAAGTCATCCCGTTTAACATCGGCTTCCGCCAGGTGGAGATCAAGGACGGCAACCTCCTCGTCAACGGCCGCCGCGTGCTGATCAAGGGCGTCAACCGCCACGAGTTCGATCCCGATCTCGGCCAGGTGATGACCCGCGAACGCATGATCCAGGACATCTGCGTGCTGAAGCAGAACAACATCAACACCGTGCGCACCTGCCATTATCCCAACGTCCCCGCCTGGTACGACCTGTGCGATCAATATGGCCTCTACCTGATTGACGAAGCGAACATCGAAAGCCACGGCATGGGTTATGGCAAGGACACCCTCGCCAAGAATCCCACCTTCGCCGCCGCCCACATGAACCGCACCGTCCGCATGGTCGAGCGCGACAAAAACCATCCGTCCGTCATCATCTGGTCGCTCGGCAACGAGGCCGGCGACGGCCCGAATTTCGAGGCCACCTCCGCCTGGATCAAACAGCGCGACCCCAGCCGCCCCGTTCATTACGAGCAGGCCGGCGAAAAAGCCCACACCGACATCGTCTGCCCCATGTATCCCCGCGTCGGCCGGCTCGAAAAATACTCCTCCAAGCCCGAAACCCGCCCCTTCATCATGTGCGAATACGAACACGCCATGGGCAACAGCAGCGGCAACTTCTGGGATTACTGGAACCTCATCTACACCCGTCCCTACCTCCAGGGCGGTTCCATCTGGGACTGGGTCGATCAAGGCCTGCGCCAGCCGCAGAACCGGCCCGATCAATCCAAATTCTGGCCCACCAAACCCGGCGATAAATTCTTCTGGGCCTACGGCGGCGACTTCGGTCCCACCAACGTCCCCAGCGACGACAACTTTTGCTGCAACGGCCTCGTGACCCCCGACCGCGAAGCCCATCCCGGCCTGTTGCAGGTAAAGCACGTCTACCAATACATTCACTGCCAGCCCGCCGATCTCGCCGCCCGCACGATCACCGTGAAAAACTGGTTCGACTTTACCAACCTCAAGGACATTGCCGTCGTCAACTGGCGCCTGACCGGCAACGGCCAGGCCCTGCAAAGCGGCAGCCTCCCCGCACCCGACCTCGCCCCCTACGACACCGCCGTTCTGACCGTGCCCCTGAAAAAATTCACCGCCGCCCCCGGCGTGGAATATTTCCTCGAAGTCAGCTTCACCCTCCTCCACGACCTGCCGTGGGCGAAAAAAGGCCATGAACTGGCCTGGGACCAGTTTGCCCTCCCCGATTCCACCCCTGCGCTTGCCGCCGGAAAACCGGGTAAACTGAAACTGAAGGAAACCGCCACCCAGGCAGTCGTTGTTGGCAAAGGCTTCACCGCCACCTTCGACAAACAAGTCGGCACCCTGGCCTCCTTGAAGTTCAAAGGCGAAGAATTGATCCAGTACCCTCTCCGCCCGGATTTCTGGCGCGCACCCACCGATAACGATCGCGGTCGCTGGCAGAACACCCAGAAAGTCTGGCGCGACGCCCATGTAGGCGCCACCCTGACCAGTTGCCAGGTCACCCCGCAACCCGGCAAAACCGCCGTGGAGATTGTCGCCACCTTTAACCTGCCGAAAGTCACCGCCAGTTGGACCACCCGTTATCTGGTGTCCGGCAACGGTGAAATCACTGTCACTGCCACCTTTACCCCCGGCCAGACCAACCTCGCCAAGCTGCCGCGCTTTGGCATGCAAATGGTCATGCCCGCCGGCTTTGACCACATCGCTTGGTTCGGTCCTGGCCCCCAGGAAACCTATTCCGACCGCAAGGACGCGAAGATCGGCCGGTACAGCGGCCTCGTAAGGGACCAATTCTACGTACATTACGTCGAACCGGGCGAAAGCGGCAACAAAGTGGACGTTCGCTGGGTGACCCTGACCAACCAAAAAGGGGTCGGCCTGCTCGCCACCGGCCAGCCCTTCCTGAGCGTAAACGCCCTCCCGCACTTAACCGGCGACTTGGAAAATGCCAAACACGCCTATCAACTGCCCGCCCGCGATTTCACGGTGGTAAATCTTGATGGCCAGCAGGAAGGACTTGGCGGGGACGATAGCTGGGGGGCGTGGCCCCACCCGCCGTATCTGATCTCCTGCCAGCCGGCCACCTACAGCTTCCGGCTCCGGCCCTTCAGCGGCAGCCAGCCAAATTAAGTTCAACCAACAGATTCACAGCGGGTTCCGTCATCGGAACCCGCTTTTTCGCGCCGTGAAAACCACTCCCCGGTAAAAATTTCTAAAAAAGCGCTATACAAAGCCACCAAGTCGGCGTAAAAATACCCAAGCAGAAATCTGCCCTAAAACCCAAGCCAGGGCAGCCGATCACGTTTGTCTGCCTGATGCTCGGGCATTGCTGGAAATGCTCTAAACGTTGCACCAACAACGCGTATCAATCTATGTGTCTTTGACCATGAAAAATAGCACCCTAAAATTTTCAAAAGTTCCGGTACCCAGCCGCTCCCGCCCCCGCGCCGCCGCCCCGGGAAAATTTTTCCCATTCCGCCAACCACGGAGGTCACCGCCCAAATATTAAAAATTACGAAACGAACCCAATTTTTTTTCAACGCTAGTCACTGAATTAAAACAACATGCATTGATTTTATGGAAAATGAAAAATTGAAAACGAACCCAATAAGACCCCCTTTAAACCCAATTTTAACGCCGCCCCACGCTCATTTGGAACGCAATTCCGTCTCAAAACGGATGATTCTATCCCATTGCGCCGCTTTTGCATCTGCTTTGCAAGGATAAATTGCGCCCCTCCGCCCGTCCGGGTAGCTTTCCCGTCATGCCAATTTGGCTGGCCAACGCCCTGCAATCGCCCCTCTGCCTGCTTCTGCGCACCAACGCACTGCACAGTTGGCGCCGCCTGCTGGACGTCCGCAAAAAATCCCGCCTTCTCACGGGCATCATCGCCTTTTTTGTGGCGGGCTATCTGGTGCTGGCCTTCGCGTTGTTCTACCACGGGCTGAAGTTCGTCGCCAAGTTCCCCGGTCTGGGCGCGGTGCTGACGGAACGGCTGTTCTATACGCTGTTCGCCTTTCTCTTCGCGCTGCTCCTGCTGAGCAACCTGGTCATCGCCTACACCAACCTGTTTCGCAACCGCGAGACGGCGTTTCTGCTAACCCTGCCGGTTTCCCGCCAGACGATCTTTCGCTGGAAATTCATCGAGTCCATCATCCTGGCCTCGTGGGCCTTTCTCTTTTTGATCGCGCCGCTGCTGGTGGCCTTTGGCCTGGTGCGCGGGGTGCCGTGGCATTTTTATCCGCTCACGGTGCTCCTCATCGGGCTGTTCATCGTCCTGCCCGGCGTGTTTGGCGCGGCGCTGGCCATCGGCATCGGCCGGCACCTCGACCGGAAAAATTTTCAAATTGTCATCCTCCTCCTCGCCGTGGTTCTGCTGGCATTTGTCGCCTTCTGGTGGAAGTCCAATCCCGTGGATGAAGACCTGCTCGACAAGCGCACGCTGGAAGCCCTCGACAAACTGCTTGCCAAGACGCGGTTCACGATGTTCCCGCTCCTGCCCAGCTACTGGCTCTCCTCGGCCGTGATGCAATGGGCGGAAGGCATCACGCGCGGCGCGCTCTTTTTTGCGGCCGTGTTGCTGAGCAATACCCTTTTTTTCGGCAGCCTGGCCTTTACCCGGTTTGGCAACCTGTTTTACGACACCGCCTCCGCCGTGCAAAGCCGCGCGGGCGGACGGTTCAAACTCAAATGGTTTCAGCTCAACCGACATTCCCGCACTCCGGGCTGGTTGGAACGACTTTTCGCCCATCTGCACTGGCTCCAGCCTGATACCCGGGCGTTGGCGGTGAAAGACATCCGGATGTTCTGGCGCGATACCACGCAATGGGGCCAGTCCGTGATGTTTTTTGGCCTGCTCGGCGCCTACATCATCAACCTCCGCAACTTCACCCACCAGCTGACCAGCCCCTTCTGGATTCATGCCGTTGCGTTTTTAAACCTCGGCGCCTGCGCCTTCAACCTCGCCTCGGTTACCACGCGCTTTGTATTTCCGCAATTTTCCCTGGAAGGCCGCCGCCTCTGGATCATCGGCCTCGCGCCGATGGGCCTGGCCCGTGTTGTAAAAATCAAATACTGGCTGGCCAGCATCGCTTCGCTGACGATCACCCTCGGCCTGGTTACGCTCTCGTGTTACCTGCTCAAAATGCCATGGAATGACGTCGCCTTCTTTGGCTCGGTCGTCACCGCGATGACCTTTGCTCTCAACGGCCTTGCCGTCGGCCTGGGCGTCCTGTATCCGAACCTCAAGGAGACCAACCCCAACAAGATTGTCAGCGGCTTCGGCGGCACCCTCTGCTTCGTCATCAGTTCGGTATACATCATTGCCTCGCTCGCCCTGCTGGTGGCGGGTGGTGGCGGTTTCCATTCCAACGTGGGGCTGGCGTTCGCCTGTATGGTGGCGTTTGTGGTCATGTCCATCGTTGTCGGCTGGCTGCCGTTGCGCTGGGGCCTCAAGCACTTGGAGAACTTTGAGGGTTGAGCACCTCTTTATGGCCATCGTTTGCGGGTTGACCGCTGCGTGACAGCAGTTGACCAAGCGGTGCTCCCGCCCCCGGCCACCCCCTCCACAGTTTGGGGGATTGCGTTTCTGTCACCTTTGCCAGATTCTGAACGTCGAACTTCACATGAAAATCACGCCTGCCTTATCGGTTGCCGTCGTGGCCCTGGCTTTGGTGATGCCAGCCATGCAAACATTTGCGCAAAGTGTTCGCGTCCGCGAATCGCTGGATGCGGACTGGCGTTTTACCAAGGGTGATCCCACCGGAGCCGAGGCCGGGCTGAATTACACGGCGGCCCGCCCCTGGCTGTTGCCGACGCAAAAGGGGTTCACCACGATGGCGCCGGCCATGCCGCCGGCGGAAAATTTTGGCGGCGCAGTCGCCTATGCGCAATCCGGCTTTGACGACGCCAACTGGCGCCGGCTGGACCTGCCGCATGACTTTGGCATCGAGGGCCCGTTCGAACAGACTCTACCCGGCGAAACGGGCAAGCTGCCGTGGTCGGGCGTGGCGTGGTATCGCAAACATTTCGACGTGCCCGCCAGTGACGCGGGTAAACAGCTTTATCTCGATGTGGATGGGGCGATGGCTTATGCGACGGTCTGGATCAACGGCCATTGCATCGGTGGCTGGCCCTATGGCTTTGCGTCGTGGCGCGTGGATTTGACGCCGTATGTGACGGTTGGCGGCGCCAACACACTGGCCATCCGTCTGGATAATCCGCAGGACTCATCGCGCTGGTATCCGGGCGGGGGCATTTACCGCCATGTCTGGCTGACAAAAACCGCGCCGGTCCACGTCGGCCAATGGGGCACGTACGTCACCACGCCGTCGGTGAGCCCGGTGACCGCGACGGTTTGGTTGCAAACCAGCGTGGAGAACGATGCCGCCGCGGAAGCGGAAGTGACGGTGGCGACGATGATCTACGAACTCCAGGCGGACGGCAGGAAAGCGAAAAAATTCGCGGCGGAATATGTCACCGGCGGCTTGAAAATCGCCGCCAGGGCGAAGTCGGACGCAATTCAAACCTTCAGTGTTTCGACCCCCAAACTCTGGAGTGTGGAACAGCCCAACCGCTACGTGGCGGTGACCACCGTTCTGCAGGGCGGCCGCGTGGTGGATGTTTATGAAACGCCGTTTGGCATTCGGACGCTCCAATTCACCACCGACCAGGGCTTGCTGCTGAACGGTCACCGGGTGCGGCTCAACGGCGTTTGCAACCACGCGGACCTCGGCGCGCTGGGTAGCGTGGTTAATACGCGTGGGCTGGAGCGGCAACTGGAAATTTTGCGCGGCATGGGCTGCAATGCCATTCGCACCAGCCATAATCCGCCGGCGCCGGAGCTGCTCGACCTGTGTGACCGCATGGGCTTTCTCGTGATGGACGAGACGTTTGATTGCTGGGAGCGGGAGAAGAAGCCGAACGATTACCACCGGCTGTTCGCCGACTGGCACGAGGCGGATACGCGGATGCTGATCCGGCGCGACCGCAATCATCCGTGTGTGATCCTGTGGAGCATCGGCAACGAAATCCGCGAGCAGGATAATGCGCGCCAATTTCCAATCGGCCATGAGCTGGCGGCAATTGTGCATGCCGAAGATCCAACGCGCCCGGTGACGGCGGCATGCGATAATCGCGCCGCCGGCTACAACGGCTTTCAAAAAATCGTGGACGTATTTGGCTACAATTATAAGCCGTCGGAGTATGCCAAATTTCACGAGGCGCATCCGGAGTTGCCGCTGTATGGCAGCGAGACGGCGTCCACGGTCAGCTCGCGTGGCGAGTATTTTTTTCCTGTCAGCACTGAGCTGGCGCAGGTATGCGCCGATTTTCAGGTGAGCAGTTATGACCTGTATGCGCCGAGCTACGCCAGCACGCCCGACGTGGAATTTGCGAGCCAGGCTAAAAACTCGTTCGTCGCGGGGGAATTCGTCTGGACGGGGTTTGACTATCTCGGCGAACCCTCGCCCTACAACGCCGATCTCAGCACGCTGAGCAATTATTCCGACCCGGCGGAAAAGGCGCGCGCGGAAAAGGAACTGGCCGAGCGTGGCAAAATCCGCACGCCGTCCCGCAGCAGCTACTTTGGCATTATTGATCTCGCGGGTTTTCCGAAAGACCGCTACTACCTGTATCAAGCGCACTGGCGGCCGGATTTTCCGATGGCGCACATTCTGCCGCACTGGAACTGGCCCGGGCGTGAAGGCCAGATCACGCCCGTCCATGTTTATACCAGCGGCGACGAGGCGGAGCTGTTCCTGAATGGCAAATCCCTCGGTCGGAAAAAGCTGGGCCAGTTCGAATATCGCCTGCGCTGGGACGACGTAAAATACACCCCGGGGGAGCTCAAGGTGGTCGCCTACAAAAACGGCAAACGGTGGGCAACGGAGGTGATGCGCACCACCGGTCCGGCGGCGGAACTCCGGCTGCAAGCGGATCGCGCCAAGATTGCGGCGGATGGCCGGGATTTGTCGTTCGTGACCGTGACCGTGGCGGATAAGAACGGTCTGCTCGTGCCCCGTTCCAAGAACCGTATCAAGTTTGAGCTTGAGGGGCCGGGCGAAATCGTGGCCGTGGATAATGGTGATGCCACCAGCTTTGAGCCGTTTCAGGCGTCGGAGCGGAGCGCGTACAACGGCCTCGCCCTGGTTATTGTCCGGGCCAGCCAGCCCGGTAAAATCATCCTGAAAGCCCACGCGGACGGGCTGAAAGATGCAACGGTGCGAATCACCGCCCGGCCCTAACAATTTATGAAGGCGAAAACATTCTGGCGGATGCTGTTGGCCGGCCTGGTCATGACCTCGTCCGCCATGGCCGCCGGCCTGCCGGTTGCCGCCGCGAACCCGCGGATGGTTTGGTCTTTTGACCGGGACTGGAACTTTTTGGCCGCCGACCAGCCCGGCGCAGAACAGGTCAATGGCGATGAAACCAACTGGAGAATGGTGGCGGTGCCGCATGATTGGAGCATTGCGGGGCCATTCGCCGAAACCAATCTCACCGGCGGCGCGGGCGGATTTCTGCCGGGCGGAGTGGGCTGGTACCGCAAACATTTTCCGCTGGCAGCGAGTCTTTCCGGCCGGCGCTTCACCATCCAGTTTGATGGCGTCATGGCCAACAGCGATGTCTGGATCAACGGCTTTCATCTGGGCCACCGCCCGAACGGCTATGTCAGCTTCAGCTATGATCTGACCAGCCATCTGAATTTCGACGGCGACAATGTCCTGGCCGTGCGCGCCGACACCTCGGCGCAACCGGCCTCGCGCTGGTATACCGGCGCGGGCATTTACCGGCATGTCCGGCTGGTGGTGACCGATCCGGTGCATCTGGCTGAAAACGGGGTGTTTGTGTCCACGCCGGAAATCACCCCGCAGCGGGCCACGGTCAACATTCAAACCACGGTTGAGAATCAAACCGCCACGCCGTGCGAGGTGACCGTGCAAACCACCCTGCTGGCGCCGGATGGACAAATCATTGGCGTGACTGCGACCGAGGCGACGCTGGCCGCCGGCGGCGACAGCCAAAGTGTCAGCCAAACCATCGCGGTGCCCCAGCCGCAGCTCTGGAATCTGGCTGACCCGAAACTTTATCGCGTGGTCAGCGAGGTGCGGGCCGGGGCCCGGTTGGTGGATGCGACGACGACCCCCATCGGTCTGCGCGACGCCCGGTTTATGGCGGACACCGGTTTCTGGTTGAACGGCAAAAACTTCAAACTGAAAGGCGTCTGCCTGCACCACGACGGCGGTGCTTTCGGAGCGGCGGTGCCGCTGTCCATCTGGGAGGCGCGGTTGAAAACCTTGAAAACGCTGGGGGTGAACGCGATTCGCACGGCGCATAATCCGCCCGCGCCGGAGTTCCTGGATTTATGCGACCGAATGGGCCTGCTCGTGATGGACGAATTCTTCGATTGCTGGACGGTGGGCAAGACTCCCCACGACTACCATCTGTACTTTAAAGAGTGGTCCCAGCGGGATGAGCGCGAGACGATCCAGCGCGACCGCAACCATCCCAGCGTGATCCTGTACAGCGTGGGCAATGAAATCCATGACACGCCGGATGCGGAACTGGCGAAGGGAATTTTATCAGGCTTGGTGGCGGTGGCCCACGAGGCGGACCCGACGCGGCCGGTTACGCAGGGGTTGTTCCGGCCGAATGTCAGCCACGACTACGACAACGGCCTCGCCGACCTGCTGGACGTGGTCGGGCAGAATTATCGCGAACAGGAAATCCTCGCCGCCCACGAGCAGAAGCCGACCCGGAAAATTCTGGGCACGGAAAATACGCATACGCGGCAGCAGTGGGTGGTGCTGCGGGATAATCCGCCCTACGCCGGACAGTTTCTTTGGACCGGCATTGACTATCTGGGCGAGGCGCGGCGCTGGCCGGCCGTGGGCCACGGCTCCGGATTGCTGGACCGCACCGGGGCCATCCGGCCGGTCGCGCGGATACGGGAAAGCTGGTGGAGCGGGGCGCCGATGGTGGCGCTGGCGCGGCGCGTGGCGGCAAATGATTCGATGCCAACTGATCCCGGTTATGGCAACGAGGAACGCCATACACAGGTGTTATTTGCCGACTGGACGCCCAGCCGGATGGAGCGGCACGATGAATCGGTGGAAGCCTATTCCAACTGCCAGGAGGTGGAGCTGTTCTTGAACGGCAAATCGCTCGGCAAACAGGCGCTCAATGCCGATGCCATGCCGCGCATCTGGCGGGTGCCGTTCGCCCCCGGCCGGCTCACAGCGGTGGCGCGCAATGGGGGGAAGACCGTGGCGGCAACGGAATTGCTCACCGCTGGCAAGCCGGCCAGAGTTGTGCTTTCGGTTGAGCAACGCACGCTGGCCAGCGGCTGGGACAACGTGGCCATTGTGCGCGCTAAAATCACCGACCGCCACGGCGTGGTGGTGCCGCAGGCACAGGACTTGATCACTTTTAGTGTCGACGGCTCCGGCGTCATTGCCGCCGTGGACAATGGCGACAATGCCAGTCATGAACCGTTCCAGACCAGCTCGCGGTCGGCTTACCTGGGCGAGGCCGTGGCGTTTGTAAAAGCCTTGGTCGCCGATGAGAAAATCCGCGTCTCTGCTTCGGCACCCGGCTTGAGCGGCGATGCCATCAGTTTAAAAACCGTTGCTGCGAAAAACGACCTCGAATGAAATTATCCCTTACCATCCTTGTCTGCCTGTTCACCGCCGGCTTGCTCGCCGCCGCCGCCGAAGACGACCGCCCGGTGGTGGATGCTGCGAAGGTGACCGAAGAAAAGATCGCCAACGCCACGCTGCCCACCTTGCATATCGTCGGCGATTCCACCGTGCGCAGCGGCGGCACCAAGGGCATGTTCGGCTGGGGCGAACGGATTAGACCCTTCTTCGCGCCGGACAAAATCAACGTGGTCAATCATGCCATCGGCGGGCGGAGTGCGCGGACTTATTTCACGGAGGGCCGGTGGGCCAAAGTCGCCGAGACTATCAAGCCGGGCGACGTGGTGATCATTCAGTTCGGGCACAATGATCAGGGGCGCATCGGCGATCCGGCCAATAAAAATCGCGCCGACGGCCCGGGCATTGGCGACGAGACCGTCGCCGACACCAAGCCCGATGGCACCCAGGAACTGGTGCACACCTTCGGCTGGTATATGGCGCAGTTCGTGACCGGAGCGCAGGCCAAAGGCGCGACGGTCATCCTATGCTCGCCCATCCCGCACAAGCAGCACTGGGAGGACGACCGCGACTTTGCCAGCCTGGCCGGGTGGGATGAGCAGGTCGCTCAAAAGCACGGCGCGCTGTTTTTCGACCTCACGCTGGTGGTTACTGCGGACTACCAAAAGGCCGGAAAAGAAAAGGTGGAAACCTATTTTGCCGACAAGGGCACCCACACCACCGACAGCGGCGCGCAACTCAACGCCGCGTGCGTCATCGCCGGGCTGAAAAGCCTGAAAACCAATCCCTTGGACCCGTATTTTTCCGAAATAGGAAGGGCGGTTGCCGCTTATTCGCCGTCCGTCGCCATCCCTAAAGTTCACGCGAACCAACCATGAAACCATTCCTCGTCCTCGGCTTGCTTACGGTGCTGGGTGTTTCCGCACAGACCAATATTAAATTCGATTTCAGCGGCGGCCCCGCGCCAGCGGGCTGGATTGCCGTGGCCCCGACCAATGTGTATTCCGCCGCCGCTGGTTTTGGGTTCGAGCCCGGCGCCACCCTGGTGCCGGCAGGATCGGCAACGCCCGCACTGACCAGTAGCAATCCCTTTGCGTTTTCCGTGAAAGTGCCCGAAGGCAATTACCGCGTGACCGCCATACTGGCCACTGATGCGGTCGCCACCATCAAGGCCGAGCAGCGGCGGCTGATGGTGGAACACGTCCGCCCCGTCGCAGGCCAACCCGTGACCTTCATCGTAAACGTCCGGACACCGCGCATCTCGGACGGCGCCAAAGTGAGTCTTAAGCAACGGGAGTTGGAAACTGAAACGGTGAACTGGGATGAAAAGCTGACGCTCGAATTCAACGGGGTTCACCCCGGGCTGATCCAACTAACGATCGCCCCGGCCGCCGTGCCGACCGTCTATCTCACGGGAGATTCCACCGTGTGCGACCAACCTGCCGAGCCGTGGAACAGCTGGGGGCAGATGCTGCCGCGTTTTTTTAAGCCCGACGTGGCGGTGGCCAACTACGCCGAGTCCGGCGAAAGCATCAAGAGTTCCCTCGGCGCGCACCGTTTCGACAAAGTGTTCAGCCGGCTGAAAACCGGCGATTATTTGTTCGTACAGTTCGGCCACAATGATCAGAAGGACAAAAGCACCAACGCGCTGGCCACCTACCGGGCGAACCTGGAGAAGATCGTCGCCCGCACCCGGGAACTGGGCGGCACGCCGGTGCTGGTAACTTCCATGGAGCGCAAGAGTGGTTTGCAGCAGGACACGCTGGCCGGCTATCCCGGCACCGTTCGCGCCGTGGCGCAGGCGGAACATTGTGCGCTGATTGATCTACATGCCATGAGCCGGATTTTCTACCGGGCGCTGGGGCCGAAGCTGGAGCTGGCATTTCAGGACGGCACGCACCACAACAATTACGGCAGCTACGAGCTGGCCAAATGCATCATCGTAGGCATTCAGCAGGCCGGGCTGCCGCTGGCCGAATTTATCAGCGCCGACTTCACCGGCTTTGATCCAGCCCGGCCCGATGACGCGGCCACTTTTATCATGCCCGCCAGTCCGATGGTTTCCAGCGAGAAGCCGCTGGGAAATTGAGAGGCCAACAAAGTCAGCCTGACGCGAGGAGTCCGCGCAATTTCGGGAAGGGATTAAAACGGCTTTCTTCACTGGCTGGAATTGTTAAGTTGATCGCGCTATGTCGAATTCACGCTTTATGGCGTTAATGCTCGGGCTGGTCACCCTGCTGATCTTCCTGCCGGTCACCCGGTTTGATTTTGTTGATTACGATGATAATGCCTATATAACCGAAAACAACATTGTCCAAAATGGCCTGACCTTGAGCGGTTTTAATTGGGCCTTTACCACGGGCTACGCTGAAAATTGGTTTCCGGTCACCTGGCTTTCACACATGGCGGATTTCGCGCTGTTCCAGTTGTACGCGGGCGGCCATCACGCCACCAATGCATTGCTTCATTCGGTGAACTCCGGACTGTTGTTCCTGCTGCTGCTCCGCTTGACCGGAAAACAATGGCCGTCCCTGATCGTGGCCGCCTTCTTTGCCTGGCATCCGGTGCATGTTGAATCGGTCGCCTGGGTGGCGGAACGCAAGGACGTACTGAGCACCTTTTTCGCGCTGCTGGCGCTCTTGAATTACACCCGGTTTGTCCGCGAAAAATCCCGCCCGCATTATTGGCTGGCCCTGGGCTGTTTCGCGCTGGGACTGATGTCCAAGCCAATGCTGGTCACCCTGCCATTTGTGCTGCTGCTACTGGACTTCTGGCCCCTGCAACGTTTTTCCCTGTCGGCATTTCCCGGACGGCTGGTGCTGGAAAAAGTGCCTTTCTTCGTGCTGACGCTGGCTTCCTGTGCGGTCACGCTGGTGGTGCAGCGTCCGGCCATGGCCAGCAGCGACGTGATGCCTTTCCCCTTCCGGTTGGCGAATGCCCTGGTGGCCTGCGGGCGGTATTTGCTGAAACTGGCGTGGCCAGCCGACCTGGCCATCTTTTATCCGCTCGCGCAGATTTCAAGTTGGCCCCTGGCGGCCAGCGTGCTGGTTTTGGCCGCGATATCCATCGCTGTTTGGCTGGCACGGCACCGTAATCGTTGCTGGCTCGTCGGCTGGTGCTGGTTTCTGGGCACCCTCGTGCCGGTCAGCGGGTTGGTATTTGTCGGCAGTGCCGCCCTGGCGGACCGTTACACCTATATCCCCTCCATTGGTCTCTTTATCGCCGTGGCTTTCGGCGGGTATCAATATTTGGAAAACCGGCCCCGGCGGCGGCCGGTCTGCACGTCTGGCGTGATTCTGCTGCTCATTACTTGCGTGCTCCTGACGGAACATCAATTGACGTTCTGGCGCGATTCCGAAACCCTGTTCCGGCATGCGCTGGCCGTGACCGCGAATAATGGCATGGCCCATGAGAATCTGGGTGCGGCCTTGGAACTACAGGGCCGGAACGACGAAGCCCTCGCGGAATATCGCCAGGCGCTGGTCATCGATCCCGCACATTTTCATTACCATTTCTATATCGGCGAAGTGCTCATGAAACAGGGCCACCCGGCTGCGGCTGAAGCTGAATACCGCTTGCGGATCAGCCAAAACCCCGGCCCTGCTTTTCAATATAACGCGCTGGGGAATGCGCTGGCCGCCCAAAACAAGCTGGCCGAAGCCTTGGCAGCGTATGCCGAAGCGGAGCGGCGGGATACCCAATACTCGACGCCGCATCTGGGGGTGGCCAAAATCCTTTTCCAACAAGGCCAGGCCACCAATGCGGTGACAGAGATTTGGACGGCGGTGCGGCTTGAACCCTACAATTGCGCGACGCTGACCGAGGCGGCGCGCCTGTTGGCAGCCAATGAAAACGTGGCTGTCCGCGACGGTCATAACGCCGTCATCTTCGCGCTTAAAGCGAATGATTTGTCCGGG
>Ga0302323_100001275_pt1 | contig 20360 bp, 16 predicted proteins | sample Fen_T0_3_FD_201950 | JGI IMG/M metagenome (GOLD analysis project Ga0302323, IMG submission 201950) | Peat permafrost microbial communities from Stordalen Mire near Abisko, Sweden - Fen_T0_3 | ecosystem: Environmental > Terrestrial > Soil > Wetlands > Permafrost | place: Sweden: Abisko... | reverse complement strand
GAGTTTTTCAGGCCAGTTGCCAATAGGTGCCAGACGCCCGGTAAAAAACCGGAGTACAGGTGGTTCTTCAACAAATCTGATTCCTCCTACAAGTTCCCTGTTGTGGTATAACCAGTTTAACCTGTCAATAAGGTATTCAACCTGCGACAGAGTAAACACTCTTCGTGGAAAGGCAAGTCTCATAAGTTCCAGATCGGCAAGAATATCATTTCCCTGTTCATCGCGAATGCTGCTCATCGTTCCCCGTTCCATACCACGTACTCCGGAGATAATATAAAATGCAGCAACCAGAGCTCCTGCAGGGTAGTCAACCTGTGGGACATGAGAGAGAAATTGCTTTGCATCAACATGACAACCCAGAGCTCCACCAGGTAATATTACCGGAATACCTAATTTGTCAAGTTCTGTGGCCGCATAATTGATAAACGAAGGTGATTGTCCTACAACATCCTCATCAAGAGTTTCGTACAGCCCGACAGTCATTGCCTCAATTTCCCTGATAGAGATACCACCATAGGTAAGAAAGCCTTCATAAAGAGGAACAAGGTCCTTCATTTTGTTATACAAGTCTTTATTGTTAGTACAGATTGCACCTCCGCGTGAAGAGCTTACTTTCCTGCCTGAAAAATAGACTATGTCGGAAAGATCGCACATCTCTTTAAGGATGAACCCAATAGATTTTTCTTCATAACCCTGTTCCCTTTTCTGAATGAAATATGCATTCTCGCCGATCAGACTCGCATCTAAAACTATAATTAATTTATATTTATCGGCAACCTTCCTTACATTTTTGAAATTGTCCATCGAAAATGGCTGTCCGCCAATAAGGTTTGTTGAGGCTTCCATTCGTATAAAAGGAATGTTGTCGGGGCCAGTATTATTAATGAGTTCTTCAAGACGTACGATATCTATGTTACCTTTGAAGGGATGAGTACTTTTAATCTTCATTGCCTCGGGTGTGAAGAGTTCCACTACTTTTCCTCCGTTAAGCTGAATATGGGCAAGAGTAGTTGTAAAATGATAATTCATCGGAATAACCGATCCCTTTTTAACAAAGGTCTGGGATATGATATTTTCGGCAGCACGGCCCTGATGAACAGGCAACAATAGATTTTTCCCGAAAACATCTGATACACTCTTATGGAATTTGACAAAACTCTGTGAACCGGCATACGCGTCATCTGCAACGAACATTTTAGAGACTTGTTCATCGCTCATGGCATTTGTGCCACTATCTGTCAGCATGTCAAGAAAAATATCTTTTGTTCCAAGCAGGAATGAGTTGTAACCGGCTTCGCCGATAGCTTCCAGCCTTCGTTCAACAGGAACAAGTTTCAAAGACTGTACAATGCGTACTTTGTGCATTTCAAGCGGGATCTGTTTTCTATTGAAGAATTTTACAGTACCTTTTTTCTGTGTTTTTTCCATGAGTATTCTAAGTTGATTAAAAATAGTTTAATAAAAAAGGCTTACCATTTCGCCGGTAAGCCTGATATTTTGAAAAGTGTATTGTCGACACTTATAAATAATAGGACTTACGTTTTCCTTCTGCAATAATAATAATAATAAATTCCAATATTTAACCTAATTATACCCATTGCTTAATATCTGAGTTCAAACCTAATTTATTTTTAAACAAATGCAAAGGAATGATGCTAAAAAATTTATATTTTATTATCTTATTCCTGATTTGTCAAGGATTGGCTCTTCTTTCACTATAATGTTTGGAATCGCCCCATTCACCATATACCACTTCCGCATCAGCAAGGCTTACCCGGGCTTCGAGACAACTCTGGCAATCTTCAGCTGAATCGTCTGTACAAGGCTTATTATCATATAGTTTGTAGCTGTCGCGATATTTTCCGGGAGTAATATTTGGCATAAGGATATTGGCACCAATTTTAACTGCCTTTTCCCTGCCAATAGGATCAATCGCCTGTAGTGCAGTGGCAGCAACAATATTTATATCTCTCATCATTATCCTGATTATGGCAATCATCTTAAGAGTAAGATCAAATCTTTCCTTGAGAGACATTAATTCTCCCGAGTGTTCAATAAGCGGAGTATCTGCGTGTTCAATATATGGTCCCATGCCACACATATCAATATTAAAATTCTTCATAAACAACAGGTCCGCGGCAAGATCGTCCATAGTCTGAAATGGCAAACCAATCATTACTCCCGTGCCTGTCTGGTAACCAATATCCTGTAAGCTTTTAAGGCAATTGAGCCTATGACTGAAGTCATGTTTTGAGTCATTCGGATGGATTTTGTTATAAAGGGATTGATTTGTCGCTTCAACACGGAGAAGATAGCGATGTGCGCCAGCATCGTACCATTTTTTGTAGACATCCGGTTCCTGCTCACCGACAGACAAGGTTACACCTAATTCTCCATCCGAAAGCTCTTTGATCTTATGAAGAAGGTTTTCGATCCTGCCTGTAACAAATTGGCTTTCAAGTTCACCTGATTGAAGGGCAATCGATCCGTAGCGGTTAGTATGGGCAAACCTGGCCGCAATAAGTATTTCTTCATCCGACAGATTGTATCTTGTAAGATTTGTATTGCCTTTTCGTATTCCGCAATAGAGGCAATCTTTACTGCAGATGTTAGAAAACTCAATTAATCCTCTGAACCATACCTTATTACCAATATATTTTTCTTTTATTTCTGCAGATTTCTTAAATAAGAGTGTCCTGTCTTCTCCTTCAGATTGCAGGAGAGAAATAATGTCTTCCCTAGCAAATATCTCCTTATCCAATATCTCTCTTATTGTCAATCCCATATCCTGGTTTTTCAGTCTGCAAAGATACTAAAACCCGATTTAACTTTTATCTGAATACAGATCCTTTGTGACCCTTAGTGATAAACTTTGTGAACCTTCGTGGTGAATAAGTATTTAACCACAAAGGATCACTAAGTAAAACGCAAGGTAACACAAAGGAAAAACCAGGAGTAGTACTTTTTCGATCAAAACCCTCTGCCAAACATCCCCCATAAAGTTATTTTAAGATCTTCCCATCTTCTCATGGCAGCACCTGCGAAACTATTTGTATAGGAAGTAACATATTTCTTTGCCTCTTCATTTTTACCATCTTTTACCAGCTCAACAACCTTTTTTTCAACTAATGGCAGTTCCCCGAAAGCTTTATCTTCAAATTCCTGCACTGCTGGTTCAATAAGGACCCTCCCTCTTGACCAGTTTACCGTTGCCAGCTTGTTGGCTTCACGGAATGACCAGATAGCTGCATCGGTTCTATAGCGTTGCTGACCACAGACATTGAAAGAAGCCGGAAGACTTAAGACTCCTGAAAAGATTGGAATCCTCGGGCTTTCTCCCGGGTTGTCGAATGAAAACCAGGCAACTGCTCCGACCTCATCAGGAAGCCAGTCACGGCACTGAATCACATGAGAATAAGAACAGCCTGCTATCGCAATTGTTCTCGGGCGATCAACCACTCCGGGTTTTATTTCATTTAATAATGTTTTGATATCATTGTTCATCCAGTTACAGATTACAGGTGTTTTGACCTGTTTTTCAGTCTCCTTTCCATCCTGGTCTTTAGATTTAACTGTAATTAGCAGATTTTTAGTCGCATCCCATTGTGTCCCTTCGTAAGTTTCCCTGAAAAATTTCATAATATCACGAGACGACTGTTTCTTTTCAGGCTTTACGGAAAATGGGAGCTCCTCTGCATCGAAAGAAAGATTCAATGATGGAGCGAGCTTACTGAGAACATAAAATTCTCTAATAGAAAAAGGCTTCTTCCCATTTATGATTTTCCAGAATTTAAAAGGTTCTTTTCCATCCCAGTAACCAAGGTTTCTAGCAACATTTTGTAAGTCAGTACTGTACATGAAATAGTCATGATCCTTAAAATCAATAACAGAGATCCTTGGAATATTGGCACATATTCCGACATTCTCATCGGGAATTCTCTCTGCACACCATATAGAAGACGGTTTCCCCTTTCCCGAACCCGCAATTTCCAATTGCCAAACCTCTTTGGGATCTGCAAGGGTTATACACTCCGCCAGGTCAGCATAACCATATTCTTCAGCCAGTTTTCCGATAAGTTCTATTGCTTCTCTGGCTGTTTTACACCTTTGCAGAGCTATCTTTTCAAGCTCTTCAATAAAAAACATACCATCTGCGTTCATAAGTTCTTCTCTTCCGTAAATGGTTGTTTCTCCAATCGCGAGCTGCTTTTCATTAAGACATGGGTAAGCTGTATTAAGAAATGAATATGTCTCTGAAACCTCTGGAATTTCACCCTTTTTAACTATTTTAGTCATATCCCAGGCTTCTTCAGTATGAAGCATACCGGAATAAACAGGATGCATAGTTCCCTGTTCGAATTTTTGGTGGGGGTAGATTTCAAGCCATGTTCTGTAGTTTCCGTCACAACTGTGAGAAGTCATAACCGATCCGTCACTGGAGGCTCGTCTGCCGACCATAATTGTTGTACAATTCTCACCGTATCCAGGTCCGTCGGGGTCAAAATCGGAATACTGCGCCAGCGTGTACAGCGGAAAACAGAATAAGAATATTATTGTCCAGATGCATCCGGAATTTACTTTTTTCATAAAAAAATGGTTTAAAATCATTAATAGGTTATTACAAATGTAATTTATTTTCGGAATTATGCAGGAATCGGTCGCAACCGATCCCTACATATCCTGCTGTGCCGGTCTCTGCCATTTTTTCCCCATGATAATTATCTTGTTTTTATGCTATTTATTTTTATTAACTTGCCTGTAACATTAAAGATCAGATATTGATTGTAATTCGTTATATATCAGAAAGATATTTATTTGTCGTTGCATATAATGTCGGCTACCTAAAACGTTTTGCCGGTTTGTAGTTTCCTGTCAGTCCGAATAATTGGATTTCATAATTCATTCCTTCACCATTCTTGCAGCCTATGATAAATGAAAAACTTATAAATCCCGACAGTATTGTAGTTGTGGGAGGATCAGACGATCTTTTTAAACCAGGAGGGAAGGTTCTTAAAAACATAATTGACGGAAAATACACCGGAAAGCTCTGTGTGGTTAATCCGAGGCATGACATGATTCGGGGGATTAAATCTTACAGGGATTTAAATGATATTCCCGAAACAGATCTGGCAATACTTGCAATTTCAGCCGCATTATGTTTAACTGCAATTGAGATCCTGGTGAGAGATAAAAATACAAGAGCCTTCATCATTATATCAGCCGGATTCAGTGAAGCCGGGAGTGAGGGACTTAAACTTGAGAAGGAAATCGTTGAACTGATCAATAGTGTGGGTGGTTGTCTCATAGGCCCCAATTGTATTGGAGTTATTACCCAATCTTATCAGGGGGTCTTTACTTCTCCCGTACCAAAGCTGAATAGCCGCGGATGTGATTTTGTATCCGGATCAGGAGCAACTGCTGTTTTTATCTTTGAATCAGCTATACCAAAAGGGCTAAACTTCTCGAGCGTATATTCTGTCGGGAACAGTTCTCAGACCGGGGTGGAAGAAGTTCTCGAATTCTGGGATAACACTTTTGATACTGATATTAGCTCACCCATAAAACTGATATATGTCGAGAGCATAAGGAATCCGGATAAGCTTCTTCATCATGCATCATCGCTAATTCGCAAAGGGTGCAGGATAGCAGCAATAAAAGCCGGAACAACTGAAGCAGGGAGCAGGGCAGCATCTTCTCACACAGGTGCAATGGCCTCATCCGATTCCGCAGTAGAAGCATTGTTCCGTAAAGCAGGGATAGTAAGATGTTCAGGCCGGGAAGAACTGACAACTGTGGCTTCAGTATTTTTTCACAAAAAGCTTAAAGGCAAAAATATTGCTATAATTACACATGCCGGCGGTCCGGCAGTAATGCTTACCGACGCATTATCATCCGGAGGAATGATTATTCCAAAGATAACCGGAATTCATCACGATAAATTGCTTGCTATGATGAACCCGGGAGCATCGGCCGTAAATCCCATTGATATGATCGCAACTGCGACTAATGATCAGCTTGACAGGGTAATAGAATATGTGGATAAGCAACTTCCTTTGATAGATGGCATGATTGTGATTTTTGGAAACAATGGTTTGAATGACATGACAGAGATTTATGATCTTTTACATAAAAAGATCCGCGATTGCAATAAGCCGCTTTATCCGATATTACCATCAGTGAAAAGTTCTTCCAAAGAACTGGAATATTTTCTTAACAAAGAGCATGTCAATTTTCCTGATGAAGTTGTACTAGGCCGCGCACTGACTAAAATATTCAACACACCATCCCCGGCAGAAGAAAAGATTTATCTGGAAAATATTGATGTTTCATTGGTCAGGCAAATTATAGATGAATCTCCCGATGGTTACCTTGAACCTGCAATCATACAACAGCTTCTGAACGCAGCTCATATACCTGTTGTAAAAGAAAAAGTTGTCAATTCAAAAAAAGAGCTTTTATCGGTTGCAAACAAAACCGGTTACCCTCTTGTTCTGAAAGTTGTTGGCCCGGTACATAAATCTGATGTAGGCGGTGTAACCCTCAATATAAAATCAGTTAAACATCTTGAAGCTGAATTCAAAAGAATGATGCAGATAAAGGGAGTAAAAGCCGTTCTTGTCCAACAAATGCTTTCTGGTACTGAACTTTTTATCGGAGCAAAATATGAATCCCGGTTCGGACATATCATTCTATGTGGTCTTGGAGGAATTTTTGTTGAGGCTCTTGGTGATTTTTCATCCGGACTTGCTCCCCTCACGTTCAATGAAGCAGAATCAATGATCAGGAGTCTCAGGAGCTATAGTATCATAAAAGGGACAAGAGGGAAACCTGGTATTAATGAATTGAAATTTGCAGAGATCATTGTACGGCTTTCAAGTTTATTACGTTATGCTACTGAAATAAAGGAAATGGATCTTAACCCGCTGCTCGGCAGCGCTGATGCCATTACAGTTGTTGATGCCAGGATTAGAATTGAGAGGTGATCTTCGCATTGTTTTTGAAACCTTATAAATTTTATATTTATCTTCGAAAATTCATTTTACCTAAAAAATCGTTAAAGATATGATTACACATCAGTTATCAATTTTTCTTGAAAACAAATCAGGACGACTTACTGAAGTACTTGAAGTTCTTGGAGAGGAGAATATCAGGATAACTGCTTTAAGCGTAGCTGATACAACAGAATTCGGGATTTTACGACTTATTGTCTCTGATCCTGAAAAGGCAAGAGAGATTCTGAAAAAGAAAAATTTCACTGTGAATCTTACTGAAGTCATTTCGGTGATGGCTCCCAATGAAGCAAAACACTATGCAAAAATATTGAGGATTCTTTCAGATCTGGATATAAGTGTGGAATATACCTATGCTTTTTCTGTTGGTGTTAAATCAGTTATTATTCTCCGTTGCAGTAATACAGAGGATGCAATTAAAGCACTTAAAAGTCATGAGATGGAATTGCTGAAAGCCAGCGATTTATATAAGATTTGATTTCCAGAAGGACTTTTTTATAAAAATCCTTTGTGACCCTTAGTGTTAACCTTTGAGTACCTTCGTGGTAAAACCCGGATTATTTTAACACAAAGGACACAAAGTATTGCACAAAGTAACACAAAGGGAAAATCAGAATAAGTAATATCATAAAAATTGAATTATTCCCCAGATTAAATATTCTATTATGGAAATTTGGAACCGTCATTTCGAGTGTATGGATCGAAATGGGATCAGACATGTTCAAAGTGAAAGACTCAGAGAAACAGTTGAAAGAGTATATTTCAATGTGCCTTATTACAGGAACAAGATGCAGGAAGCCGGTATCGGACCTGAAAGTATTCAGACCATCGACGATATTGGTAAATTACCTTTTACTACAAAGCATGACCTGAGAGACAATTATCCTTTTGGGTTATTTGCAGTTCCCATGAGTGAAATTGTCCGTGTCCATGCTTCATCCGGCACTACCGGGAAGCCAACAGTTGTGGGTTATACACGTAACGATATATCCACATGGTCGGAGGTTATGGCGCGTACATTGACAGGAGCCGGCGCCAACAGGAATGATTTTATACAGGTTGCCTATGGCTACGGTCTTTTTACCGGAGGTCTTGGGCTTCATTATGGAGGGGAAAAGATCGGTGCCTCTGTAATTCCGATTTCGGGCGGTAACACAATAAGACAAATTCAGCTTATGCACGATTTCGGAAGCACTGTGCTTGCATGCACTCCATCTTATGCACTGTTTCTCGCAGAAGCAATACAGGAAAGTGGCATTAATCGTGATGATTTAAAGTTAAGAGTTGGAGTTTTTGGAGCTGAACCATGGACAGAGAACATGCGGAGGGAGATTGAAGATAAGCTGAGAATTAAAGCTATAGACATATATGGACTCAGTGAAGTTATTGGGCCGGGAGTTGCAAGTGAATGTACGGTTCAGGCAGGATTGCATATAAATGAAGATCATTTTTTCCCTGAGATTATTGACCCTGAAACTCTTCAGGTTTTGCCCGAAGGAAGTTCAGGTGAATTGGTTTTTACGACACTTACCAAGGAGGGTCTTCCGCTAATCCGTTACCGTACACGCGACCTCACACGGCTTAATTTTGAAAAGTGCAAATGCGGCAGGACAATGGTAAGAATGGAAAAATGTCTCGGTCGCAGTGATGATATGCTTATTATTCGGGGAGTCAATCTTTTTCCTTCACAGGTGGAGAGTGTTCTTCTTGAGATGAGTGAAATTAAACCGCATTACCTGTTAATTGTTGACAGAGTAAATAATCTCGACACTCTTGAACTGAAGGTAGAAGTTGATGAAGCATTCTTTCAGGATAAAATCAGTCAGCTGGAATCGCTCCGGCAAAAACTACAGAATAACCTTGAAAATTCGCTTGGACTGGCAATAAAGGTGACCCTTGTTGAACCAAAAATCATTGAAAGAAGCGAAGGGAAATCGAAACGTGTTATTGATAAACGGAAATTTTAATCCTTCTTAAACGAAATGACATTTATTCCAATATCTCCTGAAAAAATAAAAACCCTGGCCAAAACTAACGGTATTCCTTCTCCTGGTAGTTCTTCCATTCGTGAAATTGCTCACCTTGTAGACAGAATTGAGGAGAATACCGGAATTAAGTTCATCAGGATGGAAATGGGTGTCCCCGGACTTCCGGCATCTGTTATTGGAATTGAAGCTGAAATCGCCGCGCTTAGAAACGGTGTTGCCTCAGTTTACCCTGACATTTCCGGTATCAGGCCGCTGAAAGAAGAGACATCCAGGTTTATCAAGCTCTTCCTTGATGTTGATATTAATCCGGAAGGATGTATTCCAACAGTAGGTTCAATGATGGGGGCAATGGTCATTTTCCTGGTAGCAAACAGGAATGACAGAACAAAAGAGGGAACTCTGTTTATCGACCCCGGATTTCCTGTTCAGAAGCAACAGGTTAAAATGCTGGGACACGAATATTGCTCCTTTGATGTTTATAATTACAGAGGAAAGAAACTTAAAGAAAAACTGGAATCACATCTGAAATCTGGAAAGATTTCCTCTTTGCTCTTTTCAAACCCAAATAATCCTACCTGGATATGCCTGACTGAGGAAGAACTTGAAATTATTGGCAAACTTTCGAAGAAATACGATGTTATCGTTATTGAAGATCTGGCTTATTTCGGTATGGATTTCCGGAAAGATTATTCAAATCCCGGCAGACCACCCTTCCAGCCAACAATTGCGCACTATACCGATGAGTATGTTATGCTTCTGTCGAGTTCCAAAATATTCAGTTATGCAGGTCAGAGAATCGGCATGATGGCAATATCTGATCAGCTTTTTGAAAGATCCTATCCTGACCTTTTAAGATATTATTCAACCGATAAGTTTGGACATTCAGCTATCTTTGGTGCTTTATATGGTTTATCGGCCGGAGTAACTCATTCGGTTCAATTTGGCTTAACAGCTCTTCTGAAAGCAGTTAATGATGGAAAATACAAGTACCGGGATGATATTTTGGAGTATGGGGAAAAAGCCAGGGAGATGAAAAAGATGTTTATATCCAATGGATTCCAGATAACTTATGACAGAGATCTTGATGAACCGCTGGCTGATGGTTTTTATTTTACAATCTCCTATCCGGGCATGTCAGGAAACGAATTGATTGAACAACTTCTCTGTTACGGAATAAGTGCAATTTCTCTTGTAACAACCGGAAGCGAAAGGCCTGATGGGTTGAGAGCATGTGTCTCACAGGTTCCTAGGCAACAGTTCGGTGAACTTGAAATGCGTTTAAATAAATTCAATATTGATCATAAAGTATAAAAGACTTAATAAATTCTAATATGGCAAAGATAAGGGGGAGCATCGTAGTAAATGTGGAGAGGTGCAAAGGATGCGAAGTATGTATGGTTACTTGTCCAACTGGTACCATCGCTATGGCCAAAGAAGTGAACGGGAAAGGGTACAATTATGCATTTCCTGCAAATCCTGAGCTGTGTATCGGCTGTGCCAATTGTGCCATGGTTTGTCCTGATGGTGTAATAACTGTTTATAAAACAAAAATTTAACCATGTAATGGAAAGAGAATTAAGATTGATGAAAGGAAATGAAGCGGTTGCAGAAGCTGCAATCCGTGCCGGAGTAGATGGCTACTTTGGTTACCCCATTACACCACAGACTGAAATAATTGAATATCTGATGGAAGCAAATCCGGCTGAGACCACCGGAATGGTGGTTCTTCAGGCTGAAAGTGAAGTTGCTGCAATCAACATGGTATATGGAGGTGCGGCATGCGGTAAAAGAGTTATGACATCTTCTTCTTCACCCGGAATAAGCCTGAAGCAGGAAGGTATAAGCTATATTGCCGGAGCTGAACTGCCATGTCTTATCGTAAATGTTGTCAGGGGAGGGCCGGGTCTTGGAACCATCCAGCCTGCTCAGTCAGATTATTTTCAGGCAACCAAGGGTGGGGGACACGGAGATTATCACCTCATTGTTCTTGCTCCTGCATCAGTACAGGAGATGGCTGATTTTGTGGATCTTAGTTTCGAACTGGCATTCAGGTACAGGAATCCTGTTATGATGTTATCCGATGGTGCTATAGGACAAATGATGGAAAAAGTGTACCTGAGTCCACAGAAAGAAAGGTCTAAAACAGTTCCGGAATGGGCAACAACCGGCAAGCCTTCCACAAGGGAAAGAAACATAATAACCTCGCTTGATCTTGATCCTAACCGGCAGGAAGTGTTTAATCAAAAACTTGTTGCAAAGTATAATGAGATCAGGGAAAAGGAGGTACGTTTTGAGGAATTTCAATGTGAAGATGCTGAATATCTTCTTGTTGCATATGGCACAAGTGCAAGGGTTTGTCAAAAATCTGTTCAGCTTGCGAGATTACAGGGGATAAAAGCCGGTTTAATAAGGCCAATAACCCTTTTCCCTTTTCCAACGAAAAGAATAAATGAACTTGCTGACCATGTTAAAGGAATGCTGTCAGTGGAGATGAGTGCCGGTCAGATGGTCGAGGATGTACGTCTGTCAGTTAACGGAAAAGTTCCTGTTTATCATTTTGGCAGAATGGGAGGTATCGTAACAACACCTGAAGAGGTGCTGGAGTTTTTAAAATCAAAATTCATAGGAGGATGATCAATGGTTGAATTTTCGGGAATCAAGGAAATAATAAAACCGGAAAATCTGGTTTACGGGAAAACTGATATAATGACAGAAAACTCTCTGTCGTATTGCCCTGGATGCGGTCATGGTACTGCCCATAGGATCCTTGCCGAAATAATTGGTGAAGAGGGCCTTCAGTCGGAGGCAATAGGTGTTTCTCCGGTAGGATGTTCTGTCTTTATGTATAACTATTTAAACATCGACTGGCAGGAGGCTGCTCATGGACGTGCTCCGGCTGTTGCAACTGCAATCAAACGTCTGTTACCCGAGAAATTTGTTTTTACCTATCAGGGTGACGGTGATCTTGCAGCTATCGGTACTGCAGAAACAATACATGCATGTAACAGGGGAGAGAATATTCTGATAATCTTTATTAATAATGGAATCTATGGAATGACAGGAGGCCAGATGGCTCCGACCACTCTGCCCGGTATGAAATCATCAACTTCACCATATGGAAGAGATGTTAAAACTATGGGATTTCCGCTTAAAATAACAGATATTGTCGCAACTCTTCCGGGTTCTTATTATGTAACACGTCAGAGTGTTCATACTGCAGCAAATGTTAAGAAGACTAAGAAAGCAATACGAAAAGGCATTCAGTACCAGAAACTTAAAAAGGGTACATGTCTTATTGAAATAGTCTCAAACTGCCCGTCAGGATGGAAGATGACACCTGTTCAGTCGAATAAATGGATGGAGGAAAACATGTTCCCATATTATCCATTGGGAGATCTGAAAACTCCGGAAGAATAGTCAATTCCAATTAATTAAGATATTCATAAGAAAATGACTGAGGAAATAATTATTGCCGGATTTGGAGGACAAGGTGTCCTGTCAATGGGGAAAATAATGGCATATTCAGGTGTGATGCAGGATATGGAAGTAAGCTGGATGCCTTCATATGGACCGGAAATGCGAGGTGGAACCGCAAATGTAATAGTAATAATCAGCAGCGAAAGGATCAGTTCACCTATAATAAAACATTTCGATACTGCAATTATCCTGAACCAGCAATCGCTTGATAAATTTGAGGGCTCAATAAAACCCGGAGGAATACTTATCTACGATAGTAATGGCATTACCAGGCATCCTGAAAGAAAGGATATTGCAATATATCGTGTTGATGCAGCTGAGGAAGCTTCCAGGATGAACAGTCCGAAAACATTCAATACGATTGTTCTGGGTGGTTTCCTGAAAGTAAAACCGATAATTAAACTTGAAAATGTAATTAAAGGATTAAAGAAATCCCTTCCTGAAAGATATCATAATCTTATTCCAATGAATGAAAAGGCCCTGAAAAGGGGTGAAGAGATAATTTTTGAAGTTCAGAAATCTGTGTAGAAACCCTTTATTTCCCCGATGGTCGCGAAACGACCAGGAGGCTTTCCTCTTAACCTTAACCTATTGGTTACCTCTCATAGAAATGCATCTCTTTTATATATTTCCAGACTGCGGGCGGAAGGAAATACGACATATCCTTTCCATTTTTAATTCCATCCCGAATGAAGGTTCCCGATATTTCCATCACCGGGGCATTTACCTTATGAAGATCAGCTCCATGTAGTATCTGATCGAGAAGGAGAGATGATGGTCTTTTTGAATCAGGACGCGGATAAATATAAATCGGGTACCTGCTAACAAGTTCAATTGCATTTTTCCATTTATGAAGTGCAGACAGATTGTCTTCACCCATTACAAGACTAAACTCATTTTTTGGGTACCTCTCTTTTAAATATATCAGGGTATCAATAGTATATGAAGGAACAGGGAGTTTGAATTCAATATCTGTGGCTTTGAGTTTTTGACTGTCCCCGATAGCCAGTTGTGACATGTAAAGACGATGATGATCTGCAAGAAGAGTCTCTTTCTTTTTTAATGGATTATGTGGACTTACTACGAACCATAACTGATCAAGCCCTGCAAATTCAGTCATGTATCCGGCAATGGCCATATGACCGATGTGAACTGGGTTAAAAGATCCGAAATATAAACCAATTTTAGCCATCAGAGTATCCTGAATTATCTTCCGAGAAATGAAGAAACAGTTTTTAGAGTCTCTTCTTTTGCCTTATCCAGCTGGTGATTAACAATAACTGTATCGAATTGATTAGCAAGTTCTAACTCATCGTGTGCTTTTTCAACTCTGACTTTTATTTTTTCCGGGGTATCAATGGCTCGTTTTACAAGCCTGTTTTCAAGTTCCTGAACTGAAGGAGGCATAATGAAGATAGCGATTGAGTCAATACCGAATTTTTTTTTCAGACTAATTCCCCCTTTAACATCAACATCAAATAGCACTGAGCTTCCTTTAGCCCAGATTCTCTCCAGCTCGCTCTTCAGAGTTCCATAAAAAAGATCTTTATAGACTTCTTCCCATTCAACGAATTCATTATTCTCAATCTTTTTTTTGAATTCCTTAACAGTAAGAAAAAAATAATCCACTCCATCTCTTTCATTACCTCTCGGTGCCCTTGTTGTAGCTGAAACTGAAAACGAAAGATTTAGTCCGCTATCCAGCAAATGTTTAACAATAGTTGTTTTTCCTGCTCCTGAGGGAGCTGATATAATTACAAGTTTACCTTCCATATTTTTATTGACGGCTCAACGGTGCAATGGCGTAACGGCTGTGCCATTATGCCTTTACGCCATGTTACTATAATACATTTAAAGTTTGTTCTTTGATCTTTTCAAGCTCATCCTTCATCATCACCACCAGTTTTTGAATCGAAGCATCATTGGCTTTTGAACCAATTGTGTTGATCTCACGGCCAATTTCCTGGGCAATGAAGTTCAATATTTTCCCGTTTGGAGAGGCAGTGTTTATTGTTTCAATGAAATAATCACAATGGGTTTTCAGTCTGACTTTTTCTTCATTGATATCATATTTTTCGATATATAATATAATTTCCTGCTCAAACCTGTTCTTGTCGACTTTTTCGGGCCCCAGGTTCTCTTCCAGCATAGACCTCAGCTTTTCCCTGATTTTTGAGATCCTTCCGGCTTCGAATGTCTGGACCGTTTCAAGTAAAGACAAAATTTCCGCAATACATTTTTTGAGATCTGTCATTATTGAATTTCCCTCCTCAATTCTGTAAAGGTCCAGCATTGTGATTGACTCAATAATCTGTGTTCTGACGATTTCCCATTCAGTTTCGGAAATTTCAGGCCTTTCAGTTTTCAGAGTGTCGGGAAGCTTCATTATAGCTGTAAAAATCTGATCATCAAGGTCTATCCTTAATTCGGCAGCTATCTCCTTAAACTGGTTATAATAATTTCTGACAGCCGATTTATTAATAACTGTAACAACTTCATCATCGAGCATATCACAAAATATTGAAAAATCAATTTTCCCTCTGTCGAGTCTCTGGCTGATAAGATTTCTTATTTCAGGCTCTTTTTCTTTGTATAACCAGGGCAGTTTGGTATTTAAATCAAGCTGTTTGGAATTGAGTGATTTTATCTCAATTGTTATTTTTTTCTGTGGAGTTTCAGCAATGGCTTTTCCATAGCCTGTCATGGATTTGATCATATCCTCAATGTTATGAATAAAAAAGTGAACCGAGTGTAAGTTAAATATTTCCCTGCAAAATTACTAATATCAGGCCGCAAACCAATTTTAAAAGACAGATCATAGTCTTTCCAATCTGATAGTAAAATGTCTCATTATAGGTGCTTCCCAGTTAATCTTAACACCTTTTCTTATCTGATTTCTTCTTTCAAAAACATTACGGACTACTGCTGCAATATAATCCATATGGTTGTCGGTGTAGACTCTTCTTGGTATTGCGAGTCTTACCATTTCAAGGTCGGGGAAGCGGTTTTGACGTGTGACAGGATCCCTGTCGGCCATAAGTGCTCCTATTTCAACTCCTCTCACTCCTCCTTCAATATATAACTCAAGGGCCAGGGTCTGTGCAGGAAATTCTTCAATCGGAACATCAGGGAGGAATTTTTTTGCGTCAATAAAAACCGCATGTCCACCAAAAGGTTCAAGGACCGGAATTCCATATTCTTTCATTTTTGTTCCAAGGTGTGCAACCTGGTTGATCCTCGATTCGAGATATGAAAATTCAGTTCCTTCGTAAAGTCCCTGTGCCAGGGCATTCATATCCCTTCCCGACATACCGCCATATGTTATGAAACCTTCATATATAATATTGAATGTCGACGCCTGCCTGAAGAGTCCTTCTTCCCTGAAACCTATAAAACCTCCCATGTTCACTATTGCATCCTTTTTTGAACTCATTGTAATTCCATCAGCGTAGGAGAACATTTCTCTCGCTATATCCCTTATATCTTTGTCTGCATACCCTTCCTCTCTCACCTTAATAAAGTAGGCATTCTCAGCAAAACGTGCTGAATCAATTATAAACTTCACCCCATATTTGCGGGAAAGCTTACTTACTTCTTTCAGGTTCGACATACTTACCGGTTGTCCGCCGGCAGTATTGTTTGTTATTGTAACTATTATGCAGGAGATTTTATCGGAAGGATTGGTCTTCAGAACATTCTCCAGTTTTTTAATATCGACATTCCCCTTGAAAGGATGCCAGCATGTTATGTCACTGGCCTCATCAATAGTGCAATCGACTGCTGTTGCCTTTCGGAATTCAATATGACCTTTTGTGGTATCAAAATGTGAGTTCCCTGGTACAAGGTCACCTTCTTTCACAAGAACAGAAAAGAGAACATTTTCTGCCGCTCTTCCCTGGTGAGTAGGCAGGAAGTAATTGAATCCGGTTATATCTCTGACAGCCTCTTTAAGTTTATAATACGAAGATGCACCTGCGTAGCTTTCATCGCCAAGCATTATTGCGGACCATTGCTTGTCACTCATTGCTCCGGTACCTGAATCAGTAAGAAGATCGATAAAGACCTGTTCAGATTTCAGGTTAAAAAGATTGAATGAAGCATCTTTGATCCAATTTTCCCGCTGTTCTCTTGTGCTATTATATATATTTTCCACCATTTTTATTTTGAATGGTTCAGTGATTGGTAATTTCATTGTTAAATATTTAATATTTCAGATAATGAGGTATAATAAACTTGTACAAATTCAGGGCTCTGTCCCGTGCCAGTAATAAAATCTGCTAAGGTATTTTGGCAGAGAATAATAGAATAGATGAAAAGATGTCAGAATTCCTTATTGACGCTTTGGTAGAGAAAAGAAATCTCTGTTTTTGATATTCTTGTATATATCAACGAGACTATTTGCCGTTATAATAATATGGCGTTCCAAATTTTGAAAATTATTTCTGCAAAATTAAGAGTATTTTATGATATATTCAACAACGAAATATGATCTGAAAAATATTAAAACATGCGAGTTCGACATTTAAAACTATTTTTGACATTATTTTTTATAAGTATCTATATATCAGTTTTTTCTCAGGAAAATATTATAAAATCAATTTCTACAGAGGCTGTGCTCGATTCCTTAAAAAAGAGCGGAGCTGTTTTTGGTAAAAATCAAGGGAAGCCGGATATCGTACTTTCTAAAGACCAGGCTCTGATGTATCTGGAGCAAAGATTTCATTCCAGAACGTGGAAAGATAAAAACGATCCTTTGAGGCAGGCATTTGGCCGATTGATCTATGAGGCAGCACATCCACCATTCGATTCTTTAAAGGATATACTCGCAAAATATCCATACGATTCTCTATGTATTCCCAGGGACAAATTTTTTATATGGGATTCTCTCAGGGTAAAAATCCCTGTTTCTTCCAAATCAGAGGTTAGTAAAGGTTTTAATTCTGTTGTAAAGATTGATTCTGATACAATAGCTATTAAAAGAGATTCGCTTGAGAAGAAACCAATTGAAATTATAAAATCGTCAGATATTCTAAAATCTGTTTCAGAACTAAAGGACACCACCATAATGGTTATCATTGATACGCTGAATGAAGTAAATTCATCATATTCCGGATTTCCGTTCTTGAATTTTAACTTTCCTTACCAGGGCGATTCCATCAAGGTTGCTGTCAGGTCGTTATTAAACTATCTTAACGATCGTGATTCAATGGTTATTAGTTTTACCGGAATCGGGAAAAGTATTACTCCAATTATGATGAATTCAAAGTCGGAAAGAGTAATGCGCTACTGGCTTAAAAACGAATTCTCTGATTCCGTAACAATCTGGATCGGCAATCCATCAAAAAACACTATAGGTCTTTACCTTGAACAGGGTGTCAACTTCAGGAGACCTGTGAGACAGGAGAAATTCATTAATGCAAAAGTTACTGTTAAATCTCTCGATAATTCAAAATTACTTGATATCCGGAATATTGCAGTAAGACAATACTATTGGAAATACCGTAATGAATCTTCCTTTGTTCTCAATCAGGCATCGCTGAGCAACTGGGTCAAAGGAGGAGAGAGCAGCATTTCTACAGCCCTGGATATGACAGAATATGCTGATTTCAATAATAAGAAACTGAAGATATCCTCGAATAATTTTGCCCGTCTTACTTTCGGATATATTGCAACAGGTAAAGATGGTATAAGAAAAAATCTTGATCTGCTCGAGACAAACTCGAAATTTAATCATAAGGCATTCGGCAAGTTTGATTTCAGCGCTATTCTTTTGTTTAAAACCCAGATTGCACGGGGTAAAAACTACTTTAAGACTGTTGCCGGAAACGATACTTCAAATCTGGTATCGAAATTCATGAATCCTGCTACCCTGACAATAGGTTTCGGACTTGATTTTAAACCAAACAAAACAACATCAATTAACTTTTCTCCACTCTCATATAAGGGTACCTTTGTTACAGATACTGTTCATATTGATCAGACACAATATGGTATTGCAAAAAACAGGAAATCACTGAATGAACCCGGAGTTAGCTTTATGATAACAAATGAGTTCAAGCCGATTAAAACGGTAGCAATTGTTAACAGGTTACAATTATTTACCAATTATATTCATAAACCTCAGAATGTAGATGTTGACTGGGAAATGATAACTACCGCAAAGATAAATTGGTTCACCGATGTGAGATTTAATATTCATCTTATTTTTGACGATGATACCAGAACGGATGAACACAATGAAAACGGGCAGCCGGTTTTGAATATCGATGGAACCCCGAAAAAAACTGCCAGAATCCAGTTTAAAGAGATGATGGGATTCGCTCTCTCATTCAGGTTTTAAAAACGGCGTTACGCTTTCTTCTATAGGTCTTTCTGATATATTCTGAATTTCTTAACTACCTTACATCCGACTCTTTCATATTCACCTCTCATCTTGGTATTGTTTTCGAGTACAAGATGACTGTCTAAGGTGTCCATTTTATGTTTAATACCCGACTGGAGGATTTTTACACCCATCAATACGTCAAGGCCTTTTCCACGGTATTCCTTCTTAACCCCTCCAAGCATCATCAGTAGCTTTTTAGACCTTTTTGATTCTTTAAGTATCTTAAAAAGTCCGAACGGCAGCAATTTGCCTTTTGCATCTCTGATACCCTTACTGACATCAGGCATCCCGATGGCAAAACCAACTAATTTTCCTTCTGCCTCAATGATTTTAATGAACTTCGGATCAAGAATAGGAAGGTAGCGGGCAGCAAACTCAATTTTCTCTTTATCGTTGAGCGGGACAAATCCATAAATTTCAGCAAATGTCTCATTCATAAGTTCCAAAACATCAATGATATATGGTTTCAGTTCTTTTTTACTTGCGAACTCAACAATCTTATATTCTTTATTGCATTCAATTCTTGCCAGTACTTTTTCATAGATAAGGGGAAAGGTTTCAGGTATTTTTCCAAGGTAGTTAACCAGGTCGACTTTCTTTTCATACCCTTCTTTTTCAATAAGCTCTGGCATGTATGCCGAGTTGTTCGGAGCTGTCATAAACAGCGGATATTCAAACCCTTCTATCTGAAAACCCTGAGGATCCTTATCTGAAAATCCCAGAGGTCCGATAATCTTTATCATTCCATTTTGCCGGACCCAATCTTCAACCCTTTTTAAGAGGGCATGAAAAACTTCTTTGTCGTTATAGCATTCCATAAAACAGAAACGACCGTGTTGTTCATTATTAATTTCATTATACCTCTTGTTAATAATCCCCATTATCCTGCCGACAGGTTTATTGTCCCTGTAAGCCAATAACAGGAGTGCATCAGCATACTGGTACGATTTATTCTTCTTCTTATTGTATAACTCCCATTCATCCAAATAGATAGGAGGAAGCCAATCAGGTTCGTTTTTATGGACTTTTTCCGGCAGATAAATGAATTCGCGGCGGTCCTTTCTGGTAAGGACCTCTTTAATAACTATTTCCCCCATATAGTTTTATTTTTGAAGGTGGCAAGAAACAAAAAAACTTTTATAAGAACAATTCATTGTGAAATAAAATTCAAATTATTGTTATCTCAAAACCAGGTCAAGAATGACAAAAACAGCAAAAATGATGCTTGCAATTCCATTGGTTGTACCAAAAGCGAGGGTTACTTTGCTAATGTCATCATGGCTGACAATGCTGTGCTGATAGACTAATAACAATGTAAACAATGTCGCGCCCGTCCAGAAAAGTACTCCGCTTTTATTATAAAAACCTGCGGTTAGTACAAGTGCAAATGTAAGAATATGAACAAAGATTGAAATGGCAAGCGCTTTCTTTCTCCCTGTAGCTGATGGAAGCGAGTGGAGTTGGGTTGACCTGTCAAACTCATCGTCCTGAAGAGCGTAA
>Ga0302323_100001274_pt1 | contig 20383 bp, 23 predicted proteins | sample Fen_T0_3_FD_201950 | JGI IMG/M metagenome (GOLD analysis project Ga0302323, IMG submission 201950) | Peat permafrost microbial communities from Stordalen Mire near Abisko, Sweden - Fen_T0_3 | ecosystem: Environmental > Terrestrial > Soil > Wetlands > Permafrost | place: Sweden: Abisko... | reverse complement strand
GTCCTACGCCGCGTGGCCGCGAATCGTGAAGGCGCGGGATATCGAGGCGTACGTGAACCGGATTCTGGTCAACAAGTATGTCGACAATCAGCGTCGGCCGTGGCGGCGGGAGCGGTCCGTGGGTGCAGTGCCTGAGCCGGTGGACTCCTCCTCCCGCGATGCCTTCGATGCTGTCGAGGATCGAGACAGCCCTCTCGCCCAAGCTTTGGGTGCGCTACCTGCCGGTCAACGTGCTGTGCTCGTCCTTCGCTATACCGAGGATCTGACGGTCGAAGCGATCGCCGACGAGCTTGACCTACCGCAAGGCACGGTCAAGAGCCGACTGTCCCGCGGTTCCGAGGCCATCCGGTCCGAACTCGAACGCAACCGACTACTTCTAGCTCACTCCGCCGCTACCTCGACGAGCAAACCGAAGGAACTCTGATGAGCATCGACTTCAAGGAACTGTTCAACGAAGAGGGCAGGCATGCCCCACCGTCGACGCTCGACACCGACTACATCGTGCGGCGGGGTCGCCGGGTCCGGGCTCGTCGTCGCGCGTCGGTCGGCGCCAGCGCACTGCTCGGTGTCGGGGCCGTCGCGCTGGCGTCGGTAGCACTGGCGAGCACGGTTCCGTCTGTCGGTGGCACCTCGGCCGCAGGACCGGCGTCGAGCAGTTCGGCCGCAGGACCGGCGTCGAGCAGTTCGGCCGCAGGACCGGCGTTGAGCGCCTCGTCCTCACCCGCTGCGGAGCCGACCGGTGGTCCCACACCATGGGGCGCTCCGCCGGCCGATCTCGCCGCTGTGTCACTTCCTGATCCCGCACCGGATTTCCCGGTCCGACTCTTCCCGGACTCCGTCCAGCCGGAGTCATCCGGTCCAGGCAATCAGAGCCGCTGGGTCTCCATCTTTAGGCTCGCCGCAAGCCCCGAACGCACCTCTACTCCGTCGCCGGGAGTTGTGGTAAGTCACGCGACCGGGCCCGAGGTGACGATGTTTGTGGGCGCCTACTCCAAGCCTGTCCATCTCAGCGGCCTCAAGAGCCAATCACTTGCAGGCTCGCCGGAGGTGGCCGGCGTCGTGGGCCACCTTGCGGAATACACCGAGAAGGGAACCACCTTCAGGTGCTTGTACTTCACTACCGGCAAGTTCACTGTCGAGATCATCGGCGCCGACGTTACTACTGCACAATTCGTAGCGCTGGGCAACGCACTGACCGGGCTTCAGTAGCAACGCGGGCGGGTTGTCCTAGCCGATGACCCGCCCGCTAACGCCGGGTCCGGCCTGATCGCGGCCATTGAAAGGACGCGAATTGGGCACGGAGCCGTGACGTGACATATCGAGATGCGCCACGGCGATCACCGAGTCTTTACGGGGTCCATCCGATGATGCCGTCCACCGACAGACGGCCGAATCAGTTCACGGCCATCCGCGAAACTGCTCCAGCCGGTGTCCTGATTCCGTGGCTGATCGGTCTGGTGTTTGCGACTGGCTCAAGCGGTTCTGGCAGCGATCGCCCCGGCGCACGGGGCGCCCGCGAATGCCGGTTCTTGTGCGCCGAATCAGTGGCCGAGGTCGAAGCTGAGTGTCTCTTGCGCGGGGGATGCCCAGCGGGGCGGTTCTGCTCGCTGGCGCGAGCGGGTCTGGGGCGCCAGCCGGGGGGCACCGTCGGCACTGCCGAGCAGATCGTCCAGAGCGCGGCGGGTCCGGTCCTCCTCGTCGGGCCAGAGGTGGGCTAGACGTTGAGAGTCATTGCGGCGTTGGCGTGGCCGAGACGTTCTGAGACGACGCGGACGGACAGGCCGGAGCGGATCAGGGCGCTGGCGTAGAAGTGCCTGAGCGAGTGGAGCCCGACGCCCTTCGGAAGTTCGGCTGCCTCGGCTGCGGGTCGCCAGGCGGCGTGCATGAACGATGTACGGACGATCGGACCGCCTTCGGGTGCGGTGAACACGAAGTCGTCCGCGGTAGCCGGGTGCCGGCGCAGGTGGTCCGACAGCGCGTCGACCACGACCTGGGGCAGCGGGACGATGCGGTAGGAGGACTGGGTCTTGGGCGGTCCGACGTACACGGCGTGGCCGGGGAGCTGCTGGACCTGTTGCTCGACGGTGAGGGTCCGGCGCAGGAAGTCGATGTGGCGGACCTGAAGGCCGAACAGCTCGCCGGATCGCAGCCCGGTGCCGGCGGCGACCACCATGAGCGCGCGGTACTGCTTCGGCGTCGCAGCGATGATCTTCTGGACCTGGTCGAGGGTCAGCGGCTCGACGCGGCGGCGGGGGACGCGGGGGAGGGTGACGCCGACGCATGGGTTGTGCGCGATCACCCGGTCGCGGACGGCCGCGGCGAACACTGCCCGGATCGTGTTCACGACCGTGTGCAGCGTGCTTGGCGCAAGACGCGGTGACAGCGCAGTCGCCCACGCCTGCACCTCGCTCGGGCGGATGGCGGCGAGCGGTCGGTCGCCGAGGGTGTCGTAGGCGTACCGACGCAGGTGCTGCTCGACGTTCTTGGCGGTGGTGGGCCGGTGCGGCTGGGTGGCGCGCCAGGCCTCGGCGTAGTCCTGAAGGGTCTGCCGGCCCAGCGCCGGGTCGACGTAGGTGCCACCAACGAGGGTGGCGGTGACTTCGTCGAGCCAGCGTTGGGCGTCGACCTTGCGGTCGAAGTGGCGGGCGCGTTCGCGGCCGTCGTCGTCGCGGTAGCGGGCTCGCCACTGCCCGTCGGGCCGCTTCGCGATGCTGGCCACGGGTCAGCGCTGCGCCGCGGCCCGGGCTTGCGCGTCGACCCAGTCGGCCACGACCGACTCGCGGTAGACCACCCGACCGCCGACCCGGAAGCCCGCCGGGCCGATGCCCTTCCATCGCCAGAACCGCAGCGTCTCGGGCGCGACCCGCAGCCGGTCAGCCACCTCGTTCGTGGTGAGCAGCTGGTCCATGCCGTACCTCCGTCCCTCAGGAGGAGGTGTGCAAGACGAGTGCCAAGACAGCAGCTCCCTGGGCCGGATCTGTGGACGAAGAGCAAGATCATTTCTCTTGACTCTTCTGGCTCTTCAGGAGCGGGTCCCTCGATCGGCCCGGCGGTGAAGGGTTCTCAACCTTGACGGCGATCCACAACGTGCGCACAATTGCGTTACAGAAGGGAGTCGAGGAATGTCTGCCGAAACGATCAACATGCGCACTGACGCCGAGCGCAAGCGGCGGCTGCAAACCGCTGCCGATCTCAGCCACGAGAGCCTCACTGCGTTCGTGCTCTCCGCGGCCGACGAGCGCGCAGAGCGGGTCATCGCGGACAGCCGTACGACGCCCCTGCCTGCGGACTTCTTCGATGAGTTCTTCGACTCGCTCGCCCCAGAGCCGACCCCGGCCCTGATCGACGCTGCTTCCAGACTGCGTCGAACCGTCCGCCGTGACGGCTAGCCCAGCCTTCGCTAGCACTGTCCTCGACCCCGACCTCCACGACGTCTCCGGGTTCGACTCCGGGGAACCAGACCTCGACGTCTGGCTGCGCGACCACGCTGCCACCGCTGCGCGTGCGCGCGTGGCTCAGACATTCGTCTGGGTCGCTGAGGCAGGCCACGAGGTCGTCGCCTACTACTCGCTGAGCGCCCACGCCGTGCCCAGAGCGGAGGCGCCGAGCCGGATCAGTCGAGGTGTTCCCGACCCGGTGCCAGCCGCCCTGCTCGGGAAGCTCGCGTTGGACCGATTCCTGCACGGTCAACGACTTGGCGACGTCCTGCTGGCCGACGCCCTCACTCGGGTCATCGACGCCAGCGAGTCCGGTCCGGCCGTACGAGCGATCGTCGTGGATGCGATCACTGGCCGGGGCCGGGCGCTGTACGCGCGGTTCGGGTTCGTCGCTGCGCCAGGCCGCGACGACCGGATGCTCGTCCGGGCTGAGACCATCGCCAAAGGTCTACGCCAGGCGTGAACTCGCTGTTGTCGAGTTCCTCTCCCGTGTCACGATCACGAGATGAGCGACCACACGCAGTCGAGCCGACCCGAGGCCGTCGGACCAGATGTAAGAGTCCGCGAGGCCGCGATGAACGAGATGGTCGCCGACGCCGAATCTATGGGCCTGTATGACGAGGACCCGGACGCTGTCCGGGATGCCCTTCGCGAAGCGAGGGCTATGAGGTCACAGAGTTGATCTCATTCAGTCCGCAATCAGTCCGCAAGAAGTTCGGCAAGCGCTCGATGCGGTCAACGGTCCCCAACGCATCTCCGCAGGTCAGGGTGTTGCAGCGGTCACCAGGAGACACCGGTGGACGTGCGGGAGGCCTTCCGCTTCAACGTCTGACGATGTCGCTATGAGCCGCGCGGCAGGCCGCACGTGAGCCGACGCCGCTCGAACGTGCATGGCACGACCGCTACGGCGACGTCACTCCACCGGACGGCGTCATCGACGACGTCCTCGTTGCCGCTCACGTGCCCCTGACGAGGTCCGCCGAAGGCGATCTTGACAGCGCTGTATCGGAACATCGTGGTGGTCGGTCGGATGGGCGGGCCAAGCAGAGGGCTCAGGCGTCGGCCAAAGAGCTACCGTGGTCGCGCAGGGAGGTGCCATGACAACACGCGGCAAGACGGTCCTGGGATGGGTCCTGCTGCTCGGCGCCGTCGCGGTGCTGGCCTCATTCGTCTACCAGTCAGCCACCTACGACAGCCGCTTGAGCAGGTGGGAAGCCAGTCACCGATTGGCGATGATGAACTTCGAAGCCTCGTCGCCGATGCCACTGAAGCCCTCGTTCTGGCCCTACGGCCTCGGCGCTGTCGGTCTAGCAATCGGTGGGCTCGTCACCTTGAGTGCCGCTGCCGACGACAAGCGGCGGTCCGCGGTGAGCACCAACTCGGACCACCCAGTCGAGGCCGACCCTGCCCCGTGACTCCCCGGATCGGCTGGTCCATGGACCCACGGGATCAGAACCGCACCTAGCCTCGATCTTTCGTCTGGGATCTGATCGGGTCGTTCAACACAGCGGTACATGCACGGACGTGCCTGCTCTGCTTGGGATTCTGGTGTTTGCGAAGGCAGCAGAACTGACCGAGCTGAGAAGCCGCCGGAGCCGGGCCGGTCATCCTCGACCTGGACGCCGCGATCCTGATGGCGCACTCGGAGAAGGAAGGCCGAAGGCCTCCCAGCAGCGCTAGCCAGGCACGCCGGCGTGATCAGCTGAGATCAAAGGCGTCATGAACCACCCATGGCTGAGAGCCGGTTCGCGTGATCCACCACGCCTGAGTGACCGTGTCGCGAAAGGGGAGGAAGTGGGCTAGCCCAGCCTCCGCACGGTCGAGCTCGTCGGGGGGACCGACCCCGACGGTCAGGTGAGGGACGACGGCTTCGAACTTCCCTTCGTACTGCGGGTAGTCGGGCCACCGTCTGGCGCTCTCCGCGGCCAAGGCGATGAAGGGCTCTTGGGGATCTGGATCCAGCCACAAGACCTCACGGCCGAACCACGCCATTCGGTTGAACTCCACCTCGAAGCGCCGAACGGCCCGGACCATCTCCGCCAGGTCGCGCAGAACTGACTGGTCCACTCGGTCGGCGGGGACCCACGGGAAGTGGATCGTGATGTGCGCCGGAACTCCAAGAGCAGCCGCCGGATCCAGAGCCGCCCGCCAAGCACCGACGACGCGCTCGGCAACCGGCAACGGAAGGATCAGGGCACTCCCCTCGGCATCAACCACGGCTCCATCCTCGCGGGGCCACTCACCCGGAGTCCGCACCACGCGGCACCTCGGCGGCTATCCCGCGCTGGATGGGTGTGCGCAGGTACCGCACCTCAACCACTTCACGACCCCCAATCACATCTGAACGCTCATGTCCGTCGGGTCCGAATCCTTGCCGTTCGTAGAACCCCCTGGCCTGCCGGTTGCCGGCGAGCACCCAAAGCGACACGTCCGAGACGCCATCCGGGGTCTCTTCCAGGACCTTGTCCGTCAGGCGACGACCGTTCCCCTGACCCCACTGGTCGGGCAGCAGGTAGATGCCGTACAACTCCCAGCACTTCGGCGAGTGCCGGTCGCTGTCACGCGCCGGACCTGCGGAGGCGAACCCGACCAGCCCGAGGTCGGAGACGAGAACCCAGGTTTGACTGCCAGTGATCCCCGGCCTAGCCAGTTCCTTCGACCAGAAGTCGTACCGGCGCTCCCATTGCAGGCCGTCGAGGTACTCATCAGGCAGCAGACCCCGGTACGTGGCCTGCCAACTGGCCACATGGACTCGGGCCACCGCCTCAGCGTCGGCGCTACTTGCCAACCGGATCTTCGCCACCCCGACAGGATGCCCGACCGATCAGCCCCGAAGCAGGGCTCGGCGATGCGGCTCTGAGACGTTGCTCGATCGACCTAGACTCCCGGCGATGGAGATCCTCCACCTGGCCCGCAGCGATGACTGGGACCGCGCTCTGATCGTGGGCGAGTACCGGACGTCAACGCTCGGTCTTGGGCTGGAGGAGGTCGGCTTCATCCACGCATCGACGGCCGCCCAACTGCCGACCGTCGCCGAAGCCATCTTCGGTGGCAGCACCGAAGCCTTGCTCGTGCTCGTCATGGACGACGAGGAGCTCAGGTCGGCCGGCATCGAAGTGCGCTACGAGGACGGCGGCGACGGAGAGCTCTACCCGCACATTTATCGGGCGATACCGGTGCCATTGGTCCAGCGGACGCTGCCCGCCCACTTCGACGAAGCAGGAGTCTTCGGCTACTAGAGCGCGAGCCAGAACAGGCACATGCTGACCTGAAGGAGCAGCGCTGCCTCTGCACGTCCCGGGCGTGCAGTCGGCCGACTTCATGGTCCGGTCGGTGTCACCGGGGTGGGCGCCTGAGTCGGATCTTTTCCCAGCGATTCGTGGTTCACAAGGCTGATGGCCACGCCGGCGATCAGCAGCGCCGCGGTTCCGTAGACGAGTACGTACAGCGCCACCTTCGCCCAGCCGTCAGCCCGGCTGGTGCCTGAAGCGAACAGACCCTTTCGCTCGATCTGGCCCTGGACCGTGAAGGCGGCATCGGACCAGACAGAGCCGGGCCAAAGCACCCAATGGTCAGGGCACGGCGAATGGTCCACCACCGCATAACGCGTGCTCTGCTGTCGGAGTTGAAGAAGAGCCCGGGATCGGCACTGGGTAGGGCATGACCGGCTACGTTGGCGGCCGGGATCCATGGGGGAGGTTCGGCGATTAGTAGAGCAAGCAGAGCCGCGGCCGTGGTCCTGGCCGCGATCGGGATTGGCTGCCTGGGCGGATGTCAGTTCGCATCGACGCCGCCGCCCCGTTCGAGCAGTCCCCGGCCAAGCCACAGCGGGGCTCAGGTCAGGTCTTCGTCGTTCACCCGCTATGTCCCACACGCCTTGCCGCGGGGATACCGGACTTACTCGGCGGGGGTAGTCACAGGCGTCGGCCGCGACCCTTCGCAATTCGACATCGATTACGTGTTCGGGACGAACACGCCGCCGGACCCAGAGGCGTTCCCGGTCCACGAGTGGGCTTCTGTCGAAGCCGACGCGGCGGGGGTCCCCTACGACCCGCCAGCGAATTGCGGGATTGAGCAGCCATTCGCACCCACCGACGGTCAGGTGCCTCCCGCATGGCCGTGCCGGCAAGTGGGATCGATGCCCGGGGGTGCTTCGATCTGGCTGCAATCCTCGCGCAACTCCAACGACGTGTACCTCGTGACCTGCCAAGGGACGACACACGTCGTCTTGTCGTTCACCACCGATCCGGGGGCGTCAGCACCAAGCAGGGTCTACACATCATGCAGTCCCTGAAGCGCGCAGAGCACGTCGCCCCGACGCGTGAACCGGTACGGGTTTCCCGCCGCCTCCTTGTGAGTCACACGGAGGATGGCGTCATGCCGAGAAGATTGATCCCACGGTCCGAGAGCGGGCCGTTCGGCTGGTGCGTGAACACCGGTCGGAGTACTCATCGCCGACTGCCGCTGCGGCCGCGGTGGCTCGGCAGGAGCGGCTAGGGAAGGAGACGGTACGGCGCTGGGCGCAGCAGGCCGAGAGCGACGCCGGGCACTCGACCCCCGCAACCGCTGATCGCGGGTTCATCGACACCTTGCGCAGCGAGGGTCACGCCGTCGAGTCGATCTGTCGGGTGCTGGTCCCGGACGATCGCGACGACACCGGCGATCCCACACGGCCCAGATGCCCAGGCCCCACACGAACCAGTTGGCGGTGTAGCGCTTGGCTGGCTCGACACGTTGAGCGTCCGAGGAGAACTGGAACAGCTCGATCGGGAGGCTTCCAGGTCGGCGACGTGCCCGCAGTCGCGCTCGGGACACGAGCATCTGACGCCGTCGACATGGTCCGTATCAGTCGATGATCATCGCCAGACCGTATGGCACTAGGCCCGCGGCCATGATGAGAGCCGCGCTCAGGTTGACGATCTCGGCGCCATCGGGGAACCCGATGAGCAGCACCCCGACGAGCAGCAGAACGGCGACCCACGGAGAGGTTGCCCCGGAGGCGAGCGCCGCGATCGCCAGCACGGCGAATCCGACGGGGATGAGCAGAACTCCCCACAGCATCCACAACCAGCCCTTCTTCGCGAAGATGGCGGACAAGGCGGGTCTCGCAGCCCCGAACTCGTCATCGCTGAGGCCGTCGAGAGCGCTCATCGTCAGACAGAGGGCGCCCTTGTCAGCAGCGAGCGCCACAGTGCCTAGCACGGCCAGCAGCGTGCCGACCAGGCCCGCCCAGCCGGCACCGTGACGCGTCACGACATCTCCGAGGCGAAGTGCGACGACGATTATCAATGCGGTATTGATGGTGACCAGACCGTGGCCGGCATGCAGCAAGCGATTCCCACGCGCCCTGTCGATCAGCTGCTCGGGGCCAAGGACCCGCGGATGGAGTAAGCCCGGATGAGTCGCGAACGCGAAGACGAACACCAGCGGCATCACGACGAATGCCAACCCGGTGCCGATCCTGGCGACTTCGGCGGGGCTCATCGTGTTCCTTCGTTCACCGGGACGACCAACCTGCAGGGCGGGCCGACACTTCGTGGGTAGCCCTGCTATGCGGTGTCGTGCAGGAGACCGCCAGGCCGGCGGCCTCAAACATGGGTGCCCGTATGAACTCGGTTCGTCGACCGGAGTTCACCGACCTCAGCCGTCGGCGCCGAGGACGTGATGTCGGGTGGTGGCCATGTCCAGGCGGTTCGGGCGATGACCGCGAGGAGGATGACTTCGACAACGCTTCCGAGGATGTAGTAGGCCCACGTCTCGCCGATGACCGACCCGATGACGGTGATCATGTAGACCAAGCTGATGACGATGTTGACGATCCGGTTGACTCGGGACTTCAGAAGCAGCGACAGGGCCACCATCAGTGCCGGAATCAGGATGTACACCAGGGTGTAGGTCATGAAGGCCTGGTTGACAGTGAACCCCGTGCGCGCGACCTGGCCGTCGAGCGCAGCCTTGAGCACATCGGCGCGGAGGGACGCGAAGATGTCGACGTAGGCGAACACGAACAACATCGTGATCCACAATCCGGAAAGGATGAGCTTCACGTCGACCGGCGTATCTCGATACTGCCTGGGTTCTGTCGTACTCATGGGATTTGCTCCCTTCGATTCGCGGGGTTCAGGCGGGCACTTGAGGAGCGGGCTTGTGCCGGTCACCGGCACGTCGCGGCTATGGCGACGGCCTCCCCTGGGACTCCGGCGTCCACTGCATGTCGAGGTGAGTGAACGCATGCGTGCTCATACCTCGAAGTTAGGGCAGGGACTCCTTGGGTCTGTAGAGCCATGAGTCCTGCGACGCGTTGCCAAGGGCCTCGATCCGTACCCTCACGGGCGTGATCATCGCGCTGGTCACGCAGGTGCGCAAAGGCAGGCGGTTCAGGTTGGCTGTCGGATCCAGACGGTGATGTGGTTCGGCTGCAGGGTGGCGTTCACGGTGGTGACCAGGTCCTCACTGACGTGGTGCGGGTCGACCTGGTTTCGCAGTCGAGTCCCGAAGGCGTCGACGGTGTGGATCGCGTCGTATCGGGATCGGTTGAATCGACGATCGACCGCAGCTTGGACTCGCAGTAGGACCGGACGTGCCACAGCCGCAGCGGTCAATGTGGCGGCCGCGACTGCGATCGTGGATCCCTTCCCCACGATGGCCGAGATCGACGCGGCGACTGCGGCGTAGGTGGCGAGGAGCAGTCCGGTCACGACAGCGTAGGCGGCGGTGCGGGAGATGACTCGGTCGATGTCGAACAGGTGGTACCTGGTGACGGCGACGCCCACTGAGATCGGGATGAGAACAAGCACGAACCCCATGAGCACGTCGTCCAGCTTGTTCCACTTGTGACTTCCTGTGACCAGCAGAAATCCCAGGGTGACTGTTCCGGCGAGGAAGAGCCACTTGATCTGGGCACGCCCTTGCCCGTCTGCGCGCCGGAATCGCACGAACAGCGAGGCCAGACAGGCAACCAGCGCCGAGATGAAGAGGATCCCCCCTAGGTTGCGCATCAAGTCGAAGAACGGCACGAGGGCGACCGGCGTGTACGGGTTTGGTACTCCCTCACCGGCGCTGTTCGTGTAGTCGTGGCCCGCGAACGCGAAGGCGATCGACCAGATGAAGATGGTGGACGCGGTCCACCCGCCGACAATCCGCCAGCGGGGCGAGAGGAGGTGCCCGTCTGGGAAGAGGAGGAACGGGAACGAGAGCAGAATCGTGAGGGCTGGCACCCACAACCAGTTGTTGAGCCAGACGGCGAAGACCCCGCCTCCTGCTCCCGCATGGATGACATTGGCCCAGTGGCCGTAGCCCGAGGCGAGACTGCCGACCCCCATCAGGACCCAGAAGCACAGGTACAGCCAGCCGAGTGGGTTGCTGGGCTGTCGGCCCGCGACGATCAACCCGACGACGCTGATCGCGACCACGGCCGACCCTTGGGAGACCGAGACGAGCACCGCCATTCGGTCGAAGCCGGCAGCGCCGATCCGTTCGAACCCGAGCCCGACCACGCCGACAACAGCCCCCAGGGTCCATATACCCCAGGCGACGGCAGTGGCGCGTCTCATGACGCCTGCCTCAGCCACACGGCGCTGGGCTCAGGTTGCAGCGCCCGCTGGACTGTTCCCAGCAGATTCGCCCGAACCGACCTTGTGTCCACGTGTGGCGAGGGTGCTGCGAGCGCAACGAGCCGCGGCCCGGCGGCGCCCATAGTTCCTCCCGGAAGCTCCGCGCAGCTCGGATTCGGCGAGACACCACCGATGCGCGTATCACGGTGGACCCCATCGTCCCGAAGTGGCGTTCCGAGACCGTTACGAAACCGGACAGCGCCGCGACTCTCCCACTCGGTTCCGTCCTCGCTGGAGAGAACATGACGCTGGCTAGGCCTCCGTGACGTTGAACCAGGCGCGAGCGGTCGATCGATGCCCTATGTCGTGGGGTCGACGACGTGTCCGACGAACACTGGCGTTTGTGTGGGTTCGTGTACCACCGCCCAGATGAACGGCCGGTCGGTGCGCATCGTCGTCGAGGCGATTCGAGCCGACAACTCGATGGCGATGCCCGTGACGGCCGCCGCTTCCGACCCGTCCTCGTCGACGGTGATGTTCGCCCGATGAACCGCCTGGGTGACCATCACTCCAGAAGCGATGCCGGAGAGGTCGCCCAGATTGGTGAGACCCAATGCGCGCAGCGGGCTCAGTAGCTCCAGGTCGGTGCCAGAGTCCCAACGCGGCAGGGTGAGGTCCACCGCGCGGCTGGCGTCGGCCGCGACCGGCCCGGTGGCGACCGGTAGCAGGGTGGTCAGGGTCGGCAGGTCGCGCGCGACGGTTCGCGGGAGCACGACGCGCATGGTCAACTCGCCGCCGACGTACGGCAGGGCGATCCGTTGCCACCGGTCGTTCTCGGCGTACCGGACCGGCTCGGTCGTTTGGCGCATCAGCTGCGCCTGCACCGACGAGCCGGTCGAAGTCGTGAAGGGTCCGGTCGTCGTGCTGGCGGGATTGAACTGGTTGACCCAGGTGGCTTTGAGGTACACCGCGTTGGCCAGCACCATCAGAGTGCTGGCGTCGAGCTGGTCGAAGAGCTTCTTGATCCGCCCGAGGGTCTGTTGTGCCACCCAGCCGTTGACGGTCTCTGCAGCCGTCGGGGAGCTGAAGTCCAAGCTGTCGGGGTGTGCTCCGTACTGTGCGGCGAGCAGGTCCAAGAACGGGCGATGGACCGAAGGTCCGAAGCCGTCGGCCACGAACAGCCCGTTGGCGATTACGACGACCGGCGCCGGGGCCGGCTGACTGCTTGGCGGGTGAGGCGGGGTCACCAGCTGGGCGGTGAGCGCGTTCAGTGCCTGGTGCGGTGATCCTTCGGCCCGGCTGGTCGTCGGGAAGCCGAACACGGCGTCGAGCTGGTTGGCAGTCTCTCCGCGACTGCCCGCGCGCAACATCCCGAACGCCACCGCGATCGACAAGGGCGAGGCTGTGAAGTTGGCCGACGTTGCGGCAGCGATGGCATGGAGGTCCGCGGCGAACGCGTCCATCCCAGCCACCACTGCGGGCAGGTTCGGCGCCGAAGACAGCGAGACGTCGACCCGCTGGACCCGGGACGCCTTGATCGGTCCCGTTGGTCCACCTACGGGTGGGGCGCTCGGCTGCGAGCACGCAACTAGGCCGGGACCCGCCCCAATCGCGAGTAGACCGAGGGCCGTGAGCATGGTCCGACGGGAAGGTATCTCCGCAGAGCGGTCAATCGGCTGCATCAAGAACGACCTCCCGTACCCCTCACCTGCGACGGCTGTGCGACCTCGCCGGTTCCTCGACCCGGCAACTGCTCCAGTGACACTTCTGCGGACTTCGGGCTCCGCCCGGTGCCCGACCTACGGCTGGCGCCAGACGGAGACATGACTGTCGCTGTCTGAGGTGAAGCGACTGCCGTCCCAGTCGGCGAGTCGCATCTCCAGCTCCAGCCCGGCGAGTTGAGCCATGAGGTCGCACTCGCAGGGCCAGATGTAGCGGAAGTTCCCTGAGTCGTAGGTCACGGTCCCGTCGTCTCGCCGCGAGTAGTGGTGGGAGGTGCAGTTCTGGGTGACGAGGTCGTACGTGTCGAATCCGAGGTGTCCGTCGCTAACGTCGAACGGTGCAGCGAGCTGACCGGGAGGAAGGCGACGTAGCGGGGGCACCCACAGCTCGATGACGAACCGCCCGCCAGGCGCCAGGTGCCGTGCAGCATTGCGGAAGCAATCCACCTGCTCCACCTGGGTGCGAAGGTTGGAGATGCTGTTCCACACCAGGTAGACCAGCGAGAACTGACCTGGCACGAGCGTCGTGGCCATGTCGCCGACGACGACCGGAAGGGTTGTTTCGTCGACCTTGCGGCGGAGCTGCGCAAACATCGGCTCCGACAGCTCGATGCCCGTCACCGGCACGCCACGAGCGGCCAGCGGAATGCCGACCCGGCCGGTGCCGATGGCGAACTCCAGCGCCCGCCCCGAACCGGCGAGGCGAGCCAGGAAGTCGACCGTTGGTCCAAGGACGTCGGGCGCGAACCGCTCCGCGGAGGCCGCGTCGTAGTTCTTCGCCGTCTCTTCGTCCCACACGTCGCTACTCGACATGACCCCGACCTTTCCGAGCAGAAGCCATTGCGTCCAGCAGAGATCATGGTCCGGGCAGCAGCACCCGCACCACGACCAGAACCGTAGTGACGCGGCGCGAGCGACAGGCCGTCGACCGCTCAGGCTGGACGCGTGGAGAGTTGGAAGGTCTGCGTCCGCTGCATGCCCTTCACCGGGTGGACCAGGTGCACGGTGAGGCGGCTGAACATCCCATGGACCACACGGTGGAGCCGGTCGGTGACCGGGTACCGGTGGAAGTGGCCCGACGCGCAGTCCGGCTTGCAGTCGTTGACCACGAAGGTTCCGGTGCCGCCCGCGGACCGCCGGCCCCACCTGTTCCAGTCGGCGTGCGTCAGCAAGGTGTTGGCGTCAGCGGATCAGCGCGTGAACCGCGCCGCGAATCGTGCGCGACGCGTTGGCCGGGCTCTCCGCCCAGGTCGGGAGCAGTGCTGGGTCCATCGACTTGGCGAACAGATAGCCCTGTCCGAACTCACATCCGAGCTTGCGCAACCGGTCCCTCACGACCGACTCCTCGATGCCTTCGGCGATCACCTGCAGACCAAGGTGGTGCGCCAGGTCGATCAGGGAGGTGACGATCGCGGCGTCACGGCTGGAGTCGATGATCCGGGCCACGAACGAGCGGTCGATCTTCAGCTGCTGGATCGGCAGCGCGCTCAGGTAGGTCAGTGACGAGTAACCGGTGCCGAAGTCGTCCAGTGCCAGTCGGACGCCGAGTGCGCGCAGCTCACCGAGCAGCGCCAGTGCCCGGGCCTCGTCGCTGATCACGATGCTCTCGGTGATCTCCAGCGTGAGCAGGTGTGCCGGCAGCGCGTGCCGGGCCAGCACCTCGGACACGGTGAGCGGCAGGGTCTGGTCGAGCAGCGACCGGGTCGACAGGTTCACCGAGATGCCGATCGGCAGGCCTTGGTCCTGCCACGCAGCGCAGGCAGCAACGGCCTGGTCGAGCACCCGCTCGGTGAGCGCGGCGATGAGCCCGTTGCGCTCGGCCAGCGGGAGGAACACCCCAGGGGCGAGCGTGCCACGCGTCGGGTGGTGCCACCGCACCAGGGCCTCGGCGGCCACCACGCGCCCGGCGAGCAGGTCGATGACCGGTTCGACCTCGATCGCCACCTCGCCCTGGGCGATCGCCGAGCGCAGCTCTGCGGTGAGCGACAGCAGGGAGGGGTCGTTCAGGTCGATGTCCGGTCGGTAGACGACGACGCTCTGGGGGCCGTTCTTCGCGGCATACATGGCGATGTCCGCGCGGCGCAGCAGGTCGGAGACCGTCGTTGCGTGGTCGGGCGCGAGGGCGACGCCCATCGACCCGGCGAGGTGGAGTCGTTCCTCCTCCACGACCATCGGCTCGAGCAGCGCCTCGCACAGCTTCTCGGCGACGTCGAGGCCGTCGCCCTCGACCGGCTCGACCAGGACCGCGAACTCGTCGCCGCCCAGCCGGGCCACGGTGACCCCCGGCCCGGCAGCAGCGCTGAGTCGACGCGCCACCTCGACGATCAGGATGTCGCCCACGTGGTGGCCGAGCGTGTCATTGACCGCCTTGAACCCGTTGAGGTCGATGATCAGCATCGCAACCCGACTCTGTCCCGACGCGGCCCTGGCCACGGCGGCGGTCGTCAGGGCCATGAGCTGGGCGCGGTTGGGCAGCCCGGTCAACGTGTCGTGCATCGCCTCGTGACGCAGCCGCCCGATGAGCGACTCGTTGTGCAGAGCCATCGAGGCGTGGTTCGCGACCGTCTTGAGCAGCGTGACGTCGGTGTCTGCGAACCCGCGCACCTCGCCCAACCGGTCGTAGGCAGCGATGGCGCCGACCGTCCCCCCGTCCACCGCCAGTGGTGCGATGACGGCCTCGCGGGCGCCGCGCAGCGTCAGGAACCTCTGCGCCTCGGGCTGGTCGGCGTTCAGCAGCCGGGCATCTCCGGCCGCAACCAGCCAGGACACCTCCGCCAGCACATCCCGGACCAGGTCGCCGCCCGCGGGCTCGACCCGCTCGCCGTCGTAGCGCCAAAGACTGCCGCTCCCACCCTGGCGGGCGAACGTGAACACCTCCACCACTTCGGCCCGCAGCAGTTGCCGGGCCTGGCCCAGCACCGCCGGCAGCACGTTGGTCGTCGCCGGGGCCGCGTTGAGCTCGCGGCTGAAGCTGAACAGTCGCTCGAGGCTCGTGTGCCGGTCGGACAGCCGCGAGTAGGCGCGGTAGGACAGCATGAGGGCGGTCCCGGCGGCGAGCAGCGGGATCGCGGCGAGCGGTCCGAGCCGCAGGGTCAGCACCGCCACGATCCCGATCGTCGAGCTCGCCGCGGCCATCACCACCGCGGGCCACGACCCGCGAAGACCGTCCCGCGGGTTCGCCTCGGTGTACCAGCTCAGGATGAGCGTGAGGACGAGCAGGTCCACGACGATCGCCAGAGTCGACGCCACCACCGCGGCGAACCACTCCCGCAGCCCGTCATGGGTGCTGCCCCCCGAGAGCACCGTGAAGGTGAACAACGCCACGGCGCCGTTGGCGTAGAACAGCGCGAGGTTGAGCGCGGACTTGACGGCCGTCTGACGACGGTAGAAGAGCACGACGACGGCCGGACCCAGCACCTTGGCCAGCATCAGGTCGCCAGGCGTGGAGCAGAACAAGGCGATGACCAGCGGGATCTCGCTGATCGAGATGCTCTTGGCCTCGCGACCGAACTGGATGTGCACGACCCACATCTCGGTGGCTGCGAAGGCCGCGGCAAGCACCCACCAGGGGATCTGCTGCTGCGGCGGCGGTCCGGCCAGGTCGAGAGTGGCCAGGAACAGGCCCGTGCCCACGAGGACGAGCAGGACGGTCAGCCCCAGGACGCGCCGGGTCGGACGGACCGCGCTGTGCGGGACCGTCGAAGCGGGCGTGCTGATGGCACTCATCCCTTGAGACATCGACGCGCCCCCTCACCGGCCTTAGGGCCGCTGACCTGCGCGAGTCAGACCCACGAGACGCCGGGGGTGGCGGTGCCGGTCACTCGTAGTCCTGGCCGGACCAGGACGCCCCGGACCACGACGCTCCCGACCAGGACGCCCCGGACCACGACGCTCCCGACCAGGACGCCCCGGACCACGACGCTCCCGACCACGAGGCACCGGCCCAAGACGCGCCAGACCATGAGGCGCCCGCCCACGAGGCGCCCGCCCACGAGGCGCCGGACCAGGACGCGCCTGACCAGGACGCGCCTGACCAGGACGCCCCGTTCCACTCCCCGCCGTCCCACGTGCCGGCGTTCTCGCGCTGAGCGGCGATCGCGGCCGAGTCGAACGGGTTGCCGAAGATGTCCTGCTCACCCGTGAGATCGGTCGTCCCGTCGGAGACGTGGACTCCACCGCGGGAGGCCTCCAGGGAGCCGGTTCCGGTGCTGCGCGTAGCGGTCTGGCGCCAGGTCGTCGCCCAAGAGTTCACGGCACGGTCTACGTTCACGGCCCGGGGGTTGCCGACGACTCCCCAGAGGACGGACCCGCCGGCGAGCATCCGCTTCACCTGGTCCGGTGACAGTCTGGGTCGGGCACTGAGCAGCACTGCAGCTGCCCCGGACGTGAGCGCCGCGGCCTCGGAGGTCCCGCTGCCCCTTAGATACTCGGAGTCGATCCCGCCCGACGTGCCGAGCTGTGTGTCCACGTACGAACCGGGGACGCGTAGCCCCTGCACCCGCGTGCCGGGGGCGACCAGGGTCAGTGTCCGGGCACTCGTGCCCTTGGCGCTGAACGACGCGAGCTTGTCGTCGCTGGGGTCCACGGTGCCCTTGGTGTCCAGAGCGCCGACCGCGATGACGTAGGGGTCGGCCGCCGGCATGTCGATCGGCGTGCCCCCCCGGTTGCCGGCGGAGGCGACCACGACGATGCCCGCGCGCCAGGCGACCTCGGCCGCGTGCGCCAGGGGGTCGAGCGTGTACGGCTGGGCCGACTCGGTGCCGTACGACAGGTTGAGCACCCGGATGTTCAGCCCGTCGTCGTGCGCGTGCTGCACGACCCAGTCGATTCCGGCGATGACCTGTGACACGTCCGCGCGCCCGACGGCGTCGCCAACCTTGACGTTGACGATGCGGGCGTCCGGAGCGATGCCCTGGTAGGCACCAGGGTCCGACGAGGTGGTGCGCCCGGCGATGAGTCCCGCCATGAACGTTCCGTGGCCGTTGAGGTCGAGGTAGCGGGTCGCGTCCGACTGGCTGTCGAACGACAGGTCCGGCCCGTTGACCACGGTCGTGGGGTCGGCGAGGGTCCCCACGGGCGCCACACCGGTATCGATGAGTGCGACGTCGATGCCCTGCCCACGGTCGCCGCCGGCCCAGGCTGCCGGGGCGTTCATCAGGCGAGCGGTGTTGTAGGCCGAGCCGGCGTCGGTGACCGGGTCGTAGCTCGCCGAGCTCGCTTCGAGGCTGACGTCCGGGGTGACCGTGGCGACATCGGCCAAGGCGCGCAGACCGGGAACGGCTGATGCCGGAGCCCGGACGACCGCCTCGTCCATGGTCACGAAGCTCTGCTGGACGCTGACCCCGCCAGCACCCAGCTCGGTCAGCAGCGAGGGGAGCCGACCGGGGAGGGCACGCACCACGTAGGTCGCCGCGGCATCGGAGCCGGGCGATGACGCCGCGGCGTGGGCGGCGGACGGTGCCGCCAGGCCCAGGACGACCGCGGCCGCGGCGAGCAGAGCTGCTCGACGGCGGATCCAGCCGACCCCCGGCACGCCGGAGTGGTCCTCTTCCATGACAGGCCCCCCTGTCCGCCCCCGCGAGTGCGGGCGGCGTCCCCTCAACCCCAATGGACGCGTTGCGTAACTCGTCCGTCACGCATCGTGGAGGAGTGGCGGGGCGCCCACCAGACCCGGACTCGGGGATTCACCCGTTGGGCCGTATCAAGTACCCCAGCCGGCCCAGGCGATCGGCGCGCAGTCACCCTGCGTCGGGTGAGGGTCGACCGAGGCCGACCCTCACCCGTTGTCGCCTGTCGATGACGGTCCGTGAGCGATTCGGGGTGCCCGGTCCCGGTTGTTACGGTTGATCGTCTCGTCCGATCGGCCGGGACGTCCGGTCGACCAGGTGAGGGGTGCATCCGTCACATGTCCTTCGTCCCGGCTCGTTCCCGCGGCCTGTGGCTGGCTCTGGCCGTGGTCGTGACCGTGGGTCTTCTCGCACCGACCACCGTCCACGCGTCGACGGTGGGGGTGGGCTCGGGGAGTTCGGCGCCCGTCGTCCGCGCCAAGCCGCGGCACCTGCTGGTGGGCGTGCAAGACCATGCGATGTGGGGTGGACAGACCAACGCGGACCGGCGGGCGATGCTGGACCGTCTAGCGAAGACCGGTGCGAAGTGGGTCCGGATCGGCGTGCCGTGGGTGATGGTGCAGCCGCGACCGCCGACCCATGGCGATCCCGGTTGGGCCGTGTGGGCGCTCCGGCGGATCGGACAGGTCGTGCACATGGCCAGGTCTCGCGGACTGCGGGTGTCGGCGACCTTCGGTCGGACGCCGAAGTGGGCCAACCACGGTCTTGGAACGTTGTACCTGCCCACCCAGGACGCGACGTTCGCGAAGGCGTTGCACTTCCTCGCCAAGCGGTACCGCGGGCGGATCGGGTCGTGGGAGATCTGGAACGAGCCGAACCACGAGAACTACCTCAAGGGCGCATCGGCAGCGGACTACACGCACCTGCTGTGCCGCGCCTACCCGGCCGTCCACAGTGCGGCGCCCGGTGCCGTCGTGGTCTCCGGGGGCACGGCGGGCAACGACTGGCAGTACATCAACCGCATGTACCAGGCCGGAGCCAAGCCTTGCTTCGACGTCTTGGCCACTCACCCGTACAACTCCGACCGTTCCCCGTACTTCAAACCCTCGGGTGACCAGCCGTTCTGGTTCCAGAACGTCATCTACGTGCGCAAGATCATGCGGCGCCACCACGACCTGGCGACGCCGGTGTGGTTCACCGAGGTCGGCTGGTCCACCCACGCAGACCCGCCCGGTCAGGCGACCGCGAACCGTGGGGTCACCCCCCAGCAACAGGCCAAGTACCTGGTGCAGCTGCTCAAGATCACGTCGCACCGGTACCCGTACGTCAAGCGGGTCTCGTTCTACATGGACCAGGACGAACCACTCGGCTCCCTGCACAAGAGCCGGTTCGGTCTGTTCACCAGCGACCTGCGACCCAAGCCGGCCGTGGCGGCGCTGCACGCGTACCTGGCGGGCGCTCACTGAGCCAGGCCCGCCCACCCTGTTGATCTTGGACTTGATGTGTGAGTTGATCACCACAGGCCCGCATCTTCTCCTTGATCAACAAGACGTGCTGCTGACGGTGAGGGAGGACGAGGCTCGTGAGGTTCCAGGCCAAGGTGCAGCTGAACGGCAAGACGGCGACCGGCATCCCGGTGCCGGTCGACGTGGTCGACGGTCTGGGTTCTGGCCAGCGCCCCAAGGTTCGGGTGACGATCGGTGCCCACTCCTACCGCAGCTCGGTCGCGGCGTGGGGCGGCGGCTACATGCTGCCGCTCAGCGCGGAGAACCGGGCGGGCGCCGGCGTCGCGGCCGGTGACATCGTGGACGTCGATGTGGTGCTGGACACCGAGCCACGGGAGGTCGAGCTGCCCGCAGACTTCGCGACCGCGCTCGACGCGGACGCCGCGGCCCGACCCTTCTTCGACGGGCTGTCCTACAGCCAGAAGCGATGGTTCACCCTCAACATCGACGGCGCCAAGACACCGGAGACCCGCCAACGCCGGATCGACAAGTACGTGGCGATGCTGCGCGAGGGTCGCGCCCGGTAGGGCTCGCCCGCACCGACGACGTCGTGCACCCCCGGCGGGGTCACCGTGGAAGTCAGCGGGAGCTGCGCGACAA
>Ga0302323_100001273_pt1 | contig 20427 bp, 16 predicted proteins | sample Fen_T0_3_FD_201950 | JGI IMG/M metagenome (GOLD analysis project Ga0302323, IMG submission 201950) | Peat permafrost microbial communities from Stordalen Mire near Abisko, Sweden - Fen_T0_3 | ecosystem: Environmental > Terrestrial > Soil > Wetlands > Permafrost | place: Sweden: Abisko... | reverse complement strand
AGGCCTGCGCTTCCACTCGATGTGCCCGCACCACCTGGTGCCTTTCCGCGGGGTTGCGCACGTGGGATACATCCCCGCCGGCAAGCTGGCGGGCTTTGGCCGACTCGCCGATGTGGTCGAATGCTTGACCAAGCGACTAACCTTGCAAGAACGGGCCACCCATCAGATCGCCGAGGCGGTTTGGCAGGGACTGGGCGCGCGCGGCGCCGGATGTGTGATGGAAGCCGAGCAGTGGTGCCTGGCCCTCCCCGGCGAAAGGCACAGCGAATCCAGAGTGGTCACCGCCGCCTTCGTCGGCGAGTTCGACCAGCGCCCCGATTTGAAGGCGCGTCTCTACGCGGCCGCGGGGGACCGCTCGGCGGCCGATATCGATCAGAAGGGAACGTAGCGTGGGTGAGCTTGCGGGACGCTTGGCGGTGGTGACGGGAGCTTCACGGGGGATCGGCAGAGCCACTGCAGTCGCGTTCGCCAAAGCCGGCGCCCGTGTGGTTGGCTGCGCACGCAAGCTCGAGGGTGGAAGCTTCGTGGACGACCTGGATTCGCAGCAGGGTGAACGCTGCCGCATCCTTGCCTGCGACGTGCGCGACAGTGCCCAGGTAACGGCTTTTCGCGACCAGGTCGAGGGTTCCCTGGGCCCCGTCGATGTCCTGGTCAACAACGCAGGCATCGTGGCGCGCGCGGCACTGGAATCGCTCTCGGAAGACACCTGGGGCGACGTCTTGGCATCCAACCTGACGGGGACTTTCCTGGTGACACGCGCCTTTCTTCCGGGCATGAAATCGCGCCGAAGCGGGAGGATCATCAACCTGTCATCCATCGCGGGCCGCGCAGGAACCCCTCTGTTGTCGGCCTATTGCGCCGCCAAGCACGGCGTGATCGGCCTGACTCGATCGCTTGCCGAAGAGCTGCGCGACGAGGGCATCGCGGTCAACGCCATCTGCCCGGGCTCCGTCGACACCGAGATGCTGGAGCAGGGCATGCCAGGTGGGACGCCCAAGATGACCCCGGGGGACGTGGCGGCCGTGGCCCTGTTTCTCGCGACAACCGCGCCGGCAGCGCTGACGGGAGCGTGCATCGATGTCTTCGGGTAGGGCCGCACCTCGGCGACTCGGACGGGCGCTGCGCCGTCTGCCACTGTTTCCCCTCGAGGACATCGTCCTGTTCCCCGATTCCATCATTCCCCTGCACATCTTCGAGGCGCGCTATCGCAAGATGGTGCGCGACGTGCTCGGCTCGAACCGTCTGGTCGCCATCAGCTTGCAGCTGGAAAAGGAAAATCTGGAGGATGGCAGCGCTCCCCGGGTGGCAAGGGTCGCATCGGTGGGCGAGCTGGTACTGGCCCAAGAGCTGCCTGACGGTCGCTTCAACTTGGTGGTGCGCGGGCGCGCTCGCATCGGCATCGACGAGGAGCTGCCCAGCGACGAGCCCTACCGATTGATCGCGGCGCACGAAATCCCGGACGATCCGTCGATAGAAGCCAACGACATCGGAGACGCCGACGCGGCCCTGCGCGCCCTGGTGACGGGCCTTGCGGAATCGATCCCCGACGGCGGCGAGCTGCTCAAGCACGTGGCGGCTGCGCAAGACACGCCCGCCGCGCTGGCCAACGTCATCGCCGCATCGCTGATCGCCGACGCGAAGGCCAGACAACGCTTGCTGGAGACCACCGATGTATTCGAACGGCTCGAGCGCTTGTCGAACGAAGTGGTCGCTCTCATCGACCGAGTGGGCAGTCCCGGCCGGGCGAACTGAAGAGCTCGCCCTGAGCTCGTCACATTCCTTCCAGGGCTGGCGCCAACGACACCGCTTCCACGATGGTGAGCGCAAGCGAGATGCCGTGCTCGAGCAGGGGCTCCGCGGCGATCAGCTTGCGTGGGAGAAAACCGCCCTGATCGACGCGTGGATGTTGGGAGGCCACCAGCGTGGTGCGGGCCTTGCCCTGCCCAGGGACGAAATCCAGACCCAGCACCGCGCCTTTGCTGTCACCCGCGACCATGCGAGCGCGCCAAGGCTGCGGCGAAATCTTCCAGGTTCCGCCAATCGAGAACATCGGCAGATTGCCTTCCACCGCCCAGCACGTCGCCGTGGGATCCTTGCACTCATCAGGATAGCCACAGATGGGCGTCACTTTCTTCCAGCCCGGCAGTCCTCGGAAGGATTCGGGATGCAGGCTCTTACCCGACGCATCCTCGGGCGCGCTCATCAGCGGCACCGCGACCTCAATCCGAGCAAGTCGCCCATCCGGACGTCGCCTGACCGCCGCAAGAATTTTGGGCTGGTCTGGCAGCGCACTGGCCGCGCGACCGGTGCCAAAGCCTTGCAACGTCGAGAGATCGGCGGCTGTCATGGCGCCCTTGGGCCTGGCTGCGCTTCCGTGCTCGGCCAGACCAGCGAGGGCCCTTAACATGACGTAGACCGCGGCGGCCGTCATCACAGGTTCCACCAAAGGTGACCGGTGCACGAGCTTGCGCAAAGCCCAGTGCGAATCGCCGAGGTTGGCATGGCCGTCGATGGTGAGGATCGAGCTTTGCTCGGGCTGGTCGGCGGTCGCATCGGGAAGCGCCCTTACGTGGAAGATTCCCGGCGAAAAATCGCCCTCCGCCAGCTCCAGGTCCACCCCCTGCGCCTGGGTCCGTAACCAAAGCTTTCCCGTGAGGTTCGAAGCCGGGATCTCCAGCTCCCACGCAACCTGCGAATCCGTAGCCCCAGCGCCGCGAGATCGCTTGGCGACGATATCCGTCCGTCGGAAACTCGGCATGGCCTTGCGATACGAGGCAACGTCGGACACCACCTGTCGCAGCTTTTCTAACGGCGCCTTGACCTTCGTCGCCAGAAGCACGCGGACTGGGCGCGCACCGGCCGGGTCGTTCATCATTACCAGATCCGCGTCACCCAGCCGATCGAGCGTGGCCGACACGTCGTCGGCGCTGGCCAGCCCGACCCCGCCGGCCAGCCAAAACCAAAGCACGATCCCGGTCGTCACGTCAGATCTCCAGGGCCGCCGGGCTCGCTTAGGCTTTCTCGACCATCTGGTCGTAGAAGGCTACGTACTCATCGGGCTGCTCGCTCTCGCGGACGGCGATGGCGGAGCGCGGATGCTCGTTGAGCATGCCGGTGATCATGTAGGGAAGGCTGTAGCCCCAGTCCATGGTCTGCCGCAACGGCAAGAAGTACTTTTGGATGCAATCGATGACGGGACGCAGACGGAACTTGGGATTCTTGAGGAAGGCCAGCAGAAGCTCGAGCGGGCAGTTCCCAGCGCCGCGGCCCAAACCGGCAATCGTTGCGTCCAGTCGATCCGCCCCCACAATGAGGGCTTCGATGGTGTTGGCGTAGGCGAGCTGCATGTTGTTGTGCGCGTGAATGCCCACGTGCTTGCCGGTGCCCTCCAGCGCCGCCATGAACCCCATCACGATGTCGTGCACCTGCTCCGAGTACAGCGCGCCATTGGAATCAACGACGTAGAGGGTATCGGCCGGGCTCTTGGCTGCGGCCGCCAGCGCGTCCTCGATCTCGCGGTCCTGGACCGTCGAGACGGCCATGATGTTGAGCGCCGTCTCGTAGCCCTTGTCGTGGGCGTCCTTCACCATGTCGAGCGCACCCGGAATCTGGTGGATGTAGCAAGCGACCCGCACACAATCGATCACGCTCTTCTCTTTGGGCGCGATGTCGGTGTGATAGTCGGTACGGTCGACGTCGGCCATCACCGATAACTTGATGATGCGCGGACCGTCGCCCACCACGCGCCTGACCACGTCTTCGTCGCAGAATTTCCATTCGCCGTGCTGACCCGCGGCGAACAGGCGTCGCGCGCCCTTGTAGCCCAGCTCGCAATAATCAACGCCCGAGGCGACACAGGTTTCGTAGACGGCTTTGACGAATGCTTCGTCGAACTTGTGGTCGTTGACCAGACCGCCGTCGCGAATCGTGCAGTCGAGAATCTTGATGTCCGGTCGGTAACTGACCCAGTTGCCCTTGGCGTCTACGTGTTTCCTGTGCAGCATGGTTTTGGCTGGAATATCAACGTCCGCTGAAGAGCAGCCAGGCGAACACCGCCCCGATCACGACGGCGCCGGCCATGATCCCAAGCAAGAGACCGCGCGACAGTGGCGGCCGCGACTGCAGGACCTCGGGCGGAATCGCGTACCCATTCGACACTCGCGCAGGCTGCGAAAATGCGCCCGGCGCGGGCATTCCCGTGGGCTGCGAGACGGGCGCGGGGGCACCGGGCGGGGGAGCCGCCGGCATGGGCTGGCTCGTGCGCGTTTGCATCTCTGCGACCGTGTCACGTTTGGGGGGGCCGTCCGTTCGCAAGAAATCGCCGGCGGTATCCCGGCGGCCCGAGCGGCGACCGGGCCAGTCAGCCTCCGACGACCACACGCGCGGATCGATGAAGCTTCCCACTTGGACTCCACCGTCGACGGGCGCCAACACTTGACCGTCACCTGGGATGGCGGTCTGGTTGGCGTCGTTGTCGAACTCGAAGGACGTGAACGCGTCGAGCTCGGCGTTCAAGATGTTGTCGATGGTGCCGAAACGCCTGTTCTTGACCCCGCCCGCTGATTGCGTAGCCTGATCTTCCATACAGGCGCGGACCATCTCGGCGATGTCGCGCTGGATCATCTTCAACCCACGCGAAAAAAGGTAGTGCGCCAACGCATCTTGCAGATCCGTTGCCGTCTGGAATCGATCCTCCACCCGCCTGGCAAGCGCCTTGCGGCAGATCTCTTCGAATTCGGGCTCGACCTCTGGGTTCTGCGCCGCGATGGGGGGAATCTTTGCGTTGCGGACCAGCTCGACGGTCTGGTAGTCGGTGTCTCCGTAGAACAGGCGCTTGCTGGTCAGCATCTCGTAAAGCAGGATGCCCACGGAAAAGATGTCCGCGCGGAGGTCGACGTTCTCGCCACGAGCGGCCTCGGGCGAGAGGTAGCTCATCTTGCCCTTCACCACGCCGGGGTCGGTGGATTCCACTTGGCTCGCGGCCTTGGCCAGACCGAAGTCGGCCAGCTTGATTTCGCCGTTGCGGGACAGGAGCACATTGGCCGGAGAAACGTCGCGGTGAACGATGTTGAGGCGCTCGCCGGTTTCGGGATGGACCAGCTCGTGCGCGTAGGCGAGGCCCTTACAGACCTCCATGATCATGTAGATGGTCTGGCCAATGGTCAGGCGACGGCCGATCCGGCGACGCCACTCCAAGATGGCCTTCAGGTCGACCCCTTCAACGAACTCCATCACGATGAAGTACGTGTCGTCGGCGTGACCGATGTCGAACACCTGGACGATGTTCGCGTGCTGCAGGAACAGCGACAGGCGCGCCTCGTCCAAGAACATCGTGACGAACTTGGTGTTCTTGGTCAGAGCGGGAAGAACGCGCTTGATGGCGACGTTCTTGCGGAAGCCTTGCAAAGACTCGGCGACGCCTCTGAAAACCTCCGCCATTCCGCCGGCCGCAATGCGCTCTGTGATTCGATAACGGCTATCGGGCATAGGGCGGTCCGCCAGTCCTGTTGATTCGGCGGATTATACAGCAGACCGGATTGGCGTGCGGCAAATCCATCGGTCTGGAAACCCTACGAGGATTTCCAAGTCTTCCCACGATGTTCAGCAGCCGAGCAAAGCTCGTCGCTTCAATCATTCGTCGGAGGCGCCGAGCTCACCCAAGCCGCCCTCTAGGCCCGAGCCTTGACCGGGCTGCTCGACGGCTGCTTCTTCGCGTTCATTCTGCTCTTTGCAGTCGATACAAAGGGTGGTCACCGGGCGAGCCATGAGCCGCTTGAAGGCGATCTTTTCGCCGCAGTCCTCACAGACGTCGATGCTGTCGTTGGCCAGCCGGACGAACTGCTTGTCGATCTTCCCAAGCAGGTACTTTTCCCGATCGTGCAAACGCATCTCGGTCGAGAAGAGCTCCTCTTCCATGGATTCGTCGATCGAATCGCGTCCGATGTTGCGCTCGTGGTTCATGGAGTAGTTGAGCGCGCTTTGGCCCACCTTGGCCAATCGCTTTTTCGCGGCGTCCAGTACTGCTCGAAGCTGCTCTTTCTCGGGTTGACTCAGCATAGTTTCCTGTTTCCTCGCAAGATGTGGGCCGTCCTAGAAACCTTCGGTTGTCTGGGCCTTAAGGTTTAGCGCGGTCTTCACCGCACCCCAGAGTGTAACGTCGCTAGGACGCCTTTTTCTCCTTGATAAGTTGCGGGCGGCCTCGCGACACGACCACATCGCGGGTCACCACACACTCGGTGACCCCCGTGAGGGAAGGAATCTCGTACATGACGTCGAGCATGACTTCTTCAAGAATGGCGCGAAGTCCACGGGCGCCGGACTTGCGGCGTGCGGCCTCCTCGGCGACGCTGCGAAGGGCGTCCTCGGTGAAGCGCAACTTGACGCCTTCCATCTCGAGCAACCGCTCGTATTGCTTGGACAAAGCATTCTTGGGTTTCCAGAGAATCTGAGCCAAGTCGTCCACGTCCAGCTCGTCGGCACCGACGATGATTGGCAAACGTCCCATGAACTCTGGGATCATGCCGAACTTGATGAGGTCCTCGGTACGCGCCATGGCGCGCAGCTCGTTCTTCGACTCCTCGGCCTTGGTGATAGCGGCGCCGAAGCCGAGGCCACTTTTGCCGATACGCCGACGGACGATTTCTTCGAGACCGTTGAATGCCCCCGTGCAGACGAAGAGAATGTTCGTCGTGTCGACTTGGATCAGCTCCTGCTGGGGACGATTCCGTGCGCCGTCGGGCGTGATGGTCGCTTGCTTGCCTTCCAGGATCTTGAGTAGCGCTTGCTGCACGCCTTCGCCGGACACGTCACGGGTGACGGACGGTCCGCCACCCTTGCGCGAAATCTTGTCGATCTCGTCGATGCACACGATGCCCCGCGACGCCTTTTCCGGATCGTTGCCGGCATTGCGGTAGAGCGACTTGATCACGCTGTCCACGTCCTCGCCGACGTAGCCAGCCTCGGTGAGTGTGGTGGCATCGGCCATGGCGAACGGAACGTCGAGCTTGCGCGCGAGAGTCTGCACGAGCAGGGTCTTCCCGCACCCGGTCGGCCCGATGAGAAGAATGTTACCCTTCTGGATCTCGACGTCGGCGGCCTTGCCCCGCTGTCCGATGCGCTTGTAGTGGTTGTACACCGCGACGGAAAGCGCCTTCTTGGCGCGATCTTGACCGATGACGTACTTGTCGATCTCGTCGAAGATCTCGCGCGGCCTTGGGTAGCGCGGACGCTCCGCCGCTTCCTCTTTGGCTATGATGTCGTTGCACAAAGCGACGCATTCATCGCAGATGAATACCCGCGGACCGGAGATAAGTTTCCGCACCTCTCGCCGGCGTTTTTGGCAGAAGGAGCAGTGGAAGTCGTCCATACCTGCATGGAGTATTGCACCCGAAGGAAGAGGAAGCCAAGGGGAAGGCTACGATTCCCAGATTCCGTCGGAAACTTTCTTGCGCAAACCCTCCGGGCATGATCCATTCGCCCGCGCGGGCACACGCGAATGCATGCAGTGGGTAGTGCCCGTCCGTGTATGATGGAGGGCCATGTCGGGGCTTGCGCGCATTGCGGTTTCCATGGGGTGTCCGGCCGGTATCGGACCGGAAATTGTGGTGCGTGCGCTGGCCGAGCGCCCTTCGCTACCGGTCACGGTTTTTGGGGACGAGGGGGTTCTCGGCCGCGCTGCGGAGCGGGTGGGGCTGTCCTTGCCTCGAGGGGCCGAGATCGTTCGGGTGACCAAGCTGAGCGAGGACGACGTCCAACCCGGACTGCCGAGCGAGATCACGGGCCGTGCGCAAATCGATTACCTGGCAGCGGCCACCGATGCCGTCGTGGGCGGCAAAGCCAGTGCCCTGGTCACGGCCCCGATCTCTCGCGAATGGGCGGCCAAAGCCGGGATGCCTTTCCCGAGCCACATGGCTTACCTGGCCAACCGACTAAATGCAAAGGACTGCGCCACCATGCAGATCGGCGCCGGACTTCGCGTTACGCTGGTCACGGGGCGTGTGCCTCTATCGATGGTGCCCTCCCTGCTCAGCGTGGCCAACATCTCGCAGACCATCGTGCTCACCGCGCAGGCACTCTTGACCTACTTTGGCATTCGGCTGCCGCGCGTGGCGGTGGCCGGGCTGAACCCACTCGCCGGTGAGGGCGGTCGGCTCGGCGACGAGGAGAGCCACCTGGTCTTGCCCGCCGTGAATCTCGCGCAGCGGCTGCTGTCGAGTTCGGGGATCGCAGCACGCGTGAGCGGGCCCCATGAACCCGACACGATCTTTCGACAGGCAGTGGTCGGTGAATACGACGCCGTCGTCGCGCTGTACCACGATCAGGGACAGATCCCCATCAAGCTGGTCGCGGGCGAGCAAGCGGTCAGCCTCACCCTCGGACTGCCCTTCGTACGAACCTCACCGGATCACGGCACCGCGTACGACATCGCCGGCACGGGCCGCGCGCGACACCATGGATTTCTCACGGCGCTCGACCTTGCTGGCTCGCTCGCCGAGAAGAGTCTTGCCGTGCCAGACTCCCCTTAGTAGACCTATCCCATGTGCGGAATCGTCGGCTACGTTGGCGCGCGTGACGCGACCTCGGTGCTCATCAGTGGCCTGCGTAGGCTCGAGTATCGCGGCTACGACTCGGCGGGGGTCGCGGTGTTCTCGGGCAATGAGACGCAACTCCTGCGCTGCCGAGGTCGACTCGCGGCCCTGGAGAGCCTCGTCAAAGAACACCCTCCCGTGGGGTCGGTCGGTATCGGGCACACCCGTTGGGCCACGCACGGCCGTCCCTCCGACGAAAACGCCCATCCCCACCGGGTGGGTGCGGTGTCCGTGGTCCACAACGGCATCGTCGAGAACCACGGCGTCTTGCGCGACCGTCTCAAGGCTGCCGGACGCAAGTTTTCGTCCGAAACCGACACCGAAGTCATCGCCCACTTGATCGACGAGGCCGTCGCGGGCGGCAGCAAGACCCTAGTGGACGCGGTTCGCAAGGCTCTTAAACAGGTGGAAGGCAGCTACGCCATCGCCGTGTTGTCCGATAGGCATCCGGGCGAGATCGTCGCGGCCAAGAACGCTTCACCGCTGGTGGTGGGTCTCGGCGACGGCGAGCAGTTCCTCGCGTCCGACGCGCCGGCGATTCTCGAGTACACCCGCAACATGATCTTCCTCGAGGAAGGCGACGTGGTGGTGCTGGGACGCAAGTCCGTGGCGATCACCGACGTGGACGGCAATCCACGCACGCGCACGCCGAAGACCATCACGTGGACCGCGGCCCAGGCGGAAAAGGGCGGCTATCCGCACTTCATGCTGAAGGAGATCCACGAACAGCCCCAGGCAGTGAGCGACACCCTGGGCAGCCGGCTGCTCCTGGATGCGAACGACGTCAGCCTCGATGGCCAGACCCTGGGCGACGTGGAAGGGCGCGTGCTGATCCTGGCCTGCGGGACGTCGTACCACGCGGGCCTGGTCGGGAAGTTTCTCATCGAGAACATCGCACGCATCCCGTGCGAGGTGGATCTGGCCAGCGAGTTCCGCTACCGCGAGCCGGTTGTCGGCGCCAAAGATCTGGTTGTCGCAATTTCACAAAGCGGGGAAACGCTCGACACCTTCGCTGCTGTCAAGGAAGCCACCGCCCGTGGCGCGCGCACGCTGGCCATCTGCAACGTGGTGGATTCGGCCATCGAGCGTACCTGCCAGAACGTGCTGTACACCCACGCGGGTCCAGAAGTGGGCGTGGCGTCCACGAAGTGCTTCACCGCCCAACTCGCGGCGTTGACCTTGCTAGCAATCTATCTCGGCCGGCGCAACGGTGCTCTTGCCGACGGCGCCGCGGCCGACCTGGTGGGCGAGCTGGTCCTTATTCCGGGCAAAATGAGCGAAACCTTGCGCTCCCTCGGCAACCTGCGCGAGCTAGCCCGCAAGTACATGCACGCGCGCGACTTCCTCTTCCTGGGCCGCGGAACCAACTACCCCATCGCCCTCGAGGGCGCGCTGAAGTTGAAGGAAATTTCCTATATCCACGCCGAAGGCTATGCCGCTGGCGAGATGAAACACGGGCCGATCGCGCTCATCGACGATGGACTTCCCGTCGTGGTCATCGCGACCAAGGGCAAGGGCTACGACAAAGTGCTGTCGAATCTGGCCGAGGTGCGCGCTCGCGAAGGTCACGTCATCGCCGTCGCCACCAAGGGCGACGAGGCCATCCAGGCTCACTGCAAGGACGTGCTATGGGTCGAAAATGCCCCGCCGCTCTTGCAGCCCCTTTTGACCGTGCTGCCGCTTCAGCTTTTGTCGTACGCCATGGCCGTGGCCCGGGGCACCGACGTGGATCAGCCGCGCAACCTCGCCAAGAGCGTGACGGTCGAGTAGCCGAATAATCGGCCTGTTGAGCGCTCCTATGTGTTGAGCGCATGACGTCATCAACGTCTTATGGACATGTTTGCGTGCGAAAGGCGAGTTTGTGATATAAATTCGTCCAATCGGACGCAAGATTCATCGGTAGCGACAGAATCTGGCGTCGATTTGAAGAGGAAATCGCAAACATGGCAAACAAGAACGGCAAGAAGACCACGACTTCGCGAAAGACAGGGGGCAATGCCCCCAAAGCCGCAGGGTCCACTGCCCAAAGTGGGGGCAAGATCGCCAGCGGAGGCGAGAAAGTAGTCCAGTGCCTCGAGCGCGAAGGGGTCGAGGTGGTGTTTGGCTTGCCCGGCGGCGCTGCCATTCCCCTGTTCGACGCGCTCTACGAGTCGAAAATCAAGCTGATCCTCACCCGCCATGAGCAAGGCGCCACCCACATGGCCGACGGATACGCCCGAGCGACCGGCAAGCCTGGCGTCGTGGTGGTTACCTCGGGCCCGGGCGCGACCAATACGGTCACCGGACTCCTGACCGCCCTTTCCGATTCGGTTCCTATGATCGTCCTGTGCGGCCAGGTCATCCGTCCCATGCTCGGCAAGGACGGTTTCCAGGAAGCCGACGTCACCGGCATCACTTACGCTGCGGTCAAGCACAGCTTCCTGGTCAAGAACGTCGAGGACATCCCCCGCGTTCTCAAGGAAGCGTTCTTCATCGCCAGCTCCGGCCGTCCCGGACCGGTGCTCATCGATCTTCCCAAGGACGTCCTCGCGTCCCCGTGCGCGGCGCCCTTCGTGGACAAGGTCGAGCTGCCCGGCTACCACGTGCCCGAGCACGCGGATCCCGCTGCGCTCAAGCAGGCGGCGGCGTTCTTGGCCAAGGCACGCAAGCCGATCCTGCTGGTCGGGCATGGCGCCGTGCTGTCGAACGCAGGCAAGGCGCTGCTCAAGTTCGCCGAGAAGTTGAACACCCCGGTGGTGAACACGCTGCTCGGCAAGGGCGCGGTGCCCGAAGATCATCCGCTGAACCTCGGCATGCTCGGCATGCACGGAACGGCCTACGCCAACAAGGCGGTCGACGGCTGCGACCTCATCATGTCGATCGGGTCGCGCTGGGACGACCGTATCACCGGCAAGCTGTCGGTCTTCTGCAAAGATGCGGTGAAGATCCACGTGGACATCGACATCGCCGAGTTCGGCAAGGTCCTTCGCCCCGACGTCTGCTTGGCCGGCGACGCCCGCCTGGTGATCGAAGACCTGCTCCCCTTGGTCGGCCGCTGCGACAGCGATGAGTGGATGGATCAGGTGGGCACGTGGCGCGAGCAGTTCCCTCTGCACTACCCAAAGAAGGGCGGGCTGCGCGCGCAGCACATCCTCGACAGGCTGGACCAGCTCGGCGGCCGCGATTCCATCATCACCACCGACGTCGGTCAGCACCAGATGTGGGCCGCACAGTTCTTGCGCACCACGAAGAACCATCACTGGCTGTCGTCAGGCGGCGCCGGCACCATGGGCTTCGGCTTCCCGGCCGCCATCGGCGCCAAGCTCGGTTGCCCCGACAAGCCGGTGTGGGCGGTGGTCGGCGACGGCGGCTTCCAGATGACCCTCTGCGAGCTGGCCACCGCGGCGGTGAACAAGATCGCGGTCAAGGTCCTCATCATCAACAACCACTTCCTCGGCATGGTTCGCCAGTGGCAGGAGCTATTCTACGAGAACCGGCTCTCGGGCACGGATCTCGAGGGCAACCCCGACTTCGTCGCACTGGCGGAAGCCTATGGCATCAAGGCCTTCCACTTGCGCCGCGCCGCCGACGTGGACAAGGTGCTGGAGACGGCGATGCAGTACAACGAAGGCCCGTGCGTGATCGACGCCGAGGTCGTGAAGGAAGACAACGTGTTTCCGATGATTCCCGCGGGTGCCGCACTTTGCGACATGATCATCGAGCCACCGAAGGCCGCTCTCGAGAAGCCCACGGGCTCCACCTAACGGCAACCCATCGGTAAACCCACCACAGGTTTTCAAAGGTACGAACATGAGCTCTCTCGCAACTGTCGCAAGCAATCCAACCAGCAACCTGCCCCTGCACACGATTTCCGTGCTGGTTCGCAACCAGCCCGGCGTCCTCGTGCGGGTGGCCTTGGTGTTCGCCCGCCGCGGCTACAACATCGAAAGCCTGGTGGTCAGCGCCGATCCGGCCAACGCCGAATTCTCGCGCATGACCATCACGTGCAGTGGGGACCCAGAGACGCTGGAACAGATCATCAAGCAAGTCGCCAAGCTGGTGGACGTGGTCCGAGCCATCGACCACACCGGCCAAGCCGTGGTCGAGACGGAAATCGCCCTAATCAAGATCAAGGCCGACCTCACCGAGCGCACCGAGATCCTCCAGTCGGCGGAACACTACAAGGCCAAGGTGGTCGACTGCAGCGCCAGCTCGCTGGTCCTCCGAGTTACCGGGGCCAGCGAGAAGCTCGACAGCTTCATCACGCTGCTGCGTCCATTTGGACTCGTCGAGCTGGTCCGCTCGGGCAAGATCCTGATGACTCGCGGTCCCGAGGCCACCTAGGCCATTTTCTTCACCACAGAGAGCACAGAGGCCCAGAGAATAGAGGGCTCCGGATCGGCCCTCACCCGTTCCTTTCTCACCCTCTCCGTGCCCCCTGCGTTCTCTGTGGTTAGAATCTGGAATTGCCCGGGTCGCGGTTCGCTTGCGCCTACGCTCGCCCGTAGGTGGTAGGATGGCGTGGCCATGGCGGACGGTACCCGGGAGGTGGAACGCAGGCTCATCGAGCGTACGGAGATCTATCGCCAGATCCTCGACGCCATCGCGGACATGGTGTTGGTGAAGGGCGATGGGTCGCATATCTTGTGGGCCAACAAGGCATTTCGCGACTACTACGGGATGACCAACGAAGAGCTGCGCGACATCGTCGATGCACCCTTCAACGAGGTCGACTACACCGCGCAGTACATGCGCGACGACCGACACGTCTACACCTCCGGTCAGGTCCTCAACATTCCCGAAGAGCCGGTCACCCGCTACGACGGCATCGAGCAGATCTTCCACACGTTGAAGTCTCCCCTGCGCGACGAAAAGAACGTCGTGCGTATGACTGTGGGGGTCTCGCGCAACATCACCGAGCAGAAGCGCATCGAGGCGGAGCTGTCCCGCTACCGCGAAAGCCTCGAAAAGTTGGTGGCCGAGCGCACCGCCGAGCTCGCCGGCTTGTCGGAGCGGCTGCAGATCATCCTGTCGTCGGTCAACGAAGGTATCGTCGCGCTCGGCACCGACGGCACCGTCCAAATCATGAACAAGGCCGCCGAGAAGATGACCGGCTGGCTCTCGACCGAGGCGCAGGGGCGTCCGTTTCTCTCACTGGTCACTTTCGAGGAAGAAGGCCCCCCCTCGAGCGACGAGGCGCCCTACGAGCGATGGGCGCGGATCGGGAGTGTCTGCACCGCCGTCTTGCAAGGGCGAGCCACGCATGGGCGGCTGGTGGCCATCACGGGAGCGCCCCTGCGGGGCGCCACGTCGGTCTCCGGCGTGGTGCTGGTTCTGCGCGACATCACCGCCGAACGAGAGCTCGAGGAACAGCGGCTGCGCCAGCAGAAGATGGAATCGCTGGGCCTGCTCGCCGGAGGTATTGCGCACGACTTCAACAATCTGCTCATGGGCATCATGGGCAGCATCTCCGTCGCCCGCCTCGGAATTCGCCACGGGGACGATCCGGGCCCCGTGCTCGAGCAAGCCGAACAGGCGTGCCGGCGAGCCAAGGGGCTCACGACGCAGCTTCTGACGTTTGCCAAGGGCGGCGCACCGGTGAAGCAAGTCCTGCGTCTCGAAAGGGTGACACGCGACGCCGCCGAGCTCGCCTTGCACGGCTCATCGGTCAAGCTCAACTTCCGCACCGCGGACAAGCTTCCGGCGGTCGAGGCTGACGAAGGCCAAATCGTCCAGGTCGTGAGCAACCTGGTTCAAAACGCTCGCCAGGCGGAGCCGCGGGACGGCCAAGTCCTGGTCGCCGTCCGCGATGTCGTCGTCACGGACGGCGAACGGCCCCCGCTTGCGGCCGGGCGTTACCTGGTCATCGACGTCGAGGATCGGGGCTCGGGGATCTCGCCCACCAATCTGCCGCATGTCTTCGATCCGTATTTCACGACGAGGGCTGATGGCAATGGGCTCGGGCTAGCCTCGGTGGATTCCATCGTCCGCCGCCATGGCGGCCACGTCGCGGTTCGTTCCACCGAGGGACTGGGAACATCGTTCTCGGTCTACCTCCCCGCGTATCTCGGTGACGCTCAGGAGGCACCGCCGCCGATGACGATGGCGAGCAAGGCGAAGCCCCGCCGAATCTTGGTGCTCGACGACGAACCGCTGGTGCGCCGGGTGGTCGATGCGATGCTGCGTGCGCTGGGGCATCAAGGAAAAGTGGTGGGCACTTCCGACGAAGCATTCGACGAATTCCAGCGGGCGCGTGCTACCGGAATATCCTTCGAGTGGGCCATCATCGACCTCACCATGCCCGGCGACCTGGATGGCGCCTCCGTGATCACACGACTGCGCACCCAAGATCCGGCGTTGAAGGTCGTCGTGATGAGCGGCTACTCGGTCAAGCCGACCATGGCGAACCATCGCGACCTGCACCTCGAGGCCACGCTGCAAAAGCCGTTCACCATCGAAGCGCTGGCGGCCGCCCTGGAAGAATAGAGACGAGCCCTACCGCACCGCTTGGATTGCCATCTGTTGGGGGTGCGACTGCGGCGTGAGGACGATTCCGCCGGGATCGAGGTCGCGCAGACGCGGCAGGGTGATCGGTTGCCATGCAACCGACGGGTCGAAGAGAAAGTTGATACGGTACTTCTTGTCGGGGGCGATTCTGTTACGGCGCAAGATCCAGCTGAGGAATTCCTTGATGCCGGACGAATTCAAGAACGCCAGGCCGGTGACGTCGACCTTCACCTCCGGGAACCCCTCGCCGAGCACCATGTTGTGGACGATCTCGAGAAAACCACCCAAGAAGTCGCGCGGGCTCATCTGATCGATTTCGCCCACCACGAAGACAGTTTCTCCCTCCACCCGCAGACTGACTTTTCCGCCTGCTACCTGCACCGTTGAAATATGCATCGATGACCTGCTTGTAAGAGGACGACCGATCTGATCTTCGGCATAAAACGCGGGTCCTGTAGCCGTGCGGGAAAACACAGGCCGCTGCGACAGCGGTGTCGTACACACGTCGCGCTCTGCTCAAGTATTTCCAGGTTTTTCGCCCACTTGACGTCCGGCACGGGAATTGCTGCAGGCAGATATCTGCCATGAAAAACAAAGCGATGGTCCTTTGCGCTCTAATGGGCGGCCTTGCGGGATGTTCGGCGGGGAGTAGCGGCAGCAACAGCGGCGACTACGGCCCCGCCATGAAAGACGCGGGCGGGGCGTGGTCGAACGGATCGGGCGGAACCTACGGCGCGCCGGGCGGGTCGACTGGGGCCGGAGGCGCGGCGGTGGTCACCACAACCACCGCCCCGCCCGAGCAGGAAACCAAGGTCGACTACATGACACCCCGGGGGGGCGACCAACGCGTCTACATTGCCAATCCCACACGGAACACGGTCACGATCATCAACTCGGTGGGCCCGAGCATCGTCGAGCAAGTGACCGGCGACACCCCGACCTATGTCGCCACGGTACCGGGGCAGGATGTCGCCATGGTGATCAACACGGGCTCGCACACGCTGCGAGTGATCCGCGGTGATGCGCCCACCGCCACGAGTTACCCGATTGTCAGCAAAGCCAACGCCATCGCCATCGCGCCGGACGGCTTGCACGCGGTGGTATGGTTCGACTTGTCCCAGGTCACGTCGACGACGTCGTCGACGACGGCCTCATCGGGCAGCACCCAAGAGGTCAGCGTGGTCAACCTGGGCGCCACGGGCGGCGACAAGGTGTACTCGGTCAGCGTCGGTTACAATCCTTCGACGGTCGTGTTCTCGAGCGACAGCTCGGCGGCCTTCGTCGTGACCGACGACGGAATCTCCGAGCTTCGTTTCGCCAACATCACCGGCCCCGGCATCGCGCCCTTCACCCGCATCGACAACGGCTCGGTGACGTTGGTAGGGACCGATGCCGGCGTCGCCAGCCCAGACAGCCGCCTGGTCACCCACGCAGCCCCACCTGACGCAGGGGCTCCATCGCTCGACGGTGGCGACAACTTGGATGCCGACAACGCAAAGCCGGACCCGGGAGCCGATGCGAGCAGCGAGGTGGGTAGAGAGGTTGGCAACGACGCCGGAAGGGATCTCGCCAAGGAGGCCGGCAGCGATGCCGTCAATGCCCCCGATGTCATCGCCGCCAGTCCGGACAGCTCTCCCGACACGACGGCAGCTGCCAACCTGAATGGCAGACCGGTCGACATCTCGGTGACCCGGACCGGCGACTTCGCCATCGCCAGGCGGCAAGGCACACCCGCCCTGCTCCTCGTCGACCTCAAGGCAAACAGCGTGTCTACGCTGGTTCTGTCGAGCGAGGTCACCGACCTGGATCTGGTTGACACCGCGACCGGCGCCCAGGCCTTCGCGGTCCTGCGCAGCGAGAGCACCCTCGTACGGGTCGACATCCCGGCCGGCTTCACCGACGCCTCCCACCGCACCCGCTGGTCCTTCTCGGGATCGATGATCGGCTCCGTCACCATCAGCGCCAAGGGGACCTATGCCCTGCTCTACACCACCGCCGTGGCCAGCAAGGATCTGGCGGTGTTCGACTTGGTCGGTGAACGGGTCGCTCCCGCGCCGGTCATCCACAAGACCATCCGCGCGGTGGCCATCGCCCCCGACGAGAAGACTGCCCTCGTGCTGCACACCAAGAACGCTTCGACATCCACGTCGACCAACCTCAGCCAGCAAGACATCATCGACCAATCCTACGGCTACACCATGGTCAACCTGACCACCGGCTTCAGCAAGCTGATCACCACGCCCGCTGATCCCAATCCGTTCATCATCACGCCGGACTCGAGCAACGCCTTCGTGCTCTTGCGTGACGACAAGGCCTCGATTCGCACAGTTCAGAGGATATCCCTCGAGAGCTTCATCCAATCGGACTTCAACCTGGGTAGCCCGCCCAGCTCCGTCGCGGCCCTTTCTCTCAAGACGAAGAAAGTATTCGTCGGCCAGGTATATCCCGAGGGACGCATCAGCTTCATCAACTGGGATACCGACGAGGTCCAGACGGTCACCGGCTTCGCCCTCAACGGAAGGATTCAACAATGAGACGCGGACTTCTCCTCTTGTCGTCGCTGCTGGTGGCTCCGGCGTGCAGCGACAGCAGCACGGATTTTTGGCGACCCGGCAACCAGCTTCTGCCCATGGTCACGCTCGACGGAAACAGCACCGCAGGCAGCAGCAGCCTTGCCTTCGTGGAACAGACCACGTCGACCGCGTTCTTGCTGGACGTTGCCGATCCGGCGCTTCGGCCCAAGCTGGTTTCCGTCGGCAAGCGCCCGGTGACGGCGGTAAGACACACGGGCAGCAATCGATTGATTGTGCTGAGTGCGGGCGACAACGGCTCGTCATCCAAGCAGGCCACTGCGCCACAAATGCTCATCGTCGATCCGCTTACACCCGACACGGTCGACGAGCACCCCTTGCCGAGCGCATTCGATGGGCTCGCCCAATCCTCCGACGGAAAATTTGCGATCCTGTACCACGCACCTTCCAGCAAGTATTTGACCGGCAGCACGCTCTTCAACCCCAACGAGATGATGGTAGCGGATTTCTCCGCCAACGTAGCAGGCGTTCCGGTCCTAACGCCAAAATCGATTCGCAGTCTCGGCAACGTGCCTTCGGACATCCGATTCTCGCCCGTCTACAGCAAACGGGGCCAACACCGGCTGGCGGTTGTTCTGTCGCAGAACTACCTCACGCTCTTCGACCTGCTGAACCTGTCCCAGTCGGAGATCTCGCTGCCGCTTTGCCTGGCCGGTTCAAGCTGCAACTACCAGGTCGACGACGTCGTCTTCGACCCGTCGAACTTCAAGCTCTACGTGCGCGCCAGCGGAGCAAAGGACATCTTCCAGATTTCCCTGAGCGAGTCGGACGTGCAGGACGCGAACCTCAAGTACGACCTCGTCGCTTCGCTGTCGATGCTCGCGGTGGGTGCGTCCGCGACAGACATGGTGCTTTACGGAACCGAGAAGGACGCGCGTCTCGCGGTGGTTGCCCCCACGGTGAAGAGCCTCTTGATCATCAACCCGAACACCAGCAATTCCGTGTCGCTGTCGATGGCGATCCCCGCCAACAAGATCGTTCCCTTCATCAGTCCCAGCAAGGACCTCGACAGCAAGCCCAAAAGCCAGGCTTTGCTGCTCGACCTGGAGAAGGGCAGCACGAGCGTCCTCTTCGCGGACTTCGGCTCGGCCGAAGCTGCCACCGGAACCCCACCCAAGCAACTCTCCATCAGCGGCACCCCGACCAGCGTGGTGTCGGTCTCGAGTTACGATCCCCTAGCGAATGCGGCCGCGCCCAACGTTGCGATCCTGCTGTTTGGTCGGTCCTCGGGCGGCTCGGTTCTGACGGTGGTCAACATGGACACCCAGTCGTTCTTCGACTTCAGCTCCACCAGCGCGCTCACGTCTTCTTACCTCGAGGTTCGCTCCGCGAACGCGACCGGGCGTCTATGGAGCCTGGTTTCGCCTGACGACGGTGCTTCGAGCCCCAATTCCGGAATCTACTACCGAGACTTGCCGTCCAGCGTGGGCGCCACGACCCCGACCGTCTGGCTCGATCAAACCATCGTCAGCATCACGCCGCTGTCGGATGCCCAGGGCGTGCGCTACCTCGTGCTCGGTCACAACGATCCCACGGGCTACGGCAACCTGACCCTGCTCGACGCAAGAAGCCCCGATCGGTCCACGGCCCGCACCGCGTACGGTTTCCTGTTCACCGACTATCTAGGAAGGAATCAGCCATGAAGAAGAGCCGCAAGAACCTCATCTGCACGGCTGGCGTGATGCTCGCGACCGCTACCGCCGTGCTCGGTTTTGTCACGACGGCCAGGGCGCAGACGACCTGGCAGACCGATGCATACCAACGCCCCCACCGACCTGGCCCGAGATCCCTGACCGAGTCCGAAGGTCCGGTGACGTCATGGGATCCGTTGCGCTTCGGGGTGGCGCTCGAGACCCAAACCACATGGCTGCAGGACGGCGCGGCCAGACGAATCGTCGGAAAGAGTGCCCCGACGGCGGTCGGGTTGTCGCTGCACTACGATGCGCTGAGACCGGCGCCGAGACTGACCGCGAAGCTCGACCTGGGTTGGACGACCAGCTCGTCCGGCGCCTCTCAGGCAACCAATTCTTCGAACGTGGAGAGCTACCAAACGAACCTGCTCACGCTGGGCATTTCCCTGCGTTACCAGATCTTCCGCTGGTTGGAGCCTTACGCGCGGGTCGCTGGTGGAATGGGCTGGGATAAACTGTCGGTGGGTAGTGGCTCTGGCAGTCTCGATGACGAGCATAAGTTCGGGCACGCCTCTGCCGGCGGCGGCGTCTTCCTGCGCAGCCCGGCGCTCTGCATGCGGCCGTCTCCCGCTTCATACTGCGCGGCCTTGGTGGGCCACCTCGAAGGTGGCTACATGGTGGGCACCGGCAGCACCCTCTCGCTTCATTCATCGCCGGCCTCCGGAGCTTCCGATGCCATCCCGACGGAATCCGTGCCCCTCGGGGAGCTCGGGCGAAGGGCGCCCTATCTGCGGGTCTCGGTGGGACTTGCACTTTGATCGCTTTCATCGCTACGAAAGCTGGATATGCGGGCTAGTATCGCTGGGCTTGGCTGATAAGCGGGACCAACCCTGACATCGAGGCTCACGAGAAGGCAGGTTGCCCTCACCCCCGGCCCCTCTCCCGAAGGGAAGAGGGGGGAAGAATGCTTGACGAAACGGTCTCATCACCGACGGAAGAGGTTGCTGTCCACGACTGCTTCCGGCGCCCCTCTGCCCTTTGGGAGAGGGGTCGGGGGTGAGGGTTAGACATCCTGAGTTGCCTGGGCAATTCTCGCTGGGTTCCCTGCCTCGGAGCCTGCGCTCCTGAGAC
>Ga0302323_100001270_pt1 | contig 20448 bp, 18 predicted proteins | sample Fen_T0_3_FD_201950 | JGI IMG/M metagenome (GOLD analysis project Ga0302323, IMG submission 201950) | Peat permafrost microbial communities from Stordalen Mire near Abisko, Sweden - Fen_T0_3 | ecosystem: Environmental > Terrestrial > Soil > Wetlands > Permafrost | place: Sweden: Abisko... | reverse complement strand
TCCAGCCCGTCCATCGACTACTGGTGCCGGCCGACGTCGCCCGGCTCCTCGACGGGGACGTCGGCCAGCAGCGTGGTCCCGCTGCCGGTCTGCCGCTGGCCGATGCCGTCCCAGTCGTCGACGTGGGTGACGCCGGGGTGCCGGGCGGGGACGACGACGAACCCGCGGCCGCCCTGGTCGTCGCCGACCGCCGTCCGCACGTGGTCCGCGAACCGGGACCCGGTCGAGTAGAACTTCGTGCCGGTCACGACCCGCCGCCCGTCGACCCACCGCACGCGCGTCGTGGTCGCCGACCAGTCCCCGGCGTCGTGACCGTCCAGGGCCGCCGGGGCCGCCTGCGCCACCAGGGCCGCCGGTTCGGACTGGGCGTTGCCGAACACGGCACCGGCGCCGATCCGACGCAGCCAGTGCTCGCGCACCTGCGGGTCGGTCTCCCGCCGCAGGATCTCCGTGGTGGTGAAGTGCCCGCGCCAGATCTGCGGGACGTTCGAGTCCGCCTCCCCCGCCTCGGCCAGCAGCTGGAACAGGGTGGGGAGGTCGACCCCGAACCCGCCGTACTCCGGCGGCACGCGCAGCCGCCCGAACCCGGCGTCCGACAGCTCCCGGACCAGCGCGTCCGGATGCTCCCCGGTCAGGTCGCGCTCGCCCGCCCCGCGGGCCAGCTCGGCCAGCACCGCGCGGATCGGGCCCAGCGCCTCCGCCAGGCCCGCGGGGCGCACCCGGGTCGCCGTCACGACGCCCCCAGCAGCTTGCGGCCGGCGACGGCGGCCAGCAGGCGGACGGTGTACTCGTGGGCGGGGCGGGCGAAGACGTCCTCCACCGGCCCCTGCTCGACGATGCGCCCCTGCTGCATCACCGCGACCCGGTCGGAGATCGCCCGCACGACGGCGAGGTCGTGGGAGACGAAGACGTAGGTCAGCCCGCGGTCGCGCTGCAGCTCCGCGAGCAGGGCGAGGATCTGCGCCGCGACCGAGACGTCCAGCGCCGAGATCGGCTCGTCCAGCACGACCACCTGCGGTTCCACCACGAGGGCCCGGGCGAGGGCCACCCGCTGCCGCTGGCCGCCGGAGAGCTCCCGCGGGTGCCGGCGGAGGAAGCCCGCCGGCAGCGTGACGGCCTCGAGGGCGGCGACGACCTGCTCCTCGTGCCGGCGACGGCGGCGCCGGAACGGGCCCTCCGGGCCGAAGGAGCGCAGCGGCTCCTCGACCACGTCGAACACGTCGAAGCGGGGGTCGAAGGAGGAGTACGGGTTCTGGTGCACGGTCTGGACGTCGCGCCGCAGCGGACGGAACGCGCGGCGGCCCAGCCGGGTGACGTCGGTTCCCAGCAGCGACACCGTGCCCGACGTGGCGTGCGTGAGTCCGGTGAGGACGCGGACCGTCGTCGACTTGCCGCTGCCCGACTCCCCGACGACGGAGAAGGTCTCGCCGCGGCGCACCTCGAAGGAGATGCCGTCCACCGCCGCCACGTCGCCGTACTCCTTGCGCAGGTCGCTGACGGAGACGACCGGGTCGACCACCGGGCGACCGGCGGCCTCGCCCCCTCCGGCCGGCCCGACGCGTTCGGCCACCTCGACGTGCTCGGGCCGACCCGGCTCGGCGGCCCGGCGCCGCGGCACGGTCGTGCGGGACGGGACGCTGTTGAGCAGGCGCCGGGTGTACGGGTGCTGCGGGTCGGTGGCGACCTGATCGGTCGGCCCGAGCTCCACGAGCCGCCCCTCCTGCATGACCCCGATGAGGTCGGACCGGTCTGTCGCCACCCCGAGGTCGTGGGTGACGAGGACGACGGCGGTCCCGGTGCAGCCCTGGAGTTCGGCGATGAGGTCGAGCACCTGCTTCTGCACCGTGGCGTCCAGACCGGAGGTCGGCTCGTCGGCGATGATCAGGTCGGGGCCGCTCGCGACCGCCGCCGCGATGAGCACCCGCTGCTGCATGCCGCCGGACAGTTCGTGCGGGTACTGGCGGAACCGGCGCTCGACGTCGGTGAACCCCACCAGGTCGAACAGCTCGTGCACCCGCCGGCGCCGGCCGCCGGCGTCCAGGTCGGAGTGCAGGCGCAGCACGTCCTCGACCTGGTGACCGACGCGACGCACCGGGTCCAGCGACACCGTCGGGTCCTGCGGGACGAGGCCGATCGCGCGGCCCCGGACGTCGCGCCAGCCCCGGGGGGACAGGTCCGTCAGGACCTCGCGACGGAAGCGGATCCGCCCGCCGGTGACCCTGCCGTTGGCGGGGAGCAGGCCGAGGATCGCGTGACCCGTGGTGGTCTTCCCCGATCCCGACTCGCCCACCAGGGCGAGCACCTGACCCGGGTGGACCTGGAAGCTCACGTCGTGCAGGACCTGCTGCCACTGCCTGCCGACGCGGTAGGAGACCGCCAGGCCCTCCACCGAGAGCAGCGGGCCCTCGGTGCCGCGATCGTCGGTCGCGGCCACCGTCGGATCGCCGAGGATCGTCATGAGGTGCTCCGCCGGGTGAGGTGGTGGGAGAGGTGGTTGGTGGCCAGCACGACCGCGACCACGGTCAGCCCCGGCCAGAGGGTGAGCCAGCCACGGGTCGCCAGGTAGGTGCGGCCGTCGGCCACCAGGCGGCCCCACTCCGGGGCCGGTGGCTGGGCGCCGAGCCCCAGGAAGCTCAGCGAGGCGATCCAGATGATCGCGATCCCGAACTGGACCGTGAGCACGGCGAGCGTCGGCGCGAGCGAGTTGGGGATCACGTGCCGGCGCAGGACGGCGAAGGACGACGCGCCGCTCGTGATCGCCGCCTCGACGTAGGCGCTCGAGCGCGACCTGAGCACCTCCGACCGGATCAGCCGGGCGAACGTCGCGGTCATCGTGAGGCCGACCGCGATCGCCGCCTGGACGACGCCGAACCCGAGGATGACGACGATGGTGATGGCCAGCAGGAAGCCGGGGATGGACAGGACCACGTCGATGGCCCTCATGACCAGGCTGTCGGTCAGGCCGCCGAACCAGCCGGAGATCGACCCGAGCAGCGACCCCAGGATGCTGCCGACCCCGACCGCGACGGCCGAGCCGGTCAGCGAGGCGCGCGCGCCGTGGACGACGCGGGCGTAGAGGTCTCGGCCGAGCTGGTCCGTGCCGAACCAGTGCTCCCCCGACGGCGGCAGGAACCGGTGCCCCGGCACGACCGCCAACGGGTCGTCGTGGGTGAAGAGCCCGGGGACGACGGCCCAGGCCAGCACCAGGCCGACCACCCCGAGGGCCGGCAGGAGGCTCCAGCGCGCGCCGATCCGGCGCGCCACCTCACCGGTCGCGGCGACGGCGCTCACGGCACGCTCACCTCCGCGGTGGCCCGGGCGGCCGGGACGGCGGCCCGGGCGGCCCGGCCGCGCGTCACCCGCTGCGTCCTGCCGTCGACGAGGATGCGCGGATCGATGAACGGGTAGGCGATGTCGACCAGGAGGTTGACGCAGACGTACACCGCCGTCGAGAGCAGCACCACCCCCTGCACCACCGGCAGGTCCTGGGTGCTCACCGCCCCCACCACGAGCTGGCCGATCCCCTTGCGCGCGTAGACGGTCTCGGTGACGACGGCGCTGGCGATCAGCTCGCCGAAGGCGATGCCCAGCAGGGTCAGGGCCGGGAGCGAGGAGTTGCGGAAGACGTCCTTGCGGAAGATGTAGCCCTCGCCCGCGCCCTTCGCCTGCAGCACGTGCACGAAGGGCTGGCCGCGGGTGGAGCGGATCGAGGCGGCCAGGGTCTGGGACAGCGGCGCCGCGATCACGAACGCGAGGGTCGCGGCGGGGGCCAGCAGCGCCACGAAGGTGCCGTCGTCCACGGAGGGGATCAGGTGTGCCCGGAACGAGAGGTACTGCAGCGCCACGATGCCGACCACGAACGTCGGCACCGAGGCCCACAGGGACGGCACCGCGCTCGCCAGCTCGCGCAGCCACCCCCACGGGCCGTAGGTGATGAGCCCGGCGACGACCGTCGAGAACACGATGCCGAGCCCGAGCCCCAGCAGGGTGAGCCGCAGGGTGCTCGGCAGCGCGTCCGCGATCAGCTCCTGGACGGACGACCCGCTGGTGAGCGAGAAGCCGAACCGGCCCGTCAGGACGCCGCCCAGCCCGTGGAGGTACTGCCACCACAGCGGCCGGTCGAGCTTGTACCAGTCCAGCAGCGTCTTGGCCGCCTCGGGGGTGATGTTGCTCTCCGGGTTGGCGATCCGGTTGCGCACCGCATCGCCGGGCAGGGCGCTCAGGAGGACGAACGACAGGGTGTAGGCGGCCCAGAGCACCAGAACGGCCTGCCCCGCGCGCTTGACGAGGTAGCGACGCATCGCGCTCACCCGGCCTTACCTGGACAGCCAGGTGTCGTAGAACCAGGAGCGGCCCGTCGACTCCGTGGCGTAGCCGTGCACGCGCGGTGCCAGGGCGAAGACCTGCGTCTCGTCGTAGAGCGGGATGGCGTAGGCCTGCTGGAAGAGGTAGTCCTCGGCCGCCTTGACCGCGGCCTTGCGCTTCTCCGGGTCGAACTCGCCGGCCTGCGCCTGGACCAGGGTGTCCAGCGTCCGGTCCGGCGCGGCCTTGTCCTGCCCGAGTTCGTTGTAGCGCGAGCTGGAGTAGGAGACCCGCAGCACGTTCGGGTCCGCCGTGGAGGTCTGCCCCTGCTCGAAGGCCCACTTCGCGTCACCCGAGCCACCGGCCGTGGAGATCGCCTCGTACTCGGTCAGCGAGGCGCTGTGGATCCTGAGGTCGATGCCGGCCTTCTTCCACTGGGACTGCAGCAGCTCCAGCACGTTCTGGGACACCTGGTAGTACGGCGACACCCAGATGTCGAAGTGGAGCTTCTCCCCGCCCTTGACGCGGATGCCGTCGGGGCCCGGCGTCCAGCCCGCCTCGGTGAGCAGCGACGTGGCCTTGGCCAGGTCGTAGGTGAGGTACCGGCTCGAGTCCGAACGCAGCGGGGTGCCCTTCACGAGGGCGCTGCTGGGCACCGGGTAGTTCTTGGTGAGGACGGTCCGGTTGATCTCCTCGCGGTCGGTCGCGGCCTGCAGCGCCTGGCGGACCTTGAGGTCCTTCGTGGCGGCGGGGGCCTTGGGCCCCAGCTGCACGGCGAGCTTGTTCGTGCCGCCCTGCACCGGGATGGCGACGAGCGTGTCACCGTTGGCGACCACCGTCTCCTCGTCGGCCGGCGCGATGTTGCGCGCGATGTCGGCCTCGCCGGACTGCAACGCACCCACCCGGGTGCTCGCCTCCGGCACCGTCTTGAAGACGATCTTCTGCAGGTGGGCCTTGCCCTGGTGGCCGGAGCCATCGGGCGGCCAGTGGTAGTCCTCTCGCCGCTTGAGCGTGATCCCCGTCGTGCCGCTGACCGAGTCGACGACGAACGGGCCGGTCCCCACCCAGTTCTTCGCCCGGCCCTGGCCCTCGAGGTTCTGCGCGAGGAACGGCTTGCCCAGGATGGTGCTCGCCCGGTAGTTCGACAGGACCTGCAGGAAGCCGGCGTCCGGCGCCTTGAGCTTCACCTTCAGCGTCGAGGCGTCGACCACCTCGGTCCCGGCGTAGCCCGCCCAGAAGCCGTCCTGCGGGATCCCCAGCGCCTTGTCGCCGAGCCCGTGCTGGTCGAAGTTCAGCTTGACCGTCCCGGCGTCGAGCGGGTCGCCGTTGCTGAAGGTGATGCCCGGCTTGAGATGGAAGGTGTAGGCGAGATGGTCGGCGCTGATCTCCCAGGACGCCGCCAGCCAGGGCTTGAAGCCGCCGGTCTTCGGGTCCTGCCAGATGAGCCGCTCGCCGAGGTTCCCGGAGACCTGGCTGTTGGACCAGATCGAGTTCGTGGGCACCCAGGCGGTGTACTCGACCGGGTCGTAGAAGGTCAGGGTGCCCCCGTCGACCGGGGTCCCGCCGGCCGACGCCGGCGAGCCGGACGAGGAGGACGACGTGCTGGCGCAGGCGGCGAGGGTGGTCGCGAGCGCTGCGACGGCGAGGCAGCAGGCCAGGCGTCTGCGGGTGAGGGTGCTCGTCATCGTCGTGGACGTCCTTCGTGAGGGGGTGGGCACCGGGCCGCTCCCGGGCGTCGGGGCAGGAGCGCATCTAAAGTGCATCAAGTTAATCAGAATTATGCAGTAGTGGTACCGTCGATGGCCAGGCCCGGCCGGAGCGAGCCCGGGTCCGAGTCCGAGTCCGTGCGCCGGTCGATCGCGGATCCCGAGGGGGCGTCACCCATGACAGCGACCCACACCCCGACCCACACCCCGGCCCAGACCCCGACCACCGGTGCGGCGGACGCCGTGCGGGCGGCGGACCGGAACCCCTTCGTGGGCCGGGTCGAGCAGTACGCGGAGCAGGTGCTCCGCCCGACGGCGTTGCGGACGGACCGCGAGGGCGTCACCGCGGAACGGGTGGACGAGCTGCGCCGGCTGGGCCTGCTCAACCACCTCGCGCCGGTGGAGCACGGCGGCCAGGCGGGCCTCGACCGGGCCGCCGAGCGCCGGCTGCACGAGATCGTCGCCGGCGCCTGCCTCAACACCTGGCTGGTCTGGGCGCAGCACGCACCGGTGTCCGCCCCGCACGACGCGGACGGGACCCGGAGGGCCGCGCCGGGCGAGCTCGGCCGGCGGGCGCTGCGCGGGGAGGTGCTGCTGGGGGCCGCGATCAGCGACGTCCGGCGCTTTCCCGACCGGTACGTCGCCGCCGGGCGGACCGCGACCGGGTGGACGTTCTCCGGCGTCGTCTCCTGGGTCAGCGGCTGGGGCCTCAACGCGGCCCTCACCGTGGCCGCGGTCGAGCCGGGGACCGAGACGGTGGTGACCGCCCTCGTGGCGGTCGGGGAACGGACCCGGGCCACGCCGCTGCAGCTCAGCGTGGTGCCCGGCAGCCGGACGGTCCGCGTGGAGCTCGACGACGTCCCCGTGCCCGCCGACCAGGTGATCTCCACCCGGTCGCTGGCGGACTGGCGCGTCGCCGACCTGGCCGTCGCCGCTGACGCGCGGCCGCACCACTTCGGGGTCGCCGACACGGTGCTGGCCGAGCTGGCGCGCGAGGAGCATCCCCTCGCGGCCGAGGTCGTGGCGACGTGGACGCCCCGGGTCGCCCAGCTGCGCGCCGACGCGTACGGGCTCGCCGACGAGGCCGGGGCCGCGGGCGGGGGCGGCCACCGGCTCGCCGAACGGCTCGCGACCAAGGTGGCCGTCGGGGCGGCGCTGTCCGCGCTGACCCAGGCCCTCGTGGTGGCCCGGTCGGGCCACGGCATCGCCGGGGACGACACCGCGCAGCTGCACGCGCGGTCGGCCCTGTTCCTCCTCGTCCAGGGCCAGAACGCCGACGTGCGCCGGGCCCAGCTCGCCCATCTGGCCCGCTGAGCGGACGCACGACGACGACGCCCACCACGATCGAGAAAGGGCTTCCATGACCCTCGAGTTCCTCTGGTACATCCCCAACGAGGTCACCCCCGGCCACCGTGGCGACGACGTCGGGGAGGGGCACAACAGCCTGCCCTGGTTGACGACCCAGGCCCGGGCGCTGGAGGAGCACGGCTGGGCGGGCGCCCTCCTCGGCACCGGCTGGGGGCGTCCGGACACCTTCACGGTGGCGGCCGCGCTGGCGGCCCGGACCACGACGTTCCAGCCGCTCATCGCGATCCGGCCCGGGTACTGGCGCCCGGCCCACTTCGCCTCCGCCGCCGCCACCCTCGACCACCTCACCGACGGCCGGGTCCGGGTGAACATCGTGTCCGGCCGGGACGCCCTCGCGGCCTACGGCGACGTCGAGGAGGGGCAGGCGGACCGGTACGCCCGGACGCGGGAGTTCCTGCAGCTCCTGCGCCGGTTGTGGACGCAGGACCGAGTGACCTTCACCGGCGAGCACTACCGCGTCACCGACTCGACCGTCGTCCCCCGGCCGGTGGCGCGCGACGGGCGGCCGCACCCGCCGCTCTACTTCGGCGGCGCGTCCGAGGCCGCCGAGCGGGTCGCCGCGACCGAGGCGGACGTCCAGCTCTTCTGGGGCGAGCCCCTCGACGGCGTCCGCGAGCGCATCGACCGGCTACGGTCGCTCGAGCAGGAGCTGGGGCGCGAGCATCCGCCGCTGGAGTTCGGGCTGCGGGTCACCACGTTCGTCCGGGACACGACCGACGAGGCGTGGGCCGACGCCGAGGCCGCGGTGGCCCGGATGGCGGAACGGGCGGCCCCCCGCCCGCTCGACCGGAACTGGATCGCCGCCGTCGGGCAGCAACGGCTGCTGGACCTCGCCGCCCGCGGGGAGGTCCTCGACGACAACCTCTACACGACGCCGGGCCGGTACGGCGGCGGTGGCGCGGCCACCACCTGGCTGGTGGGTTCCGCCGCCGACGTCGCGTCGTCGCTGCGCCGGTACCAGGAGCTCGGCGTCACGCACTTCGTCCTCTCCGACACCCCCTACCTGCGGGAGATCCGCCGTCAGGGCGAGCAGCTCCTCCCCCTGCTGCGCGGGCCATACTTCACCACTCTTGTCGAGAAGCCGCCCGGGGGCGTAGCGTGATCGCGCACCTGTCCCACCCGCCCTCGGGAGCCAGCACATGACGGACACCACGGGGGTCTCCCCCCACCCGCCCGGGCAGCGGGACGGTACGCCCGCGTCGGGCGTGACCGCCCGCTACGGCGACCCGGCGTTGACGCTCCCGGTGGTGAGCGACGTCGTCCGGCTGCAGCTGGCGCACCGCTCGGTCCGGCGGTTCACCCGGCGCGAGGTCACGGACGACGCGTTGACCGCCCTGGTGGCGGCGGCCCAGTCCGCCCCGACGTCGTCCAACCTCCAGCCGTGGAGCGTGGTGGCCGTGCGCGACCCGGCCCGCAAGGCCCGCCTGGCCGCCCTCGCGGGCGAGCAGTCCTTCATCGAGCAGGCGCCGTTGTTCCTGGTCTGGCTGGCCGACCTCGGCCGGGCCGGGCGGATGGCCGAGCGGGCGGGCCGGCCGGCCGCCGCCGCGGAGTACCTAGAGACGACGCTCATCGGCTTCGTCGACACGGCGCTGGCCGCCCAGAACGCCGTCGTGGCCGCGGAGTCGCTCGGCCTGGGCACGGTGTTCGTCGGCGCGATCCGCAACCACCCCGAGCGGGTCGCCGCCGAGCTGGAACTGCCGCCGCAGGTCGTGCCGGCCTTCGGCCTGGCCGTCGGCGAGCCCGATCCCACGGAGGACGCCGGGGTCAAGGCCCGCCTGCCGCAGGGCGCCGTGCTCCACCACGAGCGGTACGACGCCGTCCGCGCCGACGCGCACATCGCCACCTACGACGAGCGGCTGTCCGCGTACAACCGTGCCGTCGGCAGGCCGGGCACCTGGAGCGACCGGGTGCTGGACCGCCTCCGGGGCCCGGAGTCGATGTCCGGGCGGCACCGCCTGCGCGAGGCGCTGGAGATCCTCGGGCTGCCCTCGCGGTGAGCGACGCACCCGGCGTCGCGGTCCGAACTGCACGAAGTGATGCACCAGTGGCCGGGGTGATCCCCGGGGTCGGGAGGCGGGCATGATGGTCGGACGGGTGAAGCGGGGTGCCCTCGGGGCGGCGGCGATCGCGCTGGTGCTGGGCGCCATGGGCTCCCCCGCCGCGGCGGGCCCGTCGCCCGGCGGGGACGGGCACGCCGTGAACCCGGTCGTGCTCTTCCTGGCGTACACGTACACCCGGCTGCAGGTGGACGTCGCCGGACAGCGCACCGACGCGGCGTGCCCGGCGTCCGGGCGGTTCGAGATCTCCGCCGGCGACACCACGCCGTCCGGGTTCGGCTCGATCTGCCGCGACGAGCTGATCACGCTGAGATACCACGCGGACCCCGGGCTGCCCTTCGCCCGGCGGTTCTCCGAGCAGCCGGGCGTGACGACGTCGATCCCGGACTACGGCTCGGTGCGGAGCGCGCCCTTCTACCAGCCGCTGTACACCGCCCTGGAGCACGCCGGGTACGTGCGGGACCGGAGCATCCGGGTGGCCGGCTACGACTTCCGCCTCACGCCGGACCAGGGCGGGTTCCTGCAGCGCACGATCCGGCTCGTCGAGGAGACCTCCCGTGCCAACGGCGGCCGCCCGGTGCACCTGGTGGGTCACTCGAACGGGCCGATCTACATCCAGTACCTGCTGACGCACGTCCCGGACTCCTGGAAGCGCCGGTACGTGCACGGCTTCACCCCGCTGGCCGGCAACTTCCCCGGTCAGGGCGTGCTGTACCCCGTGCTCTTCACCGGGCTGGACCTGTCCGACTTCTCGTTCCCGACCACCGTGGCCAAGGCGACCAGCTCGGCGAACCTGCTGCGGACGGCGCCCTCGACGTACCTGAGCGCCGCCGACCCGACGGTCTTCGGACGGCGTGAGGTCGTGGTCGTCGACACCTCCACCGGGCGGTCGTACACCCCGGCGGACTGGCCGCGCCTGCTCGCCGACGCGGGCGAGCCGACCCTCGCCGAGATCGCGGCGCACTACATCGGCTCCGTGCCGTTCGCCGACCGGGCGCACTTCCCGGGGGTGGACGTCCACGCCGAGAAGGGGTCGGGGATCGAGACCGTGGTCGGTGCGAAGGTGGCGCACCTGCGGCCGGGGCAGGTGGTCGACCCGACGCGCGACCTGCTGGTCCGGGACGGCGACGTCAACCAGGAGGACCTCACCAACGAGGCCGTCTCCGTCTGGGCCGCCGACGGGCGGCACCAGTTCTCGCTGACCGACAACCCGGGCGTGAACCACTTCCAGCTCCCCTCCGACCCGGGGGTGCTGGCCCGGCTCGTCGCGGCGGCCGCGGCACCACCCAGCCGCTGAGCCACCCGTGCGCCTCCACGCGGTCACGCCCGGCGGGGCGTCGCTGGCCTACCTCGACCTGCCCGGCCCCGACCTGCCCGGCCCCGACCTGCCCGGCCCCGACCAGCCCGGTCCCGGTGAGCAGGCGACCGTCTTCATCGCCGGGCTCGGCTCCTCGTCCCTGGTCGACTTCACGCCCGTGGCCGGCCATCCCGCGGTCGCCGGTCGGGGCCGGTCCCTCCTCGTCGACCTGCTCGGCTCCGGCTGGAGCGACCACGACGACGACTTCAGCCACACGATCGAGGACCATGCGGCAGCCGTCGGCGACCTGCTGGACGCCGTGGGATTGGCCGGAGTCCGCCTGGTGGGACACAGCCTCGGCGGTTCGGTGGCCATCGTGCTGGCGCACGAACGGCCGGACCTCGTCGTCGACCTGGTCGTGGCGGAGCCGAACCTCGACCCGGGGGTCGGCACGCTGTCCCGGCTCATCAGCGCGTTCACCGAGGACGACTTCGCGGCGACCGGCCAGGCCCGGCTCGTCGCGGACCTGCTCCAGGAGGCCGCCGACGGCGACGACAACGCCGCGGTGTTCGCCCGCACCCTGCGCCGCTGGTCGTCCCGGGGCCTGCACCGCAGCGCCGTCTCGCTGCTGGCCGAGCGCCGGCCGACGTTCCGCGAGCAGCTCGCCGCGCTGCCCGGGACGCCCACCTACCTCAGCGGTGCCCGCACCGGGGAGGACCTGGAGCCGTTGCGTACGGCCGGCTGCGACGTCCGGGTGATCCCGGACGCCGGGCACGCGCTCATGCACGACAACCTCGACGGCTTCGTCTCGGCGCTCGGCCGGCGGGCACCCGAGCCGCCCGCGAGCTGAGCCCGCGACGCGGGGTGACCGCCGGCCGTCCTGCCGGGGAGGGCTACCGGGGACCGTCCGGGGCGGCGCCGCGGTCCCGCGCGCGCACCCGGGGCAGCCGCCCTCGCAGCACGAGGTGGACGGCCAGGCCCGCCACCAGGCCCCAGAAGGCGGACCCGACGTGCGCCACGGTCAGGCCGCCGGCCGTGACCGCGAACGTGACGAGCGCAGCCTCGCGGTGCGCCTCGTCGCTGACCGCGCCGACCACGGCACCCAGCAGGGCTGCCAGCAGGGCCACCGCGGCGACGGCGGCGACCAGCTCGTGCGGCAGCGCGGCGAACACGGCCACCAGCCCGCCCCCGACCACACCCACCACGACGTAGGCGGTACCGCAGGCGATACCCGCGACGTAGCGGCGGTCGGGGTCCTCGTGCGCCTCCCGGCCGGTGCAGATCGCCGCCGTGATCGCGGCCAGGTTGATCGCATGAGCACCGAAGGGCGCCAGCAGCACCGACGCCGCCCCGGTGGCGGTCACCAGGCGCCGGTCGTCGGGTTCGTAGCCGCTGGCCCGCAGGACGGCGAGGCCGGGCGCGTTCTGGCTGGCCGCGGTCACGATGAGCAGCGGGACGGCGAGGCCGACGAGCGCGCTCAGGGAGAACGACGGCAGGGTCGGCGTCGGCAGGGTCACCCATCCGGTACCGCCGGCCGGCGCGAACCGGCCGAACCGGCCCAGCAGCCCGGTCGCGACCAGACCGGCCACCAGACCGCCCAGCACCGCCCAGCGCGGCCGCACCCGGCGCAGGACGAAGAACGTCACCAGCACCGGCAGCACGATCCCCGGCGACGCGCCGATCCCGGCGAAACCGTTGGTGGCGAAGGGGAACAGGATTCCCGCGAGCATCGCGGTGACCACCGGGGCGGGCACGGCCGCGAGCAGGCGCCCGAACAGGCCCGCGGCACCGGCGACCGTCATGACGAGCCCGGCGACGAGGAAGGCGCCGACCGCCTCGGACCACCGGTAGCCCGGCAGCGACGCGACGAGCAGCGCGGCGCCGGGGGTCGACCAGGCGGTGATGACGGGTTGGCGGGTCCACCAGCTCAGACCCGCCGACGTCAGACCGCTGCCGACGGAGATCGCCCAGACCCAGCTGCCGGTCCGGACGGTGTCCAGCCCCGCCGCGCGCGCCGCGGCGAGGACCACGACGAAGGGACCGGCGTAGGAGACCATCACGGCCACGACACCGGCGACGACCGCGGACGCCGACAGGTCCCGGCGCAGCGAGCGCGCCGGAGCGGCCGGGGGCGCCACGGTGGGGCTCGCCGTCACGCCCGCCCTCCCCGCGCTCCGCCCAGACCCTGCTCCAGGGCCTGCTCCAGGTCGGCCAGGTCCTCCACCGGCTCCGGGCCGACCGACACCCGCAGATCGTACGCGGCAGGACCCCGGGCCTCACCGGGCCGGCCCTAGGGTGCGTATCCGAGAGCGGGGTAGAGGGCGGCGACGCCGCCGGCGAGGCCGGCGCGGACCTGCCGGCTGACGTCGTCGACGAGGACCTCCGGCACGCCCGCCTCCACGGCATCGAGGGCCAGGGCGGCGACGACGGCGGGGTCGGTCTTGGGCGCGTCGACCCCGGCCGCCATGTCGGTGTCCATGTATCCGACGTGCACCGTCGTCACCGTGACCCCGTGGTCGGCGAGCTCCAGGCGCAGCCCGTTGGCCAGGGCCCAGCCGGCGGCCTTGGCGACGGAGTACGCCCCGGTGCCGGGCAGGGTGATCCACGACAGCGCCGACAGGACGTTCACCACGGCGCCGCCGTGCACCGTGAGGGAGGGCAGGAAGGCACGGGTTACGGCGAGCGGGCCGTGGACGTGGGTCTCGAGCTCGGCACGGAGCCGTTCCGCGCCGTCCCCGAGCAGCGCGCCCCTGGCGTACGTTCCGGCGTTGTTCACGAGCAGGTCGACGCCGCGGGCCGCCTCCGCGGCCAGGGCGACCGACCGGGGGTCGGTGACGTCGATCCGGACCGGGATGACGCCCTCGAGCGTGACGCTCGCGGGGTCCCGGGCGCCGGCGTAGACGGTGGCGCCGCGGTCGCGCAGCAGGGTCGCGAAGCGCAGGCCGAGGCCGCGGTTGGCGCCGGTCACGAAGGCGGTGCTGTCGGCGATCTTCATGTCAGTTCTCCCGGGAGGTGAGGGGCGTGGCAACGGGTGAGGGCTGCGGCGCGGGCACGCCGCCCGCGACCTGGCGGCCGCCGGAGCGCATCAGGACGAGGGCGGTGACGGCGGCCAGTGCGGCGAGGGCGCTTGCGGTCCACCAGCCGCGGCGGAAGGCCGCGGCGGAGGCGTCGAACGTGGTCGGCGCGCCGAGGACGGCCACGACCAGCGCGACGCCGAGCGCCATCCCGGTCTGTCGCACCATGCTCACCACGGCCGAGCCGGTGGCGAAGGAGGCCGGCGGCAGCGTCGCCGCGGCGGCCGCCATCAGGGTCGGGAGGGCGAGGCCGACACCGACGCCGCTGGCGAGCATGCCGGGCAGCAGGCCGGTGGGGTAGGAGTGGGTGGGCGCCGCGACCGCCCACCAGGCCATGGCCGAGGCGAGGAAGGCGCAGCCCGCGGCGGCGACCGCGGCAGGCCCGAACCGGGCCACGAGCCGGCCGCCGACGCCGAACGACACCAGGGGCACCATCAGCGGGCCGGGGGCGATGGCGAGCCCCGCCGCCAGCGGGGACCAACCGCGGACGTCCTGCAGCCACAGGACCACGGTCAGCAGCATCGCGGCGAACGCGGCCGAGAAGGCCGCCATGGCGACGGTCGCGCCGCGGTAGGTACCGTCGGTGAACAGCGCCGGTGGCACGAGCGGGTTGCGGCTGCGCGCGCAGTGCACGGCGAAGGCGACCAGTAACCCGGCGCCGCCGACGAGCGCTGCGGCGGTGCCGGGCGCGCTCCAGCCCCAGGTGCGACCCTGGACCAGCCCCAGCGTCAGGGCGCCCGTCCCGAGCGTGATCAGGGCGGCGCCGAGGACGTCGGGCGCCGCGGTGGCGTGGCCGGGGACGACGGGCAGCCGGCGCCGGGCCAGGAGGATGCCGAGCAGGCCGAGGGGCACGTTGACGAGGAACACCCAGCGCCAGTTCACCTCGACGAGCAGCCCGCCCAGGACCGGCCCGAGCGCGGCCGCCGCCCCGCCGGACGCCGTCCAGGCCCGCACCGCGCCGGTCCGCCGGTGCGGCGGGTAGGCCGCCAGGACCAGGCCCAGCGAGGTGGGGGTGAGCAACGCGGCCCCGGCGGCCTGCACGACGCGGAACGCGACGAGCGTCGTCAGGTCGCCCGCCAGGGCGCAGCCGGCCGACGCGAGGGTGAAGACCGCCAGGCCGAGGAGGAAGCCGCGGTCGCGCCGGTAGCGGTCGGCAAGCCGGCCGAAGAGCACGAGGAGGGCGGCGTAGACGATCGCGTAGGCGTTGAGCACCCACGAGAGGCGGCCGAGGTCGGGCTCGTGCAGGTCCACCGCGATCTGCGGGAGCGCGACGTTGACGATGAACAGGTCGAGGCTGGCCAGGACCACCCCCGCGCAGGCGAGCAGGAGGACGTGTCGCGGGGTGATCGATGCTCTTGATCCCAGCTGGCTAGGGGAATCCATAGCCAGACTCTGCCATGCTGACTATGGGGAACACAAGTCAGCTAGGATGGCGGCCATGAGCCCCACGACGGTGTCCCTGGTCGGCGCGCTCGACCCGCGCGGCGGGTGGCAGGCGCTCGACTGCCCGATCGCCCACGCGCTCGACGCCGTCGGCAACCGCACGGCGTTCCTCGTGCTGCGCGAGGCGTTCTACGGCACGACCCGGTTCGACGACTTCGCCGAGCGCGTCGGGATCAGCGAGTCCGTCGCGGCCGCACGGCTCAAGGCGCTCGTCGAGGCGGACATGCTCGAACGGCGCCCCTACCGGGAGGCGGGCGAACGCACCCGCTCCGAGTACCACCTCACCGCCAAGGGAGCCGACTTCTTCCCGGTCCTGGTGGCACTCATGGCCTGGGGCGACCGCTGGGAGGGCGCCGCGCCCGTCGAGCTCGCCCACCACGGCTGCGGCGCGCCGCTGAGCGCGCAGGTCACCTGCGCGCACGGCCACGACGTCCCGGTCGGCGAGGCCGACCTGGTCGCACGAGACCGCCGGCCACGCTGAGCCGGGCCGATGGGCCCGGTTCGAATCTTCACCATAGTAGTTGACTATGCGGCATCGACGGACCTCGCCGAGAGATCCCGAAGGAGCCGGCCATGACCACCCTGTACTCCGAGACCCGTGTCGAGCAGACCGGCGACGGCGCCTTCCGCCGCCAGCCGAACCGCTTCCGCACCCGGTTCGGCGAGGGCCCCGGGGAGGCTCCCGTGGAGGCGGGCCGGTACCGGTTGCTGGTGTCGACGATCTGCGGGTGGTCCCGTCGCCAGACGATCGTGCTGCGCCTCCTCGGGCTCACCGGCGCGATCTCGGTGGGATACGTGTCCCGTCGCGGTGAGGACGGCTGGGAGTTCGGCGACGACCCGGACGGCGTCGATCCGGTCCTGCGGGTACCGCGCCTCAACGACGTCTACCGGGCGACCGACCCCGCCTACCGCGGCCGGGGCACGGTCCCGACCGTCGTCGACCTGCGCACCGGCACCGTGGTCACGAACGACTACCACACCCTGTCGCTCGACCTGGAGACGGCCTGGGCACCGCTGCACGCGCCCGGCGCGCCGGACCTCTACCCCGGCCCGCTGCGTCGCCGCATCGACCTGTTCAACCAGCAGCTCTTCGACGACGTCAACAACGGACCGTACAAGGTCCTCTTCGCCTCCTCCCCCGCCGCCGCCACGGCGGCCGCCGGGATCTGGGAGGCCCGGCTCGCCGAGCTCGACCTGCGCCTGACCACCCGGCGGTACCTGTTCGGCGACCGGATCAGCGACTCGGACGTGCGGCTCTTCGTCACCCTGGCCTCGTTCGACACCGGCTACCGCCCGGCCTTCCCCGAGCACCTGTCCCAGGCCCGGCGCATCAGCGACTTCCCCCACGTCTGGGCCTACGCCCGCGACCTGTTCGCCACGCCCGGCTTCGTCGACGAGCGGGAGAAGGCCGGTCTCGGCCTGATCCTCCGCCCCGACGGCACCCATCACTACGGCTTCGGCGGCCGGACGCCCGCACCCGGGAACCACGACCCCTTGACACCCTGGCTGGCACCGCACGGGCGCGAGAGCCTCGGCGGCACCGAGGTGGCCTCGGGCCCGGGCGACGCGGGCCTGGAGGAATACTGGGAGTTCGCCCGCCGCTGAGACCGGACGCCGCGGCCGGGCCCGCCGCGGCGCAGCGAGGAGGTACACCGTGTCCGACGTCGACCCGGCCGGGAACGGCACCGACCGAACGGCTCCGGGCGGCTGGGGCCTTCCCCCGGGATTCGCCGATCCCGCGGTCGCGCGCGTCGCCGACGACGTCCTCGACCTGATCGGCGGCACCCCGTTGGTGCGGGTCAACCGGCTGGCGCCCGGCGCCCCCGGCGCCGTCCACGTCAAGCTCGACAAGTTCAACGTCGGTGGCTCGTCGAAGGATCGCATCGGCCTGAACATCGTGCGGTCGGCGATCCGCTCCGGTGAGCTGCGGCCCGGGCAGCGGATCGTCGACTTCGGCGTCGGCAACACCGCGATCGGCTACGTCCTGGCCGGGCGCGCCACCGGACACCCGGTGACGATCGTCGCGAGCCCGCTGCTCTCGCCCGAGAAGGCCAACCTGCTGCGCTTCCTCGGCGCGGACATCGTCCCGGGGCGCAATGACGTGCCCGCCGGCCATCCGGACCACTGGGCGGTCATCGCCGAGCGCTACGAGCGCGAGGATCCGAGCAACTGGTGGGCCCGACAGGAGTCCACCGGCTCCAACCCCGAGGCTCACGTGGCGTCCACGGGGCCGGAACTGTGGCACCAGACGGGCGGGCGCATCACGCACTGGCTCGCCGCCGTCGCCACCGGGGGCACGGTGAGCGGCACCGGACGCTACCTGAAGGGCCGGCGCCCCGACGTGACGGTGATCGCCACCGACTTCACCGAGAAGATCGCGAAGACCAACCTCCTCGCCGTCTTCGAGCGGCACGAGGGCTGGCAGGACCTCGACCGTGACTTCCCGCCCAACATCGACCTCGACGTCCTCGACCGGATCGAGGCCAGGCCGCGCGCCGAGATCATCGACTACGCCTGGCACGTCGCCAGGACCGAGGGACTCGTGCTCGGCCTGTCCTCGATCCTGAGCCTGCGCGTCGCCGTCGACCTGGCCTGGACGGTGGACCCGGGGTCGGTCATCGTCGCCTTCTCCGCCGACTCCGGCCGGGACTACGTCAGTCGCGAGTACAACGCGGACTGGCTGCGGGCGAACGACCTGGGACACATCGCGGACAAGTACCTCGGACCCGATCCCGGGCCCGGCGCGTGATGACGGACCCGGCCGGCCCTCCGGGCGGCGCCCCGCCGCGTCGTCCGCGACCTGTGCTTCCGGCGGTGCAGGCCGCGGAGCAGGAACTGCCCGCGGTCGGTCGCATGATCGCGGAGTCGTTCGCGGCGACGCACCCGATCACCGAGGAGTACCGCGTGGGCCTGCTCGCGGTGGCCGACCTCGTCGGTGAGTACCGGATCCTGGTCGTCCGGGACGCCGACGACGGGTCACCGCTGGCCGCGGTGGCCGTCCAACGGCCGCCGGGCGACGGGCTCCCGCGGGAGGAGATCGGGTTCCGGATGCTCACGGTGCATCCGCGGGCGCGAGGGCTGGGACTGGGGCGGGCCCTCGTCGCCGCCGCCTTCGCCGAGGCCCGCGCCCAGGGCGTCGGCGCCGTGACGATCTACTCCGGACCGGAGATGGTCGAGGCCCACGCGCTCTACCGCAGCACGGGTTTCACCCGGTGGCCCGAGCGCGAGACCCGCGTCGTGGACGGCGGCAAGAGGTTGCTCTGCTTCACCGCACCGGTGCCCGATCGCCGGGCCCCAGCGGCGGAGCGGACCGATGCGGCGTACGTCGAGCAGGTGAGGATGTGGTCATGATGATCGGAGTGGCGCTCCCCGCCGGGGTCGAGCCGACGGTGAACGCGGTCGACGAGTACGTGGCTCTGGCCGCGGAGGCCGCAGCGGTCGGGCTGACCGCGGTGTGGTTCAGCCAACGGTTCGACGCGGACGCGTTGTCGTTGGCGGCGATCGTCGGCAACCGGGTCGAGGGCATCGCGATCGGAACCTCCGTGGTGCCGATCTACCCGCGGCATCCGATCGTGGTCGCCGCCCAGGCCAACACGGCGCAGGCGGCGAGCCACGGACGGTTCACGCTCGGCCTGGGTCTGGGGGCGCCCCAGTTCCTGAACCGGACGTTCGGTGTCGACGCCACCCGCCCGATCAGGCATCTGCGCGAGTACCTCACGGTGCTGGACCAGTTGTTCGAGCACGGCTCCAGTGATGTCGAGGGCGAGACGCTCGTGGCCCGCACCCCGCGCCCGGCACGGCTGGCCGGCGCCGGGCGCCCGTCGATCGTGGTGGCGGCGATGGGGCCGCAGGCGCTCGACGTCACCGGGGCGCAGGCCGACGGCACCCTTCCCTACCTCGCCGGTCCGCGGGCGCTGCAGGAGTTCATCGTCCCGCGCATCGGGGCCGCGGCCGATCGTGCCGGACGGCGGGCGCCGCGCATCGTCGTCGCGCTGAACGCCGTCGTGACCGACGACGTCGAGCCGGTCCGGGCGTCGCTCGCGTCGTCCCTCGACTTCTACAAGCAGGTGCCGTCCTACCGGGCCGTGCTCGCCCGGGAGGGGATCACCGAACCGGTCGACCTCGCGGTGATCGGGGACGAGGGCGTGCTGGCGGCCGCCGTCGACCGGTACCGGGAGGCGGGTGCCACCGAGCTCGTCCTCACCAGCACCGGCGCCGCGGGCGACGAGGCGCGCCGGCGCACCTGGGCCGCGGCCGCCGCCCTGACCTGACCTCGGACCCGCCCGCGGAGGCGAGGACCGGGCTCCACCGCTCCCGGCCGGGACCGGCGCCTCACGCCGCGGGCACCCGCGGGCGGCCCCGACCCCGAGACCGGGCCCGCCGTGGGGCCGACGAGGTGAGCCAGCATCCGACGGCCACCAGCGCGAAGCCGGCGAGGGTGCCGGGCCGGAACGGCTCGTCGAGCAACGTGACGCCCAGGAACGCGGCGACCACGGGGTTGGCGTACGCGATCAGCCCGGCCCGGCCCGACCCCGCGAGCGCGATCAGCCGGTAGAACGCCAGCAGCGCCACGGCGGTGCAGAGGACGCCGAGCGCCACGACGGCCGCCCACGCCTGCACCCGCACCGGCCCGGTGGGCAGCGCGAACAGCGCGGCGGCCGCGAGGACGACGGTGGCGACCGTCGTCGTCCCGGCGGCGAGCGCCTCGGGCGGCAGGTCGCCCGCCCGGTACTGGACGAGCACGGTGACGCCCGCGTAGCTCGCCGCGGCCAGCAGGACCATGCCCGCGCCGACGAGCGCGTCGCGGTCGCCCGAGACGTCGACCCCCAGCAGCACCGCGACGCCCGCGAAGCCCGTGACCAGGCCCGCCGCGCGCAGCGGCGTGAGCGGGTCCCGACGCAGGAGCAGCAGCGCGATGAGCACGGGCTCGACGGCGATGAGCAGCCCGGTCAGCGACGAGGTGATCCGGACCTCGCCGAACGTGATGAGGGTGAACGGCACGATCACGTGGCAGAAGGCGACCGCCACGACGACGCGCTCGCGCCCGCGCAGCGCGGCGAGGGTGCCGCGCCGGGCGGCGACGGCCAGCAGGAGCACGGCGGCCACGGCGACGCGGCCGAAGACCACGAGCAGCGGGGAGAGGTCAGCGGTGGCGATCTTGATGAGCAGGTAGGGGATCCCCCACAGCACCGAGACGGCGG
>Ga0302323_100001269_pt1 | contig 20465 bp, 16 predicted proteins | sample Fen_T0_3_FD_201950 | JGI IMG/M metagenome (GOLD analysis project Ga0302323, IMG submission 201950) | Peat permafrost microbial communities from Stordalen Mire near Abisko, Sweden - Fen_T0_3 | ecosystem: Environmental > Terrestrial > Soil > Wetlands > Permafrost | place: Sweden: Abisko... | reverse complement strand
GGTCGGGGGTCGCCCACGCGGCATCGCGCAGGATCTCCCACGTCTCGTCCGCGGGCACGCGATTGACCTGGTCACGAAGCGAACCGGCCAGCGACCGCCGGTGGCGCCCCGGCACGATCTCGATGACGATCCGGCCGTCCTCCACGCGCTGCACCGCCTCGTCGCCGGCGTAGATCGCAAGCTGCTCGCGGATGGCCTTCTCGATCGTGATCTGGCCACGCTCTCCTACTCGACTGGTCATGGTATGGATCGTACGCCACGTTCGTATCCGGCTGTCAAGCGGGCCTTGGGCATACTTCGCCCGTGACCACCATCGACCTCAACGGGATCAGGCTCCGGAACCGGCTGCTGACCAGCGCCAGCCTCCTGGGTTACGGCGCGTCCAAGAGCCGGCTCATCCTGTACGGGCTCTCGCCCATCGCACAGTGGGTGCCGCTGGAGCGCTTCGGCGCCGTGACCACGCGCACCGTGAGCCTCCAGCCGCGCGAGGGCCACTTCACGCTCAAGGAGGACTGGGGCCTCCGCGAGTTCCCAGAGATGCTGCGGCTCTACGGGAGGGCGCTGCACAAGGTCGACGGTGGCTGGCTCAACGCGTTCGGCTGGTCGAACATCGGCATCGAGCGCTACTTCGACGAGTACTTCGGCCGGACCGCGAGCCTCAACCGGATCGTGAGCGTGGGCGGCTTCTCCGCAGACGAGATCGAGCAGCTCATCGAGACCTGCAACGAGCGGGCGAAGCCGGGCGAGATCGCGGCGGTCGAGCTCAACGCGTCGTGCCACAACGTCAACTTCCCGTTCGCGACGATCCTCGAGGAGGCGCTCCGCCGCGCGGTCCCCAGGAGCCGCCATCCCGTGATCCTCAAGGTCAGCCCCGACGAGGACTACCGCTGGCAGGCGAACCTCGCGGCGGCCCACGGCTGCGCGGCGATCACCGCGATCAACACCGTCAAGGGACTCCGACTCCGCCCGGACACGGGCGAGCCGTACCTCAAGAACCGCTACGGGGCGATCTCCGGCAAGGCGATCAAGCCGATCGGCCTGCGGGTCGTCGCGGAGCTGCGCGATTCCGGGTTCCGCCTCCCGATCATCGCGAACGGCGGGATCGCGGACTTCGACGACTGCCGCGAGTACTTCTGGGCCGGCGCCGATGCGGTGTCGCTGGGGTCCGCCGTGTGGCTCAAGCCGATGCCGTTGTACGCGCTGGGGCCGGTCGAGGGGCTGCGGATCCGGCGCCTGATCAAGCGGGTGGCGCGGTTCACGCCGCCGGAGAGCGCGCCGCACTGGGAACCTGCTCCGGGTTCCGTGGCAGCGCCGCCGCCGGCGCCCGCATCCTTGCCCGCATCCTCGACGACCCCGGCGCCTTCGCCCTCGACCGCGTCGTGAGCCTGCCGCGGGTCGCCGTCATCACGACCGGCGGCACGATCGACTCGCTGGGCACGGACCGCCTCGACCTCGCCGCGTACCTGGACAACGCCGCGCGACTGGCGCCCGGCGAGCTGCTGGCGGGGATCGCGCCCGAGCTCGCGACGATCGCCGATGTCCGAGAGGTCCCGTTCCGCCGCGTCCGGGCCCACGCCATCACGGATGACGACCTCGCCGATCTGGTCGCCTCGGTCCGCTACCAGCTCGACCGCGAGGGCGTCGACGGTGTCGTGATCACCCACGGCACGAACACCCTCGAGGAGACCGCCTGGCTCCTGCACCTCGTCCTCGCCTCTGATGTCGCGACAGTCATCACGGGTGCGATGCGCCCCGCCTCCGCCCTGTCCGGCGACGGGCCGCTCAACCTCGTCAACGCGGTCCGGCTGGCGGCCTCGGACGCCGCCCGCGGGCTCGGCACCCTCGTGCTGCTGGACGACACGATCCACGGCGCCCGCGACGCCACGAAGTCGGACACGATGCGCGTCTCCGCGTTCCGCGACGGTGCCGCCGGGCCGCTGGGCTGGGTCGATGGCGACGGGCAGGTCGTGATCAACCACCTCCCGCGTCGGGGCGCCTCGCTCCGCGGCCGGTTCGCCCCGGTCGACCTGCGGGCGCTTCTCCGTGTTGACATGGTGATCAGCTACCAGGGTGCGGACGGGGTGCTGGTCGATGCCGCGGTCGCCGCCGGCGCCCGCGGGATCGTGAGTGCCGGCACCGGCGCCGGCTACCCGACACCCGGCGAGGTCGAGGCGCTCGAGCGCGCGACGGCGGCCGGCGTCATCGTGGTCCAGGGAACCCGCGTCGGCGGCGGGCGAGTGCCGGCCCCGGGCTCCCTCGTCGCCCGAGGCTGGGTGGCCGCCTCGGACCTGCCGCCCTGGAAGGCGCGCGTCCTGCTCCGCCTCGCGCTCGCCGCGGGCATCACGGGGCGCGACGAGCTCCAGGCTCTCTTCGACGAGGCCTGAGCGAGCCTCGTCACGGAGACCCGCGGCGGGCCGTCTCCGCAACGCGTCCCAGCGAGCCGAAGGAGGGCGTGATGGGACCAGGCGCGGATCGCGGGAAGGCGACGGCCCCCACGGGACGCCAGTACGCCTACGGCCTCGGGTTCGTCGCCTTGGTTCTCGCGCTGGTGATCGGAACGCCGATCTGGCTGTTCGTCACGTCCGACACCTGCGGCTGCGTGACCCCGCCCGATCTCGTCCTGTACAACGCCGACGCCCGGCCGGTCACGGTGTCGTGGCGCCACCCCGGCCTGTTCGGGACGCCGCTGCTGGGCCACTCGGAGACGCTTGAGGTCGCGGCATGCACGTCGGCCGATGTGGGGCTCACCGTCGGGCACGGTGACGTGACGATCGCGTCGTCCTCGGGCACGACCGACATCGCGGTCGAGGTCCCGTCCGGGCATGAAGGCTACGAGATCCCGATCCTCCTGGTCCACGAGGGCGGCGCCATCGAGCGCCTGCCGGCGTTCCTCCCGGACGACGGCATCCCCGCCGGGGGGAGATGCGGCGGCTGATCCCGCCCGCTACTGCGGGACCCCCGCCGGGGGGAGATGCGGCGGCTGATCCCGCCCGCTACTGCGGGACCCCCGCCGACACCGTGCAGGCGCCCGTCCCGAACGTCACCGAGACGACCATCACGGCATCGCCGGGCACCACGCTGAAGTTCGCCGTGCAGGTCGCGTCCACGGGCCCCGGATCGCCGATCCCGCCGCCGAGCGCGTCGGGGTTGCGCCGCGCCGATGCCGTCACGGTGTAGTCGCCCGGGTCGAGCGTCGTGGGAAGGCCGGCACCCGGAGTCGCCTGGCCCGCGGCGTCGATCGCCAGGGCGGCCTGCCACTCGGCGTCGGCGCTCCGCAGGTCCAGGGCGTAGGAGCATCCACCCGGGGCCTGGCAACCGTCCGCGTACCCGGCGACGTTCAGCGAGGCCGGCGCGGCGGTGGCCGTCGGCGCGGGCGTCCCCTCGCTCGCATTGCTCGAGACCTCGGTGATCGGCGTGGGCAGCTCGCCCGCCCCGAGGATCGCGACGAGACGCGTTGCCTCGGCCTCGGACCAGCCGCCCGGACCCGGGCCGGAGATCTGCACGATGCCATCCGGAATCGGCGACATGATGACCGGCACGCTCAGGGCCGTTCCGTCAAACACCACGGCGAGGGACTCACCGACGTGATCCGACGTCCACGTCGAGAACGTCGCCGCCGCCGTTTGCGAGAGCGTGAACTGGACGACGCGCGCCCCGGTCTGATCGTAGGAGATGCCCTGCGAGGTCACCTGGTCACCGGAGATGAGCGCCGGATGCTGGGTCAGGTCGACGTGGGCTCCGTCCTCCACGGGATCCTGCCCGAGCGGCACGAGGTCCAGGTGACCGGTCGCGCCCAGCAGCTGGCGCAGCGGCTGCGTCGCGGCCTCGTCGTCTCGCGCGATCGACAGGTCGAGCAGGATCCTGCCGCCGCCGTCGATGGAGGAGCCGAACGTAGTGATCCCCATCAGGCGAATGCGGTCGGAGAGGACCGACAGGGTCCGCTCCGCGAGCGCCGGATCCTGGACCTGGTACTCGAGGTGAAGCGCGTTGCCGGGCGCGACGGTCGGCGAGGGCGTGGGCTCGGGCTCGGGCGTGATCCCCGGGGCAAGCGGCACGCCACGCGGCGCGACCTCATGGACGGGGTGGGCCAGCGGCGGCGCGGAGAACAGGGCAAGCAGCCCGCGCGGGGTGCCCGCGGCCACCTGGTCCGGCGTGAACGGGATCGTCCAGGTGAGGTCCGCTCCGGGCACCACGATGGGTGCGAGGGCCAGCACGAGGCCCTCCTGGGTCGTCACGACGCCAGTCTCGCCCGAGTGGGCGCTCGCCCAGTCGCTGAACGGCCTGGAGACGCCCGCCTCGATGGCCAGGTCGAGCGCGGACCCGTCCGGCCGCAGGGTCGGGGTGAACGCGACGCCGCTGCCGTAGGCGGGCTCGAACGCACGCCCGTCAGTGCTCGCCCCGACCTCGATGGGGCCGTCGCTCATCGTCCCGATGAGGACGCCGCCGACCGTCGGCAGGACGGCACGCACCTCCGCGAGGCGTCCCTGGTCGTCGGCGGGCACCTCCACGTCGATCGAGAATGTGCCGGCCGCCTCGTCGATCGACCCGACCCCCCCCGACCCCGGGTAGGCGGAGGCCCGGGCATTGAGCACGGCGAAGGCGGCGTCGACCTCCTGGGCGGTGGGCGTGTGATGGTCGAGCGGCGTGACCTGGTAGTAGAGCCGGTAGGTCTGCGTGTGCGGCACGGCGGTCGGCGCGCCCACCCGGGGCAGGAGGCCCGGCAGCCGGATGATCCCGCTCCCGACGCCCACGGCGACGATGGCCAGCACGGCGGCCGCAAGCAGCACGGCCAGCGCGCGCCGGTCCCAGCCGACCCGCGCCCTGGGCGCGACGGCGGCCGAGGTCGGCCGGGGGATCGCATCGACGAAGGCATACAGCGATGCCGGCACGTCGGCCGGCTCGGACGCCGCGAGCATCGCCCGCAGGTCACGTTCGAAGCGAGGGGCGAGGGTCTCGTCGGTCATCGGGATGCCTCCCCGGGCAGGCGAGCGGCTGCGTCGTACGCGGCTCGCAACGCATCGAGCCCGTAGTGCAGGCGGGACTTCACGGTCCCGAGGCGCTCGCCCGTGCGGTCGGCGATCTCCTCGAGTGACAGGTCACCGTAGTAGCGAAGCACCACGGTGACACGCTGCTCCGGTGACAGGCCGGAGAGCGCGCTGCGCAGGGCATCCCGCTCCGCCACCGATCCGCTGTCATCGGCCGAGGCGCGTTCCGGCACGCCATCGATGTCGATCAGCCGCACCCGCCCACGGCGGCGCAGCCGGTCGCGGCAGCCGTTGACAAGAATCCGGTCGAACCAGGCGTCGAACCGCTCCCGATCGCGGAGGTCCTCGAAGCGCTCCCACGCCACGACGACGGCGTCCTGGACCGCGTCCTGCGCCTCGGGCTCGCTGCCGAGGATCACGCTCGCGAGCCGGTACGCACGCGCAAGGTGGCGGTCCGCCAGCCCTGCGAAGGCGTCGCCGCGCTCCGCGTCCGTCGCCGAGCGCCCGTGAACCTCGCCTTCGTCGATGGCCAGCCCCCTGTCACTCATGCCCGTCCAGACGGCGCCGCCCGGTCGAAGGTTCAAGATTCGGGCGAGGAACCCTCGGCGACTTCGGCGAACTCGGCGACCCCCGCCGCGCGGCCCTTGCGCACCACCGGCGGCCGCGGCACCCCCAGGGGGATCGCCGGCAGCTGCGCCCGGGCGACGATCGGCGGCAACCCGTGACACCGCTTCACCTTCTGCCCCGACCCGCATGGGCACGGGTCGTTGCGGCCCGCCGCGGCCACGGCCGTGACCAGCTGTGCGTCGTAGCCGGCCATCAGGGGCATGACCTCGCGCGCCTCGCGCCCGGTCTTGAGCAGCCGCACGATGACCTTCGCGGACCGGTCGATGTGCCGGAAGAACGACATGTACCCGGCGCACAGGTAGTTGAGCCCGGGCTCCCCGTCAGGCGTGGTCAGGAACCGGTTCTTGGGGCACTCCCCGTGGCAGGCGAACCGGACGTCGCACTCACGGCACATCCGAGGCAGCGTGTCGCGCTTCGCGTTGCCGAACGCGACCTGCTGCTCCGACCCCACCAGGTCCACCATCGGCAGCTGGCGGATGTTCCCCAGCCGGTGCTCGGGCTCCACGAAGTGGTCACAGCTGAACAGGTCTCCGTTGTGCTCCAGCGCGAGACCGCCGCCGCACGTCTCGTTGAACACGCACAGCCCGGATCCGGCCGCCCCGTAGTGATTCCGGAGCGCCGCCTCGAACGTCTGCACGTACACCCGGCCCACGTCGTTGTGGACCCACTCGTCCCAGATCGTCGACAGGAACCGCCCGAACTGCTCCGGCTGGACGGACCGCACCGAGGCGGCGATCCCGCGCATCGGGTCCGGGTGCCCGTGCTCGTCCACGCGCTCCACGACCGGGATGAACTGCATCCAGTCCGTGCCCACGTCGTCGCGCAGGAACCGGTACACCTCGAGCGGGTAGTCGCCGTTGAGCCGGTTGACGGTGGTGAGGACGTTGTACTCGACCTTGTGCCCCTGCAGCAGCCGGAGGCCGCGCATGACGTCGTCCCAGGTCGCGTTGCCGCCCTTGTCCACGCGGTTGCCGTCGTGGAGCTCGCGCGGCCCGTCGATGGAGATCCCGACCAGGTACCCGTGCTCCGCGAGGAACGCGGCCCATGCCTCGTCGATGCGCGTGCCGTTCGTCTGGAGCGTGTTCTCGAACGTCATCCCGGGCCGGCGGTACCGCTCCTGGAGCTCGTGGACGCGCCGGAAGAAGTCCAGGCCCATCAGCGTCGGCTCGCCGCCCTGCCAGGCGAACGTGACCTGGCTGGACCGGTGCGCCTCGATCAGCCCCCGAACGTACGCCTCGAGCGTCTCGTCGTCCATGCGGAACGAGCTGCCCGGGTGCATCGCCTCCTTGTCCAGGAAGAAGCAGTACGAGCAGGCGAGGTTGCAGATCGCCCCGGTTGGCTTGGCCATGACGTGGAAGCGCGGCGGCGCGGCGGCGGGGACGCTGTCGATCATGACCGGAGTCTAGACCTTAGAAGACCGTGGACCAGTCCCGGCGCATGCTCACCACCGTCCAGCCGAGACCGGCCGCGCTCTCGAGGATCGGCTGCGCGCCCGGATCCGTGGCGCTCCGGCTCTCGTAGGCGTACTCGCGCTCGGCGTCGTCGTGGTCGATGACGATGCCGAGGCCGGGACGGTCGCCGGTGGTCGCGTACTCGAGCATCTCCCGGTCGCCCGCTGAGTTGCCGGCGGCCAGGATCGGGCGACCCCCGATGTGGGCATGGATGGCCCGCGGCTTCGGCTCGCCCTCGTTGGCCTCGCCACCGAGGAGACGCGGCAGCCGCACGAGCCGGGTCCGGCCGCCGACGCGCTCGAACGCGACCTCGACCGCGGTGCCGATCACGTCATCGGGCGGCACGCCGTACAGCCGCTGGGAGACAGGTCGAACAAAGTCCACGCCGCCCCCGGTGACGATGAAGACGCGGAATTCGCAGGCCCGCAGGAGGTCGAGCAGCTCCCGCATCGGCCGATAGGTGAGGCGGTCGAACGGGACGTCGAACCGCGGATGAGCCGCGGAGCCGAGCCACGAGGCGGCAGCCTCCGCGAAGGCCTCGACCGTCATGCCGGCGTGCGCCTGCAGGATCACTCCGGCGATCTCGTCGAGCCCCATGTCGAAGGCGCCCGCCAGGTCACCGGCGAGCAGCGCCCGCACGACGGGCCTGGCGGCCAGGTCGGGATCCTCGGCGGCCAGCTCGCGCAGGCGCGCCATGACGAAGAACGCCTGGGTGTAGGTCGGCCGCTCGCACCAGAGGGTGCCGTCGTTGTCGAACACGGCGATCCGGTCGGCCGGCGGGACAAACGACGGGGAGCCGCCCTCCGTGACAAGCGCGACGAAGTCCTGGATGGCTGTCCTGGCGGGGGTGTCCCGCCAGGACTCGAGCTCGCCGATCAAGGGGTCAGTGGCCGCCCTGCATCGCGGCTTCCATCTTGGCCAGCACCTGGTCCACGGTGAAGCTCGCCGCTTTCATGCGCGGCGGGAACGCCATGAACGTCTGGAGGAACTCGCCCACAACCCGCTGCGACGGGACGATGAGGAAGATCCGGTCGATGATCCAGTCGTAGTAGGTGTTCGACGTGACCTGCGCGCGCTCGTAGGGGTCCGTCCGGAGGTTGAACATCAGCGGGACCCGGAGCATCACAAAGGGCTCCGCCCAGACCGCGAGCGTGCCCGGGAGCCGCTGCTCCGCGAACACGAGCTTCCAGTTGTCGTAGCGGGTGGCGACCAGGTCGCCGTCGTCGCTGAAGTAGAAGAACTCGATCCGCGGGCCCTTGTCCGTCTCGCCGGTGAGGTAGGGCAGGAAGTTGTAGCCGTCGAGATGGACCTTGAAGGTCTTGCCCGCCGCCTCGTGGCCCGTGAGGAGCTCCTCCTTGACGTCGGGGTCGCCCGCGGCCGCGAGGAAGGTGGGCAGCCAGTCCATGTGGCTGATGATCTCGTTGGAGACGACGCCCGCCGGGATCTGCCCGGGCCAGCGGATGGCCTCGGGGACGCGGAACGCGCCCTCCCAGTTGGTGTTCTTCTCGCTCCGGAAGGGCGTCATCGCGCCGTCCGGCCAGCTGTTCATGTGCGGGCCATTGTCCGTCGAGTAGACGAAGATCGTGTCGTCCGCGATCCCCAGCTCGTCGAGCTTGTCCAGGACCTGGCCCACGTGGCGGTCGTGGTCGATCATCGCGTCGTGGTACTCGGACTGCCAGCGGCCGGACTGGCCCAGGCTCTCCGGCTTCACGTGGGTCCGGAAGTGCATGTGGGTGGTGTTGACCCACAGGAAGAACGGGACATCCTCGGCGTGCTTGCGGTCGATGAAGTCGATGGCGCCCGAGATGATCTCGTCGTCGATGGTCTCCATCCGCTTCTTCGTGAGCGGGCCCGTGTCCTCGATCGACTGGGTGCCGTCGGCGTTCGCCTTGCAGCGGAGCACGCCACGGGGGCCGTAGTTCGTCTTGAAGTCCGGGAAGTCCTCGGGCTTCGGGTAGTCCCGGTGCTCCGGCTCCTCCTCGGCGTTGAGGTGGTACAGGTTCCCGAAGAACTCGTCGAAGCCGTGCGCGGTCGGCAGGTGCTGGTCCTGGTCGCCGAGGTGGTTCTTGCCGTACTGGCCGGTGGCGTAGCCCAGGGGCTTGAGCAGCTCCGCGATGGTGGGGTCCTCGGCCGGCATCCCGATGTCGGAACCGGGCATGCCCACCTTGGACAGGCCGGTGCGGTACACGCTCTGGCCGGTGATGAACGCGGACCGGCCGGCGGTGCAGCTCTGCTCGCCGTAGGAGTCCGTGAACCGCATCCCCTCGTCGGCGACGCGATCGATGTTGGGGGTGCGATAGCCCATCAAGCCGTCGCTGTAGCACGACAGGTTCGTGATCCCGATGTCGTCGCCCCAGAAGACGACGATGTTCGGCTTGCCGTTGGGCACGGTGACGCTCTCCTTGGAGGATTCGGGTCGGTGGCGGTCCCAGGCCGCTCGGGTCTGACGATTGTAGGCGAGCGGTGTCCGGGCGGTGCCAACGTCCTGCGCGGGTACGCCCATTGACCCCGGGTGGGGCATCATTGGGGGGTGACGCCGAAGACCCCCGCGCCCCTCCCCCCGGATCCCGCCAAGTACGACGACTACCGCAACGTGGCCGCCCGCAAGCGCGGCCTGAAGGGTCCGTACATCGCCGGCGGCGAGGACCCGGAGATCGCCGAGACCATGCGCCGGGAGCGTCCCTACGTCCGGATCCTGGTGGTGATGGTCGCGATCATCGTCCTGACCGGGATCGTGCTGGGGCTCGTGAGCGCGATCGTCTTCGGCCCGGGGACCTGACCCTGGTGACCGCCACGCTGCCCTCGGCCGCGTTGGACGCGGCGGCCTGGGACGCCGCCCACGACGAGCTCCTCGCCGTCCTGCGCGACCTCATCCGGATTCCCTCGATCAACCCGCCGGACCCGCCCGGCCCCGAGATGGACGCGGCCCGTTTCATCGACCGCGTCCTGCGCGCCGAGGGCCTGGACCCCGAGGTGATCGAGGCGGTCCCCGGGCGCGGCAACGTGGTCCTGCGCCTGCGCGGCGACGGGACGGGCGGCGAGCCGCTGCTCCTCTTCTCGCACCTGGACGTCGTGCCTGCCAGCGTCGCCGACGGCTGGACCCACGACCCGTTCGCGGCCGACATCGCGGACGGCTACGTCTGGGGTCGCGGCGCCGTGGACATGAAGGCGGCCGTGGCCCTCGAGACCATGGTCGTCGTGCTGCTGGCCCGCCGCGCCCGCGCCGCCGGCAGGGACCCCGCCCGCGACCCGATCCCGGGCCTGCGCCGCGACGTCATGTACGCTTGCACCGCGGACGAGGAGGCGGGCGGCAGGGCGGGGGCACGCTGGCTCGCGGAGCACCGCCCGGAGACCCTGCTGGCGGCCGGCGCCCTCAACGAGGCCGGCGGCGTGTCGATGGAGCTGGCCGGGCGCCGGTTCTACCCGATCCAGGTGGCGGAGAAGGGCTACGAGGTCTTCCGGATCCGCGTCCACGGCACGTGGGGCCACGGCTCCATGCCCCGCGAGGACAACGCCGCCGTCATGGCGGCCGAGGTCGTGCGCCGCCTCGCGGTCCCGGGCGAGCCGCGGCTGACCCCGGTCATGGGCCAGTTCCTCGACGGCATCCGGGCCGCCCTCCCGCCCGCCCAGGCAGAGCTCGTGGCAGCGATCGGCGGCGACGACCCTCGCCGCAGCGAGGCCGCGATCCGCACGCTGTGCGACCCGATGTACGCCCGGGCGATCCGAGCCCTCCTGCGCGATTCCATCAGCCCCAACGTCATCAACGCGGGCATCAAGTACAACGTCATCCCGGGCGAGGCCGTCGTCGAGATCGACTGCCGCACCCTCCCCGGCACCACGTCGGACGACATGCGCGAGGAGGTCGAGGCCCGGCTGGGCGACCTGTCCCCGCACTGCACCATCGAGCACACGAACAGCGCACCGCCGGTGGAGGCGCCCGCCTCGGGCGAGCTGTACGAGTGGCTCGCGGCGATGATCCGGGCCCACGACCCCGACGCCATCCCGGTCCCGGTCATGGCCCCGTTCGCGACCGACGCGAAGGCCTCGTCCGTGCTCCTGGGCGTTCCGACCTACGGGTTCACGCCGCTCCGCCTCGCCCCCGACGAGCGGTTCCTGGAGCGCTTCCACGGCGTGGATGAGCGGGTCGGCCTCGACGCGCTCCGCTGGGGCCTGCCGGTCCTCTACGACGTGGTCGCCGGCTTCTGCGGCTAATGACGTGCTCAGCCCCCGCTGCGCACCAGGCGCCCGCGACGGCTGATCGCGCCGGTGGCCAGCGCGGCCACGCCCATCGCGATCAGCGCACGCTCGCCCCGCGGCAGCGGCCGCACGGCCGAGAGGAACTGCTCTGCGCGGGCGCGGTCCACCATGCGCAACACGGCGCGCCCGCGAGCCGTCAGCCACACTGAGCGCTGGCGACGGTCATCCTCCTCGCGACGGCGCTCCACCAGCCTCCGCTTGACCAGGCCGTCGACGAGCCGCGAGGTGGCCGAGGGCGATCGCCCGATCGAATCCGCGAGGTCCGTGATGGTCGTCGTGGAGCCCTCCGCCAGGACGTAGAGCGCGGCGAGCTGCGTGAAGCCCAGGTTCATCTCGCCGAGCTGCGACGCGAACCCCACGACCAGCTCCCGCCACAGCGCGCGGCCCATCGCCACCCGTTCCGTGATCTGGCGCACGTTCTGGATCCGGCTCCCGGCGGCCACGACGGGCGCGGAGAGGTCCGCCTCGAAGACCCGGGCGATCACCCGGGACGGCGCGCCCTTGCGCCGCACGCGCACCAGGGACTCCGGCAGGGCGGGGCCGGCCGCCGGGTCCGACGCGGAGACGCGCCGCCGGCGGGGCCGGGGCGCGCGGGCCGGGAACCCGGCGGCGTCCAGCACGGGGCGGTCGGGTCGGTCGGGGTCGAACGAGTCGGTCACGCAGGAATCCTCACCCCTCGAGGGTAGGTCCGGGCGGGCATTCCTGCAAACCTGCACGGACTTTCCGGGGTTGACGCCCCGCGTCGCCTACGCTCGCCCCCGATGAGATCGATCGCCTTCGTCTTCCCCGGCCAGGGCAGCCAGTACACCGGCATGGGCCGCGCCCTCGCCGAGACCTCGCCCGCCGCCGCCGCCGTGTTCGCCGCCGCTGACGCCGCCCTCGGCGAGCCCATCACCCGGCTGGCCTGGGAGGGTCCCGAGGAGGAGCTCAACCGCACCGAGAACAGCCAGCCGGCCCTGCTCGCCGCCTCGATCGCGTACCTCGAGGCCGTCAGGGAGCGCTGGTACGAGCTGGGCGTGGACATTCCCGAGCCCGCCTTCGCCGCCGGCCACTCGATGGGCCAGTACAGCGCCCTCGTCGCCGCGGGTGCGCTCTCCCTCGAGGACGCCGTCCGCCTCGTGCGGATCCGCGGCCAGAGGATGCAGGCCAGCGGCATGGGCCGCGAGGGCCGCATGGCCGCGATCATCGGCCTCGACGACGCCCGCCTCCCGGACCTCGTCGCGCAGGCCTCGGAGCACGGGATCTTCGGGGTCGCGAACCGCAACTCGCCTGGCCAGGTCGTGGTCTCCGGCGAGCGCCCCGCCGTCGAGGCCTCGCTCGCCATCGCCAGGGCGCTCGGCGCCAGGCGTGCCATCGAGCTGCCCGTGTCGGTCGCCGCCCACTCCCCGCTCATGGCCGAGGCCGCGGACGGGATGCGCGAGGTCCTCTCGGGGATCACCTTCCACGATCCCGTGCCCCCGCTCCTCGCCAACGCCGACGCCCACGTCATCGCGAAGGCCGAGGGGTGCCGGGCGGAGCTCGTCGACCACCTGACCACCGGCGTCGACTGGGTCGGTGCCATCGGGGCCATGACAGCGGCGGGCGTCACGACCTTCATCGAGGTCGGGCCGGGCCAGGTCCTCACCGGCCTCATCAGGCGCATCGCCCCCGACGCCCTGGCCATCGCGCTCGACGACAAGGCCGCGGCCGACCGTCTCGCCATCCCCTTCGCCGACTCCGCCGCCGTCGACAGCGCCTCCGTCGACGGCTGATCCCGACCCGCCCGCCCGATCCCCAAGCAACGCAAGAGGACCCACGTGCGCCAACCCGACTACACCCGCCGCGTCGTCGTCACCGGTCTCGGCGTCGTCAGCCCCGTCGGCAACGACAAGGAGACCGCCTGGACCAACCTGCTCAACGGCGTCTCCGGGCTGGGCGTGATCAGCAAGTTCGATTCGAGTCCCTACTCGACGCACGCCTCGGGCGAGGTCCACGGCTTCGACGCGTCGCTGTGGATGGACGCCAAGGCGATCCGACGCAGCGAGTCGGCCATGTGGTACGGCGTGTCGGCGGCCAAGCAGGCCATCGCCGACGCCGGCCTGGAGATCACGGACGGGAACCGCGAGGACATCGGCGTGATCTTCGGGTCGGGAGCCGGCGGCCAGCACCTCATGATCGACAACTGGCACATCCTCCAGGACAAGGGGCCGCGGAGCGTCGCGCCGACGTTCATCGCGAACGGCCTCGTGGACTCGACGTCCGGGATGATCGCCATCGAGACCGGCGCCATCGGCCACAACCTGTGCATCGTCACGGCCTGCTCCACCGGGACGAACTGCGTGGGCGAGGGAGCCGAGCTCATCCGCCGCGGCGACGTCCACACGGTGATCGCGGGCTCCACGGAGATGCCGCTGCTCGAGGTGGCGCACGCGGGCTTCGGCAACATGCGCGGCCTCGGCTCGCCGCGCGCAGGCGAGCCCATCGGCGACACGAGCCGCCCCTTCGACCGCACCCGCGACGGCTTCGTGCTGGGCGAGGGTGCCGGCAGCCTGATCCTCGAGGACCTCGAGCTGGCGATGGAACGCGGCGCACACATCTACGCCGAGGTCGTGGGCTACGGCTCCACCGCGGACGGCCACGACATGGTCCAGCCCATCGAGCGGGGCTCCGGCTCCGCGCGGGCGATGAAGATCGCGCTCGAGCGGCGCGGCGTCCCAGCGGACGAGGTTGACGTGGTCAACCCCCACGGCACGTCCACCCCGGTGGGCGACAAGCGCGAGGCCGAGGCGATCTGGACCGCGTTCGGGGAGCGTGCCGCGGCGTCGCGGCGGTCGCTGCTGATCTCGGCCACCAAGTCGATGACCGGCCACATGATGGGCGCCGCCGGCGCCTTCGAGGCCTTCGCGACCGTGATGACCATCGCCGAGCAGACGGTGCCCGGCACGATCAACTACCGCGAGTTCGACCCCGACTGCGACATCTGGGTCAGCCCCGAGACGATCCAGCGCCCGGTGCGCTACGCCCTGTCGAACAACATCGGCCTGGGCGGGCACAACGGCGCGATCATCTTCAAGCGCTGGGACGGCCGCTGATCGTCGGTACAATCGGGACGACCCCGAGTCTCGATCCAGCCAGTCCCAGGTAGGTGTGACCGTGCCCTCGTCCGACCTCTCGCGCCGTGCCGTCATCACCGGCCTCGGCGCGGTCATGCCGATCGGCAACGACTTCGAGACCTACTGGCGCAACCTCCAGGCCGCCGTCACCGGGACGCGGCTGATCTCCTCGTTCGACGCGAGCGAGTTCGAGGTGCGGATCGCCGCCGAGGTCCAGGGCTTCGAGCCCGGCAAGGTGATGGATCCCAAGATGGCCCGGCGCATGAGCCGGTTCATCCACCTCGCGATGGGCGCGGGCAAGGAGGCCGTGGCGGCGTCCGGGATCGACTTCGCCGCGATGGACCAGGAGCAGCGGGACCGGGTCGCCGTCGTCGTGAACACGGGTGGCGGCGGGATCGACTCGATCATCGAGGGCACCCACGTCCATGACAGCAAGGGGCCCCGCTTCGTCTCCGCGTTCGCGGTCCCGGCCGTGTCCGGGTCGATGGCGGGCTGCCTGCTCTCGATGGAGTACGGGCTCACGGGTCCCGTCATGACCCAGGTCGCCGCGTGCGCCACGTCCGTCATCGCCTTCCACGACGCGCTCCGGCTCATCGCCACCGACGAGTGCGACGTGGTCCTGGCCGGCGGATCGGAGGCACCGATCTGGCCGATGGGCGTCGCGGCGCTCTCGAACATGACGGCGCTGTCCAAGCGCAACGACTCGCCCGAGACGGCCTCGCGACCGTTCGACGCCACGCGCGACGGGTTCGTGCTGGGCGAGGGCGCGGGCGTCGTGGTGGTGGAGAGCGCGCAGCACGCGCTGGACCGCGGGGCGACGATCATCGCCGAGATCCTGGGCGGGGCCCTCACGGCCGACGCGTTCCACATCTCCGCGCCGGACCCAACGGGCCGTGGCCAGGCCCGCGCGATGACCAACGCCATGCGCAACTCGGGCGTGGCGCCGGACGAGATCGACTGGATCGTGGCCCACGGGACGTCAACGTCGCTCAACGACTCGACCGAGACCACGGCGATCAAGGCGGCGTACGGGTCGGCGGCCTCGACGCGGGCGATCAGCTCGCCGAAGTCGATGATCGGGCACCTCGTGGGCGCGGCCGGCATCGCGAGCGCCCTGGCGGCCCTCGGCGGCATCCGCGACGGCGTGATCTCCCCCACCGCGAACCTCCACACGCCGGATCCCGCGTGCGACCTGGACTACGTGCCGCTCGTGGCGCGCAAGGCCCGGGTGGACACCGTGGCGATCAACGGCTTCGGGTTCGGCGGCCAGAACGCGGTCACGATCTTCCGCCGCTTCGAGGCGTAGGCGCCGGGCGGGGTCGGCGATCAGCCGCGGAGCGAGCGCCCCTCGTACGCCTCCATGCGCGCGATCAGGTCGTCGGGGATGACCCGCGGCCGCTCCGTCGCATAGTCGTAGAGGACCAGCACGTCCTCGGCCGTGGCGACGAGGCGCGCGTGTCCCCGCGACGACTCCGAGGCCGTGACCCGGTGCTCCAGCGTGAACGACGTGCGCCCGAGCCTTCCGAGGCGGGACTCCACCGTCAGCAGCTCGCCGAAGTAGGACGGGGAGCGGTAGGTCACCCGGATCTCGGCGAGGATCAGCGACTCCTCGGCGCCGTGGGTGACCAGGGCGAAGGGCTCGCCGGTCGCGGCCTCCCAGTAGTCGATGCGCGAGGACTCGCAGAACGTCAGGAACCGCGAGTTGTTCGTGTGACCCATCGCGTCCGTGTCGCCGAAGCGGATCTGGACCCCGAACCGGTGCGGGAAGTCGCCGGGCAGGTCCCGCGGGTCGGCGGGGACGTCGATCCGGGAACGGACCGGGGCGGGATGGGCGGGCTCAGGCGGCGAAGCGGTCACGGGACGGAGTGTACGGGCGGGATCGCCGATCCGGCCTGGCCGGCGTGAGCGAAGCGTTGGTCCGCTCGCGTCACGGAACCCGGATGCCGCGGCACCTGCGCCGCGACCGGCGCCCCGCACAGCGTCAGGGCGCCGTCACCGTCAGCAGGCCGGCCATCTCGCCGGCGCCGGCCGGTCCGCTGATGATCGTGTAGGTCCCGGGACCGCCCAGCCTGAGCCGAAGCTTCGCCGTCTGGCCGGGCCGCGCGACGACGTCCAGGTTCGGGACGCCGTCCACCATCCACTCGCGCACGACCGAGTCCTCGTTGACCAGCCGCACGAGCGTCCACGCCCCGGCTCGCACGGTGAGATCGGCGGGCATGACCGCCCCGTCGGCCCTCGCCGTCACCACGGTCGCCGGCATCGACGCGTCCAGCGCCCGGTCGGCCGCCAGGACACCGCCGGCAAGCGTCAGACCGATGGCGGCGATCACCACCAGGAACGCCGCGTCCCGCACCATCCCCACCGGGCCGCGGCGGAGCTGCGACACGTGCCCCGGCCGCACGTCCACGGCACGCAGCCGGAGGGAGTTGGTCACCACGCTCACGGACGACAGCGCCATCGCGGCCGCCGCGAGCGCCGGGTTGAGCGTGATCCCGAAGGCCGGGTACAGGATCCCCATCGCGATCGGGATCAGGAGGACGTTGTAGGCGAACGCCCAGAACAGGTTCTGGCGGATGACCCGGATCGTCGCCCGCGAGAGCGCGATCGCCGAGCCCACGAGCCGCGGATCCCCGCCAACGAGCGTGATGTCGGACGCCTCGATCGCCACGTCCGCGCCTGTCCCGATCGCCACGCCGAGGTCCGCCCGGGCCAGCGCCGGGGCGTCGTTGATGCCGTCGCCGACCATCGCGACCCGGTGGCCCTCGGCCTGGAGCCGCTCGATCAGCGCGTCCTTGTCGCCGGGCAGGACATCCGCGATGACGTGGTCGGGCGCGATGCCGACGGCGCGGGCGACGGCCTCCGCCGTTGCGCGCGCGTCGCCGGTGAGGAGCCAGACGGTGAGCCCCGCCGCCCGCAGGTCGCGCACCGCCTCGGCGGACTCGGCCTTGACCGGGTCCGTGATGGCGACAAGACCCAATGGGGCACCGTCGGCCGCCACGAACACCACCGTCCCGCCGTCCGCGGCGACCGCCTCGGCCTGCGCCAGCAGCGCGCCAAGGTCCACGCCGCGCTCCTCGAGCAGCCGCCGGCTCCCGACGAGCACCTCGATGCCGTCGATGACGCCGCGCACGCCGCGCCCCACGATGGCCTCGAACCCCTCGACCCTCGCGAACCCGAGCTCCGTCGCGCGCGCCCTGCGGACGATCGCCTCGCCCAGCGGGTGCTCCGAGCCGGTCTCCAGGGCTGCCGCGAGGTCAAGGACGCGTGCCTCGTCGACGCCCGGGGCCGGCACGACCGCCGTGACCGCCGGCTTGCCGAGGGTGAGCGTGCCCGTCTTGTCCATCACGACCGTGTCGATGCGGCCCGCGGCCTCGAGCGCCTCGCCGCCCCGGACCAGGATCCCCGCCTCGGCGCCCCTGCCGGTCCCGACCATGATCGCGGTCGGCGTGGCAAGGCCCATGGCGCACGGGCAGGCGATGATCACGACCCCTATGAAGGCCGTCAGCGCGAGCGTGAATCGCGGTTCGGGCCCGAAGGCGAACCAGATCACGAACGTCGCAGCGGCCGTCACCAGCACCGCGGGCACGAAGATCGCGGAGATCCGGTCGGCCATGCGCTGGATGGGGGCCTTGGAGCCCTGGGCGCGCTGGACCAGCTCCACGATCCGGGCCAGGGCGGTGTCACGCCCGACCCGCGTGGCGCGCATGACGAACGAGCCCGTGGTGTTGATCGTGGCGCCGATGACATCGTCGCCTGCCGACTTGGTCGCCGGGATCGGCTCGCCCGTGAGCATCGACTCGTCGACCGCGGACATCCCCTCGACCACGATGCCGTCCACCGGCACCTTGTCGCCGGGGCGGACGCGCAGCAGGTCGCCCGGGACGACGAGCACGAGCTCCACGTCCTCCTCCTGGTCGCCGCGGATCCGGCGCGCCGTCGTCGCCTGCAGGCCCACGAGGCGGCGGATCGCGCCGGTCGTGCGCCCCTTGGCCCGCGCCTCGAGCCACCTCCCCAGCAGGATCAGGCCCAGGATGATCGTCGCCGAGTCGAAGTACGTCTCCGGGTGCAGGCCGGCCGCGTGGATGACGTCCGGCCACATCGTCACGAAGACCGAATAGCCCCACGCGGCGCTCGTCCCGACGGCGACCAGCGTGTCCATCGTGACCCCGCCGTGGCGGCCCGCGCGCCAGGCGGCGCGGTAGAAGCGGCCGCCCGCCCAGAACTGGATGAACGTCGCGGGCCACAGGATCAGCTTGTTGATGTCCGTCATCGCGACGACGGTCTGGGGCACGAACATCAGGACCATGAACACGAGCGACGCGCCGATGGCGACGGCCGCCATCCGCAGGGTCTCGCCCTGGGCGCGCTCGCGCTCGATGTCCTCGGCGGTCATTGCCGCCTCGAGGCTGGTGGCGGCTCCAGCGTCTGCGGCGGTGACGGCCTCGGGCCGGACCTCGTAGCCGGCGGCCTCCACGGCCTTGACCAGCTCGCTGCGGCCGGCGACGGCAGGGTCGACGCGGATCGTCGCCCTCTCCGTGGCAAGGTTGACGTTCGCGAGCTCCACGCCCGGCGTCTTCCTGAGGAAACGCTCGATGCGGTTCACACACGAGGCGCACGTCATGCCCTCGATGGGCAGGACGATCTCGATGGGCTGGGGCGTCTCGGGGAGTGTCGCCATACTAGGGGGGAGTATACCGCCTGCGTCGAACCGCCCGGACGGGCACGAGACGCTGTCTCGAGGCAGCCCCCGGACCTCGCCCCGGACATGCGATCCCTGCTCGACGCGCCGTCCCCCACCGTGATGACGCTCTGCCGCGCCGACGGGGAGGCGCTCGTCTCCCCGGCCTGTTCCGTGCCCACGAGCACGAGCTCCAGGAGCGCGACGGCTGGGGGAGGCTCCCGTCAGCGCGGCGGCTCGCCGGTCTGCCACCCGAGCCACGTGTCCGGGTCCACCCGCGGCCGCGAGACCCAGGCTTCGCCGCCGCGGAGCGCCACCTCGGGCGGGAGCGGGTGCGAGAGGAAGAACGGCATCGATTCGGTCGCGCCGTAGGCGCCCACGTCCAGCACCGCCATCAGGTCGCCCGGGTCCGGCAGGGCCATGACGGCGGCCTGCGCGAAGATGTCCAGGCCGGAGCAGAGCGGCCCTGCCACCGTGACCGGGAAGCGCTGGGCGCCCGACGAGGCGGCCGTCGCGGCGACGCCGGTGAGGGCCTTCACCCGGTGCTCCTGACCTACCAGCGCCGGTCGCAGGACGTGGTGGATGCCCCCGTCGAGGATCACGACGTGGTGCCCGCCGACGGCCTTGCGGTCCACGACGCGCGTGACGTAGGCACCCGAGGCGCCGACGAGGAACCGGCCGGGCTCCAGGAGGACCCGGGCGTCGCGCGTGGCCGGCGACGCCGCCAGCAACGAGGCGATCCCCGCGAGCCGCGCGCCCAGCCCGCGAACGTCGAGCGAATCCTCGTGGGCCTCGTACGGGATGCCCAGGCCGCCCCCGGCGTCCACGAGCCGGAGCGGGAACCCGGTGGACGCCGCGACCTCGATCGCCGCCTCCACGGTCGCCTCGACATGCCCGGCGAGGGCCGCGGCGTCGGTCACGTTGGACGCGCCGAAGGCGTGGATTCCCAGGGGCTCCAGCCAGGGCGACGCCGCCGCCGCGGCCGCCGCGGCCCGCAGGTCGGTTCCGTCCATCCCGAACTTGCCGGCGCCGTCGTCGCCGACGAGCCGGACGCGCTCCAGGCGTGCGGCCTCGGACACGGCGGCCCGCAGCAGGATCGGCTGGCGCCGGCCCATGGACTCGGCGACGGCCGCCAGGCGCCGCAGCTCGCCCCTCGACTCGACGGTGACGACGCGCACGCCGGCCTCGACCGCCGCCCGCAGCTCCTCGTCCCGCTTGCCGGGCCCGGTGAACACGACCTGCGAGGCCGCGAACCCGGCCCGGAGCGCATGCCGCAGCTCCCCGCCCGACGCGACGTCCGCGCCCAGGCCGAGACCCGCGAGGTGCTTCAGGACCGCGAGGTTGGGGTTGGCCTTGACCGCGTAGGCGAGGTCGA